>Ga0164308_10000378_pt1 | contig 24499 bp, 16 predicted proteins | sample Whisoiple_246_MG_FD_109983 | JGI IMG/M metagenome (GOLD analysis project Ga0164308, IMG submission 109983) | Soil microbial communities amended with fresh organic matter from upstate New York, USA - Whitman soil sample_246_MG | ecosystem: Environmental > Terrestrial > Soil > Unclassified >... | reverse complement strand
TCAAGCACGAGTCGCCGAACTCGTGCTTCAGGTAGCCTGCGCGCTGCGCGTGACCAAAGGCGGATTCGAGCAGCGCGCGCGGAGCGTAGGCTTCGAGCAGCGCAAAATGGCTAGTACCAGGCTCATGGAGCCCGGTGAGCAGGGCGTCACAGGTGCGCAGGATCGACGCCCCATCGAGGAGTAGCTCGGTATGCCGCGTTCCACCGCGCAATGTTCCCGACATCGACGCCGCTTCGAGCGCCCGGGTCACGCTCGTGCCGACAGCGACGATACGCCCTCCCCTCTCTTTTGCAGCCAATAAGCGGGTGGCCGTTTCGTGGCTGAGCTCGTAGCGCTCGGCGACGGGCAAGCGGGCATCGAGTGTCGGATCTCCGGTCGAGGACAAGCCTGCCGCGTGGGTCAGTGACGCGAGCGTGACGCCTCGCGCGGCAATTCTAAAGAGTGTCTCGAAGCGAAGCGGCTTGCCCGCAGACGGCAGTTCGACCGCCCAGGGACGCCCCGCGTAGACGTTCTGCACATCCCAAAGTGCGAGCGGCGCTCGCAAATAGGCGTACTGAATGGGCACTGCGGCGCGGTACAGCGCCTGCCACAGCTCGCCTCCTCGTTGCTCGAACTCGATGTATAGCAAACGCGGCGAATGCACGTCGATTGCGCGAACGCGCGCGGTCAAGCCGTGACCGAAAGCAAGCGCCGCTCCTTCCGCGAGCGCGGGCGGCGCGCCGCGCTCTTCGGTCGGCACGCGATAGTCTCCGCGACCCAAGCACAGCGCCAGCCAGGTCCCGTCGTCCAGTTGCGACATCAACCGGAGTTCGAGCTCTGGTCCCGCGCGCAGCGACGCTGGTAACGTGGCCGCGTCATTGAGCACCAGCGCGTCACCCGGCGCGAGAAACTGCGGCAAATCCTCGATCTGGTAGTCGGCAAAGCCACCGCGGACCGGATCGATCACCAATAGCCGCTCTTGCTCGCCGCGGATTCGCGGTCGCGTTGCCGGCTTCATGACCGAGCTCCTAACGAATCGAGTTCGATCCGCACGCCGCTCGCAACCGACGTCGAGCGGATCAGCTGCACGATCCGCGGCGCGACCAGCTCGGGACGAGCCAGCGCCGCGCGGTCGGCATCCGGAAGCGCCGCGCGGTGCATCTCGGTGTCCATCTCCCCGGGGTCCACGCTGAAAGAGCGAACGCCGCGTTCGGCCAACTCGGCTGCCCACAGCCTGGACAAGTGATCGAGTGCCGCTTTCGACACGGAGTAAGCCCCCCAGTGCGCGTAGGCATTGACGCTAGCGTCCGAGGTCACGTGCACGATCGTGCCGCGCTCGCGCAATGCCATCGAACCTGCGATCACTCGGCTCAGGCGAAACGGGCCGAGCACATTGACCTCGAGCACGCGCTCGAAGTCCTCGCACTCGGTGTCGAGCAGCAAGCGCAGCGGCGTCGGACCGAGCTCACTCGCGTTGTGAACCAACAAGTCGATCGGGCCGACCAAGGCCGCGGCAGCGCCTGCCAGCGGATAGATGTCGGCTTTCGCGCCAATGTCCGCCTCGAGCGCGTGCGCTTCACCCCCGGCATCGCGAATCCGACCTACCACTGTCTCCAATCCGGCGAGGTGCCGTGAAACCAGCACCAGGCGCGCGCCCTGCCGCGCAAGCTCCAGCGCGAGCGCCTCGCCCAAGCCTCGACTGGCACCGGTGACCAAGGTCGCAGCTCCTGAAATTTCCATCGTTTCCTGCCTTTCAGCTTCAACTTTGGAGCCAGCTCGCCATCGTCTTGGCATTCCTGCCGCTATATTGGCAAACTGCCATTCCATGAGCGACGACCTCGGAAGTCGATTGGCGCGCAACGTGCGCGAACTGCGCTTGGCGCGCGGCTTCACTCAAGAACAAATGGCCAAGCTCGCGGGGGTTCCCCGCGCCACCTGGTCCAACCTGGAATCTGGCAGCGGCAATCCCACGCTCACGGTGCTGCACGCCGTGTGCAACGCGTTCCAGGTCTCATTGGAGGAAATCGTGGCCAAGGCGCGCGCCAGTGCCCGCCTCTACCCGAAGGGCACACTGCCGGTACGCACCCGTGGCGACGTGCAGGTCAGCTCATTATTGCCGGACAAAATCCCCGGCATGCAAATCGAACGCCTCGAACTACCCGTGGGTAGCCGCATGGTCGGTGTCCCGCACACGCCGGGCACGCGCGAGTATTTGACCTGTGAAAGCGGCGAAATCGAGCTCGTCGCCTCGGGGGAAGCCTTTCGCGTCAGGGAGGGTGACGTGGTGGTGTTCCGCGGCGACCAACGGCATTCCTACGGCAATGTCGGCCGCAAAGTCGCGGTCGGATACTCGGTGGTGATGCTCAAGCAGATCGACGCCTGAGGCGCGGCAAGGCTGAGAGCTTCCAGCCTTGCCGCGTGACCATCGAAGAAATCCCGGACTCGACGCTCAACCAGCAGGGTCGTAGTTGAGGTTCGGGCCCAGCCAGCGCTCGACCTCGGCGACGGTCATGCCCTTGCGAGTGTGATAGTCGGCGACCTGATCGCGATCGATCTTGCCCAGGGTGAAGTAGCGCGCCTCCGGGTGCGCAAAGTACAGCCCACTGACGCTCGAGCCCGGCCACATCGCGAAAGATTCGGTGAGCCGCATGCCGGTGTTCTTCTCGACGTCGAGCAACCGCCAAAGAATGCCCTTCTCGGTGTGATCGGGGCACGCGGGGTAGCCAGCAGCCGGACGGATCCCCCGGTATTCTTCGTGGATCAGTTGTTCCTTGGACAGGTCCTCGGTCCGGCCGTAGCCCCACTCTTCACGCACACGCTGGTGCAGGCATTCGGCAAACGCCTCGGCCAGGCGATCGGCGATCGCTTCGGCCATGATCGCGTTGTAATCATCGTGCTTGGCGCGGAAGCCATCGCACAGCTCTTTCAAGCCGATGCCCGTCGTGACCGCAAACGCACCGAGGTGATCGGGCAGGCCGCTGTTCAACGGAGCAACGAAATCCGAAAGCGAGCGGCACGGATCGGTCGGGCTCTTGTGCGCTTGTTGGCGGAGGAAGTGGAAGCGATCGAGGACTTTGCTGCGCGCGGCGTCCGCGTAAAGCTCGACGTCATCACCCACCGCGTTGGCCGGGAAGAGACCGTAGACGGCGCGCGCCGTGAGCTGCTTCTTCTCGATGATCACGTCCAACAGCGCGTTGGCTTCGGCGAAGAGCTGGCGCGCTTGCTCGCCGTATTTTTCGTGCTCGAAGATGCGCGGGTAGACGCCCTTGAGCTCCCAAGTGTGAAAAAACGGCGTCCAATCGATGTAATCCCGCAAGGTTGCCAGCGGAAAGTCATGCAGCACTCGCGTGCCGGTGAACTCCGGCGTCGGCACGTCTTCCGGCTTCCACTCGATCGGCAAACGGTGCGAGCGGGCTTCTTCGATCGGCAAGAGCTTCTGCTTGGGCGAGGCGTGCGTGCGCCGCAGCTTCTCGTACTCGGTACGGTGCGCGGCGACGAAGGCCTCTTTGCCTTCATCGCTGAGCAGGCTGGTGGTAACGGGTACGGCGCGGCTGGCGTCCAACACGTGGACGACCGGTTCGCTGTAGTGCGGCGCGATCTTGATCGCGGTGTGTGCCTTGCTGGTCGTGGCGCCGCCGATCAACAGCGGCAACTTGAACCCTTGGCGCTCCATCTCGCGCGCCACGTGCGTCATCTCGTCGAGTGACGGCGTGATCAGGCCGCTCAAGCCGATCATGTCCGCGTTTTCCGCCTTGGCGCGCTCCAAGATCTTTTCACATGGGACCATCACGCCCATGTCGATCACTTCGTAATTGTTGCACGCCAGGACGACGCCGACGATGTTCTTGCCGATGTCGTGCACGTCACCCTTGACCGTGGCCAGCACGATTTTGCCCTGCGTTTTCACGGTTTGGCCAGCGGCGGCCTGCGCGGCCTTTTCGGCTTCCATGAACGGGAACAGGTACGCGACGGCCTTCTTCATCACCCGTGCGGACTTGACCACTTGCGGCAAGAACATCTTGCCCGCGCCGAACAGATCGCCGACGACGCCCATGCCGTCCATCAATGGACCTTCGATCACGGCGAGCGGGCGCCCGAGCTTGGCGCGCGCCTCTTCGGTGTCGGCATCGATGTAGCTGTCGATGCCCTTGACCAATGCGTGCGACAGCCGCTCTTCGACCGTGCCGTTGCGCCACTCTTCGGCTTCCTTCTTGGTGGCAACCGTGCCGGCGCTCTCCGCCTTGAGTTTCTCGCCGAACTCGACCAAGCGCTCGGTCGCATCGGGGCGGCGGTTGAGCAACACGTCTTCGACGAGCACCTTGAGCTCGGGCTCGATCTCTTCGTACACCTCGAGCATGCCGGCGTTGACGATGCCCATATCCATGCCCGCGCCGATCGCGTGATACAGAAATGCCGAGTGCATCGCCTCGCGCACTTTGTTGTTGCCTCGGAAGCTGAAGGAGATGTTCGAGACGCCACCGCTCACCTTGGCGTGCGGCAAATTCTGCTTGATCCAGCGGGTGGCGTTGATGAAATCGAGCGCATAATTGTTGTGCTCCTCCATGCCCGTGGCCACGGTGAGGATGTTCGGATCGAAGATCACGTCTTCCGGCGGGAAGCCGAGTTCATCCACCAAGATGTGGTAGGCGCGCTTGCAGATGCGGATCTTGTCTTCGTAGGTCGCCGCTTGGCCTTGTTCGTCGAAGGCCATCACGACGACGGCGGCTCCGTACTTGAGCACCGTGCGCGCGTTCTGACGAAACTTGTCCTCGCCTTCTTTGAGCGAGATCGAGTTCACGATGCCTTTGCCTTGCAAGCACTTCAAACCCGCTTCGATCACCTCCCATTTGGAGGAGTCGACCATGAATGGGACTTTGGCGACCTCTGGTTCACTGGCGAGCAGCTGCAGGTAGCGCGTCATCGCCGCGACACCGTCGATCATGCCCTCATCCATGCAGATGTCGATCACGTTGGCGCCGTTTTCGACCTGCTGGCGCGCGACGCTCACGGCCTCTTCGTACTTGCCTTCTTTGATGAGCTTGGCGAACTTGGGCGAGCCGGCCACGTTGGTGCGCTCACCGAGCATCATGTACACGCCGATTTGCTGCGTAAACGGCTGCGAACCGGACAAACGCAGGGGGCGCTCGGCCTCGCGCGTCGGCGTGGCCAGCGCCTCCGGCACGCTCGCGCTCACCGCCGTCGCGTCACGCTTCGAGCCGTCATAGCCGCGCGGCTCTTTGCCCTCCAAGGCTTTGGCAATGGCAGCGATGTGCTCCGGCGTATTGCCGCAGCAACCACCCGCGACGTTGATCAATCCGTTCTTGGCAAAGTCACCCAAGAAGCGGGCCATGTCCGGCGGCTCCAAGTCGAACCCCGTGGGCGAGAGCGGGTTGGGCAGGCCTGCGTTCGGATAACAAGAAATGGCCGTATTCGACTTTTCGGACAGCTCGGCCAAGAACGGGTACATCAAGTCCGGTCCGAGCGAACAGTTCAGGCCGATCGACAGCGGTTTGACGTGTTTGACCGCGTTCCAATACGCCTCGATGGTCTGCGCCGAGATCATCGTCTCGCCACCGCGGCCGACGGCCGCAGAGATCATGATCGGCAGCTCCTTGCCGTCTTGGTCGAAGACCTCGCGAATCGCGACCAGCGCGGCCTTGGCGTTCAACGAATCGAAGATGGTCTCGACCAAGAGCACGTCGGAGCCGCCCGCGATCAAGGCGCGGATCTGCTGAATATACGCGATTTTCACCTGGTCGAAGGTGCACACGCGGAAGCCCGAATCATCGGCGTCCGGCGAATTCGAAAGCGACACGGTGAGCGGACCAATCGCGCCGGCGACGAAGCGCTGCTTGCCGTCGACGTTCGCGACGCGGTCGGCCCACTCGCGACATTGCCGCGCGGACTGCTCGTTGATCTCCCAGGCGAGGTCGCCGAGGAACTTGTCCTCGATGATCTTCTGATAAAATTCCGGGTCCTTGCGCCCGCCGTGCTCCCGCGGGTCGTCGACGAAGAACTCGCTTTGCGTGATGCTGGTCGCGCCGAACGTATTCGTCTCGATGATGTCCGCGCCGGCTTCCAAGAAGCGTCGGTGAATGTCGCAGATCATCTTGGGCTGCGTGAGCGAAAACAGATCGCCGTTGTTCAGCAGATCCTTGGTCGAGTCTTTGAAGCGCTCGGCCCGGATGTCTGCCTCCTTCATGCCGTAGGTGCGAATGGTCGTGCCCATCGCGCCGTCGATGATGGCAATGCGGTTTTGGAGCAGCTTTTGCAGGGGATGCAGATTCGACATGTTTCTAGGTTCAGCTGGGCTTCGAGCTAGTGCGTTTTGCTGGCGACGGCGACGTTTTTTCGGCGATCGCGAGCACCACTTCTAAATGAGGCTTTTTGGCCTCGCGCGCGGCAATTTCAGAGGAGCGGACTTCAAGACCCGCGGCGGAGAGCAAGTTGCGCACCGCGCGCGGCGAGAACCCGGGGTGCCGCTCGCCATAGCGCGCGGTCACCTCGTGCTGTTGATGTTGATTCAGACACAGCAAGACCAAACGTCCCCCTAGCCTGAGCACGCGCGAACACTCAGCGAGCGCGCGCGCCGGATGCTCGGCATAAGTCAACGTATGGAACATCATCACCTCATCGAACGAGGCGGGTTTGAAGGGCAATGCGTGTACGTCCGCAACTTGGGCAGTGACTTGCGGAAAACGGGCCAAGCGCTCTTTTGCAAGATCGATCAGTCGGGCATTGGTATCTATGCAAGTGAGCGAACGAGCATGTGGCGCGAGCGCTGCGGCGGCCGCGCCGTCGCCCGAGCCCACGTCCAAAACGTCGCCTAGTTTGAGCAAGGCGGCGATGCCGAGCGCCAGCGATTGCCACGTGCGTCCCGGCGAATAGTAACGCTCGAGCTCATCGGCGACGGACTCGGGCAAGCCGCCGCGGCGTTCGGCTTCGAGCTCTTGAAGGCGCTTCTGATCGCCGAGCAGCGTCGGATCTTCGGAGGCTTCTGCTTCATCCAATACGGCGCGCGCCGTACCGGGGAGCGCGTCGAGCGCGAGCCCGTAAAAACATTGCGTACCTTGCCGGCGATCCCAAACGAAACCGGCTTCGCGCAAGCGGCCGAGATGCGTGGAGACGCGCGATTGCGCCATGCCCGTCACGCGCACGAGGTCCGAAACGCACAACTCTCGCTCGCGCAGCAACGCGCAGAGCCGAATGCGGCTTTCGTCGCCCAACAGGTTGAGCGTTTCGACGTACTGCGAGAGGGCCATGTATCCGGATATTGGGATGTGCGGATGTATTGAGGCTTTCGCGTGGGGGTGTCAAGGCGCGGAAAAAGTACGCATAATTTCAAACGCTTAGCAACGCGAGCCTCGGCACCGATCCCGCCGCAAGCTTGTCTGAGCGGAGGCTCGCGAGCTTCGGGCGCGGTGATGTCCGCTGCACTCTCGAAGAGCCGCCGGCCTCTGCGCTCCGATCGCCCAACTCGCAGCGCGGCAATCAGCGCGCCTGCTCGAACGACGTGAACTAGCCATGGTAATTTTGTTCGGCAACCGACTTTGGTTCGCCCGATGCCCGAGGGGCAACCCGCGTGCATACTGGGCGCGGACCGCGCTCTTGAACGATCTTGTGATCTTCGTAGCGCGCGCCTCTTTCGAAGAGCTTTCTCGAAGAAGAGAAGACGTGGCTTGGCGTACTAGTGAGCAGTCTCACTACACGAAGGGCACGCGCTCGATGATTCGCCTCAATTCCAGTCTGGTCGCGCTGCTGACGCCACTCCTTGCCATTTCGATCGCTTACGCTTGCACGCCGAAGGACGCATCCAAGGACGATGGGATGGGTGGACAAGGCGGAAATGCCTCCGCCTCCGGCGGCACGGCTGGCAAAGACAGCACCGGCGGCTCGACTGAAAGCAATGCAGGCTCGGCTGGCGCTGCAGATGAAGCGGGCGCTCCGAATGGCCTGGAAGGCGGCGCAGGCGGTCAAACTCACGGAGGCGACGCGGGCGACGCGGGCAGCGGCGGGATGGCCGGAGGCGACTCTACGTGTGGCGCGCTCGGCCAGGCGTGCTGCGGGAGCAGTTGCGACGAGCAGCTCGTGTGCCTCGGCACGGCGACCTGTTCCTGTGCTCAAGCGCTGTTCGGCGGCTATGTCTTGCGCGGCGACGGCAAGCTCTACGGGCAAGGCACGGCCACGTCGGCAACCACGGGCAATGGTATGGGCGTGGCGCGCTCCCTGAATGTGGACGCGCGCGTCGCGATCTTGAACGCGGACACCGGTTTCGCGTTGACCGACGTGACCGACGTGCAAGACGGCTTGTATCACGGCTGCGCAGTGGCGGCGGGCTCGGCTTGGTGCTGGGCGGTGGGCGCCGCGATCGGCAACTCATATGGCCAGCTCGGCAAAGGCACGACTGACACCAACAGCGCGCTCTACGGCGCTTCGCGCGTACTGAAAGCCGTCAATCAGCCCTTGCAGAACGTTGTCGCGATCGGCGGTGGCTGGTCCAACACCGCGTGCGCCGTCACGCACGAGGGGCAGCTTTATTGTTGGGGCGACTTGCAATGGGCCGTCAACGGCGGGACCAAGCTCTCGTCGGGCTACGCACAACTCATCACGACGGACGGCTCGGCGCCGCTCTCCGGCGTCCTCCAAGCCGCCGTCGGGGCCAGTCACGTTTGTGCCATCGTCCAAGCGGTTTCGAATCGCGAGCTCTGGTGCTGGGGAGAGAACGCAACCTTCAACAACTTGGGCTTGGGAGATTCGACCAATCGCCAGTATCCGACAAAAGTCCTCGGCCTGAGCAATCCGTCCCAAGTCGTGATTGCGGACTACAACGAGCAAGAGTCTGGTGCCACCTGCGCGCTCGACGGCGGCGCTGTCAAGTGTTGGGGAGTCAACAGCTACGGCGCAACCGGCAATGGCGACGCCAACACTTTGAGGGTGCTTCACCCGACTCCGGTCGTGAATGCCAGCTCGACTGCGCTGGACGGCGTGACCGCGCTCCAATCTGCCCTTCAAAGCTTCTGTGCACTACGCGCAGACCACAGCTTGTGGTGCTGGGGCTCGAGCGCTGGTTCACCCTCCGCCATAAAGTCCGGCGTCTCCAACGTGGTCGCCATCGGTAGCGCAAAAGAGCCGCGCTTCTTGAGCGACGACGGCGTGTACCACTTCGGCGCAACCTCGCGGACTCCGTACTGCGGCTCGCTCTAAACGAACGCGCTTCCCGCAGACAGTCTACACAGCAGCTAGAGCTTGAACAACCAGCCCAAAAGCGTTTTGGTCGCAGTGCTCGCCACCGCGACTGCCACTTTGGACACAAGCTCGTCTTTTTCGTGTTGCGCGAGCATTCGCTCGAGCGAGCTGTTGTAGCGCTCGAGGCCTAGGCGTTCGGCTCGGGCGCGTGCAAGTTCAGCGTTCAGGCCTCCGACGTCGTTCTGTAGGGAAGCGACGTCTTTCTGCAGAGAAGCGAGCTCCACTGCACGTGCGCGTAGTTCGGATTCCCTGATCCGAAGCTGTCTGCGTGCCTGATCGAGCTGGCTTTTCGGCAGCGTGACTCGGTCGAGTGATTCCAGAATTCCACCTTGGAATGCATCGATGTTGAAAGAGACGAGGCCGGCTCGCGTTTCGAGCGAGCCACCGACTTCCACCGGAACCTCGATTGACACGGTCCAGGTAGGCTCCGCGCCTTCGGGAGCCACAACGGCAAAGACTCCCGCGCGGGCTTGGTCGAACCTGTCCAGCCCAGGTGTCTGAAGTCCAGCTTGGAACGGCATGGGCGACGAATCGGAGCGCGCTTGGATCTTCTCCGAAACTCGGGTCGTAAAACCAGGGTCAGCCTCGAGCACCACAGCGAAGACCCGGACGCGAGCCTCCGCGGCCGCGCCAGTGAGGCTTCGCGTCTGGACCACAGCGTCGGCGTAACGAGCCGCCGGGGCATCTGCGCAGTGAGTCAGATCTTGCTCCCCACGCTTTACCACCTGCGCGACGGTTTCGTTCGATGCATCAGCGGGCAATTCCCGGATATCAGTTTCGGTACGTGAAGCGACCGCTTTTACGCAACGTTCCGAAGCCAGGCAAACGGCGAGCGGCGCAGGCATTTCGACGAGCCAGGCACTCGCGCCATCGACGCGCGTTGCCGTTCTTTGCGCCTCTTGCGCCACCACTTGCTTGCATTGGTCGATCACCGCGTCCCCGAGTTCGCCCCAATGTGTCGCAATGGTTTCCCGGACCCCTGCCGTCGCCTCGCGCTCCTGGTTGAGCTCCTGCTGCTTGTTCCACGCGACTCGTTCAGCCCGCCTCGTTTCCTCCTGCTTGGCTGTCGCCGCAATTTGGCGAGCCTCCGCTTCCGACTTTTGGCGATCTTCAGTCGCGATCTTTTCTAGTCGAGCCTTTTCCGCCATCTCGTCAGTGGCGCTCGTGCGTTCTACGTCCGTGACGAATGCGAAAGCAGCGATGGAAATCAAGAGCCCAGCGACGATGAGCGCAAAGATCCCACTAGACCTCATACTTTCGAATATGAGACCATCAGCGAGCTCGCGCTAGTGCTCCCAAGAAGAATACTCCGTGTCTGGTTCGAAAGTCCGGTGACGACTCGTGGGGCTGTGCCTGTCGTCGTGAATTTGCTGAGGGTTGAACGCATTTTGCATCCGTTTTCGAATCTTCGACACACGATGTCCGCCGCGCTCCGCTCAATGATGATGTTGTCTCTGCTCCTGGTCGCACTAGTCGCGCTCTTGGTCGGTTGTCAGAAGGATTGCAGCGATGAATACGACCGCGGCTATCGCATTGGCAAAACGGCGGGAATGGAAGAGGGGCGGGATCGCGGCCGCGACGAAGGATACGAAAAGGGCTTTGGCAGCAGGCCGAGTTCCGTTGATAGTAGAGTCGCCGTTTGGATCTTCGACATCGTCTCCCGCTTGGGTGCGGTCGCGATAGTTCTCGGATTCAGCGGACTCTTGTTCGGAATTCTGTCTGAGTACGACTCTGACGCTCAGCGAGTCGTAGTCGGAGGTTTGGGTATTTTTAGCGTCGCTGTAGCGATCTTCGTCTTCCTCACGAGTGGCGTCTACACGGCAGTCGGCAAATACCTGGAACACCCTCCGCACGATGGTCCTGGCAAGATGCTCGGGTTTGCCGCGCTTGCTGGGATTCTCTGGGCCGTGCCGGTTCTCTTCTCATTGGCGCTCGCCTGGCTTGCAGCGCAACCGGGAGTGATCCGCGTTGTTCCGAGCCTGACGATCGGGCTCCTGGCGATCCTGTGGCCGCTCATCGATCTCGCGATTCATGCCCCGCTTGGCACCCTCTACCTCGGCTCCGAGATCTTAGCCGGCGCGATTGCGGTGCTCGCGATTGGTGTCCCAGTCTTCTACGTCGCAAGCGAGTCGGATGAATAAATCCGCGAGCAGTGGGCCAAGTCACGTTCAGTGAACGTCGACCTTCACCACGAACGCGTTCTGCTGTTCGTGCGGCACGTAAATCGTGCCGGCTCCGTAGACACTGCCGCTGGCGCCGAGGGCGAGCGCCCAGATCGTGTTCGTCTCGGGCACGGAGCATTGCTGGGTCCATTGGACAGCGCCGTTCGGGTCGTACTTGCGAACGAAACCGACGTAGCCCGCACTCGTAGGCACCGCGCCGGCGAGCGGGCCTTCGGTGGGTCCGGCAACGTAAGCGTTGCCATGAGCGTCCAGCTGAATGGCCCAAAGATACTCGTCGACCGGCGTGCCGAACTGCTCTGTCCACAACACGTGACCGCTCGGGTCGAACTTGCGGACAAAGGCATCTGATCCGCCGGCGTTGGCGCCACCCAACGCTCCGTCTGTATTGCCCGCAACGTAGATGTTGCCGCTCGCGTCGACAGCAACGCCGCTGATGCGCTGCTCCAACGGACCCGCGATCTGCTGCGTCCAAATCACTTTGCCGGTCGCATCGAGCCTGTACAGCGCGCTGTCGTGAATGCCAGTCGTCGGATCTTCGACGGTCGTGATGGAAAGATAAATATTGCCGGCGAGGTCGACGGCGATGCCACTCGCGACATCGATCAGCGGAAGCGCGAATTGAGCAGTCCAGAGCGAGGCACCATCAGCGCTGTATTTCTGCACGGTGAAACCCGACGAGTCCGCCAGCGCGCCCGAGAGGTAAACGCTACTGGTTCCGTCGAGCGCAATCACGTTGCTACGTGCCGGAGCCTGCGGCCGCCCCCAGAGCAGGGTACCGCTCGCGTCGTATTTGACGAGATGGTAAGCGGTCGCGCCTTCGGCCGTGGAGGGGGCAGCAAAGTAGCCCGCGACGTACGCGTTCCCGCTTGCGTCGACTGCCATGGCATCCAGATCGCTGCTGCCATGGTCGCCCCATTGCTGCGTCCACAGCACGTTGCCGGCGGCGTCGTACTTGCGAATGTAAGTGTCGAGGAGGTTTGCCGGCAGCCCATTGAGCGAAGTCTGGGTATTCCCGCCGACGTAAACGTTCTCGCTCGCGTCGACGCCGATCACGCGCGCTTCGTCGTTCTTTTCCCCGCCAAATTTCCAGTACGTTGCGGTCGTTGCAGGCACACTCGGATTGCCTGCCGCGCCACCGGCTCCGCTGTTCGTACCTGCCGCGCCACCGGCTCCGCTGTTCGTACCTGCCGCGCCACCGGCTCCGCTGTTCATGCCTCCTGGGCCTCCGCTGACGCCCGAGTCTCCGCCGACAGCCGTTCCGAAACCCGCTGACCCACCATTCGACGTTCCAGCGCTCAGCCCCGCGATGCCCAGGTTGTTGCCGGCGCCTGCAAACGGGTTGGTGCTACCCGTGCCAGCGACATTGCTCCCGCCGAAGCCCCCGCCGCCGTTCGATTCGTCACTCGTGGCCTTGCCGCAAGCGATCGCGAATGCGCAGCACAGCGCGACGCTCGATACCGCCATTGCACGCCCGTTCCGACCCGTCACGCGAGCTGCCTCCATCACAAGTTCCGCCCGCGACAGTGTCCGCGCCTTCCCGCAGGCGTGCAACGGCCGCATCCCGTGCAAACATCGAAATAGCATGCCTGACTTGCAATCTTCTTCCAAGGCAGTCGCAAAGGTCTGGGGCCAATGCAGACGGCAAAAACCCGAACCTGTCGATGACGCCTGGCACATTGCACCGTTGCTTCAAGCTAGCCGCCGCTTCCGCGCACTCAGACCCAACGCGACGCGCACGCCGCGCGGCAATCGCTTGCTCGGTGACTCCGATACGATCGCTGCGACCGCATCGACCTCGGCAGGATTGAGGGCCAGGATGTGCCGCAGAAATTGCTCGGAGATCCATCGATCGACTAGCTCGAGCGGCCCACCGATCACGAGAATAACGCATAGAGTGTGTAGGGCTCCCCGCCAAAACCAACTCCCGTTGATGACGTCGGGAACGACGACACTGCCGAGCCACATGACCAGGTCAGCGCCCCAAAGCCAGTAGAGGAAGAGCAGCAGGGGCATGGTCGCGCAACTGTAGAGCACCTGAATCTTCGGGTAGTCCTTTTGGAAGGCGCGGAGAGCGTGAGCGACGTACGCGATCCGCTCATCGCTACTCGATTCAGCGAACGGCTTGCCTCCGAATTTCTTCGGCAGCACGTTGCGCCAAGAGAGTGAATGCTTTTCTTCGACGAAGACCGCTCGCAGCACCCGCGGCAGGCGCCGGAGCTCCGGCGCGAGCTTTTCTCGAGCGGCATTCCGTTCAGCGAGAGTCAACCACGAGACGATCTTTCGGGGCTTGGCGACGACGAGCTGGTTTTCGAGCCGTTGCAGGACCAGCAGTGGCAAGCACGCCAAGGTGACGTGAATCACGCCGCGCAGAAACGGCGGCGTCTCGACGTACCAGGAGGTGTGGGCAGAAAACAGCCGCGATACGGCATCGACCCCGGCCTTCCAGTAGAACCCAATCGCCGCCAGCGCCAGCGCCGTCCTCAGGAACTTGAGCGCGGGCTGAACCGTGCGAGCGAACTGCATCGAATCATAGAGAACCCCTAACTTCGCGTCGAGCTCCAGCCGCTGAAAGTACGCCTCGCCCCGCCCGGCCATCACCGCATAGATCCACGACGAGACTAGCCCCGACACGATCGAAAACAGGAATATGCCAATGACGTTGTTCTTCAGGAAGTCCGATAACGCCTGCACGAAATCTCCACCGAGCACGTTACTTCGTCGAATTGACCAATCCAAGGACAGCTTTTGTGTCCGCCCTTCGTCAGATACATGTCCATCGCGGGGACCAGTCCGCTCGATCAGCCGAAAGAATGGACTTGCCCGACCCATGATGGAGGCCTCAATCGCTGAGCTGCGGAGCTCAGAACCGTGTGCCGCCCATCAGGCCCACCTGAACCACGCCTGTCCACATCCTCCACCTACTTTGAAGCCCCAGCTCGACGCCGCCGTGCTGCCAAATCAACACAGCCTCGGCACCGAAGTACATCCACGGAGCGATGTCGCCTTCTTCCAAGATGAGGATGAGCCCCACATCGGCTGCGCCCCGGCTCCACGCGGCGCGGCCGTCTCGTCTGGATGTTTCGGCGATTAGTCTGCCCGAAGCACCCGGCGGCTCGGTCAAGGCGACTGCGATCTGGCCGCTGGAAGAGACTGCTCGACGCGAAGACGCTACCGGTGGTGCTGCGCAAGCGACGGGAGCTCGTCAAAGATCACGTCTGGCTGAATGCGGGAACGCCAATCCGAGCGCACCACGTCAGCGCGGGCAAAGTGCAGTTCGACCGATTCCGCGAGTGGACCGCGGGGAGCGAACCATCGTTTTCGCAAACGATGCCGTGCTCGGCGTTGGCTTTGGCTGGCAACGTTGAGCTCACTCCAGCCGAAGGCAATTGTATCTGGTCGTCGACTGACGGCGCCAGGCGCTTTCAGCTCGACGCTAACTCGTTCTTGATCAAGCGGATGTCGACTTCCCAATCAACGTACTTCCACTCTTCGGTCGTTCGTAGCAGCTGCACGAGTTCTTCGAAAAGTTGCGCGTGCTCGGCGGAGTACTCGAACCAAGTGAGGAAATCGAACGGCTCGCCCAGCTCTCGCCCGTGATGCAGACGACGCGCGATCGCCGGCAGATACTTGAGACATGAAGCAATGTGCTGAGAGCGTGTCTCGAAGATCTCACGCCGCTCATCCTGTGACAGATTCCACCAAGCGTCTGACTTTCGAATCGGGATCAATGCGGCGTGAGTGCACTGCGGGCGACCGAGCGTCGGTTGAACGGCTCGCAGCGCCTCGGTTTCCGTGCGTTCCACGTAGCGGACCGCGGAGTTGGTTCCTCGCAGTACCCAGGCCGCGCCGGGCAGCGCGCTCGGGGGCAGGTGAACCGCGTGCGAGGTCACGGCCTTCACCGGCGCGAGCGCCTCGCCAACCACGGCATTCATGCGCAAAACGCGGTAAGTTCCAGTTTCGGCCCCCACGAAGCTGACCGGGATGATCGCCGCCATGAGCCGTATCAAACGTGAGGCCGGGCGCGCCCGTCAACACCGTTCGAGCAAATCGAACTGCGTTCGACCAACGCGGCGGTGCTACGTTTTCCGCCGCCCATGACCCAAATCGAAGACGACTGGTTGTGGGGTTGGGACCGAACACCTGGCATCGTCTCGGTGTACGCCGAGGCGGACGGACGCGCGCTCGTGTGGCGTCGCGATCCTGTGTCGGGCGTGTTGCATCGCGAAGAGGAAATGTTTCGCCCCTGGGTCTTGTTGGCGTCGCTCGTCGACTTGCAGCACTTGGGTGCGCGCTTGCGCCCAGAAGGCAACGCGCCATCGCCGGGTGGCGTGAGCTATCGCGAGCTCGAGGGCACGGGCGGACTGCGCTACCTAGTCCGCGCCGAGGACGGCCGTGCGCTTTCGCGCGCCGTGCTGCAGGGCGCACGGAGTCGGCTGGGGCGACCGGTCTCGCATCTGCGTGAGCTCGGCGCCGAGTCGGTGCTGGCATTGCCGCCGGAAGAGCAATACCTGGTTGCGACGGGGCGGACGTACTTCAAATCGCTTTCGTTCGCTGCGGTGCGGCGCCTGCAATTCGACCTGGAAACGACGGGCCTGGACCCTGAGAGTTCACGGATTTTTTTGGTCGCGCTGCGCGACCCGGACGGCAAAGAGGAGACGCTGGAAGTCGCTGGGGAGGGCGACAATGCCGAAGCCGAGCTCTTGATGCAGTTGTGCGAGCGGATCCGCGAGCTCGACCCCGACGTGATCGAGAATCACAATTTGCACGGCTTCGATCTGCCGTTTCTCGTGCAGCGCGCGCGACGCTTGGGGGTCACGTTGTTGCTCGCTCGCAATGGCGAGCCCGGGCTTCAGCGGCGGCCCGCTTCACGCGGGGCCGCGCTGGCGCAGGGAGCCGAACAACAGCGCGCGGACGCGATGCGGCGCTCACGTTATACGATGCCCGGCCGAGAATTGATCGATTCGCTCGACGCGGTTCGTCGGCACGACTTTTCTGCGCGCGATTTGCCAGGACACGGCTTGAAAGCGGTCGCTCGACACTTGGGGCTCGCCAGTGAAGATCGCGAGTACGTACCTGGAGCGCGCGTGCATCAGGTATTTCTCGACGATCCGGAGCGCGTGCGGCGCTACGCGAAAGACGACGTCCGCGAAGCCGCGGGTGTGGCGCGCCTGCTGGGTGGTGCAGCGTTCGCGCTCGCCCAAATGGTACCGCGCCGCTACGAGCGCTTGGCCGACGCGGGCGCGGCGACTGGCGTGCTCGATCCGCTGCTCGTGCGCGCCTATTTGCGCTCGAATGCCGCCCTCCCCGCTCACCAACCCGGCGACGGTACGGAGCACCAAGGCGCGGCCTTGCACTTGTTCGCGTGCGGCGTCGCGCGGCGGATCGTGAAGGCGGATGTCGCCAGTCTGTATCCGTCGTTGATGCGGCAATATCGGATTGGACCCAAGCGCGATCGCTTGGGCGCGCTGCTCGCGCTCGTGGATCGACTCGTCGAACAGCGCCTCACCGCGAAGGCGCGTGCGCGGACTGCCGCGCCCGGCTCCGACGAACGTTTTACCCAAGAAGCGATTTCCGCGGCGATGAAGCTGGTCGTCAATTCGGCGTACGGCTATCTGGGAGCTGTCGGGTTGACGCGCTTCGCCGATGTGCACGCCGCAAATGAAGTGACCCGTCGCGGCGGTGAGCGCTCGGCCTGCTGTGTCGTGAGCTCGCGCAGCGTGGCGTGCAGTTGCTGGAGGCCGATACGGACGGCGTCTACTTTGCGGTGCCGGACGATCTGACTGAAGCCGACGAGCGGCGCATCGTGGCAGAGGTTGCAGCGCTTTTGCCACCGCTGGTAAAGCTCGAGTTCGAAGGGCGTTACGCCGCGATGCTCTCGCACGAGCCCAAGAACTACGCACTCAAACCCTATTCTGGGCCGCTCGTGCTGCGCGGGGTCGCGTTCCGCTCGAGCCGTGCGGAGCCGTTCGGTGAAGCGTTTTTGCGTCGAGCGATCGACTGCTTGTTGAACGGAGACTTGCTCGGCGTGCGCGCCGCGTATGTCGACACTGCGGCTGCGATTCGCAATCGGGCACTCAGCACCTTCGCCATGTCGGCGCGCGTGCGACTGAGCAAGACCCCCAACCAGTACGTTGCCACGCGCAACCAACGACGAGAACTGACTTATGAAGCGCTGCTCGAGAACGGGCGCGACGATTGGACCCCGGGCGAGCGGGTACGCGTGTATCGGGCCACGCGCGGGCGTGCCGGGCTCTTGTCGACCCCAGACGCCGACGACGGTGGCCCCGAGGTGGACGGCGCTCCGCGCGACTACGACATCGACTACTACTTGAGACTACTCCGGGAGACGTTTGCGGCGCGCCTCGCCCGCGGGTTGCATCCGGATGATTTCGCGGCGATTTGCGCCGCGCCGGAACAACCGTCTTTGTTCGAGCGCTCGCTCGCGGAGGCGCGTCCGGTGCTCACCGTGCTCGGCAATCCACTAGCTTGAAGCCAATTCCGGCCCGGGGTTCGCCACAATTCCTCCTTATTTTCTCCGCGCAAGCTCCCGGAGTCCTGCCCGGTTTGGCCGCAACTCGCTGGCACAACGGACGCACAGGAGGCGTTCGTGAAACGACTTTTAGCAATTGCGGTGATTTGGCTTGGCTGCACCGTCGCGTGGATGATCCTCGGCGGCACCCTCAACCTGCGTACGGATTCGCTATCCGGCAGCTTGAACAACGAGGTCAACGCGCTGTGGGGGCCACCGGGACAGCAGGCGCCTCCACTCGCCAAGTACCAAAAGACCGAGCTGACCGAGGAAGTGACCGTCGAGCAGAAACCCGAAGGGAACAGCAAGAAGATCGTTCAACACGAAACCAAGGTCGACGTTCCTCTTACGCTCGACTCTTCGAACGTGCGCGCAAAGCTCACCCTCGAGCAAAAGCGCAAAGGCCTGCTCTGGTTTCCCACCTACGGCATCGACTTTCACGCCGAGTACACATTTCTGAACGATCAGCTCGGGCCCCACGAAGTGACGGTGCGCTTTCCGCTCCAGACCACCGGCAGCAGCGAAAACGGCAGCCTGCGGGGGTCGCTGACCAACAGCGCGAGCTTCGACGGCTTCACCGTGCAGGACGAGCAAGGACGAGCCGTGGACTACCAGATCGCGGCAGGCCAAGCCGTCTTTTCCCGCCATTTCGCGGCGGGCGAACGGCAAAAGTTCCGCATCACCTATCGCACGCGGGGCACGAGCAGCTTCCGCTACCTGATGGCCGAGGGGACGGGGCGGGTGAACGATCTCACACTCCGCATCGACACCAATTTCGCCAACGTCGACTTCCCAACCGACACGCTGAGCCCCACCTCACGGACGGTCACCGCCGATAGCTTCAGCGGGCTGTGGCATTTCGACAGTCTGATCTCGACGAGTGCCATCGGCATCGAGCTACCTCAGTTGTTGAACCCGGGTCCACTCGCCACCAAGGTGACGTTCTTCGCGCCAGTGTCCCTGTTGTTCTTCTTTTTCGTGGTGGCCGTGCTCGGCCAAGTGCGAGGCCACGAGCTGCACCCGATGCACTATTTTCTGCTCAGCTGCGCCTTCTTCGCGTTTCACCTGCTGTTCGCCTACCTGGTCGACCGCTTGTCGATCGGCAGCTCGTTCGCGATCGCGTCCGCCGTTTCGTTATTCTTGGTCGTCAGTTATGCGCGATTGTTCGTGGGTTGGACCTTTGCGCTGCGCGAGATCGGGATCGCTCAGTTGCTCTACTTGGTGCTGTTTTCGTATACCTTTTTCTGGGACGGCTTCACGGGCCTGGCGATCACCATCGGCGCGATCGCGACGCTGTTCTTCGTGATGCAAACCACCGGGCGCACGGATTGGCGGATAGCCGGGCAGGCACGGCGAGCCGCGGCGGCCGAATGACCGACTCCCCCGGTTCGGCTCATTTGATGCGCTGTGCGGATCTGCCTCGCCACACGTGTCCGAAACGAGGCAGCCGCGCAGAGCGCAATGGCACCGCCGAATGATGGTGTGGCCGCGCCCGGGGGGTGAAACGGCGCGTGACGCGCGAATCGGGGCGAATCCGGCCGTGATTCGCGAGGCCCGCGTGCATGGCACGCGCTTCGCTCTTCGTGGGCCAATGCACGTCGCCGTGGTCGGAGCTACAGGGAACGTTGGGACGAGTGTGCTGCGCGCGCTCGCGCTGGATCCGGAGGTGAAACGGATTAAAGGGCTCGCGCGTCGCTTACCTCGTGCACACTTCGACAAGGCCGAATTTCACGCGGTCGACATCGCTCGCGACGCGCTTGCGCCACTATTCCGCGGTGTCGACGCGGTCATCCACCTGGGTTGGCAGATCCAATCCGCACACCAGCCCGCGCAGCTCGAACGAACGAACGTGTGCGGCAGCCAGCGCGTGTTCGAGGCGGTGGCCGAAGCGCGAGTGCCGACGCTCTTGTATGCTTCGAGCATCGGCGCTTACAGCAAGGGACCCAAGGACCAAACCGTCGACGAAAGCTGGCCGAGGCACGGGATCGCGACGTCTTTGTACTCTCGGCAAAAAGCGACCGTCGAACAGACGCTGGATGTATTCGAGGCCAGGCACCCCGAGGTCCGCTGCGTTCGCATGCGCCCGGCACTGATCTTCAAGCGCGATGCCAGCACCGAGATCCGGCGGCTCTTTCTCGCCCCCTGGTGGCCACGATCCTTGTTCAAACCGAGCAGGATCAAGCTCGTGCCCTATCATCCTCGACTGCGCTTCCAAGCCGTGCACTCATTCGATGTTGGTGAAGCATTTCGACTTGCCCTCCAGCGCGACGTTCGGGGAGCGTTCAACTTGGCTTCGGAACAAGTGCTCACTTCTGCCGTATTGGCAGCGGCCTTTGGAGCGCGACAAGTGGCGACTTCGCAGCAGTTCCTACGCAGCGCCGCGGCGCTCAGCTGGCAAATGCGTCTCCAGCATTCCGATCCCGGCTGGGTCGATCTCGGCCTCGATTCGCCGTTGATCGACTGCTCACGCGCACGAACCGAGCTGGGCTGGAATCCGACGCGAACCTCCCTCGAGGTCCTTCGCGAACTGCTGCAAGGGATCTACGACGGAGCCGGGATCTCCACGCCCCCGCTCGCTCCCCCGTTCCGAGTGAGCCAATCGACCGACTTCGACGCGCCTCGCGCGGCTCAGTAGCGGTGCGAACGCGCAGTACGCCCGGTGTGACAGGCGGCGAAGCGTCCCCGAGCCAGCGCGGCCCCTCAACGCCGGAACAGCGTGCTGCCGATCAACGCACCTGCGGCGAAATAAGTTCCGGTGCTCGACGCCGGCAGGATATCGAACGTGGCGTCGTAGGTGTACGGAACGAGCTCGGCCGAAAGCACTGAGTGCGCGGTATCGAGCTTGCTGCCGGCAAGCAGGTCACCGAACGTCCGCCCATCAGCGGTTGGGTGCCCAGGAGAGATCTCGAGCACGCGACCGTCTTCGAGCACCACGCGGACGACGCGATGACGAGCGACCGACGTGTGCTCGACCTTGAGCAAAGGGACGGCCACGATCGCGTCGCGCTCGACGCTATACACGAGATCGCCGACGCGCAGCGACGCTATCGATCGCTCACCATCCGGCGTCGCGATCGGCGTTTCCGGCGAGGCGCAGATGGGACACATGCCCACGCTCCATTGCCAGATGCCGTCCGTGCACGTGATTTTTCGCATGCAATCGGGGCCGCATGACGCGCCCGGCGAGCTGCAAGGCGTACCTGAATTCGGCATGACCGCAGGACAGCCAATGGAGGGGGAAGCGCAGAACAATTGGGGAGGATCGATGGTCTGGCAGATTGGGTAAGGCGAGCCTCTGCTGCACGCGCTGCACCAGCAGCGCGAACCATCCTCGTACCAACAAGAGAGCTCGGTGTCCGAGCAGGTTTGGGGCTGTGCTTGGGGTGTTGACGGACAGGCTGCTGGTAGAGGCGGCGCGCTGCAACTCGTCGTCGAGACCTGCCAGGTGCTGTCTTTGCAGACTGCTTCCGTGCGACATTGCGGACGGGGATCACTTCCGTAGGTGCATTCCGCTATCCCCTCCGCCGCATTGTAGGGCGGAGTGCAAGGGGTGCCATTGACCGGTTGCATGGCGGGACAGGGGCCGCTGCTCGAACCCCCGTGACCGCCGTTGCCCCCGAGTCCACCCGAGGCACCAGCGGCGTTGCCCCCGAGTCCACCCGAGGCACCAGCGGCGTTGCCCCCGAGTCCACCCGAGGCACCAACGGCGCCACCGCTCGAGCCTCCCGACCCGCCAGCGCCGCCGCCCGTATTCCCTCCGGCTGGCCCGGAGCCAGTGGAGTTTCCACCGCACGCGACGATGAGCCCAAGTAGGCTGGACGTGACGGCCCAGCTCGGATTGAAACGTAATTTGCTGAACGTCATGCACAACAGTGAAGCACGGCACGCGCCGCTAAGCTCGGTTGAGGATCGCCCAAGAGACGCGATTCGTACGCGACCGAGCCATTGCTGCGCCGTGGGCTGCGTGCCGTGATGGCGAGGCTAGGTCAATGGTTCTTTAGAACCGCGGAATTGGGCACCGAGCATCGGGGTGTCAGCGGCTCTTCACTTCCGGAGTGTGGGACCCGCGTCGGAAGAGTTCGTGAGTTTGCCGCTGGCATCGTAGCTGTAAGTTGCCGTGTAATAGACGTAGTAGCTGTGAGTTTCGTAGATGGGCGCGGGCGGGGTGCCGGCGGTTCCTGCGGTTTGGCCAATCTGCTTCTGCCAAAATTCGCGCTGCGTGTAGCTGTAGCTTGCAGTCAGTGACTCATTCGCGTTGGTCCAGTCGGGCCCAAAATGCGTGTCCGGGCCACCGGAGAAGGCGGTGTCCTGCGGGGGTTGCGTCGCAGCGCGCGCGTCCGCCATCATCGAATCGATGGTGGCCTTCTTTGCCGCCAGGGCGAGATCGAATTTCTTCTTGGCGTCGGCCAGCGCAGCGAGCGGGGCCATGGGAATTTTGCTGGAACCATCGTCGATCGTGACTCCAGTGACGACGAACGCCGCGCGGCCGTCGCTGCCTTGTCCGCCGTTGACTTCGAGTGTTGCGATATACGCATCCTTCGTTAGTCCCCAGGCGCTCGCAGTATCTGGATTCTGATAGGTCGCGTCGTACATCACCAAGTCGCCGTTTGGCAGTCGGACGCTGTAATCCTTGATGAAGCTGAGCCCGTCCGTTTCGCTACTGGCGCGAAAAAATAAGGTAAAGATGCGACCGTCGGCGGCGAAATAGTATTGCGGCTTCCCCAGCGAGCTGGTGCTGTTGACACCATAGACTGGTGATTCGCTGTTGAAGAGCACGCCGCGCAGCGTGGGACCCAGATCGTCTGCCGGGTCGCGCAGGTCGATTCCCGCGCCGGACCCGCCTGCGGAATTGGTACCGCCGTTTGCCGTCGCACCCGAGCTACCCCCGCTTGCGCCGCCGGAGGCGGTTGCTCCGGTGCCTGCGGCGCCGCCTGGGTTTCCTGCCACTGACCCTCCCCCAGCGGTGTTCCGCCCGCCGCTGGTCGCACCCGAACCTCCCGCGGCCGAGCCTCCCGAACTCCCTGTGCCATTGCCACTCGAGCTTCCGCTTGCGTCTTGGCCGAGGCCGTTGCCGGCTGCGCCCCCACAACCGGCGAGGAGCGTCGAGCTCAGAGCCAGCGCAAGCCAGCTGGCTCCTGGGGGACGTAGGGCTGAGCGAATCATCTTCGGACTTCGAGCAGAAATCGTGCCGCGCGTGAGGAGGCCGCAGTGGGTCGCCGCGTGGCAGAATCCGTATCAGCCTGTGCCAGATTGTGTGTCAGCCTGGCGATCCCCCTGACATCGGCGTCAGTTGGGACGGGCTTCGTCGCCCGGGCTGTCGCCAAAAGAACGCCGGAGTTTCGTCAGAAAACACTATTTCTGCGCCCTCAACGGATATTCGCCTCCAGGCACGGGTCGTGCTGAGCTGGGCCCATGAGACTACGGCCAACCCGAGCCGGCGCAATGGGCCGCCTCTGTGGAAAGCGAACGGTGAGCCGTCTAATGCCCGCGTCCGTCCTGCTTTCGTTGGCTATTGGGGCGTGCGGCGCAGAAGGCGCGGCAGTCGTAGGGGCGAGCCAGGCCGGTGGCTCAAGCGCCGGCGCTTCAGGCATGAGCCACGGGGGAACCGGCGGTGCCAGCGGTGGGGGTGGGCGCAACGCGGGGGTTGGCGGTCTCGTCGAGGTATGCCTGGTCTGCGCTGGCAATGGCGTCGGCGGGCACGCGGGGAGCGTATCGCTCGCAGGCAGCGGGGGATCCATCACAACGGGAGCCGCGGGCACCACAACAGCAGCAGCCGGCACTTCAGGTCGTGGTGGCGTGGGCTGCGGCGATCGCACTTGTGGTCCGAACCAATACTGTCGCGCTGCGTGTAGTGGCGTAGCATGGCTGAGCGCGGGTACGGGAGGCCTCCCCACGCCCGGCGAGCCGACTTGCGCGGACCTACCCGCGGCTTGCGGCGGTGTAGCCACGTGCAGCTGCATCTGCGGCCCCACGAGCACGTTCTGCACACCTGGTGCAGCGGAGGTTCAGTGCGGTTGCGGGTGACGCGGATCGCCGGCCTGCTCGCGCTGATCACTGCCGCTTCGGGTTGCTCAGCCAAGTCGACGGGGTCGAGCGGCGGCGAACCCCGTACAGGCGCTGCCGGCGCGACGCAGGCTGGCTCCGGTGCGGCTGACGTCGGCGGTGGCGGAGCATCGCAGGGCGCTGCCGGAGCCGCGAACGCGGGAACCGCGGCGAGCCCGGCGGGCGGAGCGGGCGCCGCTGGAACGGGCGGAGCGCAGGCGGGCGGAACGGGTGGTACCGGCGGTCAAAGCGGCGTGTTGGCTTGCCCACCCAATCCGCCTACGACCGCAGACGGCTGCTCCAGCTTGGGCCACTCTTGCTCTTGGGGAGACCATCCAGCCTTACCATGCCGGACGCACGCTCTCTGCGATGGCACTGGACATTGGTTCGTAACGCCTCCTCAGGCGGAGTGTTCAGTTCTTCCTGCCGCCTGCCCGGCGTCGCCGAATGCAGCGTGTTTGGATCAAGCAACGTGCATTTATGGTTCGGGGCCGAACGCGGGAGCAGTCTGCACTTGCGC
>Ga0164308_10000377_pt1 | contig 24502 bp, 20 predicted proteins | sample Whisoiple_246_MG_FD_109983 | JGI IMG/M metagenome (GOLD analysis project Ga0164308, IMG submission 109983) | Soil microbial communities amended with fresh organic matter from upstate New York, USA - Whitman soil sample_246_MG | ecosystem: Environmental > Terrestrial > Soil > Unclassified >... | reverse complement strand
ACCGCCGGCGGCGGCATGGGCTCGAGCGGCAGCGCAGGACAGCAGGCTTCTTCAGAAGGGGGAGCCCCGAACACTGCGGGCTCGAGCAGCGGCGGTGCAACCTCCACCACCGGTGGAGCTGGGGCATCCGGCGGCGAAGGCGCTTGTATCGGTGAGGCGTGCAGCCTAGCCGTCAATCCGGTCCCGCTCTGGGCGACACGCCTGAAGAGTTATGGCCGCGGTCCAGCCTCAATCCGATTTTCAAGCACCGACACGCTCGTCTACGTGGGCGCGGGCCTGAACTATTTCAACACGCCGATTGACCGCTTCACGGGGGAAGTAGCCGGCGACCCCAACCTAGACCGCAGCTTCATCGCGAGCGATCCCAGCGGTCGTTGGGTCGTTCGCCGACTCGAGAAGGACTGCGGCGCCTTCGCTGACGAGAGCCAGAGCCCGGCGTTTCACTTCGAATGCTATTTGAGCGAGTGGATTCAGTTTTCTGCGGATGGGTCCGCTCTCGCTCGCCATTCCTGCTTGTCCGAGCCGGACCACCTGTTGGGTTTGGAGGTCTACGACACTGAAAGTGGCGCGCGCATCGCCAAGACGACAGCGAACCTGCCCTGTCTGAACGGCGGCGACGATTGGAACGTTCTGGTCGACTCCCAACATCGACGGACCTTGTTCGCTCACCCGCTAGAAAGCGATCTGTACGTCTTCGACTGGGCAACCCAGTCCGTCACCCACCAACCGGTACACGAGCCCTCCCCCAGATCTCGTCAGCCGTTGAACCACGAGGGCACGATTCTCACTCTGTCCTTGTCGCACGACGGTCAGAAACTGGTTTCGATCGGTGCGGCGGACGGCCTCGCGTTTCACGACGCCGAAACGCTCACGGTCGAGCTTCGCGTCCCAGGCGTTCCGTTCTTCAACCTGTTCGACAGTTGCTACTGCGCCTACCTCAGCGAGTCGCCCGTCGCCTGGTCACCCGCCGACGAGATTTACGCCACCGCCCATTCGAGCGGGGGCATCGAACTCCGCAGCGTGGCGACTCAAAAGACGCTGGGGGTGCTCGAGCCTCCGTCCGATCCCCAGATCATCAAAGCTGCGCTTTCGAGCGGCTACGGCCCAGTGCTGATCCAGTTCGCTCCAGACCTCCGACACCTGGTCGCACTTTATCCTCAGTACGCAGTCGGCTACTCACTCTCTCCTTGAGGCGCGCGCTCAGCAAATGGGACGCGCCTGATTCAGGGGCGCGCGTCACGCGTGGGCGGCGCAGGGAGAAATCCGCGCATCACGCGCTTGCCCGGTTCCTTACGCGCCCGGTCGCTTCGCGCCTGTACGCGATCCGCGTGTGGCGCGCTGCTTTCCGAGGTGCTTGCGCAAAAATTCGATCGTTGCGCGAACCTTGTTCGGGAGATAATTCCGACTGGGATAGAGCAGCCAGGCTGCCGTGTCGAACGTCGTGGCAGTGACTTCGTGATGGGGGAAGACGTCCACCAGGCGGCCGCGAGCGAAGTCTTCGCGGAGGTGCCAGTCGGCCAGGAGCACCGGGCCGAGTCCGTCGAGCGCGGCGCTGCGAAGGGCAAGGGCGGTCGAGAGAACGAGATTGCCCTGCACGGGGACCTCCTCCATTGCCGTGCCCCGACGAAACAGCCAGCGGTCGCGAAAATCAGGCAGCGGGAAGAGCAGGCAACTGCGGTCACTGAGCTCGCGAGGCGCCTTGGGCATCCCTTCCCGAGCGAGATACGCGGGGCTCGCGGCAATCCGATAGCGAGTGGCAAATAGCTTGGAGCCGATCACGTCGCCCCGGTAGCTCGGTGCCAAGCGAATGGCCAGGTCGATGCGATCGACGATCAAATCCAGGTTCGTGTCGGTCATCAATAGCTCGAGCTTCAAGCGTGGGAACGCGCGTCGGAACGCGGGCAAGAGCGGCACCAAACACATCTGCCCGAAGGCTACCGAGGCTGTTACGCGCAGCGTTCCGCTCGGCTCGGACCCGATCGACGCGAGCTCTTCGCACGCCCGCTCCAATTCGTCCACTACTGGCCCGACCCGCGCCAAGAAAGACTCCCCGGCCTCGGTGAGAGTGAGCTTGCGCGTGGTGCGTTGAAACAAGCGAGCCCCGAGTTCGGACTCGAGGGTGGCGATGGCTCGCGAGATCGACGAGGGATCCACGTTCGAGCTTCGCGCCACCGCAGCGAAGCCGCCGCGCCTGACTACGTCCAAAAACACCCGCAAAGCGGCCGTGTCCATTCATGCGCTTTTCGCACGAGTGCCGTGCGCTGGCTAGTCTGTCTTCGGCTCGCTGGAAACGCGAGATTGCTCAACGCGCACACCCGCGCCAACCAGGATGACGCATGATCCAACTCTATTTTCATCACACCCCGAACCCGGCGAAGGTCGTACTGATGCTCGAGGAGCTCGGCCTGCCTTACCAACTCTTGCCCATCGACCTGTTCGCGGGACAGCAGCACCTGCCTGCCTACCGAGCCATCAATCCGAATGGCAAGGTGCCCGCGATCATCGACGGCGATCGCGTGGTGTTCGACTCGAACGCTATCTTGCTCTATCTCGGGGAAAAGTCCGAGCGCTTCCTTGGTGGCGCGCGCGAACGCCCCGCGCTACTTTCGTGGCTGCTCTTCGCGGCCAGCGGTCTCGGCCCATTTTGCGGACAGGCGGTGCATTTCACGCGCATTCACCAAGAGAGCGCCTACGCGACCCGCCGCTACCTGCGTGAGGTCGAGCGCCACTTTTCCGTGCTCGACGTGCGCCTCTCGCAGTCACCGTATCTCGCTGGGGAAAGGTACAGTATCGCGGACATGGCTGCATTCAGCTGGATCGATTGGGCAGATCGGAATCAGCTCGTGCTCAGCGAGGAGCCTGCTTGGGCGCGCTGGCCACACCTACGCCGCTGGTTTCTCGCCGTCGCCGAACGCCCCGCCGTTCAGCGCGCGCGCCTGGCCGGTAAAGAGCTCACGCTGAAGACGGCCTTTGATGACGAAACATTGCACGCGCTGTTTCCACAAAACTACCCAGTGAGCCCCTGAATCGACGGACATCGGTCCCAGCTCAGCGCATCTTGGATCCCTTTAGTCGCGTACGACGGGCGCCGTCGCGCGCTGGCGAGGGGCTGACTCGAGCGACTCGCCGACAGCAGTTGGCGCGCCTCGAATGACCGCTTGCGCCAGGGCATCGGCGAGCTGAGCGAGGGCTCGGCTCATGCTCGCCACCAAGTCTGCGGTGCTCTTGCTCGCAGGTCGTATGCTGAAAGCGTGGTGGCTCGAGCGCACCGCATCGGTGCCGCCATTGAAGCGAACGGCAGAGCCTGCTTGTAACTGCACCGTGCCTGTCGCATCGAGCTCGAAACGAGTGATCTCGACTTCTACCCGCACGTCGGCAGTGGTCGTAATGGCACCCTCCTCGCTGAAGACGACGCAGCCAGGTAGACGCGCGCCGAGGTCATCCGCAAGTGTGCTGCTGACCATGACATCGAGCGGAGATCCCCAGCGCTCGTCGGCCGCGAGTTCTAGGCGCTCGGCGCTGGCTCGACGCACGATGTGCGGTCGATCGAGGTATCCAGGCAAGCCCGCACGGCGCATTTCGATCCGCAGTGGGGGACTCGCCAAGGCCCGGCCGCTTTGCGAAGAAAGCGCATAGAACACCGGGTCGGGCGAACCCGCGCAGCACACCGAGCAAAACGCCAACGCCGAGATGAGCATGCACGAGCGACTGAGTGACGGAGGCTTCATGGCTCGTTCTCTTTGCGGCCACTCACGACCGATTCCGGATGACGGTTCAGATAATCAGCGAGCAAGCGGATGCTGCGCGCGGCATCGCCAACTTGGCTCATCATGCGTTCCAAGCTGCGTTGCGTCTTGGAGTCGGAGCCGTAGCCGGACTGTCCAAATGCAGCCTGCGCTTGATCCACCGCCTTTTCGAGCTTCTCGGAAATACTCGGCAAGCGCGCGAGTGCGGGACCGAGATCGGCTTTGGCTTCCCGAGCCAGGCCGCTCATGTCCTTCAGCGCTTCGTTCAGGGAAGCAATGGCTTGCTGCAGCTCGGGCCCGCCCACCGTGCGATCGAGCGAGGCCAGCGCATGACTGGCGTTGCTCCCGATCTCTTCGAACGGAATGCTGTTCACCTTACTCAAAATTTGGCTCAGTGATGCCGTCAAGTCTTGTAGATCCTGACCCTCGCTGGGCAGAACCAGAGCGCCAGCTTCTTCGCTCAGCACGGCAGGAGCTTTGCTGCCCGGCACGAACTCGAGCGAGAGCTCTTTTTGACCAGTGAGCAGGCTGCTGCTGGCCAACACTACCCGCATCTGCTGTCGCACCAGTGCACGTATCCCGTCATGTTGCATGGTCTGCCGATCCTTTTCGTCGAGGCCGCGATCGGGCTGCAGCACGAACGCGACGCGGGCGGCGAGCTGGTCAGCATGCCCGGGGCGTGGGTCCTTCACCAAGTCGATGTGCATGACCGAACCCAGCTGCTTGCCGAACATTTGTACTTGCGAGCCCTCGCTCAGCCCGCGCACGGAGCTTTGAAAATAACTCACGTACGGGATGCCTTCGCCAAAGAACCCAACTGCGGCCTGCGCCTCGTCGGCGTACAGGTGAAAGCTCGATTCCACGGGGCTTCGCGCATGCTGCTCGGCCTCCACTGGCGCTCGAAACGCGATGCCACCAGACAGCAGCGATTTGATTGACTGCAGTTCCAGGCGCAGACCGGTCGCGCCCACGTTCACTCGGATGCCGGAGCTGTTCCAAAAGCGCGTCTCCGGCACCACCTTGCGGTCGTAAGGCGCGCGCACGAAAATGCGTACGCGCACGCTCGGCGTCCGACCGTCCTGATCGAGGTCGGCGCTCAACACCTCGCCCACGGCGACGTCCCGGTAAAAGACCGGCGCGCCTTCGCTCAAGCCGCCGAGCGTGTCAGCTTCCAAAAAATACGCGCTCCCCGGTTCGTCCGAGCGCACGCTCGGCGGCTTCTCCAGGCCTTTGAACTCGGTTTTGCGTTGGCCGCCTTTCGGCCCGGGATCGACGGCCACGTAGGCCCCGGAAACCAACGTCTCCAGGCCGGTTTCCACCGAGCTCAGGCCACCGCCGAGTCGTGGTCGCGCCACCCAAAAGCGCGCCTTGTCCGTGAGCAGGGCGGCCGATTGCTCGCTCATGCGCACCTTCACGATCACGTGTGCCAAGTCATCCGCCAGATCGATCTGCTCGACCGTGCCCAGCGTCACCGCCTTGTACTTGACCTGCGTTTGCTGCGCGGTCAGGCCATCGGCCGATTCGAAGCTGATCGAAATCATGGGGCCTCGCTCCGCGACCAGCTTGATTACGAGATAACCGACCAGCAGCACCGTGGCGAGCGGCAGGAGCCAAATCCAGGAAAACCCCACGTGCCGACGGGCGTGGGCCTCGGCTTGGGGCGGCGTCTCCGGAGTCATGCCGTCACCCAACGAGGCGCATCGGTATCACCGGCTTCGCCGCCTGGGTTCAATGGTTCTGCCGTGGATTCCAAGGGTGGATTCAAACCAGCGGCGTCCCAAATCAGGCGTGGGTCGAAGGATTTGGAAGCCCACATGGTCAGCGCGACCACCCCACAGAAGGCGGTCGCGCCGAGCCCCGGCCGGACGCTCCCCAACCAGCCAAAACGCGCCAAGGCGACCAGCATCATCGTTGCAAAAATATCGATCATGGACCATCGCCCAATCAAAGCCACGACGCGATACAAGCGCGTGCGAAACAACAACCCTGCGCGCGAACCGCGCCGGATGGATAGCAGCAGATAAGAGAGCGCACCGAGTTTGAACACGGGCACGCAAACGCTGGCAACGAGCACGAGGCCGGCGAGCCCCCACAGCCCCGCCTGAGCCAGCTCCACGGTTCCGCCCAAAATGGTACTTGGCCCCCCTCGACCAAGCTTGGTAATACTCATCACCGGTAGCAAATTCGCCGGGATTGCCAGCAACGCGGCCGCCGCGATCAAGGCGGTGGTCCGCTGCATCATGTTCGGTTTGCGCGCGTGCACGCGGCATTCACAGCGGCGACACTCCGCACCCTCCGGGAGGCGCGCCACGCGCCCACAACCAGAACAGCCGAACCAGGTTGCAGGTGAGCTGGTCTGTGCCGGCAGCGAAGGCTCTGCCTCCGGAACTGGCGCTCGCAGCGGAACGAGCCGCCAAAAGACGAAGCGGTCCAGCGCGGCGTCCACCGCGATCGAGCACAGCGCGGAGCCGCCGAGCGCAAACAGGGCAGGCCCGAAAGAAACCACCATCCACACTTTCAGGCGAAATAGCGCGATCATCGCGCCCAACAAGAACACATCGACCATGGCCCATTCGGTGAGCGTCGGCAGCGCCGCAAAGCATGCCTTGAGCACGCGTGGCACGCGACCTGCGCGCACGCAAATCGCCATTGTCAATACGGTCACGAGCTTGAGCAACGGTAGCACGATCAAGGTGGCGAGCGTCGCCAAGCCCAGCTCCCAGAAGCCGCTTTGACGCAACCGCGCTGGGCCCGTCAACAGATCGCTGCGCCCGTAGCGCCCGCCTTGCATCCACACGCTGACTGCCGGAAGCGACAGCGCGAGTACGAACAGCACCAGCCCCGAAGTCGCGCAGATGGTGCACAGGGCCAAGCTGCTCGCCCGCACCTGGCGCAGCGTCGCGCCGCAGCGTTGACAGACCAACACCGAGGCCTGCTCGTCGGCTCGGGGCAGCCGTTGAATCAAGCCGCAATCGTGGCACTCACTCAATGACTGCCGCGTCTGACTCGAGATCGATGCTTGCCGCTCCAAGGCAGTGAGCATAGCGATGAATCGTCTGCAAAGCAGGTGGCGCAGAGCACCTTTCTCGAGCGACCTGACCGCCGTGGCGCATTTGTACGAGTGACCTGGACGTTCCGACATCGCGACCGGCAAGCAGGCTAATGCTTCGGGGGGCGAGGTTCTAACGCGAAACCCAACACTGCCTCACTTGCGCCTCGGCAAAACCAACGCACAACCGTGAGATGTGTCGCTTCTTGCTGTTTCAGGGCCGCTCGCCCCGAAAATTGAGTGAATTCCTGGTGGATCCGAAGCACGCGCTCGCTGAGCAAGCGCTGGCTCCGAGGGAGCTCGAGCTGAACTTACCCAGCGCGGACGGGTGGGGAGTGAGCTGGTATGAGGCGGCAAGCAGTGCCCCGGCCGTCTATCGTTGCGTGCTTCCGATGTGGCGAGACAACAACTTGCACACGCTTACCCCACACGTGTCGACGCGCCATTGCATCGCGGCGACACGCGTCGCCACCGGCGAAACCGAGCTTTCGCTCACGAGCGTGCAGCCGTTCGTCCATGAACGACTGAGCTTTGCGCACAATGGAGAACTCAGTTGCTTCGAGCGCGCTTTTTTGAAGCCCATTCGCGAGCGCCTGAGCGACTCGAGCCAAGGCCTGCCGCGAGCAGTCACCGACTCCGCACATCTATTCGCACTCTGGGTCGATCTGATGAGCTCCGCCAAGAGCGTGATCGCTGCCGCCGAGCAGCTCATCGACGGCGTTCACGATCTCTGTGAGCTCGTCGGTCACGGCGCAAAGCTCAATCTGCTGCTCAGCGATGGCCACGACGCGGTCGCAGTCCGCTATGCAACAGCCGGCGAGAAGCTCCCGAGCCTGTATTGGCGCGCGCTCTCGGACGGGATCGTCGTTGCCTCCGAACCGCTGGACCCAGCGGAGCCGGGTTGGCAATCGGTCAACCCGAACACCCGGCTGGCGTTCCGGGAAGGTGAGCTGATGAGTGAACGCCGCTACTGAGTCGACCGGCTCAACGGCAGTGTTGTACCGATTGTACCGAGCTCTGGGCTCGCGTCCTCGCGTCCTCGCCAACACGTGCTCCGAACAAATGACTATCGTTTGCCCGGCGTTTAGCGGACGCGGCCGAGTAGCATGTCCTTTCCATGCAAGCGACGGACATCGACGACGTCTTGGTCAAGCTCACGCAGCTGATCGATAGCCAGCGGGACTTACGCAGCCCGCTCGCCTTCTTTCCGGCCGTCTATCGCGCCACGACCGCCCGAGTGCGCGCAGGCATCCAGCTCGGTAGCTTTGCCGATGGCGCACGCATGGGCAGGTTGGCCACCACCTTCGCCAACCGCTACTTTGCGGCGCTCGACGGCCGGGCGCTTGGCGCTGGCGGCGCACCGGCGCGCGTCTGGCAAGTCACCTTCGAGGCAGCTGCTCGTCCGCACACGATGATCCTGCAGCATGTTCTTTTGGGAATGAACGCGCACATCAACTTCGATTTGCCGCTGGCAGTGATCGCGGCCGCGAACGGAGGCAAGCTCGCGGAGCTCCACGAGGACTTCCTAGCCATCAACCGAATCCTCGCTAGCCTGCTCAACCCAGTCCAGGCAATCATCGATGACTTCTCACCGCTCTTGCACATTCTGGATCAGGTCGGGGGTCGCACGGATGAGGAGCTGGTCACGTTTTCGATCGACACCGCTCGTGACGAAGCGTGGCACCAGGCCACGCGCTTGGCCGATGAAGACGACGACCAGCGCAAGCGCTCGGTCTTGAGCCTGGACCGCTGGGTCACCGTGCTTGCTCAGAGCATCATCGTGCCGGACGGGGCGCTGGGGCTGGCTAGCAACCTGATCGCCCGCACCGAGTCCACCGACATCGCTGCCGTGACAGCGGCACTGCTAACCATCGACTGAGCACCCGACGCACGCTTCGCGACGCTTATTTCCTCAGGAAAACCAGCGCGTCGAACTCGTTCTCGAAGGTCGCGATCGCTCCGTCGAAGGCGGTCTCACGGTTGAGGCGATTGGCCTGTAAAATGCCGAGCTTCGAGTTGACCACCACGGCGGTGCGCTCGAAGTCACGGCCAATCTCCTCGCGCAACGCCATGAAGGCGCTCGCGAGCCGGTCGTCGGTGCTCATCGGAGCCCGCCGTGAATCCACCAATAGTCGTTTGCGCTGGCGTCCCAGTTGGTCGAGCACGGCACCAATTCGCCGTCGCTCCTCCGCCACCTCCGCGTCATCCACGAACTTTCGTGCCGAACGACGCACGAGCACGATGCCGGCCTCGAGCAGCAGCTCCTCGTGAAACGGCTCGCCTTGCAGCGAAGGGCTGGGCAGCGGCGGCTTCGACGCTACCGAATCTTGCGTGGTTGCTCGCTGAATGTGAGCGCGGTTCGGGGGCACCTTGGAGGAAGGCACGCGTCCCGTGCTGTCCGCTCCCGTTCTCTCGGCGGGCGCGCTCGGGCGCGCGCCTGCGCCGACCTGCTCGCGCAGCGCTCGCGCCAAAGCACGCATGCTCGGAAAACGGCCTTTGGGATCGCGGCTCATGGCACGGAGCACGATGGCATCCAAACTGCGATCGACGCGCGGCTCCACCTGGCTCGGAGGAACGACGGGGGCATTCAAGATGGCGTGCATCAAAGCGTACGGGATCTCCGCAGCAAACGGACTCTGCCCCGTGAGACATTCGTAAAGCATGATGCCGACGGCGTATTGATCACTGTAAGGGCTCGCGGCCTTTGGATCGAGCGTCTGCTCGGGTGACAGGTAGCGCGGGGTCCCAACGAACCCTCCCGATTGAGTCTGCACGCCCAGTGTTCCTCCGGCGACCAGATCCTTGGAAATTCCGAAGTCCAGGATCATCGGCACGAGGGCGAAGGTTCGCTGCGCCAACATGACGTTGCACAGCTTCAGATCGCGATGAACGATGCCGGCGTCGTGCAGCACGGCCACCGCGTCGCAGATGGGAATGAACAGATCGATCACTTCCCCGCGGGACAGACGGCCTTGTCGCTCCACTTTGGCGCGCAGCGTTTCGCCCCGCAAAAGCTCCATGACGATGAAGGGACAATCCCCTTCGAAGCCGACGTCGAACACGCGAACGATATTGGGATGACGAACGCTATCCAACAGCCGACCTTCGACTTGGAAGCGTCGTATCGCTGTCGCGTCGTTGGTCGCCGCAGCGTCCGGCAACTTGAGCGCGACCACGCGCCCCGACGGCACATGCTCGGCTTCGTACACACCTCCCATACCGCCGCGCGCCAACAGCCGGACGACTCGATAGTCGCCAAAGCGCCGACCAGTTTGGGATGACGGATCACGCAGCATCGTAGGAACCCCCATTCTACGGACTTGCGCGGAAGCGTGCTGCATTCCTCGCTCCGTGCCACTGCCGGCCCTCGGGCTGAAGTTCTCCAGCTCGCTCCAAAACGGGTCGGCGCCGAGCGCGGCGGCTATCGTGGGTCCTCACCGGGCACCGCCCCGGTTGGCTGGCGCAAAGAGAGGCTGCCCGGCCAGGAAATCTGCGACGGCGCGCCGCCTCGTCGCGACCAGGCGCTGAACCCGGCGCTGCGCCGGGCGTCGCAGTTTGCGTGCCCAACCCGCCCCCGCTGGCGGCTGGGCGCGACGTCCCCATCAGTCGCGTTCCCGAGCAAACCAAACCGCGCTCCCGCTCCGCCGGGCGCTAGTTGCTCGACCAAACTCCGCCGATTTGCGGACAAGACGTTTCGTCGAAGATCTTCGCCGAGTACACACACAGCTTCGAACCGCCCAATTTGCAGCAGCCGACAATTCCTGGGGGGCAGACAGGCTGCCCGTTCTGTTGCGTGCAGGCCGCGTCGTATTGACTGAGAAACCCTTTCGCAACTTCGGTGCGCGTGCACACGGAATCAACGGACCGATAGCAACTCGCTGTCGCGGTGGTGGAACCGCTGGCTCCTGACGCCCCTCCTCCGGCATTGCTCGATCCGGCACTGCTCGATCCGGCACTGCTCGATCCGGCACTGCTCGATCCGGCACTGCTCGATCCGGCATTGCTCGATCCGGCACTGCTCGATCCGGCACTGCTCGATCCGGCGCTGCTCGATCCGGCATTGCTCGATCCGGCACTACTCGATCCATTGCTACTGTCCTCGACGTCACATTCCGCGGCGCACTGCTGAATACCGCAGATCGCCAGTGCTTCGGTGGCCTGCGTGCAAGTGGTCGACGAGCTGGACGCTTCACAGTGGGCCGCGCACAGCGCCGAGTAGTCTGAGTCGCAAGAACGTTTTAAGCATGAATTGCAGGCAATATGCTCGGGCTCCTCGGCGCCTACCAGGCAGTTCGTCCTATCCGACCTCGTGCTGTCGTGATCACTCGAGCAACTGACACTGAATAGTGAGCTCGCGAGGAGAGCCCATCCGAAAGCAAAAGACTTGTTGATCATGGCTTGCTAGATGTAGGCGAAAAGCGGTCGAGCAATTGTACGAGATCGATAACTCGACCTTCCTTCCGAGGCGCCGAGAATGCAAGCGCTGGAGCTGCGAGCTGGCCGGTTTAGCAACAGCTTGAACCAAGCCGAGTGCCGCTCTCGCCTTTGGCGGCATCGGTGAAGGATTCGGGACTACGTGTTTCGGGCAATGGAGTGACCGCAGCTCGCCAGTCCTGCGCGGCGCCTACGGACTCCAGCTCGACGAAGTTGCACCGGCCGAGCGAGCGACCGAGGAGCGGCCGAGACCGAGTAGGGGCCAAGCTTCGCGATACTCTTCCATGCCGCGAAACGCGCTTGCATCGCGAGGCCAATCGGCGTCGATCGCCAGCATCGCCAGCACGAGTGCGGGACGGAGAATGACAACTCTGGGGTCGGCTTCGCCCAACCCGAAGTCCACGAACACGTACGAAACGTTCCTACCGGAGGGACGCCGGTCTACCTCGCGCAGCTCGAAACGACCATTCGGACCGGACGAGCGCACCCGCAAGAGCGCGACCCGGCCGCCGTCGGGCGTGCACGCCATCAGCTCGGCGTGCCCAGTCTCCATCGTGGAAGCCGCGTACCCGCGCTGCGCTAGCCGGTAGAGGACGTAGTAGCTAGCAACGGCAGACTGATCCACATCCCTCGCCAGCGAGGTTAACTCCATGGCTGAAACGCCACAACGATCTTAGGAGACCCTGAGATCAGGACCGCTCAGGTTGGCAAATCGCTCTAACTGTTTGTCACCGTGGAGATATTACGCGCACACGGGGTCCCGTCCGCATCCGCGCCGTCGCACCGCTATCAAAAATCAATGCGCAAGCGCCCTCTCCGTTCTTCTTACCCAGCTTTCGCGGCGCATCGGGTGAAACGGATTGCTTGGACAGTCAGCAAGCCCACGCTGCAAGGAGCATTGGCTCGCGGCTCTGAGGCTGGGGCTTTCCCCCCCGCGAGTCCCTGACGTCAGTGACGGACGTGTCGTTCGCGCGCCGCTTTCGACTGAGCAGCTCTCGCATCTCCCCGTGTGTTCCGGCGCATGGTGTGAGTCCGAGCTCAGAAGCGCCCCGAAACGCCAAGCATCCTTCGATCGCCAAAAGCATTGATGTATGGCGTCCACTCGACGCCCTCTCGAGCGGTTCCGGCAGCCCCCGCGCTCTGCCGTTCGCGCGCGAGCCAAGTTGCATCGAGCACCATCGGAGCCGGAATCAGTGTAAGCCCGAACGCGAGAGCGAGCGCCTGCCCACTGCATTCGCCACCCGAACAAGACGGCGTGAGTGCAATCAACGCACCGAGCGCAGGCAGTCCGAAGCGCAAGCCGAGGCTGGCGAAGCCAACCCCCGTGCGCCCATGCGCCCAGTGAACCACGGGCGCGCCCAGTGCCCAGGCGCCGATACCAGCAATGGAGACGACACTCCAATCTTGATTCGCGGGGCGCAGCCAAAAGCCGCCGACGACCGTGCTCAGCGCCGCTCCGTCGACCAATAGCGTTTGCCAGCCGTACCAGTGTGTTTGGCTCACCGGCTCGGGCGCAGCGACGAACGGCGTGCTGGGTGGTGCGTTCGACACCTGAGGGAGCTCATCAGTCATCGCAGGAGCTGTGTCCGCCCGGGCCCACGACGACCACACCAAGCCAGGCAGGGCAGCCAGGGTGATCAGGCCACAACGCTTCAGCAATCCCGTTCCCATTGCAGGAGCACGTATAGCAGATGTCCAGGAATCGCCATGACGATGACCGACTAGACTAGGTGGGACGATGTGTGTTGTCTGCACTTCGGCATGGGCCACGATGCTGGACCGCGGATCACGCCGAGTCGGTAGGCGCGGGGCGGCGGTTGGCTGAGCGAAATACTTTCTAGGTCATGCCTTGCTGGTAGTAACAGCCGTTGGTATCGCGACACTCGTTTTCGTCGGAGATGCTGTTGCAGTCGACATCACCCTGACAGTCGCTGCCCACTTTACAGGCCGCATTCTGGCTGCACGTGGCGATGGAGCGCCCGAGGCACGGGTCAGTTTGGCTGTCATTCGCGAGGCATGCGCTCGCGCCCGCGAACCAGTGACAGTCCGGATTCGTCGCGCAGCTGGTTTCGACCAAACCCACGCAATGAGAGACGCACAACGCAAGGGCCGTGCAGCCAGGGATGCTGTTGCACTCTTTTTCGGAGCGCCCCGCACATGCACTCACTCCGGAGTGTGAGTTCTCACAGCGGCCAAAGTTGACGCAGCCGGCGACCGGGAACAGCCCAGCGAGCGTGAACAACGCGCCCAGTCCGCCCAGCAATTGTGGCAGCCAATTCACTGATCGGGATAAAGAGCTCATTTCTCGACCCTCCAAAGCAATTCTGCGCAACTCCCAAAGCCATTCCAGCAATACTCGTGCCGCCGTCGCCCGCGCCAGCGCGCCGCCGCCTCAGGCTCCTCGAGTCCGATTGTGTGCGTGCGGCACGAAAGCGCGACCGACAAATCTGGGCCGGCGCTGGACGCATCGGCAGTGACGGGCTGATCGCCGCGGGCGTGCTGCTGCATTGGAACGGCAGCGCCTGGCTCACGTCCATTGATAGCCCGCACCAATCGCGCATCGACGATATTTGGGGCTCCAACGCGAACGATGTCTGGGCTACTACGATCGATGGCATCGTGCACCGAAGCGTTCCCTGAGCGCTGATCGCACTCGCCGCTACTCTGCGGTGTGCTTCGAATGAAGCTCGCTCACCGTTCGTGTCGGCGCGACTTACTCGGCTGCTGCCGCGGAGCGCAACGTATCGGCGAGATCGCGCATCGATTGAAAGCGCCCATCGCGATCTTTGCACAAGCAGCGGAACAAGATTTGCTCGACGTTCTTGGGCACAGGGTCGTTCATGTGCGCCCGGAGTGGCAGCGGCGGACGCGTCAGCGCCGCGGAGAACAACTGCAGATCGTTCGAGCCGGGGAACGGCAAGCGGCCAGCGACCAGCTGATAGAGCAACACTCCCATCGACCAAATGTCACTGCGTGCGTCCACCTCACTCGAGGCGAGCATCTGCTCCGGCGACATGTACGCCGGTGTTCCGAGCGGATGCTGAACGTTGGTCAGGCCGGGTTTGCGCTTGTCCGTGGGATCACCGGCAGCGATGCCGAAATCGAGCACCTTGACCACGGGCGCCGGATTGAGGCCGCGGGCCAAAAACACGTTCGAGGGTTTGATGTCACGATGTACGACGCCGAGCTCGTGGGCAGCAGCCACGCCATCACAAGCGTCCGCTCCCCAATTGAATGCCTTGCGATACGGCACGCGTCCAAACTGAGTCAGCACGGAATCGAGATCCATTCCCTCTAGGTACTCGAGCACTAAATAAGGCAAATCCCCCTGTTCGAGTTCGAGGTTGCCGACGTCCAGCAGCTGACCCACGTGCGGAGTGGTCAAAGACATGAGCACGCGCGCTTCGCGCGCGAAGCGCTCCAGCACCGCTTCTTGTGTGCGCCACTCCGGCAACAGCACCTTGATCGCAACTCGATCCCCGGTGATGTCGTGCGCCTCGAACACCGCGCCCACCCCGCCACGTCCGATTTCTCGCGCGATGGTCCAGCGCCCAGCGATAATGTTGCCGGGCTTGGGCATCTTGCCCGGAGGGCGGCTCGAAGCACTCACGCGATCCAAATCACGGCGCAGTCGCAGCTCTCGTGCGATTTGCGCTGCCAGGCGTTGCAATGACGATACCTGGCGCGGCGTCACGCTTCGCGGCGCGCGGCCGGCCACCGAAAGCGCGCCGACCGAAGAGCCCTCGTCGATGAGCAGCGGGACACCCGCATAGAAACGGATGTGTGGATCGCCAGTGACCAGCGGATTGTCCGCGAAGCGCGGATCGAGCAACGTATCTTCGATGACCATTGGGTGGCGCTCGTTGATGCAGTGGCCACAAAAAGACAGGTCGCGCGCGGTGCTGGTTTGTTCGACCCCCACCCGCGCCTTGAACCATTGCTGATCGGAATCCACCAGGGTGATCAGCGCGATTTCCGTGCCGCAGAGCTCCGCTGCCAAATGCGCGATGTCATCGAACGCCTCCTCTGCGGGCGTGTACATGATCCGGCACGCCTTCAGCAGCGCGAGGCGGCTCTCCTCGTCATCCGGAATCGGTGCTTCCAACATGACGAGTCGACGCTACCACGTTCACTTGCCTGGGCTGCAACATTCGATTCACGGCGCAACTGCGGAACTTGAAACGCCATTATATTGACCTATGGCGCCGTCCGCTCGCGGCGCCAGTGCCAAACCACCCGCTCGTCCGGGTCATTGGCTTCAGCGATCTTGCGAAATCCCGACTTTTCGAGGACACGTGTCGACGGACTCGCGTGTCCGAGTGTGTGTGCATCGACCGCGCGGACGTTTGGATCGTCGAACGCACGTTGAACCATCTGCGCCACGGCATCCGTGGCCAAGCCTTGCCCGCGGAACGCCGGAGCGATCGCGTACCCGATCTCGACCAAAGCGTCAGCAGAAGGGGGCCCCTTGAACCCGCCGAAGCCGACCAGCGTGCGACTCCGAGGCTCCACGAAAAACAGGCAACCCCACTTGCGCGCATTGGGGGCGTGCGCGTAAGACGCCCGAAGCACCGGGAGCGCCTCTGGAAAACCGGCCCAATCGTCTGCGAGGGAGACGCCGAGCAACGCCTCGAGGGCGCCGCCGCCGACGATCGCTGCATTCAATAGCTCGAGGGTTCCGTCGACTAGATTCAGGCGAGGGGAGATCATCGGGGCCGTCCGTCGAACGTACCACCCTTGAGCTGCGCCTTGCAGAAGCAAATCTGGGGGTACCTACTGCGGCTCGAGACGTGGAGCGGAGATCGAGCGTGTGTTCGCCGCGGTGCCCGCTCGTGCCAAAAGGTGAGGCTGTCAGGCAAGCGTTCAGCGCGCTAGAGTGCAGTGTGTGGCTATTCACGCACCCGGCTCTCTTCGTGAGCGAGCGCACGAGATCATCTTCGAAGCCGAGACTCGTGCCGGGCGTGCCTTCGACATTGGGCTGATGATCGCCATCGTGGCGAGCGTTGGCGCAGTCATGCTCGAAAGCGTCACTTCGGTGCGGCTCCGCTATGGCGCCGAGCTACGTGTCGTCGAGTGGGTGTTCACAGCGCTCTTTTCGCTCGAGTACGTTGCGCGCCTGCTTACCGTTCAGCGACCACTACGTTACGCGACGAGCTTCTTTGGTCTGGTCGATCTTTTGAGTGTGGTGCCGGCTTACCTGAGCTTCTTCTTTCCGGGTACGCAGGCGCTGGTCGTCGTACGCTCGCTGCGTCTGCTCCGAGTGTTTCGGGTATTGAAGCTTGCGCGTTTCCTCGACGAGGCGCAGATCATCTGGCGCGCGCTGCATGCGAGCTCCCGCAAGATCTCGGTCTTCCTCGTCACCGTGCTGGTGATCGTCTCCATCATGGGCACCCTGATGTACGCGGTGGAGGGGCCGGAACACGGTTTTACTAGCATTCCGCACGCCATCTACTGGGCCGTGGTCACGCTCACCACCGTTGGCTATGGCGATGTGTACCCAAAGACGGACCTGGGCCGCTTCCTAGCGAGCATCGTGATGATCCTGGGTTACGGCATCATTGCGGTCCCAACCGGCATCGTCACGGCCGAGCTGACCAGCGCGATGCGCAAGCCGGTCTCGACCGAGGTCTGTTCACATTGCTCGGGTGAAGGCCACGATAGCGACGCGGTCTTTTGCAAGTACTGCGGCGGCGAACTTTAGCTCGTGGGTGCGGAGTCGCCTCCGTCAACGGTAATCGGCCTGCGCCCAGCACCGAACATCCGGAGAGCCGCGGACGAAAGTTTGTAACTTTCACAGGCGTCGCAACCACCATCCCCCTGACCTCATCCTCGCGCCCGCGCCGGCGAATCCTCGAGCGAAAGTTCCTTCGAGGTCGGCGTGTGGAGCGAGGGTCTAAATATCAGTCGGGACCGGAATGTACTTTACCGTGGCAAGTTTTGTTGTTCGTCTTCTTCGTACGTGCGGGGCAGTCTCCGGCTTGCTTCGCCGCTCACGGCTGAGCGCAGAGAACAGCGCGGCGGCCCTTGCGCTCGCCCTGTTGGCTACCGTCGCCTGCAGTAGCGGAAAGGGCGGGGGCGGCGTCGCCGGTGGGGGGCAAGTGGGCTCCGCCGGCGCGATGGACACCGCAGGTGCCAGCAGCGGCGGCACCACCGCCGGTGGGTTCGGCGTGGCTGGTGGCACGAGCAATGGCGGTTTCATCGGTAACAGTGCCGGCTCCAGCGCCGGAGGCGCGTTAGGCGCTGGCGGAACCGCAGGTTTGGCGGGAGCCGGCGTCGGAGGCATGGCCGGGAGCGGGGGAATGGAAGCGCCAGGGACGCGCCTGGTTCAAAACTTCAACCAGTCTTGGAAATTCAAACGCGCGGACGTTTCCGGAGCGCAGGACCCAGCGTTCGACGACGGCTCTTGGGAAAGCGTCGGCGTTCCGCATTCGTTCAACCTGCCTTACTTCATGGCGCCCAAGTTCTACGTCGGCTTCGGCTGGTACCGAAAGCACTTCGTCGTGCCGGCGTCTTGGACGCAGAAGAGTGTGACTCTCGAGTTCCAGGCCGCGTTCGATCAAGCCGAGATCTATCTGAACGGCAAGCAGGTCGGCCAGCACCTCGGCGGGTACAACGGCTTTTCCATCGATATCACGTCCGCTCTCAAGGAAGGCGACAACGTGGTCGCTGTTCGCCTCAACAACAAGTGGAACGCGCAGCTCCCGCCGTTGACGGGTGATCACACGTTCCAAGGCGGGATCTACCGAGACGTGTTTCTCGTCGTGAAGGATCCGCTGCACATCGCTTGGTACGGCACCTGGGTCACGACCCCCACCTTGGCGACGAACGCCGGAGCGTCGAGCACGGTCGTCATCAAAACCGAGCTGCGCAACGATCGCGCAACAACGGTAAATGCGACGTTGAAGACTGACATCGTCGACAAGGACGGCAAGGTGGTTGCAACCGTGTCGAGTCCGCAAGCGATCGGCCCAGGCAAGACCGTGACGGTCGAGCAAACCACCCCGGCCATCAGCAGCCCTGCTCTTTGGCACCCCGATCATCCGACGATGTACCGAGCGCTGTCTCGTCTTTCAGAAGGCACGGCGATGGTAGATGAGGTCACGACGCCGTTCGGCTTCCGTTGGTTCAACTGGTCTGCCTCGCAGGGCTTCTCGTTGAACGGTGCGCATTATTGGATTCAGGGCGCGAACCTCCATCAGGATCACGCAGGCTGGGGCGCAGGAGCAACGGACGCGGCGCTCCGTCGCGACGTCAAGATGGTGAAGGATGCTGGGATGAACTTCATCCGCGGCTCGCACTATCCGAAGGCGCCCGCCTTTGCGGAAGCGTGCGATGAGCTCGGCCTATTGTTTTGGTCAGAAAACGCCTTTTGGGGTGGGTTTGGCGGTTCGGGGGGATGGCCTTACAACGGCGCGTATCCAAGCACACCGGCCGATTTCGACGCCTTCGACGCAAACGTGCTGGCGAGCCTCACCGACATGATCCGCATCCATCGCAATCATCCGAGCATCATCGCCTGGAGCATGGGCAACGAGGACTTCTTCAGCGGCGGCCCCGGGGACAGAGTGATCGCGCTGCTGAAGAAGTCAGTCGCCCTCACTCACCAGCTCGACCCCGCGCCTGGGGGCCGTCCCGCGGCCATCGGCGGGGCCCAATCAAAGATCGGTAGCACGGAGCCGGGCACCCTGGGAGACATTGCCGGATACAATGGTGATGGTGTGGGGTACGACAACCCCGGGGTGCCCAACATGGTGTCCGAGTACGGCGCGGACGTGAGCTCGACCCGCCCGGGCAGCTACGATCCGGGCTGGCACAATCTGACCGTCACGAACGGCATGGCTGCCCAACCCGCATGGCGCAGCGGCATCTCGCGCTGGTGCATGTTCGATTACGGCAGCAATATGGGCGGCCAGTACACCAACTCCGGCATCGTCGACTACTTCCGAATTCCGAAGCGCTCGTATTACTGGTACCGAAATGCCTACGCCAAGGTAGCGCCGCCAACCTGGCCTGTCGCGGGCACGCCCGCTGGCTTGAAGCTGACGTCGAGCACGACCACGCTGTCCGCGGTCGATGGCACGCAAGACGCTTGGCTGCTCGTTACGGTCATCGACGCGAGTGGTCAAGCCATCAGCAACAACGTCCCCGTCACACTCACGCTCAAGTCAGGGCCAGGCGAATTTCCCACAGGGCCAAGCATCACCTTTACGCCTCCGGGTGGCGGAACGGCGTCCGACATATCCATCCGCGACGGCCAAGCAGCCATCGAGTTCCGCAGCTACTACGCCGGTACCTCCGTCATCGAAGCCACCTCGCCCGGCTTGTCGAGCTCGAGTATCACCATCACATCCAGCGGTTCACCGGCGTGGGTCGAAGGCACGACCCCGAAGGTGGCCGCGCGCCCTTATCAGCCATGAGTGGGTCGGATTTCAGTTGTGACCGTTGCGCCCGTCTTCAGGGAGGATTCCGCTGTTCGTCATGATCGCGACTCGTGGCAGCGCGACTGCCACAGTCGCCCAGACAGCCTGGACACCGAAACCGCAAATCGTGCGCCGCGAGGCTGCGCGTTTTGACCACGTCCGCAACGTGGAAAACAGGGCGCTGTTCGTCTTCGGACCGTTGCAAGTCCGTGATCGCATTGTCACTCTCAAGGGGTGTTTGCAGACTGGCTAGCGCCGATGTCGTTCGGTCAATTCGACCGCACCATTTTGCAGAAGCAAGCCTGGGCCCGCGCGGCGGTCGCGCACGCGGATGTGCCGCGGCTCGACTGGGAAACGGTCGGTCGTGTGCTCGGTTCGAAACCGGCGCCCGATGTACTCGTCGTTGCGCAAGGCAAGCTCTTGCACTGCCGCGCTCCGCGCAATCTCGCCCAGCTGCGAGCGTTGCTGCAGCGGGGCATTGGGCTGTGCGTTCGACACAGCGAACGTCATGACCAGCGTTTAGCCGAAGTCACCCAGTCACTCGTGTCTTGCTTTGGGCGAAGCGTGCAACTGCAGCTATTCGTGACGCCAGGTAAGACCCACGGCTTTAGCTGGCATTACGACGCCGAGGACGTGTTCATTGTGCAAACCGCCGGTATTAAAGACTACTACTTTCGCAAGAACACGGTCGATCCCCGCCCCCCCAACGGCAGTCGGCCCGACTTCACACGCTTTCATCGCGAGGTCTCACCGCTGCAAACCGCGCGGCTCATCGCGGGCGATTGCTTGTACATTCCTTCACGCTGGTGGCACATGGCAGAGTGCATCGAGGACTCGCTCTCGATGTCTTTCGGTGTGAGCGAGCCGCCACCAGCTGCCGTCATGCAGTGGCGAAACGTGAGCCAGCAATAGCGCAACTTACCCTCTACACCTGGCGCTCGGCGTTGCCGACCGGGTGCGTGCTCACGTTCCTAGCCAACCCTGGTTAGGACGTGTGACGCTGCACGAATTCGGCGATGCGGCCGTGATAGTCGACGCGGTGACTGGGGCGGCCCGTTTCTGCCAACCGATGAGTGCCGCCCGGGTAACGCACGAACTCGACCTCGGCTTTTCCAGCACGCATGAGCGCTGTGAAGAGCTCTTCGCCTTGGCCGATTGGGCAGCGCTGATCGTTTTCACCGTGCAAGATCAGGGTAGGAGTCGTTGCCTCGTCGGCGTCGTGAATCGGAGAGAGCTCGTGAAACGACTTGCGCACCTCGTGCGGCTCACCCTTCATATCGTACGGATCGACGTAGTACCCGCTGTCCGAGGTTCCAAAGTGAGATTCCAAATTCGTCACACCCGCCGAGCACACCGAGGCTCGGAAGCGCTTGGTCCTGCCAATGGCCCAGGCTGCGAGGTACCCGCCATATGATTTCCCGGCAATGGCCAAACGGTTGCCGTCGGCGATGCCCTCGGCGATCAATTGGTCGACCGCGGCCAGGTGCTCCGGCAGATCGAGTTCACCCCAGCGCCCGCGTAGTTTCTCCGACGAGATCTTGCCGTACGAGGCCGAACCGGAAGCATTTAGCGACAGCACAGCCCAGCCGCGGGCCACGAGCATGTACCAGTAAGGATGATACGGAAACCCGTACTCGACGTACGAGTGTGGGCCTCCGTGGACATCTACCAGCAGCGGCCACGGCCCTTGGCCTTCGGGGAGGAGCATCAGCCCTTGTTTCGGCTCCCCCGAGCGCCCATTGAATTCTTTGATGGAAGCCTGGGGCCACCGGCGCTCACTTTCCCAATGTTCGTTCACGTTCAGGAGCAAGCGCTCCTCGCCCTGGCTCGTGACCGTCGAGATTTTGCCGCACACGCGGAGGTCACTCCACAGAAAGCAAAAGCGCTCGGCGCTTTTGCAGGATGCGAGCATCGTGAGTTGGCGATCGCCCGCAGTGATTTCGCGCTCGCGCCCATCCAATGCCAAGAGTGTCAGGCTGGATGAGTTTTGCGCGATCAGTAGCACCGCCACTTCCGTCGAGTCGGGAGTCCAAATTGGCGGGGAGGTGCGACCGAGTGGAAAGCTCCCCACTTCACGGTCCTCGTTCATGCAGCGCCGCTCGCCACCCCCGGAGGGATTGGTCACCCAGACCTGTCGTCGAGAATCTCCCTCATGCTCGCTGCCATAAAACGCGATATGCTGAGCGTCCGGCGACCACGAAGGACTCGAGGCATGCGCTACCTGACGCGTGATCTGGTGGGCTCCGCGGCTCCGGCGATCCACCACCCACACGTCGGAGCGGTGCGCTTGGCGGGGGTCGGAGCGCATCCGGCAGAAACCGAGCTGATCACCGGAGGGCGACCAGCTCGGCTCCATGGCGTTGCCTTCACCATCAGTGAGCTGGTCTGCGTCACCCCCCTGCGAGGGAACGACGAAGACTTCCGAGTGGCTCGTCTGCACCCCTTGACCGTCGGTCTTGTACAGCAACCGGCGCACCACGCGAGGCGCGTGTTCCGGCTGCTCGGTAGCGAGCTTCGCCGAAAAGGCAATGAACTTACCGTCGGGCGACCACACCGGTTCACCCGCCCCGGCCTTCAGATGAGTGAGGGGCACCGCCTCACCCCCATCGAGCGGGAGCGAGTAAAGCTGGGAAGGTCCCCCGGCTCGGTTCGAGAGGAACGCGAGCCGGGATCCATCGGGCGAAAAGCGCGGGCTCTGGTTCAAATTCGGGCCGAAGGTGAGCTGCTTCGGAGCTCCGCCATCCGTCGCGACTAGCCAAAGGTTCGAGAAGTATCGATCCCCAGAACGGTCCACTTCCTCGAGTACGTAGACCAGCCAACGGCCGTCAGGCGACAGGTCGATGTCGCCAACGACCCGGAATGAACAGATGTCTTCTGCGGAAATGGGCCGCAGATCGGCTGCCGCTTCGCTCATGTGCACCCTGGAACAGAATCCAATCAGCGGTTGTTGTTTTCGTTCCGCTCGTTGCGGTTCTGGTTCTGGTCGTTGCGGTTCTGGTTCTGGTTCTGGTCGTTGCGGTTCTGGTCGTTGCGGTTCTGGTTTTGGTCGTTGCGGTTCTGGTTTTCGTTCTGGTTTTCGTTCTGGTTCTGGTTCTGGTCGTTGCGGTTCTGGTTTTCGTTCTGGTTCTGGTTTTCGTTCTGGTTCTGGTTTTCGTTCTGGTTCTGGTTTTCGTTCTGGTTCTGGTTTTCGTTCTGGTTCTGGTTTTGGGACATGAGTGACGCTCCGCTTCGTCGCGCGCTTTCGAGTAGTGGGACGGCTCTCGCGCGCCGTAAGTGCCGTGGAGCTCCGCCTGTGCAACCGATATGCCAGCCGAGCTGGCGCGATTGCTTCGGTGAAATAGGGCTTTTTTTAACCCTGGCCACGATCTGAATCGGGATTGCATGCCTAGGCGCAAATAGCTGAATGCGCAATGACGGCGGCATTGGGTCTCAGCCGAGGCGCAGAGTCTCGATATCGAGTTTGTCGCATGGTCGCACGTAGGGACGTCTCCAGCGCACCTACTAAGCCTCCGAGCCGGGCTGACGCAGTATCAGACCGCTCTGCGTTGGAACACCCGTCGACGGCATGCCTCGCTTGCTTCGCGTAGACATCGGACGCCCGCTTGGGGGAGGTCTTGGCGCTGTCACGTGATGTGACCGGATGCCGCGGTGACTTCTGGTGCGAGAAGCCAGCCCGCCGTGCGGGCCCAACCGAGCCCTCCTCGCGTGACCAAGTAGAGCCATAGAATACAGCCGAATCAGACTACTCCGCCCTGCGCGTTGAGCGTCGCGATCTCTGTCGCGGCAAGTGCGCGTTTGTAAAGATCAGGTCACCCAAAGCGCCGCGCAAGCCATAATCGTCGGTGGTACCGGGCTTCATGCCAATCCGCGCGAGCACGTTGTGACTCGCCGTGGGCAGCGCGCCGGAAAGTCTCCCATTGGTGTTCCAGAGCGCGCCGTCCCGATACACGCTCAAGGTGCTCGTTACGCCCATGTCTTGAAATGTGATGGCATAGTGGTGTCAAACCGGGCTGGCTTCGGAGGGGACGGTGTCTGCGAGGCCCGTGTAGGTCGTTAGTGCGCGGTGTTTTTGCGAATGCGGAACTTGAGATAGTGGCCGGACTCGAACCAGAGCTGCATCCCGTTGTTTGCTGCACCATCCGACCAGTTCACCGTGCTGAAGATGGCTTGGGTACCCTGAGTCCCGTTGTTGGTGGGTCCATTCATTTTCAGCCAGAAGGCGATCGTGAACGCCGTGCCATCGACATGCAGGAAATCGAAGTCGGCTAGGGAGACGCTCGCTCGATACTGATGTTCGAGAACGGTAACGCGTTGACTGATTCCGCACTCCACCCAGTAGCGGCGGGTAGAAGCTACGACTCGCTCGACGCGGCGATCCCGAGCATGACACTCACGGCCAACTCGCGGCGCGGGCCGGCGCTTTCCTCCCGCGGCCGCAGCGAACTGCACCGCGCGGAAATTGGACGTCAGGGCATTGATGTGAGCGACACCGCCTGTGATCCACATGTCCCCATGCGTGATGTCCAAGTTGGGCAGCTGCTCGAGGTCGTGAAAGCAGGGGACGCCAGAGCAGGACGCGCTGCTCTTCGCTACTACGTAAGGTGCCCCTGTTTGTTGGAACTCCTGGACGATCAGCGGTGCGGGGCTGGACTGCTCGCTCGAATAAAGCCAGTTGATGACCGTCTGCCCCGTATGCGAAGCGTTCGTGATGTCATGTGCGCCGCCCGGGCCGTCGAACGGATCATAGGCGCCGTTACCGTATCGTACACGAACTGAGCCGTCCCTTGAACCTCACCGGGAGCTACGACGCCATTACCATTCGCGTCGTAGTGATACGGCCCTGGCGTCGAGTT
>Ga0164308_10000376_pt1 | contig 24531 bp, 20 predicted proteins | sample Whisoiple_246_MG_FD_109983 | JGI IMG/M metagenome (GOLD analysis project Ga0164308, IMG submission 109983) | Soil microbial communities amended with fresh organic matter from upstate New York, USA - Whitman soil sample_246_MG | ecosystem: Environmental > Terrestrial > Soil > Unclassified >... | reverse complement strand
GGCGGTGCCTGCTTGCGCAGCTTGGGTGTGCCCGTGGCCACCACCGAGGAAGGACCGCTGGTCGGGGTCGCGCTGGAGGTGGTCGTGGCGGCCGCAGGCGCGCCGCCGTTGGCCGCAGGCGCGGCGCTGCTGGCCGCAGGCGTGGCGCTGCTCGCCGCAGGCGTGGCGCTGCTCGCCGCAGGCGCGGAACTCGCGCTCCCTGGGGCACTGCTCGCAGGCGCAGCCGCCTGGCTGCGAGCGATTTCGGCCGACGTCAGCGACGCGGCGATCAGCGCGGCTGCCGTCAAGAGCCCGGAACTGAGCCTGTGATTCATTGCTGTTCCTCCGCGTCGTCGAGCACTTCGCGGAGCTCGTCGTTCAAAGTCTGTTCCTCGCGAGCTCGCTCGCGCTGCAGATTGCGCACGCGCAAGGCTTGCTCCTCACGCACCTCCCACGCCTCCTGCACGATGCCCACGTCCGCACGCAAGACGATACTCTTCAGACGATCGCGCACGAGGCCGAAATTCTTCATTGCTATCTCGCCGACCAAGAGGCGCGCTTGTTGATCGAGGCCGTCCAGGTTCTGCGCGTAGGTTTCGACCAAGGCAATTTCTTGCGCAATCTTGTCGCGCAACACGTTGCCCTGCTCGATCGCGAGTTGCTCGTACTTCGCGCGTTGGACGTCCAACGCGGCGTCGTCGTTGTCCGCCCGTGACAAGAGCGGCTGAATCGATTTCGCGTAAGCGGCCGCTTCTGACGAATCCTGTCCGGCTGCGAGCATCGCCACCTCGCGCCCCAGCAGCTCGCGGAAGCGCTTGCGCACGTCTTGATCGTCCGCGTAACGCTGATCCCCAAAGCCAATTTGCGCCTTCCCCACTTCGATAGCGGTGCGAAAGTCTTCGATTTTTTTGCGGTAGGTGACGAGGTCGCGCTCGTTGGCCTCGATTTCCAGCTGAAAACGCGTGCGGCTTTGAGTGTCGGAGGTGACGCCGTGCTTGTCGGCTTCGTTCATCACCCGGTGCAGGCCGTTCACGACCGCGCTCAACTTGTCGGCCTCTACCGTCAGCTCCTGCAGCGCTTGCGAAGCCTTGGACCACTGCGTGTCGCCGGACTCCTCGCGGCGAATGAAATCGCCCTCCGTCACGGGCATCCAACCGAGGCGTTTCATCAACGCACGGCGCTCGCTGCGCACGCTGGCAAGCTCCGCGCCGACGTTGCCGTTCGCCACTTCATCGATGCCCTCTGCAAGGGTGCCGCGCGCACGCGCCAGCTTGTTCGACAAGCTGAGCACCTGCTGCAGCTGGATTTGAATCTCGGGGAATGCCTTGACGCGTGAAGAAACGGCCAGCACGGCGCTCAACTTGGACGCCAGCTTGCGCGAGTTCTTGATCAACGAGCGCGACCGCGAAACATCGTCGATCACGCCGAACACGTGTTGGTCTTGCGCCTGATCGCGCGCCCAATCCAGCACCACTTTGGGTAGCTTATCGTCCGACGCGGCGCCGAAGTCATCGGCCGTCAGCTTGTCGTAGTACACGGCTGGGTCGTTGGTCGACTTCAAGAACGTATCCAACTGCTGACGGATCGGATCGAAGTGCGAGGACACGTCCTTGTACAAGCCGAGAGCGTTCTGAAACTCACCAGCGCGCAGCATCAAGTCCGCCCGCAGCAACGAACCATCCGCTAGTTCCAGGTTGTTGGGATCGGTGATGGTGAGCACTTCCAGGGCGCGCTGAGCGCGCTCGAAATCACCTAGGCGCACATACACCCAAGCGAGCTCGTAGAGCATCGTGGAAAACTCCGGCGAGCGGCGGTCGACGTGGCTGTATGCTTCCGCCGCGTCGACATAATCGTCCGTTTCGTGGAACAAGCGCCCGACGGCCATCCACGCCAGGTCGACCACGTGCCGACCGGCAGGCGTACTCGCTGGCATGCGAGTCACCTTTCGGAACTGTTCGATGGCTTGCGTGAAGCGAGTGTCTGGGGTAGCGGCTGGCTTGGTCGAACCAGGCGCTGCGCCAGCGCCCGATGCCGGCGCGGGGGCCGGGGCCACGGCCAACGCTTCTTTCATGAGCACCACGCCCAGCAAGTACTGCGCCTGCAGGGTGTATTCCGACCCCACGGGCACGGCATTCACCGCTGATTTGGAGCCGTTGAAGTCGCGTCGAGCGTACAGGGCTTTCGCCCGCGCATACTGCAGCGAACCAGATTTGTCCGCCTGGGGCACGCTGTCGAGCCGAGCGAACACGTAATCCAGGCTCTCCAGATCGTCCGTGCGGAGCGCGATGTCGACCAACCGGCTCAACGAGCGCCCGAGGAACTCGCCATAGGCCGGGCGAGCCGCGTGCTCCAGCACGTCTCGAAAGTGGCGCCGCGCAGACAAGTATTGCTGCGATTGAAAATAGGCGTCCCCGATCAAGAACGAAGCATCCGCCTGGTCCGCCTCCGACGCTTTGCCCTGGCGACTGAGCTCGAGCACCTTGCTCAAAACGTCGATCGCCGCTTCGTAGTTCTTGGCATGAATCAGCATATCCGCGTTCGCGATGCGCACAGCGGGCGTCGCCGGCGGCTCACGAAACTTGGATTGCGGGGGCGGCCTCCCGAGCTCGGCTTCGACGCCCTGAATCGCGGTGGTGGCTCGACCTTGCGCTTCCGAGGTGTTGAGCGCGAAGCTCGGGCGCGCGACAAACAAAGCCAAGCCGACCGCGGCGAGTTCACGGCTCCTGAGCGGTCGCTTTCGCATCACTTGCCTCCCGCGCCCACCGAAACGCCGACGTTGGCCGAGGCGGGGGCGGCGGCCGGGGTTGCAGCCGGAGCAGTGCTGTCGGTGGTGGTCGTGCCGGAGCGAACGTTCTCGGTGAAGCGAATCGCCGGACGGTCGGTGAGATCCGTCGTTACGTCGCCCTTCTCCCAAGCGATGACATCGAGCTTGAGCGTCTTGCCTTCGGTGATGGTGAACGAGTGACTCGACGGCACCTTGAACCTGTAACCCTTGAGGTAGGAGAACACGCCGTAGCCGTTTCCGCGCAGCTGGAGCACGATCTGCACGGTGTGGTCGCCGGGCGGGATCGAACCGATGAAGATCGGAATGTCCTTCTGGTTCGAGAGCGGGCTGTCGTCCGCCTCGTCCTGTTTGTTGTACTGAACCGCGCCGTCCAAGACGAAGAGCGCGCCGGTCAGGCGGAACGCGCTGCTCAGGTCGTTGCGAAAGGTGATTTCGGCACGCGCGCCACCGGCTCCGCCGGAGAGGATGGTGTCGCTCAGCAGACTCAGTCGCGTGTGACTGCGCCGGATCTGCTCTTTGAGTTCGTCGATGTGCTGCTCGAGATCGCGTAGGCGAACGACGTACGTCGAACCATCGAGCGGCGCAGTCGTCGCGGCCCCCGAAGGATTGCTCGCCGCACTGGGCGCCGACGTGGCAGGCGCGGGTGCCGTCGTCGCCGGTGTCGGCACAGGAGCGGCCGAGGTGGGTGCTGCGGCGCTCGCACTCGGCGCACTCGGCGCACTCGGCGCCGACGGCGCTTTGTCCGCCGGCTTCGCACTCGCAACGGGCGCGGCGGGGGCAGCTTTCGCGCTGCTCGCCGGCGTCTGCGCGTGGACGGCGGACGCTAACGAAATAATTCCCGCGACTGTGGACAACCAAAAGGCTTTGCTAAGGCGCATCACTACCCTCAATCTCTGTGGAGATGAGAATCGACACCGGGTGGCTTCAGTCCCCGGCACCAAGACTCGAGCGTCGAATGGAGCCCCAAGCTCCGCCCGGCATCTTCCACTGCGCGAGGCTTCCCGCCAAGTCGGATTTTCACAGTTCTTCGCGAGGTTGCGCGAGCCGGGGGGTAACGCCCCCGCGCGTGTGGGTCGCTCGCAAATCAGTCACACACTCAGCCAGGCGGTCGACCGAACCCTCTCGGGTCGTACGCGCGGGCGAGTCCGCCGGCCCGCCGCCCGCCGTAGCCGGCTGGCCGGGGCCGGTCCCCATTGGTGCCCGAGCGAATCGCTTAGAAATGCTGTGTCTTGCGGGAAACACGGGCCGAGCGCTACGGTTCGAAGACCGGATCGGACCGCAGATCGAACGCCGCCATGGGACGTATTAATCGGGCAACGGCCCTGACCTCAGACGGAGGTCTCATCCCAAGCAACGAGCGCCCTGCCGCCTGCCGGCGAGAGTGAATTCCCGAATGGCGGCCGTGCAGGACGATGCAACGGACGAGATGCTCATGGTGCGCTACCAGAGAGGCGAACGGAAAGCGTTCGTGGAACTCGTGCGTCGTCACAACCGACCCATTTACAACTTCGTCCTGCGTCAACTTCGCGTGCCATCGGTTGCAGAGGATGTGACCCAGGACGTGTTCATGCGCTTGGTGCAAAACGCCGCCGAGTTCAAACACGAGGCGCGCTTCTCGACCTGGCTGTACGCCATCGCGCGGAACCTGTGCATCGATCAGCTGCGCAAGCTGTCACATCGTCGTCACCCTTCGCTGGACCAACCGTCGGCCGAGCACAGCGACGGCCCGCTGCTCGGTGAGACGGTCGCCGATCCCAATCCGCAAGCGAGCGCCGAGCGCAGCGCGCTCTCGACAGAGGTACGCTCGTCGATCGTGAAGGCCGTCGATTCGTTGCCGGACGATCAGCGCGAGGTGTTCCTGCTACGCGAGGTCGCCAATTTGCCTTTCCGAGACATTGCCGAGATCACCGGCGCTGGCGAGAACACGGTCAAGAGTCGGATGCGATACGCGCTCGACCGACTGAAGGAAGCATTGAGCGATTTCGAGGAGTACGCCCGCGCGCTGCGCTAGGCGTTTTTCGGGTATTTGCCGTGGATTGCGAGAAGTTCGACCGAATCGTGCTCGACCTGCTCTACGACGAGCTGGACGAGCTCACGACCGCGGCGGCCAAGCGCCACATGGAGCATTGCGCGCGCTGTCGAGCCATCGGTTCCGGCCTGCGCGCGACGCGCGAGGTCGGCGCGTTGCCGTTGGTCGAACCGCCCGAGGGCATGGAGCTGCGCATCCTGCAAGCCGAGGAGCAGGCCGCGCAATTGCTGCCCATCGGCAAGCGACTCGGTCGCGGGCTCTCGCTCCTCGCAGGCTATGCGATGCGACCCCAGGTCTCGATGGCCGCGGTCCTGATGTTGGTGATCGGCTCGAGTCTGTTCTTCCTGCGCGCGCAGCCCGGCGATCGCGAACACGTGTTGGTCACCGAGCGCGGCGTACCCGAAAGCGACAACGAGTCGGTCACCGTGCTGCCGAAGAAAGCAGACGCGCCCGAACCGGCGCGCGCCTCGCGCCCTGTGCCGAGCCCTCGCGCCGAGGAGGTTGCACCGCGTCGCGATCGCGCACCAGAAGCGAAGCTCGAAGCCGCGCCCGCGGCAGCGCCGAACGAGTATGCTCCTGCACCACGGGCAGAGGCCCCGCGCGGCGGGGCCGCCCTGGGCATCGCTGCCGATGACAAAGAGCTCGAGGGCAACAGCGAGCCGAGCACCGATAGTGATGCGAGCTACGATGCGGCGATGGCCGCCTATCGCGACGGTCGCTATAGCGAAGCACAGCGCCGCTTCGACGAAATTGCCAGCCTTGGGGGACCACACGCTGCCAACGCCGCGCTGTACGGTGCCCAAGCCCTGCGACGCGTTTCTGGTTGTCCGACTGCCGCCCCCCGCTTCGAAGAAGTGCATTCGCGCTATCCAGGCTCGGTCGGCAGCGACGCGGCATGGCAGGCTGCAGACTGCTACCGCTCACTGGGCGATCTGCCGCGGGCTCGCCAGACCTACGAACAACTCACTTCCGACCCGAGCTACAAGACTCGAGCCAAAGAAGCGATCGCCGAACTCGATCAGAGAGTCGCGGATCAGGAGCTGGCCGCGCGTAGAGCCGCGGCTGCGGCCACCGCGCCCGCCGCGCCCGCCGCAGCCGCCAAAGGCAAACCCGCGGCAGCAAGCGCGCCGGCGAAGCCAGCTGCGAGCAGCAAGTAACGAGCGATCGCAGCTGAACGAGCTCCCGTCAATCGCGGCCCAACACCGACACGCACTGGTGCACGCGGGCTGCGGAGAGGCAGCCCCCCTCTTGAAAAAGAATGAGGGGGGGCGATCGCGATCCAGCAACGCAGACCGGGGTCCGGAGTTTTTCGTGTTCCAGTTCGGCTCCCGGATTGACCGCCAAACCCAAAACGCCAAACGAGACGATGGCCGTATCCTGTGCTTGGGGGGCGAGTCGCGGAGACGAGTGAGCGCGGCGTGCTACGAGACACGACCCAACGCGCATTGGAGAGGGGGGACCGACAGGCGGAGCAACGCACGGCTTCGCCGAACGGGAACCCTAGTCCTTCCGCTTCTGGCGTTCGGTGGTGTCACCGCCGGGAGCGCTCATTGAAGCCGCGTCCCGGAGTGCGGACACCCGCCCCCCGGGTGGGACCGTCATCAGGTGACGGAGATCAGGAGCCGACCATTTGGGCGTTGGTGCCGGCTTCGCCCACGTCCACGTCCGCGGACGTCACGTTCACGGGGCCGCCATCGGGGGCGTCGAAGGGGGCGCGGCCGATTTGTTTGGAACCCATGCTGGGGATGAACGGCGCGACGAAGTATTCACGGGTCCAGTACCAGAACAGGCTCCGCTCGATCAGTGAGGGGTCGATCAGCGGCGCTACGGCGGCATGCACCTCGGGCAACTTGCTCCAGTGAACGCCCGGATTTTCGTGGTGCGCGCTGTGATAGCCGTTGTTGAACAGCAAGAAGTTGAGCAGCTTTCCATCCCAGCTGCGGGAATGATTGTGCTTCGACCATGGGTCGGTGTGCACATGCTGGTCATAGTTGAAGAGCATGATCGTCCACAGCGCGAAGAACGCAGGGATGAGCAGGGTCATCACGTACACGTACAGACCAGTCTTCAAGCCGTGCAGGGCAATCGAGGTGGCCAACAGCAACAGGTGCGCGCCGCCCCAAACCGTATACTGGAGCAGGATGCGCCGGTAGAGCGAGGGGTTCTCCTTCTTCGCCTTGCGGATGAAGAACTTGATCGGATCGCTCTGCCAGTAGCTCGAGACGAAGAAGTAAGTGACGGCGACCAGCAGGTTGTGGCGATTGGTGTAGCGCCAAGTGATGGTCGCGTCCCCTGCCCGATTCACGTACTTGTGATGGTTCAAGTTGTGCGTCGGGATCCAAGCGAACGTGGGGTAGCCGTAGAAGATCGAGATCCAGTTGCCGAAGATCTGGTTCTGAAGCTTGCCCTTGAACGTCGGACAATGGTTGTGATTGTGGGCGATCACGCCGCAAGCCAGCGCGAAGTAAGCGCTCACCCACCACAGGTACGGGACCAACGCCGGGCGTGCGAACTGCACCGCGACGAGCGCAGGAGCGATCATCACCCAGAGCAGCGTGCGGTAGTCGGCGGCATTACGAGGTCGCATGGGTCGCGGGACTGTAGCAGCCGGGTTCCGGGTCGGGGTCACGGTTTTGTCATCGCCGGCCGGTTTTTTTGCGATTTTTCGCGAAGAACTCGACGCAAAGCCGCGTAACCGCTTTCGCGGTCCTCATGTTTATCGTGCCTGACGCATGCTTGACGCGTCCGTCTCTTGGCGCGCCGGCGCCGGCATTTGGGCGGCAAAAGTGCGCGAGCCTGCGACTCAGTTCGTGTTGTCGCGCACGTAGGCGATCGTGCGCACCGAATTGATGATTCGCTCGCGGTTCTCGAGTGAAAGATTGACGAAGCGAATGCCCATGCCCGGGTTCGGGTTGTCCGACAACATGCGGATCGGGTTCACCCACTGGACTTGCCCGAGCAAGGTGAAAGGCGACTCCTCGCCCGGCAGCGCGAAGCGCAACGTCAAACGCGTGCCCACTTCCAAGGGCTCATGCGTGGCAACGAAGATCCCCATCTCGGAGATGTTGGTGATGCTGGCGTACAGGAACGTCTGCTCGGTTTCGCAGTCGACCGACCATTCGACATCGACGCGCTCGTAAACCCTTCGATCCGAAACGGGAGGCTGCTCCGAAACGGGCGGGTCTGACGGCTTACCGTGCTCGTCGTTCACGACTGTCGCTTAACCCCATTGCGAGCAGGTGTCACGGAGCAATGCATGGCGCACCTAGCGCACATCGAGAAAGCCCGCTTCGAGGCGATTTTCCACGGCTTGGCCTCGCCGCACCTCGAGCCGCCGGTTTCCACTATAAAGGCCAAAGTACACCCGATACTTGCCGCTGCCGAAATTGGGATCGAGGGTGAACTCACTTCGATCCGCGATGAAATCACCGATGTGCCAAAGGCCAAAGGGATACTTGCCGGCTAAAGTCGGGTGATCTCCGTTGAAGCGGCGTTGGAACCCATCCACGTGAATGAAGGTCTCCCATGAGCCGCTGATCGGCTGGACGACCCGAAAATAAATGACGAACACATAGCGGCGTCCGGCTTCGACCGCGTCGACCGCGTGGCCCTGGAGGTCCAGCGTGTCCCAACCGAGCACGTCGAGCTTGTCGCCGAGGTTCGCGCTCAGCGGGTGCTTGGGCGCGGGAGCACGATCGAGCACGTAGCTCTGGAGGGGGTTTTTATTGCTGGCTTGGCCCAGGTGATTCGACACGAGCACGACTTCGCTGGAGCTGTCGTCGAGCACGGGCAAGTTGCGCGGAGGCTCCACGCGCGCCCGATAGAGCGCGTTCAGAGGACCGAGATCCGCCGCGCGGATCGCGAGCCACCGCCGATCTTCACTGGCCATGAGCCAGTCGAAGGCAGTCTGTGGAGTATCGAAGGTCGGCACGTCACTACCCGCATAGTAGGTCGCGCTGGCGGATCCCGCGCCCAACATGCCCAGCGGTTCACCAGCTTTTGCTTGCTGTCGATAGGCGTCGAACACTTGCTTCGGTGAAATTTGTGCGGCCAGCATCGGGTAGTAGCCGAGGCTCAGGCATAGGCCGAACCCCACGCCGACGAGCAAGGCGGCTTGGGCGCGAGAGAGCCCGCCGGACAGGGCGCGCGAAAGCCCTCCGCCGCCGAGCGCGCTACCGAGCTCGGGGTCGAAGAGCGTGCGAAAAGCATCACGTACGACCAAGAGCAGCAGTGGAGAGGCGAGCAAGAGCGGCAAAGCAACGGCCGCCTTCGACGCCCACGAGCGCTGCGCCGAACCCAGCATTTGCAGATTGCTCAGTGAAAGCACGCGCTCGCTGAGCAGCCCGAGCGCGCACAGCCCGACGAAGGCGGCCTCCAACACCACCGCGGCGAACAGCACGTTGCCGGCCCAAAGCTCGCGCAGAATACGCGGCCAGAGACGGTACTCATTGAGTTGAAAGCGCGCATCCTCGTGACCCGAGCGCTCTTGCAGTAGAAAGAAGACGCTGCCGCAAAAGATCACGGTGCCTGCGCCGAGCCAGCGCTCCGCCGCGCTGCGAAAGCTGTCCGGAAAATGTGCGTCGCTGACGCAGAACGCGCTCAGCCCCTTTTCGGGAAAGTTTTTGAAGTCGACCCAGAGCAGGATGGCAAAGGCACAGGCGACCATGGGCACCGCGCGCGAAATTTTCACGCCTCTCTCGAGATCGCGAATGAACAGCGCGACCGCGATCGAAAGCGCGGACACCGCGCCAAATGGCATCGTCCCCAACACGGGCGCGGAAATGCCGTAGGCGCCCAGCGAAAGCACCGGCACCGCCAGGCACAAGAGCCGCAGCGCCGCCTCCCGCTCGCGGGCAGGCCCCTGGACCACGCGCGGCGGTTCACGCAGTAGCGCGGCCAATGCGACGGGCAACAGCGCGCTCCACGGGAAGAGCGCATGGCCGAGCTGCAGCAAGACGCTATCGAAGGTCGGGAGCACGTGGGGACGATTGACCACGCTGCCGAGCCACAACGAAAAGCCCCCGCCGCTTTCCGGAGCTTTCAGCAGCGCGCGACACGCGCCTGCGCCAAACGCGATGCCCAGGCCGAGCGCCAGCACGCCGAGCGCATCGCTCCAGCGTCGCGCAGAACTGATCCGCGCACAGCGCAGCACGAGCCACGTCAGGCCCACGCTGCACGCCGGAACGGCGATTCCGATCAGCACCCCTCGCGACAAGAGTGCGCACAGCATGCCCGAGAGACCGAGCCCGAGCGCCAGCCAACGTACGCCCAGCCGAGCCTCGCGGTCGAAGATGGCCAGAGCGAGACCAGCGACGGCGAGCGTCAGCGCCGCCATCGTCACGATGTCGCCGAGCATGGTCCGGGCGTGCAGGAAATAGAGCGGCATGGTGGCGAGCACCAACACCGAACACCAGGCGCTCCGGCGATCGCCGAGCCGACGCACGAGCCAATAGCAGGCCGAAAGCCCCACCAGCCCCCAAATCGCCAGCGGTAAACGGCCCGCCCAGTCGTGCAAGCCAAACAGCCGGAAGCCCAACGCAATCGAGGTGAACGGCAGCTCGCCCCGACCGAGTTCGCTGCGGATCGGTACCTCGTTGTCCGCGCCGTCGAGCGCGAGAGCGTTGCCACCCAAGAGATTGAGCGCGATGCGCCGCGCGAGCTCCGCGACCTCCCGCTCGGGCGGATCCCAAACCCCACTCGCAGAAAGCGGCGCAAAAAGGCTCAGCAATGCCACCAACACGGCAAACGCAGCCAAAAAGCCGTGTCGATCCGCGCGCGCATCCGCAGGCGCCCGCAACTGTGCAGTATTTTTAGGGCGCTCGGCCGCGCTTGCTTCGGAAGCGCCCGCGTTTTCCTCGCTCATCGCAGCCTGCGCGCGTACTAGCCGGTGTTTCTTGTCGTTGCAACCGGGGAGAAACGGTGGAAGGTGTGCGCGGCGCGGCGCCTCCCACCTATCTTGGGGGCACCACTCTCGGTACCCACCCGGCCCGCGCACCATCGGACTCGAACACTCATGCGTTTTGGAACCATTGCCATCGTGGGCCGCTCGAACGTCGGAAAATCGACGTTCTTGAACAGCGTCCTCGGTGAGCCGCTCGCCATCGTCTCGCCGCTCCCGCAAACCACGCGCGACAACGTGCTCGGAGTCGTGCACCGCGAGGGCGTCCAGCTGGCGTTCCTCGATACCCCCGGTGTGCACACTCCCCGCTCGGAACTCGGGCGACGCATGAACGCCGCCGCGCTCGATGCCGCGCGCACGGCCGACGTCGTGCTGTTCATGACCGATATCTCCGCGCTCGCTCCAGCCAAGAAGGCGCAAAAAGAGAAGAGCGTCCAAGAGCTCGACCACGAGCTGCTGGCGAGCGTGCCCAAGGACGCGACGGTAGTACTGGTAGTGAACAAGGTGGATGCTCTACGCGACAAGAGCAAGCTGTTGCCCGCGCTCGTCGCCTACCAAGAGCTGCGCGAGTTCGCTGCCTTGATTCCGATCAGCGTGAAGGCCGAAGACGGCGTCGAACGCGTGCTGTCTGCGCTCGGCGAGGCATTGCCGGAGGGCGGCATCGGCTTCGACGAGGATACGCTCACCGATCGGCCAACGAGCTTCTTCGTGCGCGAATACATTCGCGAGCAGGTGCTGCTGGCGATGCGTGGCGAGATCCCGCACGCCGTCGCGGTTTCAATCGACGAATTCGCGGAGGGTGCCACCGCCTCCTCGATCAAAGCCACGATCCACGTCGAGAAGGTCGGTCAGCGCAAGATCATCATCGGCACCGGCGGCCTTCAGATCAAGCAGATCCGGGTCGGCGCGCAGGCGCGCATCCGTGAGCTGCTCGGGCACAAGGTTCACTTGGAATTGTTCGTCCGCGTCACGCCGCAATGGAAGAGCATGCCGCGACAATTGGCAGAGCTCGGCTATGAGGCGCCGGTCGGCTTGGCCAAGGTGGCAGCCAGCAAGAAGCCGACCCGGGCCAAGAACAAGAAGCGCTCGGCGCCGAGGAAGAAATGAGCGCGATCGTCGCAGTGGTAGGTAGACCGAACGTCGGCAAGAGCACGCTCTTCAACCGGCTGATCGGCAAAAAACTGGCTATCGTGGACGACCAGCCCGGGGTCACGCGTGATCGCCACTACGCGCCGGCTCACATCCACGGGCACAACGTGACTTTGGTCGACACCGGGGGCTTCGACCCGAGCAGCGATGACCCGATGCAGCAGGGCATCGCCCGACACGTCAACGCGGCGATCTCCGAAGCAGACGTGATCGTCTGTGTTCTGGATGGTTCGATGAGCGTGACGGGGCCCGATCGCGAAGCCGTGAAGCTGCTGCGACGCTCGAAGAAGCCCGTGGTGTACGTGGCCAACAAGGTGGACACGGCCAGCAAAGCGCCCGCAGCGAACGAGCTGTATGAGCTCGGCGTGCCCGAAATCATCGCGGTCTCTGCGTTGCACGGGCGTGGCACGGCCGATCTCGCGCTAGCCGTCGCAAAGCACTTACCCAAGGCATCCCGCGGCGAACCCGAAGGGGACGAGGCCGATGAGATCATCCCGCGCATTGCCTTGATTGGCCGGCCCAACGCCGGCAAATCTTCGATGTTCAATCGTTTGAGCGGCAGCGAACGTGCGCTCGTCGACGATCGCCCGGGCACGACGCGCGACCCCGTAGACGCGCGCATCGAGGCCGACGGCCGCACTTTTCTAATCGTCGACACCGCCGGGATTCGCAAGAAATCCCGGGTCGAGCGCGGCATCGAGCTGGTCAGCGTGCTGCAGGCGATTCGCTCCATCGAACGCGCGCAAGTCGTGATCTTGATGTGCGATGCCGTACTGGGCGTGCAGGAGCAAGATTCGCGACTGCTCGGCATGTGCCTCGAGCGACGCCGCGCGGTAATCGTCGGCTTGAACAAGGCCGATCTGCAAAACAAAAAAGAGCAAGCCGAGTCCGAGGAAAAAGCGAGAGACGAACTGCGCTTCGCCGGCTGGGTGCCGATCGTGCACCTCAGCGCCAAGACCGGTCGCGGAGTGAAAGAGCTACTCGACCTGGCGGCGCGCGCCGGCAAAGAGTTCAAGCGCCGGATCCCCACGGGCGAGCTCAATCGCTTCTTCGAGGATGTGCTCAATCGCCATCCGCCGCCGACCAGCAAGGGCCGCGCGCCCCGTATTTTCTACGTCACGCAGGCCGAGGCACACCCGCCGCGCTTCGTGGCCATGTGCAACGCGCCCGAGTACATCACCGAAGCGTACAAGCGCTTCGTGGCCAATCAGATTAGAAAGGCCTTCGATTTCCGGGCGGTGCCGATCACGGTCGAGTATCGCGCGCGCAAACGCAACGACAACGCAACCGCCGCCGTCCGGCAGTCGCGCTCACGGAAAAAGTAACGCCGCGACCAGTGACAGGCCGCGCACGTCGTGCACGTCCGCAGAGAGCACGGGCACGTACAGTATCGGCGGCAGCTCGCTGCCCAACGAACTGCCGAGCAACTTCAGCTGCTCGGACTCGAACGCCGACCGCTTTCGCTCGTCGCTGGCAGCGAGCTGTACTTTGGCCACGGCCTCGGCCGAGAGTTCGACGCCGAGTTCCCGCGCTGCGCTTTCGACCGCGCGCGAATCTGCCGGAGGCGGGTTGGGCTGCAGGCGATTGACCACGACCGCGTCCGGGGGCATGCCCTGCTCGCGCAGTCGGGCTGCGAAGTAGCTCACTTCGTCGATCGCCGCCGGCGCGGGTGAAGTCACGAGGACGTACGCCAAATCGGGCGAGCGAAACGCCTTGGCGACCGTCGCCGCGCGCTCGCGAAAGCCACCGAACAGCTCGTTCAGTTCGACGACGAATTCCGCCAAATGCTCGAGAAATCCCTTGCCGGTGAGCCGCCCGATCCCGCGCAGCACCAAGGCCACCCCGCGTGCGACCAAGTTCAGACTGAAGCGCCCCGACTTTTCCACCGTTTGCACCAACCAGCGCATCGCCGCGCTATCGATGGCCTCAATCAGGCGCTCCGGTGCATCCAAAAAGTCGAGCGCGTTGCTGGTCGGCGGCGTGTCGAGAACGATGCGATCGAAGCGCGGGTCCTCCCGGACCAGCAAAACCTTTTCCATGGCCATGTACGACTGGGTGCCGGCCAAGCTGGTGGACACATAGGTGTAGATGCGATTTTGCAAAATCCGATCGCGCACCGCCGGACTGGAAGCGTAGCGACGAACGAGATCGTCGAACGTGCGCTTGGTATCGAGCATCAGCACCGTGAGCTCGCCCGAGACCTCGAGGCCCGCGCGGGCGAAGAGCTCTGGGCTGACCCGTTGCTCTTCCGCGCTCATCGCGCCCAGGCCCAAGCTATCGGCCAGACGCTTGGCCGGATCGATGGTGATGCACAGCACGCGTTCGCCCTGCTGGGCGAAGCCCAGAGCCATCGTGGCCGCTACGGTCGTCTTACCAACCCCGCCGGCACCGACGCAAACCACGATCTGTTTGCCTTCCAAGAGCGGGCGCAGCGAATCAGCCATGTCGAGCCTCGCGGTGTACCATGAGAAGGTCGGGCTCGGCGGCCCACCAAAACTTGGCCCGACCCCACCGGGCGACAAAAATGGGCCCCACATGTTCGACCCCAAGCAGGAACGCCGTCAGGCCCGTAGCGAAAACACTCAGGTCGCCCTCACCCGCTTGCTCGAGGCGGCGAGGCGCGCCGCCGCGCTCGAGGCTCTGGCGCTGGGGGACGAGCTCGGGTTGCTCGTCGCCGGCGCGGGGGCGGCTGAATTGTGCGACGAACTCGCGGCCGTTGCCCCCCTGTTCGGGTCGGCCGACACCGCCCTGCCGACCCATCTCAGCGTCCTCGGCCGCGGCACCGAAGTTCGCCGTTTGGCCGTCGACGGCTGCGAAATGTTCATTTCCGGGCGAGGCGCCGGGCTCGACTTGGCCCTGGGCGGAATTGCCAACGGTTGCCACCGCATCTTGGTCGAGAAAAAAGCGCGTCTTTCGCACTGAGCACGAGCACGAGCGCGTGCCGCGTCGGGACGGCCCGACTATGCTCCTCGTAACCATGAGCGGCTTCATCGATCTGCACTGTCACTACGTGCCCGGAATCGATGACGGTGCGAGTTCCGCCGAAGACGGACTGGCCATGCTGCGCGGTCTCCGTGCCCTCGGCTTCGGGCGAGTCCACGCGACGCCGCATACGCGACCGGGCATGTTCGACAACACCGCTGCCACGATCGGCGCGGCGTTTGCGAGATTCGAGAGCGCGCTACCGCCCGACGAATCTCTGCCCGAACTGGCGCTCAGCAGCGAACACTACTTCGATGAAGTGGTATTTCAGCGGCTGCTGAGTGGACAAGGACTGCCCTATCCGGGCGGCAAAGCCGTCTTGCTCGAGTTTTATCAAATCGATTTCCCGCCGATGATTCAGCACCGGCTATTCGATCTGCGAACGCGGGGCTTGCTGCCGGTGATCGCCCACCCCGAACGCTACCAGTGTCTGTGGCGTTCACCCGAGATCCTGGAAAAGCTCGTGGATTCCGGCTCCGCCGCGTTGCTAGATATTGCCTCTTTGATCGGCAAGTATGGCCGAAAAACTCAGGAGTGCGCTGAATTGCTGCTGGAGCGGGGGCTCTATCACGCTGCCTGCAGCGACGCGCATCGCCCTTCAGACGTCGCGGAGGTCGCTCGCGGCATCGAGCGACTGCGCCAATTGTACGGGCCGGAAGAAGTCACGTTCATGTTCCGTGAAGGGCCCGAGCAGCTCCTTTTGGGCGTACTCCCCGAATAGCTTTCGCTCGGAATTTGTCCGCTTTCAGCAGCCCCTGCTAAGCGAACAGCGATGCGAAGGTCCATGCGTAGCTCACTTTGCGTGGCGCTGGTCTCGGTGGCTGCCGCGTTATTCTTCGCGCAAAGCGCGACGGCGCGCGTGGGCGGCGACTCCGAGTACAGCAAGGCGCAGACCTATAGCGGCGCTTTGCGCTACCTGCGCGTCGATCTCGGGTACGAAGTCGTCGAGCGCGACCCGGACGCGGCATATCTAATTTTTCGCTATCAACCGCCCGGGCAGAACAAGAGCAACGCCACGGGTACGGTCGAAATCGTGGACACGGACGGCCACGTCAAATTATTCGTCCAAATCCCGACTATGCCGGAATATCACGAGCGCGTGCTGCGCGACGGCCTGGTTCGCAAGCTGCACGACGAATACGGCGCCCCCCCGCACAAACCAGCGCCCCCCCCCCCACCCCAGAAAAAGCCCGAAGCCGACGCTGGCACCGATTGAGCGATTGAAGCCTGCGCTAGGCCCGGGATAGATGGACGCTCCAGAGCATGGAGCCTTCAGAGAAACCGCTGCCGGCGCAAATCGGCCGTTACCGGATCGAGCGTTTGCTCGGTCGGGGCGCGATGGGACGCGTGCTCCTGGCACACGATCCAGTGCTGGATCGCAGTGTGGCGATCAAGCTGCTGCGCGACGACCTGAATATTCCCCCCGAACAACACGATGCGCTGTTGCATCGCATGCGGCAAGAGGCGCGGGCATCGGCTCGCGTCAGTCACCCGAACATCGTTGCCTTGCACGACATGGGCGAAGATCCGGAGCTCGGACTTTGCTTGGTGTTCGAATACGCACAGGGGTTGACGCTCAAAGAGCGTCTGCAAAAGGGAGCCCTCGGCCCCGAAGCAGCCGCCAAGCTCGCGCGTGAAGTGGGCGACGCGCTGACCACGGCGCACTCGGCCGGCGTGCTGCATCGAGACATCAAGCCCGAAAACATCATTTTGACGCCAACTGGCGCCAAGGTTGCAGATTTCGGGATCGCGCGCGTGCCGGACTCCACGCTGACCCGCGACGGCGGATTGCTGGGAACGCCCGCGTACAGCGCGCCCGAGTGTATTGCTTCCGGTAAATTCTCCCCGCTCAGCGATCAATTTTCGCTGGCGGCGACCTTGTACGAGGCGGTCAGTGGGCAACGAGCCTTCCCGGGCGACGATGCCATTGCCGTTGCCACGCGCATCACCACCGATGATCCACCGCCGGTCGCGGCCTATGCCGGCCTGGATCCGCACGTAGACGACGTATTGTCGCGCGGCTTGTCGAAAGACCCCGCGGCGCGCTTCGAGGACGCGCGCGCGTTCGGGAAAGCGCTGGCCGAGGCTCTGTGGCAAAGCCCTCGCGTGCAGTTGCCGACGATTCCCGACCTGCGTCACAGAAATGGCGCGCCATCTGCTCAAGAAACTCGCACGACCCGCTTGGTTTTGGGCGGCGCGGCGGTCGGAGCACTACTCGGGATCGCAGGCTTTCAGCTGAGCATTGGCCTGCGCGAGCCCGAGCATGCGCCCGAGTCGCGTGCCGAACAGGTGCAGCTCCCGCAACCGAGCAAGCCAGGCGCAGCGGCGCCCGAGCCCGCACCCAAAAAACCGAAACCGGTCCGCAAAGACGTGCTGCGCGAAACGGGCGTCCGAGCTGCTCGGGCACTCGCCGCGGACGCCGGCGCCGTGACCCCACGTGACGCGGGGAGCGAGCAGGTCACCCCGCCGTGAAGCTGGGCCCGCGGCTCGCACTCGGCGAACGCCTCGTGCTGAGCGTCGCCGTGACCTTGCTGCTGTCGTTGGCCGCGCCGCCCCAGACGCACGCCGACAGCGGCCCGAGCGACGTGCTCGTGCCCTGGCCACTGGGCGACAACCCGAGCGAAAGCGCGCTCAGTGGCGGACTCAAGGTCTTGCGCGCGCGCGGCTCGGCCATGATTCGCGTGCCTGCGACGGAGTTCGTGATGGGTTCGACCTCCGCGGAGGTCATCGACGCCACCTTGCTGTGCGAGCACGAACCGCTGGCCACGAGCTGCGACGAGCGTAGCTTCGCCGACGAAGCCGTGGCACATCGTGTGCACTTGTCCGGATTTTTTTTGGATCGCCGCGAGGTCACGGTGGCCGAATTCGACGCTTGCGTTCGCGTCGGTCGCTGCAAGGCTCCTCCGTTCGCTCGAGGCGCACGACGCTTCAAGCAGCCCAATTTCCCCGTCACGCTGGTGACGTGGGACGACGCACAAGCGTTCTGCGCGTTCCGCGGAGCTCGCCTGCCCACCGAAGCCGAGTTCGAACGGGCGGCTCGGGGCCCGGCCGGGCGTCGTTTCCCTTGGGGCCAATTGCCCAACGCGCGGCTCGCCAACCACGGGCGCCTGGGCATCGATTTGACGGACGACACCGACGGCTTCGGCGAGCTCGCGCCGGTCGGCTCGTTCAACGCAGGTCGCACACCGGACGGCTTTTTGGATTTGGCCGGCAACGCCGCGGAATGGGTTCTCGACCGCTACGCCACGCAGTATCCCGACACCGAACAGCTCGATCCCCAGGGGCCGGACGCCGCGCAAGCGACCAGCGCGCGGGTGGTGCGCGGCGGAAGCTACGAGTCCCCAATGGCCTGGCTGCGTGGCGCCGCGCGCAGCGCCTACTTGCCCACCGAACGCCGGCCATCGCTCGGTTTCCGCTGCGCTCGTTCACAACAATCCGCGCGCGTCAGCGATCAGGCTCATGAGCTTCGATAAACCCCTGGACATCCCCAAACCCAAGCTGCGCCTGCCCATCCACGAGGCAACGCAGTTCGTACTCGTGCGTCCGCACTATCCGGAAAACGTGGGCGCCGTAGCGCGAGCAATCAAGACGATGGGCTTCACCCAGCTCACCCTCGTCAAGCCCGGACGGCTCGCGGTTCCCGAACACGAAATGGCCTTCAAAATGGCGGTCAAATCCTGGGACGTGCTGAACGAGGCGCGCCGCTGCGACGACCTCGGCAGCGCGCTGAGCGAGGTCGGTCTGGTGCTCGCCACCACGGCGCGCCGCGGCTTCTCCGGCATCATTCAGCCGCGCGAGGCCGCCGCGCGCGCGGTCCAGCATGCTGCGGCAGGTGGCAAAGTAGCGTTCCTGTTCGGCAACGAAAAAACGGGACTATCGGAAGCCGATCACGCCTGGGCCACGCTGCACGTACGGATCCCGATGGCGGCGGACCAACCCTCGGTGAACCTGGCCCAGGCCACGCAGATCATGGCCTACGAGCTGTTCGTCGAGGCGCTCGCCGAACGCGCTCGCCAAGGCTCGCCGGTGACGCTCGACAGCCTCGAAGACGACGATTGAGTTGGCGAAACGAGGCGCTTGCTCGTCTACGGCTCGAGCGGCGACCGCACCGCGGATGAGAAGTCGGGGACGGATCCCGGATCCGTGTGCCGGGGGTACCAGCCAGCAATGGTCAGGCCCCAGGTGTAGTAGTCACGCGCGGCGTCGACTCCCACCCCGAGCCGCCACATATAGTTGTCGGGCCATAGCCCAAAAACGTTCCAAACAGCGAGCTTGAGATCGAATCCACCGGTCGCGTGCATGCGAGGCTTGGCGTCCTCGAAACGCGCCGGTTCGAGGTAGGTTCCGCCCCGCACCTTGAAGTAATTGGGCAGGACGCCGACCTCGACCCCTAAGCGCGGCGAAAGCACGGTGTGCTCCCCGGAGCGCTTCACCGTTTGATCCACCAAGCTCTCTACACCGACGGAGTTTTGCACGGCACCAGAGAGCAGCATCGAGGCCGCAACTTGCACGTAGAAGCGGTTCATGTCGGTGAGCTTCTTTTCGATCGCCGTTTTCGCTTTCAGCAGCGCGGTCTCGACTTTTCGATCTTCGATCGCCATCTGCTGCCGGTACTTGTCTTCGACCGCTCGGCGCTCGGCGCCAGTCCGCACCAATGCGAGCGCGCGTTGGCGCTCCTCCTGAAGGTCGAGTTCGCGCAGGTCACGCTCCAGCATCTCACGCTTGATCAGCTCTTCGTCCTCGCGCCAGCGGTGATTGAGCGGTCGTGCACCGAATTGCACGGCGAAGCCGAAGTTGAAATCCCAGGGAGAAGACACCGACTTTGGTAGATAAAGGCTCGAACCATCCGACCGCTTCAGGATCAGGTCGCCACTTTCGTTGGGCAACAGCTTGTCACTGTAGGACGCCTGCGTGACGATCGGCGTGCGGTACGCGATCCCCAGTCGAAGCGGCAGCGTTTCGGGCTTGTAAACTGCGCCAAATTCAAAGCCTGGTCCGGACGAGCGAAAGAGAAAGCCATTCTTTTCGGGCTCGTTCACGGTCATCGAGACGTAACGAACGCCGACGCCCAGTACCAGTTGGTTGTGATCGAAGCCGCGTGCGATTTGCAGGTGGGTGGTCGGAATCGTGGCGGTGATGCCGCGCTTCTCCCCTGCCACCGGATCGGCCAGCGCGTATTGCTGAACCGCGAGATTCAATCCGATCGCGAACTCACCCCATTGGAGGTTGACGGCGGGCGTGAAGAATACGAACGAGTTCGGTGAATTCGGGACGTGGGTCTTACTCCCACTATTGAAGAAATCCATATTGGCGAGGTCGGCCGGGAACGTCACGCCAAAGCCGAGCCAATAGTCGAAATGCGTGTACGAGAAGAAAGGACGCACCGCGGGAGCCGCGGGGTTTTGTAAATCCCCGTCCACGTCTTCGGCGATCGCTACGTACGCTCCACCGAGGCTCGTGACACGGGACCCAGCGAACAGTGGGCCTTGGAAGAGATCGAGTGAATACTCGCTCGTGGTAATGGCTTGTCCATTCGCGCCAATCGGGCCGCCGGCGAGCGCCTCGCTGCTAGCGAGCAGAAGCGCCAGAGCACTAGGGACCGAGAGCCGAAGGCCAAGTTTTCGAGGCAAGCGCATCGTAACCATGTAGGTTTCGTAAAAGCGGTTGAGTATCGAGGATGAGTTTCGGAGGCGTGCTGGTGAGGGCGGCACTCGGCGGCCGACCGTAGCGGAGAAAGCGAGCGGCTGGAAGGCGCCGAAAGCGAGCTCCGGCCAGCGAGCCCTCGATCGCCCGCGGCGAGTTCGGTCTGGTTTTACTAGCGAGTTCGTCCAATACGTTAATGGCTTCTCAAACCGCCTTATTTTAGTCGACGACAACCGGAGTTCGCTCGCTTACGGTGGCTCCGCATTTGCGTAAACGCCGATGCGAATTGCCAGGAGCAGCCGGATGCGACGCTATTTTCAGACGGGTTTGAGCCTATTCGTAGTCGTTGTTTTTGGCTGCCAGAAGGGCGCGCAGTCGAGTCCCGCGCTCCCGCCGCCGGCACCAGCCACTCCGACCACTGCCGCGAGCGCAAGCACGCCCAGCGCTACGAGTAGCGCTGCCAGCGCACCGGTTCCTGCCTCGCCCGGCGGTTACCCCATATGCGGTGGACAAAAGCTGGCCGCCGCGGCTCCCTCCCGCAGCGGCGCCGTGAGCGCGCAACTTGCCCCGGCCTTTCTCGACGAAATGAGCGTTTGTCGGAGCGAGGACGCCGCGCCCGCCGAGGTCATCAAACAGACGACGGACGGCACGATCAATGAAAAGGGCGACTGCGTGTTTGCGAGCACCGGCGTCAGCTGCCACTACCATTCCGGCTCCGAGTTCGTCGCCAACGGCGGCGCCAAGCAGATTGCCGGCCAGGGCGAGCTGCATTGTATTTTCCCGAGCACCGATCCGAAAAGCCCGCGCGTGTTCGGGGGTCATGTGACTTGCCGCGATCCGTCCCAGGGCCTGGCCGTGAGCGAGCCGGGCAAGCACGAGGTCAAGGCAGGCGCCAGCTGTTCGGCAGCGCTGCTCTCCGAGCTGACGCACTGCTCGAGCTCTCGCTGCTGCGACGACGGCACTCTCACGAACCCGATTGCCGATCTGGTCCACGACGGGCGCAACGATGTTCGCCCGGATTTTCGCATCTGCGAGAGCGCTCTTACCATCGATTGCGACTTGCTCGCGAACCTCACTGCGCATGACGCCAATAGCCCCGGGCTCGGCGGCATCGCAAAACCCGTGTTCGTGCTGAAGCACGTAGCGCACGCGCACGATAAAAAAGTCGCAGCGCACCAGCCCTGATCTCCGGAGAAGGGGCGCTCGCAATCCCGCAGCGCAGCTCGATGTGCGCTTCGTTCACGGCGTTCGGCGAGTCGCGCGAAATCTGCTGCCCCGCTCACGACGGCGATCGTTGTGCTCCGACACTCGCTTCAACGGCAACTCGGCCCGCTCCTGGCATCGCGGGGCGGGCTTGGCTTACGGCCTCCGCCAGCGCCCACGGGCTCGGCCTGCGCCGTGGGTTGCGGCAAGGCTGGGCTGCGACGCCGAAGGCTGGGCCGAAGCGCGCGAGCTGCGCGACCATCAAAAACCTATAGTACGCTAGCGGCTCGAACCATGACTAGCGAGCCCGTTTTCGATCTGCGCTCCGACACCGTGACACGGCCGGGGCGCGCCATGCGCGAGGCCATGGCGAACGCGGCCGTGGGTGACGACGTGTACGGCGAGGATCCCAGCGTGATCGCACTCGAGCAACGCACGGCCGAGCTGCTCGGCAAAGAGAGCGCCCTGTTCGTGCCCTCGGGCACCATGAGCAATCAGATCGCGCTGCTCGTACACACTAGGCCGGGCGATGAAGTCGTGATTGGCGAAGGCGCGCACATTGCGTTTTACGAGTCGGGCGCGGGCGCTGCCTGGGCGGGGGTGCAGTTTGCGCAAGCTGGTGCGGGCGGGCTGTTCGATGCGGACGCGCTGAGCGCCGCAGTCAAGCCGAAGGCGGACTACCACCCACGAACTTCCTTGGTCTGTCTGGAGAACACACACAACCGGGCCGGCGGGCGGATCTTCCCGAGAGCCGTGGCCGAGGCGGTAGTCGAGCGCGCGCACGAGCACGGGCTGCGAGCGCATCTCGATGGCGCGCGGTTGTGGCACGCAGCGCTCGCCAGCGGGATCTCGGAAGCGGAACTAGCGAGGCCGTTCGACACCGTGAGCGTTTGCTTTTCGAAGGGTCTGGGCGCGCCTGCAGGCTCGGCCTTGGTGGGCACGCGCGAGACGCTGAAAGCGGCCCGACGCTACCGCAAGATGCTCGGCGGCGGCATGCGCCAAGCGGGGATCTTGGCGGCCGGAGCGCTGTTCGCGCTCGAGCATCAGCGGCAACGGTTGAGCCTCGATCACGACGCCGCGAAGGCATTCGGGCACGCGTTGGCTCAGCTGCCCGGCGTGCGCGTGGTGCCTCCGGAGACGAACATCGTGTCGCTGACGCTCGAGGAGCTGAGCGCCGAACACGTGGTCGCAGAAGCCCGCCTCCGAGGGGTGTTGGTCAACGCCACGGGGCCGCGCTCGCTGCGTGCGGTCACCCACCTCGATTTGTCGGCGGCCGATGTCGAGCGCGCCGCCGAGCGCTTGTGCGCCGCGATCACGAAAGTGCGCGGAGCGGACCGTTGAAGCGCGCGGGGTTGGTCGCACTCCTGTCGCTGCTGCTCGGCGCTTGTGCGCCCAGCCTGCCCCCCGCATACGTGCAAGCGCGCGACGCGGCGGAGAGTGCGTACGCAAAGGGTCATTTCGTCGAAGCGGCCGAACGCTGGCTGAGCGCGGCCGAGCGCGCAGACAGCGCACGCGACCGCACGGACGCGCGCTACCGCGCGGCAACCAGCTATGAACGCGCCGGCCGCATCGAGGACGCGCGCAAATGGTACCGTCTGCTCGCCAACGGCAAGAGCGAGCGAGCGCCACGGGCGGCCTTCGCGCTAGCGGACTTGCGGTTGAAGCACGAGGACGCCGCAGGCGGGCTTGCAGAGCTCGAGGCTGCCATCCGCAAGTACCCGAGTTCGGCCATCGCGGCGCTCGCGCTGCGGCGATATTTCTCGGCGCTCGCCGAGCAAGGCGGCGACCGCGCGGTGCTCGATTACATCCAACGCGTGGAGCCCGAGTTCCTGCGCACCGACCTGGCCGAGCAGATTTCGTACGAACGCGCGCGGCGGCTCGAGGCGCTCGGCTCTACCGCCCAAGCGCTGGAAGCGTACCTCGCGGTGGCGGAGCGCTTTCCCTATCCCTACGGCGCGTACTGGGACGACGCGTTGCTGCACGGAGCTGAGTGCGAACAGCGGCTGGGCAGGCCGGAGAACGCGCTTTTGCTGCTCGAGCGCATGCTGCGTGCACGCGAAACCTCGCACATGTCCGGCAGCTACGAGCGCCCGCACTTCGCCGATGCCGCCTACCGCGTAGCCGAGCTGTACCGGGACGCGAAACACGATCCGGAGACCGCGCGTCGCGCTTTCCGCAACGTGTTCCTCAGCTACCCGACGAGCACGTTACGCGACGATGCGCTCTGGCAGGAGGCGCTGCTGGCTCGAGCCAGCTCCGAACCGCAAGCGTGCGAGCCGCTAGGCCTCTTGGTCGGGCAGCTTCCCGATTCGCGCTACGCGCCGTGCGCGCACGAACTTTGCACGAAAATCGCGCCCGTCGAGGGGCGCCGGTGCGCCGCCTACATCGAGCGAGATCTTCGGGCGACACTCTCCGCGGCGCAGCCAAAGTCAAACGGCTCAGCCGAATGAACTCTGGCCGCGGCGGCCCGAGCGTCACTCCGGCTCTTCTTCCTTCTCTTCCTCTTCGTCGTCTTCGTCTTCGTCGTCGTCTTCGTCTTCGTCGTCGAAGTCGTCGTCCGGCTCGTCCGGTTCGTCTTCGTCGTCGGCCGTTTCGCTCTTTGCTTCGGTCTTGAGGTCGATGCCGACTTCGCCAAGCTGTGTCTCGAGTAACTCGAGCAACTCGTCGACGTCGTCACCGCTCCATTCGTCGATCACGTCGGTCAAAAATTCGAAAAAATCGCCGTTGTCTAGGCGACGCTCGATTTCCTCGACTTGATCTTCGGTAAATGCCTCGAGGATGTCTTCTCTGAGTGACTCAGTGTCATCCTCCTCGATGGCCTCTTGCGCAGAAAGTCGAATCTGCCGGACAGCGCGTTTGTCG
>Ga0164308_10000375_pt1 | contig 24552 bp, 14 predicted proteins | sample Whisoiple_246_MG_FD_109983 | JGI IMG/M metagenome (GOLD analysis project Ga0164308, IMG submission 109983) | Soil microbial communities amended with fresh organic matter from upstate New York, USA - Whitman soil sample_246_MG | ecosystem: Environmental > Terrestrial > Soil > Unclassified >... | reverse complement strand
TCGATGCTTGCGGCGTCCACGTCGTCGCCGAGGACGAGCCGCACGCGGTCGGGGACACGGAGGTCCCGTCCTGCCGACTTCATGTGCTGCGGGGTGGGGGTGACGACGGGGGTGGCTGCGGACGGGGCCGGCGCCGACGTGGTGGCCGGTCTTCCCGCCGCCCACGCGGGAGCGGAGAGCGTACCCAGGGCGAGCAGGGCCGCGGCGCCGAGAAGGGGGAGCCGGGGGACACGGGGCAGACAGTACGGATGGCTTGCAGACATACGGATCACTGCACCTCCACGTAAGTGGACCACCGCATTCAGGTGGAGTGGTCTAAACCACCACTCGGCGGCGTCGGTGTCAAGATCTCGCCCTCGGAAAGGGGGAACCGGCGGGACCGAGGCAGCCGGAAACCGCCGGATCCCATCGGCCGGTGACCGGCCCGGCGAAAACGCGGCCGGCCCGCACAAGGCGGGCCGGCCGGGGCACGACGGGGCGTCAGGTCGACCAGAGGACGTTGCCGTTCTCCTGGACGACCACCTTGCCGTCCGCCCGCAGGACGAGCTGGGCTCCCGGGTGGTCGTGGGTCTTGGAGGCCCATATCGCGCGGTCGTCACCGTTGTGGATCACGAGGTTGCCGTCGGGCTGGAAGATCGCCCGGTGGTTCTGGCCGAACGTCATCGCAGCCCAGATCGGCTTGCCCTGTTCGTTGAGGACCACGAGGTTGCCGTCGGTCTGCATGACCATCTTGATGCGGTTCGTCGTCCAGGCCTGGTTGACCTGGATGACGCTGGGAGCCGAGACGACCACCGTGCTCCACTCCGGCTTCGGGGAGGGCTTGGGCTTCGGCTTGACCTTGGCCTTGGGCTTCGTCGCGGAAGGGCTGGGCTTCGGCGGCTCCGGTGCGGGGACCACGGGGGCCACGGCCTTCGGCTCGACCGCCTTCGGCTTCTCCTTGGTCGGGGAGGGGCTGGGCTTCCCGGCCACGTAGTCGTCGAGCGCGGCGGGGGCGGAGTTCGGGTTGAGGACGGTGTCCGCACCCCCCGCCACCGGCCGCATCGGTGTCTCGTCCCCGCCCTTGTCGTTGGCGCTTCCGACCAGCAGCAGGGGTATGGCCACCAGGGCCGCGCCGAGGAAGGCGGCACCCGCCAGGACCGGCGTACGCGGGCGGCCGGCGTGGACGCCGGTGGCGGTCGTGGTGCCGGGCGCCGTCGCGGCTGCCGTCGTGACGCCGACCCCCTCCCCGGACGCCTCGGGGGCCGGGGCCTTGGCGGCCTGCGGAGGGGTGGCCGCGGTGTCCCCGGCCGGCGTGGCGCCGGACTCCGCCTCGGGTGCGGCCGCGGGGGCCTGTGCCCCCTCGGCCGGTGCCGGTGCCGGTGCCGGTGACGGTGACGCGGGCCGGGGGCCGGCCGCCTCCGTGTCGGGGGCGGCGGCCGCTGTCGTGTTCGCGCCGGGAGTGGGGGGCTGGGAGGACATGCGGTTACTCCTTCTCGGTGGCGGAGCTGTCGGTGGGCAGCGGTGGGGCCGGAGGAACACCTGCGAGCCCTCGGCGCACGGGCTGACGTCCTGTCGAGGGGCCGGGACGCCCAGGGTCCTCACCGTCGGACCGCCGACCGACCCGGCGCGCGGTGGCGGCCACCGGTCCGACGCCCCTCCGAGCGGTGAGGCGGTGCCGTGGGGCCCCGGTCCGTGCGTCCGGACCGTGAGGCGCCGCACGTCGAAGAGGCCGATGGCGTACCCAACGTAGCCGTTCGGGGCGAGAAGGGCCGCGCCCTCACCCCGGGACTTCCCGTCACTATGTCCTCTTCCTGCTCACTGCTCCCGGAAAGTTCACCGACCGGGCAGGAAACGGGCACGTCGGAGGCCCAAACGGACCCGGCCCGAACTCCCATGGGCTCACGCCGTATGACATCCTGTTGGCTCCCCGATCTGATCAATGCCGGCGTGCGCGCGTGGCGTTTCGACAGCCGAGAATTCGTACAGACCCAAGAGTTCAGGTGGAGATGCGGCCCGGAGAGCGACAAGAGGGCGCGGACGGCGCCTCGTTCGTCATGCCCGAAGCCCCGGACCCCGCCGCCGGACCGGGGCCGGGTGTCGGTGAGGACACCGTCGCAGCCGACACCTCCGGCATCCCCGAAGCAGTGAGGGCCGCGGCCCGCCGTGCTCCGGGTCACTGGGTCGGGGTGGTGGACCCGGAATGGACCGAGGAGCGCACACCGGCCGAGTGGGCGGTGCTGGGGGAGTGGCAGTCGGACGCGAGCGGCAGGGTGGGCGAGTACCGCGCCAACCCGGCGTACCGGCCGTCGGCGCGGGTGCTCGGATGGCCGGAGCCCACCGATCCGGTGGACGCCGCGGCGCAGCGGGCCGCCACCGGCTACGGGTCGGTGGAGGAGGCTCTCGCGGTCCTCGCCGAGGCGGAGATCACCGTCGTGCGCGGACCGGACGGCGGGCCGCTGACGGCAGCCGGACGGGACGGGGCGCCGGTGGTCCTGTTGTTCACCTCGCCCGCACACGAGTTCATGTCGTCGGCACTTCACCATGACAGGCTGCCGGTACAGGAACTTGCCCGCTCACTGAAGGATCCCGGCACCTTGCTGATGGTCAACGCGGGAGCCGCGGCCCCCCTGCTCGTCCCGGCGGAGAGCCTCCCCGGCCCCGCTCGCGTCGCGGGCGACGCCTGGGCGCCCGCCACGGAGTACGTCGCCGCCGCCTCAGGTACCGCGGAGCACGTCGGGACCGCCCCGGCGGAACCCTCCGCGGACCGGACCGCCAGCTCATCCGACCAACTGCCCCCCACCACAGGCAGGACCCCATGACGAGTTCGTCCCAGCAGCCCCCCGCCTCCCCGAAGGCACGCGCCGAGTCCTCCGCCTCCGGCGGCGAGGAGTCGGCCGTCGGCACCGCGTCCACCGCCTCAGCCGCACCCACGTCCGGATCCGCAGGGTCGACGACCGGGGCGGACGCCGGGAAGGCCGGTACGCGGACCACGGAGGTCGAAAGCACGTCCGGAGAAGCCGAAAAGGCTTCCGGAGAGGCCGCGAAGCCCTCGGGAGAGGCCGCGAAGGATCCCGGCGCGACGGGAGAGGAACCCGCAGGACCCGCGGCGGGCACGACGGCCGAGCCCGAAGCCGGCGCCCGGCCCGAGTCCGAGGCCGAGGCCGACCAAGGCGGCACCGCCGCCGCGCAGAGCCGCTTGCCCGCACTCGTACGGACCATGACCGCGACAGCGATCGGCAGGCCGGAGCAGGACGCCGGCACCGTGGGCAGGCCCGGCAAGGCGGTACTGGCCGGGGCGGCGGTGGCGGGGGCGCTGCTCGTGTCGGTGCCCTTCCTGATACTCGTCGGGAACGACGACAAGGGCCCGGAGCGGACGTCGGTCGCCGCCGCGGGGACCGTGCTCGACGGGAGCGGTCCGGAGGCGCCGGGTGACTTCGCCGTGACCCCGGCCGAGACCACCTCTCCGGCCGTGGAGAAGACGAAGGCCGCCGAGGAGCCGGTGAAGGAGAAGCCGGTGGAGAAGGTGCCGGCGCCGGAGAAGGCGGAGGACGCGCCGAAGAAGGCCGCCGAACCGAAGGCGCAGCCGAAGAAGGAGAGCGCGGAGAAGAAGTCCGGCACCGCCAAGAAGCAGCCCGCGAAGGCCGCCGCTCCCGCCGTCACGTTCAGCGGGCCGGTCTCCTTCCGCAGCCACCTCTCGGGCCGCTGCATCGACGTACCGGGCCACGACTTCAGCGACGGCAAGGCCCTGCACGTGTGGGACTGCAACGGCGCCCCCGCGCAGAAGTGGCAGTTCGCCTCCGACGGCACCATCCGCATCAAGGGCCTGTGCCTGGACGTGGCCAACGCCAACTTCAGCGACGGCACCCCCATCCAGATCGCCTGGTGCAACGGCAACGCCGCCCAGAAGTTCGCCCTGAACGGCGCCCACGATCTGGTCAACACCGTCGTCGGCATGTGTGTCGACATCGCGGGCGCCAACCGGAACAGCGGGGCGGCGCTGCAGTTGTTGCACTGTTCGGGCAACCCCGCCCAGAAATGGAGCACCTGACCACAGCTCCCCGACGCCGGGAGCACCGCTCCCGGAACCCGTACCCGCCGGGGACGAGGCATGATGGCATCGTCGGCTCGCCGGCACGCGTCCCCGGCGATATCGGGGAGCCCGCAGAAGACGCCGCCGTAGCAAGGAGGTTGGTGCGTGTCGCGCCAGGTACTGTCGGTCGGCCCCGCCGACCGCTTTTCGACGATCGGTGAAGCGCTTGCCGCAGCCCGTACCGGGGCGCTCATCAGCGTCCGGCCCGGGACGTACGCCGAGAACCTGGTGATCCACACCAGGGTCACCCTCACCGCCGCCGAGGGGCGGGGCACGGTGGAGATCAGGCCGCGTTCGGGCAGCGTGATCTCGTTGCGCGCCGATGCCGTGATGCTCTCCGAACTGACCCTGCGGGGCGGTGACGCCGAGCTGCCGGCGGTGGACGTGCGGCGCGGGCAGGCCGCGTTCGACGGCTGCGAGATCATCGGCGCCGCATGGACCGCGATGCTGGCCGGTGGCACCGGTTCCCTCGCGCTGCGCAACTGCCGGGTGAGCAACCCGCAGGGCGCCGGCATCGTGGTGACCTCGACCACCCCCACCACCGTCGAGTCCTGCACGCTCGAACACCTGGGCACCAGCGGCCTGGTCCTCGCCGAGCAGGGCGAGGCCCGCATGCGGGACTGCACGGTGCGCGACGCCCGGGGCAACGGCCTGCTCGCCAACGGGGAGACCCGCGGCACCGTGGAGGACTGCGACATCTCCTCCACCGACAAGCCCTCCATCGCCCTGGAAGGGAACTGCGCCGTCTCGGTGGTCCGCACCGTGGTCCACGACACCAGCACCGGTGTGCACCTGAGCAGCTCGGGCCGTACGACCCTGGAGGACGTCCGCGTCACCGGGGCCTCCGGGAACGGGATCGCGCTGGCCGGAGGCACCGACCCGGTGCTGCGGCGCTGCCGCGTCTCCCGCGCACGCGGCCACGGGGTGCTGGTCACCGACCGGTCCCGCGGCACCTTCGAGGACTGCTGGGTGGACGGCGCGCAGGGCGCGGCGCTGCGGGTCGCCGGAGCAGCCTCCCCGGCCCTGACCGGCCTGACGGTCCGTGACTGCGACGGGCCCGGACTGCTCCTGGAGGAGGACTCGGCCCCTGAGCTCGACCGCCTCGAGGTGATCGGCGGCACGCCCGCGGTCGCGGTGGTCGGAGGCGCCAACCCGTTGCTGCGCAGGGCCAGGCTGGTGGAGCCCTCCGGCGACGGCATCGCGGTGAGCAAGGACGCCCGCGGCCGCGCCGAGGACTGCGAGATCGTCCGCCCGACGGGCGCCGGTGTGCGCGTGGCCTCCGGCAGCACCCTCTACCTGGCCGGCGGCGGGGTGTCCGACCCCGCCACCAGCGGGCTGGTGGTCGAGGACGGCGGCAACGTCACCGTCCGCGACTTCCGTGTCGAGACAGCCGGCGAGGAGGGCGTCGTGGTCGCCGCGGGCGGCGAACTGACGGCGAATCGTACCGCCGTGCACGCCCCCAAGGGGCACGGCTACCTGATCCGCGAGGGAGCGCTCGCCTCGCTCAGCGGATGTGAGGCCACCGGCGGATCCCAGGACGGCTTCCGGGTCGAGTCCACCGCGCCGGTCTCGCTCGTCAACTGCCACGCGCGGGAGAACGAGGGCGGCGGTCTGGTGCAGACCGTGCCCGGCGATCGTCTCGCGGTGGACGGCCTGAACAGCGTCAGCAACGGCAAGCGGGACGCCTGGGGCACCGGCAGCGCCGAGAACACCGACCCGGCCGGCTCCGGTGCCGCGGACGCGCCCCCGCCGGACCGTGCGGACGGCCCGCTCGGCGCTCTCAACGCGCTGATCGGCCTGGAGAACGTCAAGCAGCAGGTGCGGACCCTGGTCAACCTCACCCAGCTCGCCCAGCGCCGTGAACAACTCGGCATGTCGGCGCCGCCGATGAGCAGACATCTCATATTCGCCGGTCCGCCCGGCACCGGAAAGACGACCGTCGCCCGCCTCTTCGGCGCGATCCTGGCCGAGCTGGGCTCGCTGCGCAGCGGGCACCTGGTGGAGGTCTCGCGCGCCGACCTCGTCGCCCAGGTCGTCGGCGGCACCGCGATCAAGACCACCGAGACCTTCCAGCGGGCCCTCGGCGGCGTCCTGTTCGTCGACGAGGCGTACACGCTCGCCGCCGACAGCGGCAACGGCGGCGCCGACTTCGGCCGCGAGGCCGTGGACACCCTGCTGAAACTGATGGAGGACCACCGCGACGACGTGGTGGTGGTCGCCGCCGGCTACTCCCGCGAGATGGACTCCTTCCTCGCCTCCAACCCGGGTCTGGCCTCCCGCTTCTCGCGGACCGTCGAATTCGAGAACTACTCCGTGCCCGACCTGGTCGCGATCATGGAGAGCATGTGCACCCAGCACCAGTACGAGCTGGGCGAGGGCACCGCCGCCGCTCTGGCCGCGCACTTCGAGGCGATGCCACGGGACGCCGGCTTCGGCAACGGCCGTGCCGCGCGCGGGGTGTTCGAGGAGATGGTGGACAGACAGGCGGTCCGCCTCGCCGAGCAGCAGCAGGTCAGTGAGCACGATCTGCGGCTCCTGCTGCCGGAGGACGTCTCCGCCACCGCCGCGGCGGCGGCCACCGACACCGCCGTTCCGGCCGACGACCCGCTGACCCGTCTCGGCGACATGATCGGTCTCGCCGAGGTGAAGCGCGAGGTCGCCGACCTGGTCAACCTCATCACCACGGCCCGCCACCGCGCGGCTGCCGGACTCCCGGTCCCCTCGCTCAGCAACCACCTGGTCTTCACGGGCCCGCCCGGTACCGGCAAGACCACCGTCGCCCGCCTCTACGGGGAGGTCCTGACCCAGCTCGGGGTGCTCGACCGGGGCCAGCTGGTCGAGGCGGCCCGCGCCGACCTGGTCGGCCGCTACATCGGCCACACCGCGCAGCTCACCCGTGAGGTCTTCGAACGGGCCCGTGGCGGCGTGCTGTTCATCGACGAGGCGTACACCCTCACCCCGCGCGGGGGCGGTGCCGACTTCGGCCAGGAGGCCGTGGACACCCTGCTGAAGCTGATGGAGGACCACCGCGACGAGGTGGTCGTCATCGTCGCCGGCTACACCGACGAGATGGAGCGCTTCCTCGGCTCCAACCCGGGTCTCTCCTCCCGCTTCCCGCGTCGGATCGCGTTCGCCGACTACTCCTCCGAGGAACTGGTCACCATCGTGCGGACCCAGGCCGCCAACATGGGCTACGAGTGCGGGCCCGGCACCGGTCCCCTGCTCAAGGAGTACTTCGACGCGATGCCGCGGGACCGTTCCTTCGGAAACGCCCGGCTCGCCCGCCAGGTGGTCGAGTCCATGGTCACCCGTCAGGCGGGCCGGCTCAGTTCGCTGGCCGCGCCCACCCTGGACGACCTGCGTGTTCTCCTCCCCGCCGACGTCACGGCCGTCGCACCGAAGGTGGCACCCCGATGAGGCCGCCGGGGAACGGGGCGGCCCGCCTGCTGTCCGGTGCCGGCCTCGCCGCCGCCCTGCTGCTGCCCACCGCCCTTCCTGTGCAGGCGGCACCCCCTTCGCGCGTCCCCGCGGCCGACGGGAAGAAGGGCCAGGAACTGCCCGGCATGCCCTCCGCCCTCGACCCCGAGGCCGAGGAGGTGGTCTGCACCCCCGCCTCCCCGGAGACGGCGAAGAAGCAGGACTGGTCGCGCCAGCGCCTCGACCTGGACCGGCTGCACCAGCACAGCACGGGCGCCGGGGTGACCGTCGCGCTGATCGGCACCGGAGTCGCCCCCGGCGCGGCCGGTCTCAAGGGCCGGGTCACCGCCGACGGTGACGCCGCCGTCGACTGCGTCGGAAGCGGCACGTTCCTGGCCGGCCTGATCGCCGGGACCGGCGGGGACAGCCCCCGGCTGGCCGGGGTGGCACCGGAAGCGAAGATCCTGGCCCTGCGCGGCACCGACCGGCGCGGCGCGGCGAGCGCGGACCTGGTGGTGGACGCGTTGCGTGCGGCGACCGAGGCCCGTGCCGAGGTGATCGCGGTGGCGGTGGCCCTGCCCCGGCAGGACGCGGCGCTGAGCAGCGCGGTCGCGGAGGCCCGCCGCGCGGGCGCCGTCGTGGTCGCGGCTGCCACCCCCGACCCGCCGTCCCGGGGCGGGTCCGACGAGATCCCGCCCCGCACGTACTGGCCGGCCGGTGAGCCCGGCGTCCTCTCGGTCGCCGACATGCTCCCCGGCGGCGTCCGTCCGGACGGCTCCCTGCCCACCGACGGCGTCGATCTGGCCGCCCCGGGCGCCGGTGTCGTCTCCGGCGGCCCGCGGGGCAAGGGCCACTACCTCGGCGGCGGCGTCCCGGTGGCCACCGCCTACGCCGCGGGAGCCGTCGCGGCCGTCCGCGCCGCCCACCCCGACGACTCACCCGAGGACGTCGTCCGCCGTCTGACGGCCACCGCCTACCCCGCCGACATCCCCCAGCTGGACGCCTACGCCGCCGTCACCTCCGTCCTCGGTGAGCCGGCCGCGGCCGCCAGGGACAAGCACGGAGCGGAGCCCGTGACGGTCCGCGACACCGCCGCGACGGACCGCGCCACCGGCCGGGCCACGCTCTTCGTCCTGCTCGGCTCAGCGGCCGTCCTCGCCGTCCTCTGGGCCGGTTTCGCCCTGTCCCGGGCCCGCGCCCGGGGGTGGCGCCCGGCGGGAGCGGCCGGAACGACGTCCGACTGATCGATCCGTGGACTGACGACGACACCCTCCCGAGGCCGGCCTCGGGAGGGTGTCGTCGTCATGCGTCCTGTCAGTGCGGTCAGTCCTGGCTCCGGCTCTCCTCGATCAGCGCCGTCTGCATGAGACGCGGCCGGCGGCGGGCGATGTGCAGGGCCCGGCCGGGCGGGAGGTTGAGGGGCTTCGCGTCGCCGAAGAGGCGGCCCTCCGTGGGCGGGCAGGAGAGCAGGACCGCGGGGTTGTTGGCCTCGTCCAGGCGGCGGATGAGACCGTCGCTGAGGCCGCGGCCGGCGCCCATGGCACTGCGGGCGACGACCAGGTGCAGACCCATCTCGAAGCCGAGGGTCAGATTCTCGAAGAGCGGCTCGAAGGGACTCTGGAAGGAGTTTCCGGAGACCATGTCGTAGTCGTCGACCAGGACGAACAGGCGGGGACCGGTCCACCAGTCGCACCTGCGCATCCGGGCGGGCGCGATGTCGGCGCCCGGGACACGGGACTTCATCGCGCGGGCCGCGCCCTCGATCGTCTCCTTGAGGTTGTCCAGGGAGATCACGTGCCCGATGCGGTACTCCTCGGGAATGGCGTCGACCAGGGTGCGGCGGTAGTCCACCGCGATGATCTTCGCTTCCTCCGGGGTGTAGCGGGTGGTGATGTTCCTGGTGATGCCGCGCAGCAGGTTGGTCTTGCCGCTCTCGGTGTCGCCGACCACGATGAGGTGCGGTGTACGGCTGAAGTCGTGCCAGACCGGTTCCAGCGCGTCCTGGTCGATGCCGAGCGGGATGCGCATGCCGCCGCCCTCGGTGGCCTCGGGCGCCGGGAGGTCGGATGCCGGGAGCCTGTGCGGCAGCATCCGGACCTGAGGGGCGGGTGCGCCCGTCCAGTGCCGGGAGATCTCCGAGACCAGGTGCGTGACCCCGTCGCCGAGGTCGTCCAGGGAACCGCTGCCGTCCAGCCGGGGCAGGCCGGCGAGGAAGTGCATCTTGCTGTCCGCGGTGATGCCGCGTCCACCGCTGCGCGGCACCGAGCGGGCCTTGCGGGTGTCGATCTCGGAGTCCATCGGGTCACCCATCCGCAGTTCGAGGCGGGTGGCCGCCTGGTCACGGACCTGGGCGGACAGCTCCACCCAGCGCGTGGTGGTGATGATCAGGTGGATGCCGTAGTTGAGCCCCCGGGCGGCGAGTTCGTTGAACTTCGTGATCAGGTCGTCGTAGTCCTGACGGACCGTGGACCAGCCGTCGACCACCATGAACACGTCGCCGAACGGCTCGTCGGGGAACTCCCCGGCGGCCCGGCGGCGGCGGTAGGACTGCATGGAGTCCAGCGTGTGGTCCACGAAGAACTGCTCGCGGCGGGCGAGCAGCGTCATGACCTCGGCGACGGTACGGTGCACCCGCTCCGGGTTGAGCCGTGCCGCGACCCCGCCGACGTGCGGAAGGGCGGCGAGCTGCGACAGACCGCCGCCGCCGAAGTCGAGGCAGTAGAACTGGATCTCGGCGGGGGTGTGGGTGAGGGCGAGGGCGGCGATGAGCGTGCGGGCGAGCGTGGACTTCCCGCTCTGCGAACCGCCCGCCACGGCGACGTGGCCGCCGGCTCCGGACAGGTCCACGACCAGCGGGTCGCGGCGCTGCTCGAAGGGCTTGTCCACGAGGCCGACCGGGACCCGCAGCCGTCCGGTGCCGGACCACCCGGCGGCGGTCAGGCCGCGCTCCGGGTCGGGGGCGATCCCGCGCAGCAGGACGTCCAGCGGGGAGGGCTCGTCCAGCGGCGGCAGCCACACGCGGTGGGCGGCGGGACCGGAACCGCGCAGCCGGTCGAGGGCCACGTCGAGCAGGGCCTCCTCCTCGCCCGTCTCCTCGGCCTCCGGCTCCGGCTCGGTGGCCGGGTCCAAGGTGCGCGGCACCACCCAGCCGCTGGTCCACGGCACCACCTGGCTGGCCACCCGGGCCTGGACGACCGCACCGGTGCGGCGCCCGTACGTCCCGGACGAGTAGGCGGCGCGGAACCGGGTGAGGGCCTCCACCCCGGACTTCAGGTAGCCGCTGCCCGGCTGGGCGGGCAGCTCGTAGGCGTCCGGGACGCCGAGTACGCCGCGGCTCTCCATGGCGGAGAAGGTACGCAGACCGATGCGGTACGACAGGTGGCTCTCGAGCTGGTGCATGCGGCCCTCGTCCAGGCGCTGCGAGGCCAGCAGCAGATGCACCCCGAGGGAGCGGCCGAGCCGGCCGATCATCACGAACAGGTCCATGAACTCCCGGTGCGCGGACAGCAGCTCACTGAACTCGTCGACCACCACGAAGAGACTGGGCAGCGGGGTGAGGTCCGTCCCCGCGGCACGGGCGCGCTCGTACTCCAGGGCGGAGGTGTAGTTGCCGGCGGCGCGCAGCAGCTCCTGGCGCCGGATCAGTTCACCGTGCAGGGCGTCCTGCATACGCTCGACCAGCGCGACCTCGTCGGCGAGGTTGGTGATGACGGCGGAGGTGTGCGGGAGTTCCTCCAGACCGAGGAAGGTGGCTCCACCCTTGAAGTCGACCAAGATGAAGTTGAGGGTCTCGGAGGAGTTCGTCAGGGCGAGCCCCAGGACGAGCGTGCGCAGGAGTTCGCTCTTGCCGGAGCCGGTGGCTCCGATGAGCATGCCGTGCGGGCCCATGCCGCCCTGCGCGGACTCCTTGATGTCGAGGTCCACCGGGCGGCCGTCCACGCCGACCGCGATCGGTACCCGAAGCCGTGCGGAGCCCGTGTGACGGTTGAAGAGGGTCTGCGGGTCGTGCCGGTGCAGGTCGGGGATGCCGAGCAGCGTGGTCAGCTCCACGTCCGTGTCCATCGGCTGCGCGATGTCGGTGCCCAGGCTCATCCGGCGGGGGGTGATCAGCCGGGCCAGCGACTCCGCGCCGAGGAGGCCGAGCCGGTCGGGCCGGCCGAGCGGCACCGAGCGCTCCTTGCGGCTGCGGTCGGTGCGCACCAGGCTCACCTGGTCGGAGCCCACGGTCAGCCTCAGGGTGTTGCGGCCGGGGCGCCAGCGCAGCGACCCGGATATGTCGAGGGCCAGGGCGTTGCGGTAGCCGTGTCCCTCCCAGCGGTGGCCCTCGGGCACGGAGACGCCGTCCAGGACGACGATCGTGTAGGGCTCGTCGCGGCCGGGGCGCGCTTCCGGGTCGAAGCCGGGGCGTTCGGCGAACTCGGCACCCAGGAGGTCGTCGAGTTCGGTGACGTCGGCGGTGATCCGGCGGGCCTGTCCGGCGCCGTCCTCCTCGTACGGGTCCAGCGTGTGCGGGAGCCACTTGGCCCATTCCCAGTCGGGCCGCCGCTCGTCGCTGACGCAGAAGGCGATCCACAGCTCCTCCGGCGCGTGGAACACCGCCAACTGGCCGAGCATGGCGCGCACCAGGGCACGCACCGCTTCCCCGCCGGGGCCGTCGCCCGCCTCCCCGGACGGGGTGCCGCCCGGCCCTGAGGCTTCCTCGTCGGGCGTCTCCTCGGGGCGCAGCAGCACCCGGGCCGACGAACGCAGGTAGAGGCCGAGGGGCTGCCCGGGGATGGTGGAGTAGGCGCGGACGAAGCGGCGCAGGGCGTGCGCGCAGAGGGGTTCGAGGTCCTCGACCGGCCGGGTGGAGACCGGGTTCAGGGTGAGTGCGAGCTGCTGCTCGCCGACCGCGAGACGGACCTCGCCGAAGTCCTCGTCGGCCGGGCGCCGCTCCCACAGCCGCGAGGTGCGGGCCAGTGAGCGAAGCGACGCGGGCTCCGGGTGGCGCCAGGCGAGCGCACGCTGCTGCTCCGTGATGGTGGCGCGGACCCGCTTGCGGATCTGGGCCAGGTACCGCAGGTAGTCGCGGCGTTCACCCTTCAGACGCTGCTTGCGCTCACTGGAGCGCCGCATCAGCTGACCCAGCAGCATGGCACCGGCGGAGAGCGCCATGACGCCCATCGCCAGGTACATGAAGACGCCGTTCCCGCCACCGGGGCGCAGGAACATCAGCATCATCGAGACCGACATCAGCGCCATCGGCAGATAGGTCCAGATCGCCGAGGTGTCGGGCACCGTCTCGGCGAGGACCGGCGGCTCCTGGAGGGTCAATTGCCCTTCGGGCATCTCCGGCCCGCGCCTGCGGGCCGGGCGACGAAACAGCACGACACTCAAGGGAACAGAACCTCCGGTTCACTGAACTCTCCGGCCCGCACCGGAATTCCGGCGCACCCGGCGGTGGAAAGGGCCGCACCGCACCGATTCTCCGGGCCCCACGCGACGCGCGGTGAACGCCGGATGAATGTTTCGAGCGGATGGCCGGGCGCGGGCAACTTCCGTGATGGCCAACCACATACCGGATAAATGGAGTCCGGTCCGCAGCGCGACCCTGTGGTCGTAGGCAGTAGTGTGCATTCACGGAACACGACCTGTCCACGCGGGACTGGTCGTCGCCGGGGTCAGCGGAGGCACATTCCGCACCCGGCCCCCCGGTTCGCGGCCGCGCGGACCTTCCGTACTGTTCGCACATCCCCCCTCGCGGGGAAGTCTCCTGTCAAAGCCTTTCGGAAGACGAGAGTTCAGCTGATGACCGACAGCGCGGTGGCCGAATCGTGCCGCCTGACCGTACGTGCACCGAGCGTCAGCATCGATCTGGCGGTGCCCGCCGACGTACCGGTCGCCGATCTGCTGCCCACCCTGCTGCGTTACGTCGGCGAGGAGGCCGAGGAGGCCGGACTCGACCACGCCGGCTGGGTGCTCCAGCGGCTGGGTGACGCCCCGCTCGACGAGGAGACCACCCTGGCGCGGGCCGGACTGGCCGACGGCGCCGTGCTCTACCTGCGCCCGCACACCGAGGCGCTGCCCGAGGCACGGCTCGACGACCTGGTGGACGGCATCGCCGAGACCGTGGGAAGGCGCCTGCGCACGTGGTCCCCCGGCGCGGCCCGTGGCCTGCTCGTCGGTACGGCCGTGGCGACCGTGGCGACCGCCCTCGTGCTGGTCTTCTGGCCGGGGGTGACGTCCAGTTCCGGTGGTTCCAGAGCGGCCTGCGCGGCCCTGGTCGGCCTGCTCCTGCTCGCGGGAGCCGGCTCCGCCAGCCGGGCGGTCGGCGACCGCGCCTCCGCCGTCGCCCTCGCCCTGCTGGTCGCACCCTGCCTCGCGCTCGTCGGCTGGGTGCTGCCCGGCGGAGACCTGACCGGCCCCGACGCGGAGCAGGTCGCGGGCGCCCGGCTCCTGGCCGCGGGTGCCGCGGGCGCGGGAGGCGCGGTCCTCGCGCTGGCCGCCACCGCCGTCGGCGCCCCCGCCCTGCTGGCCACCGCCATGGTCGCGGTGGCCACGGCGATCGCCGGGGCGCTGATGGGATACACGGGCCTGGACGTGCCGGCCGCGGTGGCGCTGGTCGCGAGCTTCATCGTCCTCGCCGCCGGGGCCGTGGCACCGTTCGCCTTCAAACTGGCCGGGATGCGGATGCCGGCGCTGCCGTCCACCGCCGGCCAGCTCCAGGAGGGCATCGACCCCTACGTGGGCGACGAGGTCGCCGAGCGCACCGAACTGGCCGGACGCTGGGTCACCGCCCTCTTCGCCGGCACCGGCACGATCGCCGCGGCCGCCCTGGTGGTCCTCGCCGAGAAGCCGGACCTGCCCGAGGTGCTGACCGGCCTCGCGCTGAGCCTGCTGCTGCTCCTCCACAGCCGGGGCCTGGTGCACATCGGCCAGCGCCTGACCCTGGCGCTCCCCGGGACCCTGGGGCTGCTGCTGATGGCCAGGGCCTGGGCGTTCGACAGCGGAGCCGACGGCCGGGTGGTGGTCTTCGGCGTGCTGCTCGCCGCGGCGGCGGGACTCGTCGTCGCGTCCTGGACGCTGCCCGGCCGCCGGGTCCTGCCCTACTGGGGCCGTGCGGCGGAGCTGGCGCACACCGGCCTCGCCGTCGCGCTGCTGCCGTTCACCCTGTGGGTGGCGGGACTCTTCGGCTGGCTGCGCGGCCTGTTCGGCTGATGAGGCCAGTCGGACGCCGTCACACGAGAACGAGTTGAGGAGAGGCTGTGCAGTCCAAGCGCGACCAGGTACAGGCCCACGGATTCATGATGGGCAGGCTCAGCTCGGGCCTGCTGACGGCCGACCCGGACGCCCCGGAGAGCCCGCTCGGACGCACCACCCGGGGCGTGGTCTTCGGCGTGCTGGTGACGGTCCTGATCGGAGCGGGCGCCACCGTGTACGGGCTGCTGCGCCCCGGTGGCAACGACGGCTGGCGTGGCGAGAGGAACCTGGTGGTCAACCGGGACACCGGAGCCCGCTACCTGTGGACCGGCACCGACGGCGTGCTGCACCCGGTGCGCAACTACGCCTCGGCGCGCCTGATCGGCGGCTCGGACCTGCCGACCGTGGACGTCGCCACCGCGTCGCTGCGGGACATCCCCGTGGGGTCACCGGCCGGCATACCCGGAGCGCCGGACAGCCTGCCCGGACCGGGACAACTCGACGAGGGCGCCTGGCACATGTGCGTCACCGGGCCGGGCGGAGCACTGGCCAGCACCTCGGGTGCCGCAGGGGGAACCGGGGTGGAGGAGCCGGGAGCCACGACCGTGGTCGCCGGAGCGCCCCTGGACTCCCGCGGTGTCGGTGCCGACCGCGGGGTCCTCGTGCGCGGCCCGGACCGCACCGAGTACCTGGTGTGGCGCGGCAGCAGGCTGGCGCTGGACCGCGCCTCCGACGCCCGTACCGCTCTCGGGTACGGCTCCGAGCAGGCCATGCCGGTCTCGGCGGCCTTCCTCGACGCCCTGGCCCCCGGGCCCGCCCTGAAGCCCCCGGAGGTCGAGGGGCGCGGCGCCGAAGGACCCGTGCTCGGCGGTGAGGCCAGCCGGACGGGCCAGCTGTTCGAGGTCAGCGTGCCCGGCGGAGGCAGCACGTACCACCTGCTCCGGAAGGACGGCCTGGTGCCGCTGACGCGGCTCGGCGCCGCGCTCGTGCTGGGCGACCCGGCCACCCAGAAGGACGCCTACGAGGGGAAGTCGCCCGAGGTGCGCGCGCTCGGCGCCGACGCGCTGCGCGAGCACAGGGCGCAGGACTCCGGCACCGCCGGATCCGCGGAGCTGCCCGAGACGCCGCCGACCCCGCAGTCGGCGCCCCGCGGCACCGCGCTCTGCGCGCAGGTGGACGGCGACAACGGCGGCGCGCGGATCAAGTCGGTGCTGGTACCGCTCGCCGAGCTCGCCCCGGTCGCCGTGTCGGAGGGAACCGCGCAGCCGCTGGACGCGGCCTGTGTGAGGACCGACGTCACGGTGGTGCGCCCCGGTCACGGAGCGCTCGTCCGCGCCCTTAACGCGAGTGGCGCCGCGCACGCCGGCACCACCTACCTGGTGGCGGAGAACGGTGTGAAGTACCGGGTTTCGGCCAAGGACTCCCTGGCGGCGCTCGGCTACGCGGAGAAGGACATCAGCTCGGTCCCCGCACCCCTGCTGGCAGCTCTCCCGACCGGTGCCGACCTGGACCCGGCAGCCGCGTCCGGTGCCGCACAGCCCAAGGTCACGGCTCCGCGGTGCGGTGCCGACGACCCGGATGAGCAAGGCGGCGGGAAGGCCGGGAAGGGCGAAGCGGAGCGTGTGGACCAGGCTGCCGCGGAGGGCGGGACCAGGGCGGCCGGCTCCACGTCCTGACACCCGGCGACCCGCTCCCGCGGCGCCGAAGAATGAGAAGCCGAGGCAGTGGTGACTTTATGCTGCGCTCTCGTCGCTCTCAGGTGGATTAGTCGCGCATCGGCCGCGACGGGAAAGCTCAGAATTTGCTCAAACTTTTTCGGGCGCCACCCTCGCGGGGGCCTGTTCCTGAGACCCGCCCGTTTCACCTGAAACGGGCGGCTCCGGTGACCGTTCGCGGACCGTCTGTGCCCGTTTGCTGACCGCATGATTCGGAACGGGGCGTTGGCGGCCCATCGGCCCCGTCCGCCGGGTAACACACGTTCATTTCGCGGAAACATCTCGACAACTCCATTGCCCCGCAGGGATTCCCGCGAGCTGACCTATGCTCAAATCTCCCCAGCATCCGTTGCGCCGGACGGTGGATTCTCTTTAGCCTCAGCGGGCAACGGTGCGAGGAGACTCGCCTGAACGAAGGGAGCGTGACATGGCGGACGGTTCCGGCAGGAAAGCGGAATATGCCAAGGGCTTGGGAGGTGTCTCCTCCCTGGAGTCGGCCCGGGCCGCGGTCGAGAAGATCCAGAACAACGTGGCCGAGGTCGCCGCGCGTTCGGGTGTCGGCGGCGACGAGGGCCAGGCTCTGCTGAAGCTCTTCCGCAGTTGGAACGCCGAAGCGCAGAAGGTGGTCATCCAGATCAGCAAGATGATCGACGCGCTCCAGGAGAACGTGACCTCGGCCAACCGCCTGGCGAAGGAGAACCAGGACCTGACCGAGGTGCTCAACAGCAAGACCAGCCAGGGTGTCTTCGAAGCGCTGCGCTGACCCAACCCCCCAGCGGCACCCGGCCCCCTGCGAAGAGGCCGGCACCCGTGAGCTTCCCGGGCCTCGACGCCCGGCCACCCGAGAGGAGACGTCATGGCCGACGGCATCATCGATGTGCAGTACGCCACGGTCCGGAACGCGATTGAGGAGCTGAAGGGCCAGACCCAGCAGATCATCACCACCCTCAACAACCTGGAGGACGAGCTGAAGCCGCTCGTCATGTCCTGGGAGGGTGAGGACCAGCAGATGTACCGCGGAGTCCAGGCGGAGTGGGACCAGGCCACCAAGAACATGGCCCTGCTCCTGGGCGACAGCGGTGACCTGGTCCAGAGCATCCACGACAACCACTCCCGTGACGAGCGCAAGAGCGCCGACAACTGGGGCAATGTGCGAGCTCGCTGAGGTCCTCCGTGCGGGTCGTGCGGGGGAGTCCCCCGGCACGGTCCGCACGGCAGGTCCCCGGGGCCGGCCGGACTCCACGTCGTCCGGCCGGCCCGCGTTCCGTCCGGTACCGAACGGCAGGAGGACGTCCCATGGCCGGTGAGAAGGCCGACGTCAAGCATTTCGACCTCAAGCAGATGGAGAACTTCCGGGACAACGAGGTGCAGCCTGTGTACACCAGGGCGAAGAAGCACCGGGAGGACGGCGAGCCGCCCAACATCCGGCCGCTCGGTGACCTCATCGACGGGCACACCAGCCCGGACAACCTCGTCCAGGGCCAGCAGCTGCTGCGCATCGGCAAGATGGCCACCGAGGCCCTGGTCTCGGGACCCAAGCTGATCGAAGGCGTCCGTACGGCGGCCGAGGCCATCGACAAGCTGCTCGGTGACCAGATGGAGCTCTTCAAGGAGCTGCAGGAAGCTCTCACCGACACCATCGAAGAGGCCAACAAGACCAAGAACAAGAACCTGGACGCGATCGACGCCCAGACGCTGCTGCAGACCTTCGACGAGGTCGACACGCTCACCAGCGGGTCCTCGGAGACGAACGAGACCTGATCCCCTGCCCCGCGAGGCATCGGTGCCCCGCCCGGCACACGCTGTGAGAGAGACCCGGCTGCACGTCCACACGACGGGGCGGCGCGCCGGCGCGGACGACAACAGACCAGAAAGGGTCCCCGGTGCCCGATAGGTACGATCCCACATCCGTCGAGAACGTCGACAAGTACGAGGACGTCGGTGGAGCATCGTCCGACACCTGGGCCGGCCTGGTCACCCACATCACCGGTTATCCGGTGCCCGACCGCACCACCATCTTCGACAAGCTCCGCTCCGACCACGGCGGCAAGCTCTTCCGGATGGACATCAAGGAGCGCAGCCTCGGCCTGCTCGTCAAGGACTCCGGCTTCCTGCAGAACAAGGGCGAGGACTACGACATATGGTTCTTCGACGGCGGCAAGAAGCGCTCCATCATGCAGGCCCGCATCGTCTTCGAGGGGCGGGTGAAGGCCGGTGAGGAGATCATCTTCGCCGGAACCGACTCCGACGACGTGCACAACGTCGACGTCCGTGAGGGAAACGAGTTCACGGACTACAACAAGGACAAGATGAGCACCGTCCCGCTCGCCCAGTACATGAACGGGCCGCGGGCAGCGCTTCTCGAACTGCTGACGGGCGACACGAAGAACGCCCGGTTCAGCAACCTCGGTGTGGCCGACGAGGCCGTGGTGGACCTGAACTCCTTCAACCGCGCGGGGGAGTCCTTCGACTTCGCGGCCAAGTTCTTCAAGGACCAGGCGCCGCTGCTCAAGGACTGGGAGGACCGCTTCGGCAGGGAGGACGCCAGCTGGAAGGGCGACGCCGCGGACGTCTTCCGGAGCCTGCTGAAGAAGGTCCGCGAGAACTACGACAGCTACGTCGAGACCTTCAACTCCTCGCCCGGCACGGGCGACGAGGCCGGGACGGGCAACACCCTCTACTCGCGGTCGCTGTCGCTGGGACGCTCGTACCTGGTGGACGCCGCCAACACGCTGCTGGCGGCCTGGCTGAAGTGGGCGAAGTCCCCCTACTACGACCCGCACCGGGTGCTGCGCTACGTCCTGGACGACCTCGCCCAGTGGGTGGACACCGAGAACGTGGCCAAGACGGAGATCAAGTCCTACACCAGCCGCTACTCGACGACCGTCAGCCACAGTCCGAAGGAGGGGTTCACACAGGTGCACCCCGAGTACGGGGACCTCACCGACATCGCCAACTGGGCCAAGGTCGGCGACAAGGCGGTCGAGATCTGGAACAAGGGCGTCGACGACCTGCTGATCACCCCCGCCCGTCAGGTGCAGTCCACCCTGAACAACCACTTCCTCGACCTGGGCAAGGACTTCGCCGAGAACGTTCCCAAGCCCAAGTCGACCAGCACGGCCTCGGAGGAGTACGAGAAGAAGAAGCTGGAGGAGGAGAAGGAGGAGATCAAGAAGGAGAACGAGGAGAACAAGAAGTACCAGGACGAGCTGCGCGAGGAGCAGAGGAAGCAGCGCGAGGAGGACAAGAAGTACCAGGACGAGCTGCGCGAGGAGCAGAGGCTCCAGCGCGAGGAGGACAAGCGGCTCCAGGACGAGCTGCGCGAGGAGCAGAACAAGCAGCGCGAGGAGGACAAGAAGTACCAGGACGAGCTCCGCGAGGAACAGAAGAAGGAGCAGGAGGAGGCCAAGAAGCTCCAGGAGGATCTGCGGAACGAGCAGAACCAGCAGCGCGACGAGGACAAGAAGTACCAGGACGAGCTGCGCGAGGAGCAGAAGCGCGAACAGGAGGAGGCGAAGCGGGAGGCCGAGGAGCAGCAGAAGCTGGTCGAGGAGAGCCTCGGCGGCCTCAACGATCCGAACGCGGTCAACACGCAGAACCTCGACGACCTGTTCAACGTGCCGGTCACCGAGAGCAACGGCGATCTCGGCAACCTGAACAATCCGGGTGGGCCCGGCGACCTCAACAACGCGATCACCGAGGAGCTCGGCAGCCTCGGCGACGTGAACAACCCCGGTGGCGAGAACCAGACGCCCCTGGGTGTCACACCGCCCGTGTCCCAGAACCTCGGCAGTCTCGGCAACCTCAACGGTGGCCCCGGCGGCACGAAGAACGCCACGGACGCGGCCAACCAGGCCATCAGCCAGAACCTCGGCAGCCTCGGTGATCTGAACAGCGGGGCCGGTGGTTCCCTGGACACGCCGACCGGGGGCAGCGCGCAGCTCGGTGAGAGCGGTCTGACGACGGACTTCCCGGACGGCAGCAGTTCGACGTTCGATCCGGACAGCGGTGTGCTGACCACCACGCATCCGGACGGCAGTGTCACCACGCAGGATCTGGGCAGCGGCGCGCGGGTGACGAACCCGGACGGGTCGGTGACCTCGCTGGGTGACGACGGGAAGCTGACGACGACGTTCCCCGACGGCACGAAGCAGGTCGTGGACCCGGCGACCGGCCAGGCCGTCACCACCGATCCCGACGGCACCGTCACGACCGAGAACCTCGGCAGTCTCGGCGACCTGAACACGGGGAACAACGGCCTCGGAAATCTGGACGGCCTGGAGACCCCGACGGGCGGGCAGACCGGGCTCGTCGACGGCGACTTCGCCACGATGTTCGCGGACGGTGGCTCGACGCGCTTCGATCCGGAGAGCGGGATGCTCACCAGTACCGGCCCGGACGGCTCCGTCGTGGAGACCGACCTCACCCACGGGGCGAGGGTGAACAACCCTGACGGCTCCACCACCTTCCTGGACGACGGCCAGCTGACCACCACCTTCCCGGACGGCTCCAAGCAGGTCATCAACCCGGACACCGGTGTCGCCACCGTCACCGACGCCCAGGGCAGGACCGAGACGGTGGATCTGAAGGATCTCAACACGTCGATCCCCACCAACAGTTCGGGGATCTTCGACGATCTGGGCGGACTCGGCGACCTCGATGGTCTCAACGGCTCCGGCGGCGGTGGCGGCACCACCAGCCGCGACGTGCCGCTGTCCGAGCTGGGTCTCGGCGGGGGCCAGATCACCGCCGGTGCGTCGGGCGGCGGCATCCCGGGTGCCTCCTTGGACGGTCTGACCACGGGCCAGGTCGCCCCCCTCTCCGACAGCGTCTCCGCGGGCGCGGGAACCCCGCTCGCCGCCGCCGGGGGCGCCGGAGGCGCCCCTGGTGCCCCCGGCACGCCCGGCACGCCAGGCATGCCGATGGGCGGCGGCATGGGCGGCATGGGCGCCGGAGGGGACAAGGGCAACGGCGAGCGGGTGCGTTCCGTCCTGGTCGACGCGGCCGAGGAGAGCGAGCGCCGCACCCGCCGCAGGCGCAGCCCGTGGAACCGGCAGGAGGACAACGACACCTTCCTCTCCCCGGCCTCCCGGGTGACGACCACCGGCGGCGATTCCCCCGAGGAGCCGGCCGAGCCGGGCCGCAGGGTCACCACGTCCGCCGACTACCTCGAGGAGGACGCGGACGTGTGGGGCACGGAGGAAGGCGGCACCCCGTCGGTGATCGGCCGGTGACCACCGTTCAGGAGCGGCGCCCGCCACGGTGAGAGGGGCCCGGACCGACCCCGGCTTCCGCAGCGGGTTCGTCACCAGGCAAGATCAACACAGTCGCCGCACGACAGGAGACCGGGGCCGGTCACGGCCCTGAGGACGCCAGGGCGTCCGGACCCACGGAAACACGGACGGAGAGGGAGGGAACGAGCATGACGGAACCGCTGGAGAAGCGCCTCGAAAAGGCCATGGCCGAACTGCAGTCGGCCCAGGAGGCTGTCGCACGCACCGAACGCGAGTTGCGGACGGCCTCGTTCGCGGCACTCTCCTCCGACCGTGCGGTCCGGGCCACGGCGGGACCGCAGGGTGAGCTGACCGGGATCGACTTCCTGGAGAACAAGTACCGCGACATGTCACCGCAGGAGTTGGCCGCCAGTGTTCTGGAGGCGGCGAACGCGGCGCGCCTCAAGATGAACCGCCATGTGATGAAGGCGATGGCGCCCTTCACCGAGCCCAGCAGCAACGTGCCGGAGCTCAAGGGCTTCGAGATGGACTGGGAGCGTATCTTCGGTCCCGAGGTGCTGCGCGAGGACGACGGGGACACGGCGCGTGATGCCCAGGCGGCGCCTGCCTGGCGCGACGCGATCGGCGAAGAGGGGGAGGACTGACGATGGGACAGCGGTACTACGTAGACCCGCAGCGCATCGAGGCCCTGGCCAAGCAGTTGGAGGAGATCGGCACCCTGACCAGGAGCATGACCGAGGAGTTCCTCGACGAACTGGCGCCCACGGTCAGCTGGCCGGGCACGGAGGGCGAGTTCGCCGAGAAGGCGAAGCCGCAGGAGCAGAAGGAACGGCAGACCACCAAGGACACCATGCTGTCCATCCGTGACGCGCTGGTGGGCATCACCGACGCCACGCTCAGCAACGTACGGATGATGAAGGAAACCCGCGACCGCAACATCGAGAGCCTCGAGCGGAACACCAGCCGCATCGACACCGATGGACTCGACGGCCCGGGCGGGCATGGGCGTCGCTGACCTCCGCGCCGCAGGCCGCTCCCACGCCACGACGGGAGCGGCCGCTCCGTCCTGCCCGCACGGGCACGAGGACGGCCCCCGATGAGCATCCAGGTGTCGCCCGAGGTCAACGCCATGATCTTCATCCTCACCGGGGAGAGGCTCATGGACGCCGACGAGGATCTCGCGTACGAGAGCCGGCGGCCCTACTCCGGCCTGGGCCGGAAGCTGGACCGGCTGTCCTCGCTGATCGACAAGTCGGTCCACGACATCGGTGAGTCCATGCCGGACGATCTCGCCAAGTCGTACAGCAAGGCGATGGGCATGCTCATCGACGACGGCGGCAAGAACTACCTCCGCGACTTCGCCGAGCAGCTCGACAAGATCGCCGAGGGCCGGCGGAAGACCTCCATGGACATCATGGAGTCCAAGTGGCAGGTCATCGCCGAGATCATCCGGCTGCTCATCGAGATCGCCATCTATCTGGCCATGTCCTTCTTCACCGGAGGCGCCTCGGCCAGCCAGATCATGCTGGCCAAGATGCGCAGCCGGTTCTTCATCCTCACCACGCTCAGCCACCTGCTCCAGCGGCTGCACCTCGCTCCCTCGCTGACCGAGGCGTTCGCCGAGGCGTTCACGACCTTCGCGGTGCGGATGGCGATGATGAACTTCGCCCCGGACGGCCGCCGTCCCGACGGCATCGACTGGAGCGACATAGGCAAGGCCGCCGCGTTCGGAGCGGCGGCCGGCTTCCTCACCAGCGTCTTCGACAAGTTCGCGCGCGGCATCGTCAAGAGCTTCGACAACAACTTCCTCAAGAACCCCCCGGACCTCGACTTCAAGAGTCCCCCCAATCCGAAGAACACCCCCGACCTCGACCTGCCGAACGACCGGCCGAATCCGCGGCCGACACCCGAGCCCAGCCCGAAGCCCGACCGCGACAGCCTCTTCGACGACCGCCCCGGCCCGTACGGGAACGGCCCCGGCTCGTCGAGCAACCTGCCGGTCACCTTCCGGAACAACCCGCTGTCCTTCCGCAACAACCCCGAGCTGTGGCGCAACAACCAGATCCTGCGCTTCAACGCAGACCGGCCCGGTGCGCTGGCCGGGCACTACGGGCTGAAGGGCACGGCCGACTTCCTGGCCGCCGGCTCCGGTGAGGCGCTCGCCGAGATCCTGATCAAGGGAGCCTTCGACGGCGACTGGTCCACCAGCTGGTCCACCTTCGTCGGCGCGGGCATCAGCAGTCAGGTCGAGGCCACCCTCAGCGACACGGCGGTGAACAGTGCCGCCGAGCTGCGTCACGTCATCGACAAGCTGCGCAACCCGCCGCCCACCGTGTCCGGCGGCACCACCGGCTCCGACGACGGTGCGTCGCGCTCCGCGGGCGGCCGGGACCGCACCGACGGCCCCTCGCGTCCGGACACCACGGGCGGGGACGGCCCCACACCCACCTCGATCACGCCGGTCTCCCAGCAGACCACCGGACCGGGGACCGCCACCGGCAGCCAGTCGCCTCCGCCCTACGTCTCCGAGAACCCGCCGCCGTACACGTCCCTGGACCCGCCGCCCTACTCGCCGGGCCCGCTGCCGGTGACCGCCACCGAGAACGCGCTGTGGCAGCAGGTCCACCAGGGTCCGGCCGAGGTGCGTGAGCAGGCGCTGCGTGACCTGGCCGCCCTGCGCGGATCCCAGCCGCCCGGCAGCTCCGAGATCGGTGTCCGCGACAGCCTGCACGGCAATCTGTCGCAGCTGCCCGAGGTCCGGGTGGTGCCCGCCGGGGGCAGCCCCGCGAACCAGATCGACACGGACGAGGTCCGCCGCGCCCTCGACGGTTTCGGCACGCAGGTCACGGTGGACGCCCCGATCGCCGCGGGCGCCACGCCCGGCGCGGTGGACGGGCCGGGCGCTCTGGGCCCCACGCCCGGCGCGGTGGACGGCCCG
>Ga0164308_10000373_pt1 | contig 24570 bp, 25 predicted proteins | sample Whisoiple_246_MG_FD_109983 | JGI IMG/M metagenome (GOLD analysis project Ga0164308, IMG submission 109983) | Soil microbial communities amended with fresh organic matter from upstate New York, USA - Whitman soil sample_246_MG | ecosystem: Environmental > Terrestrial > Soil > Unclassified >... | reverse complement strand
TCCTGCAGCCGCTCATCTGTGTCGTCGTGGTCGTCGGCTCGTTGCTGTACGTCTACAACGCAGAAATATCGGAATCCGAAAAACGTTCTCTCGCAGTCTCGTCGCTGCTGACACTGCTTCGTGAGCACATGACGGTGAGCATCGCCGCGACGTTGCTCACCTGTGCAGTGGCAATTCCCTTGGGAATCGCGTTGACGCGCGGTCGATTTCGGCGCTACTCGAAGCCGATAATCACCGTGGCCGGCTTCGGCCAGGCCGCGCCGGCAATCGGCTTGATCGCGCTGGGGGCCGTGCTGTTCGGTATCGGACAGGTCGGCGCGATCATCGCGCTGACCGTGTACGGGGCGCTGCCCATCATCGCGAATACCGTGACCGGTTTGGACGGCGTCGATCCCCGGTTGGTCGAGGCTTCCCGGGGCATGGGCATGTCGGCGTGGTCGACGCTGTTAAGGATCGAGCTACCGCTGGCGCTGCCCGTCATTGTCGCCGGCGTGCGCACCGCACTCGTCCTCATCGTCGGTACCGCCGCGCTGGCATCGTTCACCGGTGCGGGCGGCCTCGGCCAACTCATCACGACCGGTATCAAGCTGCAGCAGACGGTGACCCTGGTCGTCGGCGCGGTGCTCGTCGCCGCGCTGGCCCTCTTCATCGACTGGTTGGCCCGGGTCGCGGAGATCGTCGCCGCGCCGAAGGGGCTCTGACGTGATGAAAAACTCGCAGCGCAGGCGCGCCCTGACGGCGCTGTGCGTGCTGTTCGTCGGCCTCGTCGCCGGTTGTGGGTTGCAGTCGGCCAGTGGCGCGGTCCTCGAGGCGCGACCCGGTGCCATCGGCCACTACGACTCGTTGAAGGACGTGAAGCTGACCGTCGCCGCGAAGGACTTCACCGAGCAGTTAATTCTCGGGAACATGTTCTCGACGGTGCTCGCCGCTGCAGGCGCCGATGTCACCAACCTGACGAACATCCCCGGTAGCTTTGGCGCGCGGCACGCGATGACCAGCGGCCAGGCGAATGTGTCCCCGGAGTACACGGGCACCGGATGGATCAACTATCTCGGTAACGAGAACCCCGTGAAAGGCGAAGAAGCGCAGTATCTGGCCGTCAAGGACGCAGACGCCAAGAACGGTCTGTCCTGGCTGCCGCCCGCCCCGATGGACGACACGTATGCGTTCGCGATCCGCGAGTCGGAAGCGCAACGGCTCGGTATCTCCAAGCTGTCCGACCTGACCAAGCTCAGCAAGGCCGATTTGACGTTCTGCGTCGAAAGCGAATTCGCCAACCGCAACGACGGTTTCGTGCCGATGCTGAAGACGTACGGGCTCACCCGCGAACAGCTGGGCCGGGTGACGAACCTCGACACCGGCGTCATCTACACGGCGACCGCGGACGGCCAGTGCAACTTCGGCGAGGTGTTCACCACCGACGGACGAATCCCCGGCCTCAAGCTGCAGGTCCTCGAAGACGACAAGGCGTTCTTCCCGCACTACAACCTCTCAGCGGTGGTGAACTCCGATGTGCTCGCCGAACATCCCGAGCTGGCCGAGATATTCGGGCAGCTGAGCCCCAAGCTGACCAACGAGGTCATGTTGGACCTCAATGCCAAGGTTGACACCGACGGGGCCGACCCGGCGATCGTGGCGCGTGATTGGCTTGTCAAGGAAGGGCTGTTGACCTAGCCGCGCGCATCGAATCTGTGGATTGCGCTAGGAACGGATGCCACCGGCACGTTTCGGCTTCCCTATCGGCATGCGCCCTCACATGATTTGCCCACCTACAAGCAAAGAGGGGGCGCGCCCATGAGATCGGTGGCAGGCAACGTTGTTCGAGGATCACTCGGCAACCTGATCGAGTGGTACGACTGGTATGCCTATGCGGCGTTCAGCATCTACTTCGCCAGCGTGTTCTTCCCGTCGGGCAATCCGACTGCGCAACTGATGAATACGGCGGGCATCTTCGCGGTGGGCTTTCTGATTCGTCCGCTCGGCGGATGGCTGTTCGGCAGGTACGCGGATCGATACGGACGTCGCGCTGCGCTGACGCTGTCGGTCACGCTGATGGGCGCCGGGTCTCTCGGCATCGCGCTGCTGCCCGGATATGCGCAGATCGGCGCGCTGGCACCGGTGTTGCTGGTCGCGGCGCGGCTGCTGCAGGGGTTGTCGCTGGGTGGCGAATACGGTACGTCGGCGACGTATTTGAGCGAGGTCGCTACGCCGCACCGGCGCGGCTTCTACTCCTCGTTCCAATATGTGACGCTCACCAGCGGTCAATTGCTCGCGCTCGGCGTCCAGATCGTTCTGCAACAACTGCTCACTGAAGACCAGATGCATGCCTGGGGCTGGCGGATCGCATTCGTCATCGGGGCGGCGGCCGCCGTCACGGTGATGTGGCTGCGGCGCACGATGGACGAATCAGAGAACTACACCCTCGCCGCCGAAGAGAACACCGAGCGCGGCAGCTTGCGGGTGCTGCTCGCCTATCCGCGAGAGTGCCTGATCGTCGTGGGCCTGACCCTCGGCGGCACGATCGCTTTCTACACGTTCACCACCTATATGCAGAAGTTCATGATCAACACCACGGGGCTTCCCAAGGAGCAGGTGACGTGGATCAACTTCATCGCGTTGGCCGTCTTCGTCTGCATCCAACCGGTGTTCGGCGCGTTGTCCGATCGAATCGGTCGTCGCCCACTGCTCATCGCATTCGGGATCGGCGCGACGCTGTGCACTGTTCCGTTGCTCACCGCGGTGTCGCGGGCCGACTCGGCTTTGCTCGCCTTCGGTTTGATGATGCTGGGGCTTCTCATCGTGTCCGGTTACACCTCCATCAACGCCGTGGTGAAGGCCGAGCTATTCCCTGCGCGCATCCGGGCTCTCGGCGTCGGGCTGCCCTACGCGCTGACCGTCGCGATCTTCGGTGGCACGACGGAGTACATCGCGCTCGGGCTGAAAAACATCGGTCATGAGAACTGGTTCTTCTTCTATGTCGCCGGCTGCGGACTGATCTCACTGCTGGTCTACGTATTCATGGGCGAACCGTCCAAGCGCTCGTACCTCGAGCGGGAGACCCGCGAACTTCGGGCAGGCGGACCCCAATTCGTCAACATTGCGCCGGTTTCGCCCACAGGTTCCTAGCATCAGCGCCATGCAGGTGCTGCTTGTCGAGGATGACGACGGAGTCGCGTCGGCGCTGGCCGAGCTCCTCGGTCACGCAGGCGCCTCCGTCGTTCAGAGCAGCCGCGGCACCGACGCCCTGCATCGGGTCAAGGGCTGTGATCTGGTGCTGTTGGACCTCGGCTTGCCCGATATGGATGGTCTCGACGTGTTGCGCACCTTGCGACGCGCCTCGGCAGTGCCGGTGATCATCATGACCGCGCGAGACAGCGACGGCGCGGTGGTACTTGGCCTGCGCGCGGGCGCCGACGACTATCTGGTCAAACCGGTGCGAAAGGCCGTGCTGCTGGCGCGGATCGACGCCGTAATGAGGCGGGTGCGTCGCAACGACGGTGACACCGCGACCACGTCCGGTGCGGTGATCGCGGGGCCGGTCACCATAGACCGCGAGCGCCGTGAGGTCGCACTGGACGGGAAACCGCAGGCGCTCACCAAGACCGAGTTCCAGATCCTGGCCACCCTGTCAGCACGCCAAGGCGAAGCGGTCAGTCGCGAGGAACTGATGCTCGAGGTTTGGGGCACCGCGGTGATCGGCCGCTCCAGATCCTTGGACTTCTTCATCGGACAGTTGAGGGCCAAGCTTGCCGGTCTGCCGCTGCAGACGGTGCGCGGCTTCGGTTTTCGGCTGGACCATTGACATGGGCTTGCGTGTCCGCATCGTTCTCGTGGTGCTCTCACTGCTTGCCGTCGTGGCGCTGGCCATTCCGCTGGCGCTGACTCTGGCGAACAGCAGAACCGCAACGTTGGCCGCCGAACGGGATAGGCAACTCGCCGCCCTCGCGGACGCGGCTGCGGTGCCCGACACCCCGCTACAGCGCCTCGTCGACCGGTATCACCAGGTGTACGGCGAAGGCCTGCTGGTGGTCGATGCCGACGAGCAAGCGCAGGCTAGCAGCGGGCTCGGTGTCTCGGACCCCGGTGTCGCAACGGCCGCGAGAAACACCCTCGTCGATGCGCCGGCATCGCAATGGGCTCCGATCATGCCGTGGGACCGGCGGTCGCTGATGGCTACGGCGGGAATCCGGCAGGACGGAGAACTCGTCGGCGCCGTCGTCCTCGCGGTCGACTCCGCGGCGGCCAGACGGGACATCGCGCGCTCGTGGCTATGGGTGGCCGCCGGCTGCCTCGTCGTGCTCATGGTGGCCGCGATCGTCGCCCGCGCGCTCACCAGGTGGGTGCTGCGGCCCCTCGACGGCCTCGAGCGCGCCGTCGCCGAGATGACCGAAGGGGTCGCCGGTCCCCCCGCCGACGTGGCCGGGCCGCCGGAGTTGCGCCACTACACCTCGGCCTTCAACACGATGGCGCAGGTGGTGCGGGCCTCTCTCGAGCGTCAACGACGTCTCGTCGCCGACGCGTCGCACCAGCTTCGCAATCCGTTGGCCGCAGTCCGGTTGCGCGCAGACAGCCTCGCCGATTCGGTGACCGAGTCCGGTCAACCGACTTATCAGTCGATGACGGGCGAGCTCGACCGATTGGAGAACCTGCTCGGCCAGCTGATGCGGCTGGCGCGCGCCGAACAGGTCAGCGGAAGCCGCCAGGTCGGTTTGTCCGCCACCGCAGGCGAGTCCACCAATCTGGGTGATGTGATCGCCGAGCGCATCGCATTCTGGCAACCGGTCGCTGAGGACAAGGATGCGCAATTGCTCGACCGCTCAAACCATTCCGACCTCTCGGTGCAGGTCGCCCGCCATGACGTGGAGCAGCTACTCGATGTCGCGCTGGACAATGCTTTGCGGTATGCGGGTCGCGCAGCGACGGTCACGGTCTCCACCCGGCAAACCGACGAGACCGCCGAATTGATCGTCAGCGACGACGGATCCGGGCTTCCGGACGAAGACCTGTCAAGGGCGTCCGCGCGGTTCTGGCGAGGGAAGGACGACGGCGCGGGAACAGGTCTGGGATTGGCCATAGCCGCCGAGATCGCGGCGGGCCACGGCGGCACGGTCGGTGTAGAGAAGGCACCCGAGGGCGGGCTCCTTGTTCGTTTCCGTCTGCCGGTGGCCGGTGATTGACCAGTGCTGAGCAGACGACCGACTCGAATAAGCAGGCGGGCATTCCTTTTCGCGACCGCGGCGTTGGCCGCGGGGTGTGTGCGCAATGGCACGAGCGGCTCACTGCGGCTCGCTGCGGGAGATCCCGGCGGGCTGTATCTGGCCTTCGCCGAGATACTCGCCAGACAGTTGAAGAGCCGGTATCCGGACATCGCCGTCGACGTGCTGCCCACCGAAGGCACCGTGGAGAACCTGAGCCGCCTACGTGCGGGTGACGTCGACATGGGCCTTGCGCTCGCCGACGTCGCCGAACGCGACGCCGCGACCGGGCCCGGCGGGACCGCGCCAGCTGCTGTCGCCCGAGTCTACGAGAACTATCTGCAGGTCATTGTCCGGGACGATGCTGCGCTGCAACAGATTTCGGACCTGCAGGGGCGACGCGTCTCGATCGGTCCGCACGGATCCGGGGCCGCGGCCACCAGCGAGGTGCTGTTCGAGGCCGCCGGGCTTCACATCCGCGCCGACATGGTCAACTATCGCCTCAGGGATGGGCTGGCGCGGCTCAAGGACGGCGATATCGACGCCCTGGTGTGGTCCGGCGGTGTGCCGACGCCTGCCGTTGCCGAGCTCGACACCCAGATCCCGGTCCGGATGCTCGACATCGGTCCCCTCGCCGGACCCATGAGCCGCCTGGCCGAATACCCTTATGCCGTCCGTCTCGTACCGACGTGCGAATACGTGCCGCCCGGCATCAAGTCCATCGGGGTTCCCGATTTGCTTCTGTGCCGCCAGGGCATCGGCGCCGACCTGGTCGCCGCCGTCGTCGACGTGCTGGCGACCGACGCGCCACAACTGGTGCCTCCCTACGTCCGTGGTCTTCAGTACCTCGACGCGCCGTCGATGATCCAGACCGGTCTCATACCGCTGAACCCGGGTGCCGTCGACGCCTATCGTCGGCTTCACGGCTGACGGTCACTCCGCTTCCCCGACCGGCTCGTCGCCAGTGTGGAGGAACACCTGGCCCTGGTTGTAGTAGATGCTGACTGGTGACTCCTGCCGAAGCATCTCCATCACCTCAGAGATCAGCGTTTCGGGCATATACATCCTTATCCAGGGGTCGGCGGCCTTGTTGGGAGGAATCGGGTTGCCCGTCAGTACGAAGTGGATGTAGGCGACGGTTTGATGATCGGATCCATACAGACGCACGATTGCCCGCTCGTTGCGATATCCGGTTGGGCCGCCGTGGAACTGGTAGTCGTAAGTTGCAATCTGTGCCATGTCTCAACCATGCGGCAGGGGCCGTCTTCCGCGGGCCATGATGGACATCATGGAGTCGACCCGGCTGGATCGGTGGTTGTGGGCGGTCCGGCTGACACGCACCCGCCCGGACGCCGCCGCCGCGTGTCGAGGTGGACGTGTCCGGGTCAACGATCGGCAGGCCAAGCCGTCGACGACCGTGTCCCCGGGTGACGAGGTGCGCGCCGTCGTCGGAGACCGGACGCGGATAGTCGAGGTGGTACGGGTGATCCACAAGCGGGTTGGTGCCGCCGATGCCGCGACCTGCTATCTCGATCGAACACCCCCGCCGCCTCCGACTCCTTCCGTTCCCGTTGCTATCCGCGATCGTGGTGCCGGCCGGCCGACCAAACGGGACCGTCGAATGCTGGACAGGTGGCGCGCGAGCCAGCGTTGACAATTTCTCATTCGGGCACCGCGGCGAGTCCGCTGAGACCGGGCCCTTACCAGCGCGAATAATGACCGCGGCCACAATCGGGCGGTCCACGGGTTAGGCTGTTCCGGGTCGGGTGAGAGGTTCGGAGAGCTTAATGGTGAGTGTGAAGCGCGGGGTGCTCGTTTTCGGCTGTGCGATGGCCTTCGTCGCGGCGCCCCTTGTGGTTGCGTCGCCGGCCTCGGCCGACTGCCCGTGGGGCACGAAGCCGACCCGTTTCGAGGGCGTGTGCATCAGCGGCGCAGGCGGCGGCTCCGCGCCGGTCATACCCGTTCCTCCTCCTTCGGGCGGTGGGGCGCAGATCGTCAACAATCCGAACGGATTTGACACCGTCAACGGGGTTCCCTGCACGCCCGAGCACTACGGCGTCTGCTACGGAATGGCCCAGAACGGCTGATCGGCCCTAGTCAGACCCTCACTCCGGATCGACGAGCTGGCGGAAGCCCGCGGCCGGATGGACCGCTGCACCGGCGCTTCGGACCCGTTCGACCAGAGCACCATCCGACGTCACGACGGTGAGGTCCTGCGGTTCGCGTGCTGCCCTCACGAGCCGGACGATCTCGTCATCGGCCGAGTTGGCGGCCGCCCTTGGTGCATGTGCTATTTCGATCACCGAAGACTCGATCGGTGGAGACATCGGCCGCTCCAGCACCACCGTCACAGGGGTCTCGTGGGTCTGGGCCCACCGTTCGAGCTGGTCGACCAGCCTGACGATGGCGCCTCGACGGTCCTTCCACCAGCCGTCCGGCCGAGTGCCGATCACGTTCATGGCGTCGACAATCCAGCGCTCGGTCACCTATCGCCCAGGGCCGCGGCCAGCTGCTCGAACGTCAGCGTCCACCCGCTGTGGAAGCTCTCGAATTCCTCTGGGGGAAGCAGGGAATGCTCGATGGACATAAGCGTCTCGTCGTCGCCGACCGGTGCGAAGTCGACCTTGACGACACTCTCCGTCGTCGGGTCCGGCCAGTTGGAGTTCGCCCAGGTGAAACGAAGCTGGCGTGGGCGGTCGATGGCAAGGAATTGACCGGTGATCAGGACGCGCGTCCCCGAATCGTCGAGGTCGAAGCGTACGACGCCACCCACATGTGCTTCGACGGTGACGTCGAGCACACGAACGGGACGGGGACACATCCACTCCCGCAACGACTCTCGGTCGAGCCACTCGTCGAAGACGACGTCTGGCGCCGCGGGCATGACGCGTTGCACGCGAACAGTCGCCGTTTCGGTCATCGCTTGCCTTTCCTGCGCAGGCGCGCCGACAGCGCGTCTGCGCGCGTCGACCAGAAGTCCGTCTGCTCAGAAATCCACTGCTGGGCCATTGTCAGTCCGTTCGGTTGCAGAGAGAGCCAGTGCTCGCGACCGCGCACTTCCCGCCGCACGAGCCCGGCGGCCTCCAGCACGCCGATGTGGCGCGAGACGCCTGCGAATGTCATCGGCAGCGGTGCGGCCAGGTCCGAAATGCGGGCGTCGCCTTTACGCAACGTCTCCAACAGCAGTCGCCGGGTCGGATCTGCGAGCGCGCCGTATGCACGGTCCAGTACCTGATCTTCAACCATCTTGTTGACTATATCGCTAGCTCGTGATGTGGTGGTAGAAGTTGTTCAACCGAAATGTTGAATGATTTCGAAAACGGTATCCCCGAGGAGATTGCATGAAGACGCCTCCGATCGTATCGGCGCAGGAGTGGGATGCGGCGCGGCAGGAAATGCTCGTCACGGAGAAGGAGCACACCAGGGCGCGAGATGCGCTGGCCGCCCAGCGCCGACGAATGCCGTGGACAGCGGTCGACAAGGACTATGAGTTCGAGGGACCGCAGGGCACGGTCGGACTGCTCGACCTCTTCGACGGCAGGCGCCAGCTGATCGTTTACCGCGCCTTCATGGATCCAGGCGTGCATGGATGGCCCGAGCACGGATGCGTCGGCTGCTCGTTGATGGCCGACCACATCGGCAACCTCGCGCATCTGAATGCCCGCGACACGACGCTCGTCTACGCGTCCCGCGGTTCGCAGTCAGACCTCGCGCGGATCAAGGCCCGAATGGGTTGGGATCACCCGTGGTACACGATCGTGCCCGGACCGCAGGGTGCCTTCGACACGGATTTCGGTGTGGACCAGTGGCACGGCACCAACGCCTTCATCCGCGATGGTGACCGCGTGTACCGCACCTACTTCATCGACAGTCGCGGCGACGAGGTGTTCGACAACACCTTCCACTTCCTCGACATGACCGCGCTGGGGCGACAGGAGGCCTGGGAGAACTCGCCTGATGGTTATCCGCAGACCAACCCGTACGACTGGTGGCGCTGGCACGACGCATACGGCGAGCGCGAATCATCACCAAAGGAGTGATCCACGTGTCCGCTACCGACCCGCGCAGCGTTGCCAGGATCTATCAAGACACCAAGGACCGCGTCACCTCGCTGGTGACCGACCTCGACGAAGCCGCGTTGAGCACCACGGTCACGGCGTGTCCCGGCTGGTCGGTTCGGGACGTGGTGGCACATCTCGCGGCAACGGCCGACGACCTGGGTCGGGGCCGACTGACCGGAGCGCCGACCGACCAAGAGACCGCCGCGCAGATCGCCCGATTCGACGGACAGCAGTTATCGGACATCATCGCGGTCTGGACCGGCGCAGCCGCGCACCTCGACGATCTGGCCGAAAGCCGCGGCTTCGAGCCGCCCGTCGGCGACGTCACCAGCCATGAACACGACCTTCGCGCCGCGCTGGGCAAGCCAGGCGCCCGTGACTCGGCGGCGGTTCACTACTCATCAGACCGCCTGCTCACGAACCTTCGCACGCCGGTGCCGCTGCGTGTGACGGTGGAAGACGCCGAGTACCGCAGCGGACCCGAAGACGGCCCCCAGATTGCACTGCGCACAACACGATTCGAGGCCCTTCGGTGGCGAACCGGCAGGCGCAGTCGCGCGCAGCTCGCGGCGATGGACTGGTCCGCCGATCCGGCTCCGGTACTCGATCATCTCTACATGTTCGGTCCGGCCGACATCGACATCGACGAATAGGCAATCGGGAGCAGCGATGAAAAGTGACTCGCCACATCGCCATTCAGTCAACCGGGCGCCGACTCCGGCAATTGCCGACCGAGAGGCATTCGAGGCCGGAATCGGCGCACTGCGGACCCGTGAAAAGGAGCACATCCGGCAGGGCGACGCAATCGCCGCGGCCCGCCGCGCCCTGCCGATGGTCGAGGTCGACGCCGGCCTCGAGCTGACCGGACCACACGGACCGGTCACGCTGCTGGACGCCTTCGAGGACCGACGTCAGCTGCTGGCCTATTACTTCATGTGGAACACCGGCAAGCCCGCCCCCGATCAGTGCGAAGGCTGCACCTGGGTCACCACGCAGGTGCAGGAGCTCGGCTATCTGCATTCCCGCGACATCACCTACGCCGTTTTCTGTCAGGGCCCGTATGAAGAAGGGGCGCGTTACCGCGATTTCATGGATTGGCGCGTGCCGTGGTACTCGGCGCTGCCCTCACTCGACGAACTGCTCGTCGGCCGCACCGCGGGGATGATGCACATCGTCAGTTATCTGCGCGACGGCGATCGCGTCTTCGAGACGTACTGGACCACGCGACGCGGCGTCGAGGCGATGGACTACAGCCTTTCCCTGATGGATCTGACGGTGTACGGACGCCAGGAGCCATGGGAGCGCTCCCCCGCCGGCTGGCCGCAGGATTGGGTCGTCGACGGCTCCAACACCCGGATAGACGGACGGCCGATCCCGCAGTGGTCGCGGCTGGAAGCCGGACGTTCGGACGACCTCGTAGGGTAATCGTCGGCGCCGGTTGCTGCGCGTCGAAACCTGATGCCTCGCAGAAGGGTCGGACGTCGAATTGGGTGTGCTGCTCGCTCTGTTAGCGGCGGTCAGCTACGGAATCGGGGACTTTCTCGGCGGGCTGAGCCGCGGTGTTGCGGTCCCCTGACTCACAGGCACCGAAACCACAGCGAGCTGGCAGTCCGAGTCCAGCCTGATATCAGCCTGTGCGCTTACTTTGTGTCGACTCGGTCAGGAAGGTGGAGTTGCAGTGAAGACATTGATAGCCGTGATCGGTGGAAGCGCTCTGGTCGCGATCGGTGCGCTCACCGCCGCGATCGTGCAGGAACATGCGCAAACTGCACAGGTGGCGAGTTCGGGCACCATGAGCATCGGCTCGACGAGCAAGCAGGAAACGCCTGCGACGACGCCGGCCACCGCGGTAGCGGTGCCCGCGATCAAGGCGGGCTCCTAGGCGTTCAGCGCGCCCCGCGAACAAGGCGGCCCGGCCGCGCCCCGGTGTCGACGCCGTTGCGTCGGGTGACGACACCGTTGACGATTGTGGCGGTGTAGCCGGATGCCCCCTGGACCAGACGCTGACCGCCCGCAGGCAGGTCGTAGGCCATCCGGGCGGGGTGTAGCGTCAGCGCATTCATGTCGATGACGTTGACGTCGGCCTTCTTCCCGACCTCGATGACACCGCGATCGGTGAGTCCGAACAGCTGAGCGGTGTCGTGGGATTGCTTGCGCACCACGAACTCCAGCGGGAGCTTGTCACCGCGGTGACGGTCCCGGGCCCAATGCGTGAGCAGGAACGTCGGATACGAGGCGTCGCAGATCATGCCACAGTGCGCGCCGCCGTCGGACAGGCCCGAGACCCCGGCGGGGTGGGTCAGCATCTCGCGGATCGCGTCGTGGTTGCCGTAGTAATAGTTGTAGAACGGCAGCATCAGCATCGCGCCGGCGTCGGCTTCCAGCATCAGGTCGTACAGCGTGGACAACGGGTCCTGACCGCGCTCGGCGGCGATCTTCTCGACGGCCCGATCCGGCGTCGGTTCGTAGTCGGGCGGGTCACCGAGCGCATAGAGACGGCCCAGGGAGTACTGCACAAGCGCGAACATGTTGTCGAACAACAGCTTCGGATCCGGTGGCAGATCGTCCTCGGCGAGGATCGCGGCCTTCACGGCGGGGTCGGCGAGACGCTGCGCCAGCTCCTCCCGGCTGCACTCGGCCTTCAGGCGACGGAAGGTCGGACGATGCGTGAACGCGTGATGGCCGGGGAAGCCGAACAACATGCCGAACGGTCGCGCGGCGATCTGGGGATACAACTCGCTGCCTGCTGCATGGGCCGCCGCCGAGATATCCAGCTGTTCGCGCCAGAGGTCCGGCGCCGCATCGACCTGGATCATGCCGAAGGAGATCGGGCGGTCGATCTCCGCGCCGAGGCGCTGCATCCACTCCAGCTCTTTCTTCGGCGCGATGATGTCCTCGCCCGCAATTCCCTGCGGCGCCAGCTCGAAAACGGCCCGGCCGCCTGCGGCCATCGCCCTACCGAGGCCGAACAATTCGTCCTCTGCGGCATAGGTGCCGGGAACCGGCTCGCCGTCCATGGCCCGGTGGCCGATCGTGCGTGACGTCGAGAAGCCGAGCGCGCCCGCCTCGACGGCCTCCTGCACGATGCGTGCCATCGCCGCGATGTCCTCCGGTGTGGCCGGTTCGTTCTTCGCGCCACGCTCGCCCATCGCGTAGGCGCGGACCGCCCCGTGCGCCACCTGACTGCCCACATCTATTGCAAGATCATGCTTTTCGATCACATCGAGGTACTCGGGGTAGCTCTCCCAGCCCCAGGTCATGCCCTCGGTGAGGGCCGAGCCGGGAATGTCCTCGACGCCCTCCATCAAGCCGATCAACCAGTCCTCTTTTCCCGGCCGTACCGGGGCGAAGCCGACTCCGCAGTTGCCCGCGACCACAGTGGTGACGCCGTGCCCGCTGGACGGTTCCAGCAGGCTGTCCCAGCTGACCTGACCGTCGTAGTGCGTGTGGATGTCGACGAAGCCGGGCGCGACGATCTTGCCGGTCGCGTCGATCGTCTCGGCCGCATCGCCTTCCAGCGGGGCGCTTCCCGGCCCGCGGCGGCGAATTTCCACGATCTTGCCGTCTCTGACGGCCACATCGGCCTGGAACCGGTCCGCGCCCGTCCCGTCGACAACGGTTCCGCCTGTGATCTTGAGGTCGAACACGATTACTCCCTCGAACTCCATGTCAGCCGCTACGGTGGTCAATGTAACACCGTTACAGACGGATGACGCCGGATCTGGGAGGGCCGATCGTGACACACACGGCGCAGGCAGGTCCTGCGGTCGGCAACCCCGCTTACGACCATCGGGAAGACGCGATCGGCAGGCCGCCGAAGCGCCCCACCCTGGTGCCCGCCGCGCGCTATCACTCGGCGGCCTTCGCCCAACTCGAGGCGGAGCGGATGTGGCCGAAGGTATGGCAGGTTGCCTGCACGGTCGACCACGTCGCCGAGCCCGGTGACTACTTCGAGTACCGGTGCGGTCACTATTCGGTGCTCATCGTCCGGGGCGACGACGGCACACTGCGCGCGTTCCAGAACGTATGCCGGCACCGCGGCAACTCGCTGTGCGTAGGCGCTGGATCCGAACTACGCGAACTGAAGTGCGGCTACCACGGCTGGACGTGGGATCTCGAGGGCTCGCTGCGGCGAGTGCCCAATCGCAAGGGGTTCGGCGCGCTCCCGATGTCCGATTTCCCCCTCATCGGCGTACGAGTGGACACGTGGGAGCGGCTCGTCTTCGTCAACCTCGACACCGGCGCGATCCCCCTACAGGACTTCCTGGAAGCTGTGCCGAACGACATCGCATGGTGTGGGCTCGACGACTTCCGTTGTTATGCAACGATTACCGTGGAGGTTGACGCCAACTGGAAGACGATCGCCGATGGGTTCAGCGAGACGTACCATATCCAGACGTTGCACCCCGAACTGCACAGGTGCATGGACGACGTCTACGCACCCCAGGTGATCTGGGGCCTCACCGGCAAGTCCGAACAGGTTTACGGCGTGCCGAGTCCGCTGATCAAGGATGCGCTCTCCGACGCCGATGTGTGGGACGCCTATGTCACCACGCAGGGTGCGCTGATGGGCCTGGCGGATGACACCCCGTTCCCCGCCGACGAGCGACGGCCGGATCAGTCGGTGTCCGATGTGATCGCTGAGCGGACAAAGGCTTTCGCCACGCAGCGCGGTGTCGACCTGAGCTGGGCGAGCACCGACCAGATCCTGCGCTTGCATCAGTACAACGTGTTCCCGAACATGTCGCTTCTGGCCAATGCCGATCACCTGACGGTGTTGACCGCACGCCCGGGACCGGACCCTGACCACGGCGAACTGGTGATGATCCTGTGGATGCGGATGGCGCCGGGCGCGCCGAGGACGAAGCCGGCCGATATGCGCTTCACGGCCGACGAGGCGCACCCGGGCCTGGTGCTGAGTCAGGACATCGCCGTGCTCGCGGGCCTCCAGCGCGGTCTACGCCAACCCGGGTTGACCCATCTGACGCTGTCCAACGAGGAACGCCGTGTGATCAACATGCACCGCAACCTCGAACGCTATCTGCAGCTGCCCGAATCGGAGCGCATGACGGGAGGCGAGACACCATGAAGGAAGCGGTCGACGCCGAGGTCATCCTCGACACCGCGGCTCGCTTGATCGAGCTCGGCGGCGTCGATGCCTTCACCATGCGCGGTCTCGCCGAGGACCTCGGGGTTGCGGTGACGTCCATCTACTGGCATGTCGGCGGCCGGGACAAGCTGTTCGACAGCCTGGTCGACTGGTTGTTGAGCCAGATGGCGCGTCTACCGGCGGAGGGCGACACTCCCGTCGATCGCATTGCGTCGCTCGCCCGCTCGCAGCGCACGGCGCTGATCGAGCGACAACACCTTCTGGCGATCGCCCACGAGCGTGATCGCACCCCCCAGCTGTTTCTGCCGATCCAACAGACGCTTGCCTCACAGCTGGCCGACATCGGTGTGACCGGAACCGATGCGGCTCTCGTCCTGCGCGCGATACAGGTCCACGTGATCTCGTCTGCGGTGATGCAGTTCTCGGCCGTCCGCGGGGCCAAGCACGACGAAGAGGATCCCTCACTGTGGACCGACGACTGGCCCGACAGGGCGCTGGTCGAGGCGCTGCAGTCGCCGACCGACTACGACACCGTTTTCGAATATGGGCTCAGCGCGCTTCTTGCGCCGCTGCGGAGTCGCCTCGCCGCCGGGTAGCACCCCACAGTCCGACGCCGATGCCCACCACCGCACCGCCGAGCCCGATGATCTGCTGGGATTTCTTCATCTGAGAATGAACGCTCATTCCGCCAAGCAGGTCCGAGGCGTCCGCCCCGCCGGACGCGAGGAACCAGCCGCGGGTGTTGCGTCCACGCAACGCCGCCGACACCAGCAGCCCACCGATCAGCGCATCGCGATAACCCATCGAACGCAAGAGCAGCTGCGCTGTCGGCGCAGGCTCATCGGGGTCGCCCCACAGGCGATTCGCACGAAGCGGATCGATGAGAAACGAGATCCCGGACGCCAGGCGGATACCACCGACGGCGAGTGCGGCGCGGTCTGTCGACATGGCCTGCAGCCTAGGACTTGCTCGACTGCGGGGGCGCGAAACTATGGTGCAGCCATGAGCCTTGTCACCTACGCGCTGGAAGATCACGTTGCCACGATCACGCTCAACCGGCCCGATGCACGCAACGCGATCAACGGCGAACTCCGCCGCGACCTGAATGCTGCCTGGGACCGGTTCCGCGACGACGAGGAGGCCTGGGTCGGAGTTCTGACGGCCAACGGGAGCGTCTTCTGCGCGGGGGGTGATCTCAAGGACGGCGAGGGCTCGGTCGGTACCTTCGGCGGCACGTTCTGGGAGAAACCGACCATCAACTCCTTCGAGAGCGGAATGGAGCTGTTCAAGCCGACCGTCGCGGCGGTGCACGGATCGTGCATCGGTTACGGGCTCACCGGAGTGCTGTTCTGCGACTTCGTCATCGCCACCACGGAGGCGACATTCTGCTATCCCGAAGTCACTATCGGTGTACCGACCATCGTCGGCGCCATCCGGCTTCCCCAGCGTGTCGGCTGGGCCAACGCGATGGAATTACTTCTGACCGGCAAACCGATGAGCGCCGAGCGGGCCAAAGAGACCGGGCTGGTCTGGAAGCTTGTCGAGCCCGATGCGTTGCAGTCCGAGGCCAACGCATGGGCCCGCGTCCTCACGCAGGCCGCCCCACTGGCCCAGCGAGCCACCAAGGAGGTGGCATGGCGAAGCGGGGATATGGGCTGGATCGAGTCGGTTCGCTTCGGCGAGACCATGCGCAAGGTGGCCGGCGCCACCGAGGATGTCGCCGAGGGCATCGGCGCGTGGCGCGAGAAACGAGCTCCGCAATGGAAGGGACGCTGATAGTCCAAGTGATCAGGTTGACTGCGTTTACCGCGAAACAGACTGTGCTGCAGCTGCTATCGCATCTGCAGACCGGTCCACATCGTCGTCGGTAGTCGCCCAGTTCGATATGGATACCCGAAGCACGTATTCCTCGCCCCAGGTGGTGCCGCCGAGCCAGCAGGTCCCGTCGCGTTGGATTGCGGCCACCGCTGCCCTGTTCGCGTCGTCACCGCCGGGCAGCGCCACCAGCACCTGGTTGAGTACGACGTCGTTGACGATCCGGGCGCCGGGAATCGCGCCGAGCCGCTCGGCCATTCGCCTGGCCTGAGCGCAGTTGCGCTCGATCATCTCGGCGATGCCTTCACGGCCCAACGACCTCACGGCCGCATATATCGGCACGGCGCGTGCCCGCCGCGAGCTCTCCGGCACGTAATTGGTTCCGTCGCGCTGGCCGGGGTCGGCGACGAGGTACGGACCCGCGAGGCCCATTGCCGCGACGTGGGCGTCAGAGTCGGCGACGATGGCCATCGCGCTGTCGTAGGGAACGTTCAGCCACTTGTGGGCGTCCACTGCCCACGAGTCGGCGCGTTCGATACCGGTCGTGAGGTGCCGGAGTGCCTGCGTCGCAGCGGCCCACAGACCGAACGCGCCGTCGACGTGCAGCCAGGCTCCGTGCGCGGTGCAGGCGTCGGCGAGCGTTTCGAACGCGTCGAAGGCGCCGGTGGCCACGTTTCCCGCCTGTGCACAGACGATCGTCGGCCCAGCGACATGCGACAGCGCGTCGCGAAGAGCGTCGGCTCGCATCCGGCCTTGGTCGTCGGCCTCGATGCGGATCGGCGTCTTTGCGCCGAGCCCCAGCTGGCGCAGGGCGGTGTCGATGGTCGCGTGTGCCTGTTCTCCGCACAGAACGCGCACCGGCGGAGCGCCGATCAGGCCGTCGTCTTCGACGTTCCACCCCGCCTTCGCGAGCACCGCATGACGGGCTGCGGCCAGACATGTGGTGTTCGCGCCCTGGCCGCCGGTGACGAATCCGACGCTGGCATCTTCGGGTAGCCCGAAGAGGTCGCGCACCCATGCCGCGGTGACCTCTTCGATCGCGGCGGCGGCAGGCGACAGCGAATGGAACGCGGCATTCTGGTCCCATGCCGAGACCAGCCAGTCCGCGGACAGTGCGGCGGGCAGTGCGCCGCCGATCACGAAACCGAAATGACGTGGCCCCGCGGTGGCAACCAGCCCGGGCTCGGCTCCGGCCACCAGCGCGTCGATCACGACGTCGGGGGCCTCACCGTGCTCCGGCAGAGGACCGCCGAGCACATCGCGCACGCCTGCGGCGTCCACACGGGCGGCCACCGGACGCTCGTCGAGTCCGGCCAGGAACTCCACAGCATGCTGCGCGGCCTCAGACAGGCCGGCGGTTCGATCCAGCATCGCTAAACCTTTCGGCAAGAGGCGATCACAGGCCAAACTGATCCTCGATCACGCCGAGCCAGATCTGTGCCCCGTCCATCGCCACCTTCTCGCTGATGAAGGCGTGTTGGGTGCCGGTGTAGATGTCACGGAACGCCCGCTCCAGTCGACTGCCCTCCCGGATCGAGCTGGTGCCGGCGACGAGATGTGCCCATTCGGCACACCCCCGTGCGACGTCGGTGGCGTACACGGCCGCTGTCCGCATATCGGCCCGCAGCATCGGCGTCAGGTCTTCGCCTGCTGCGACGGCGGATTCGGCGGCGGTGAACGCTTCGAGTACCAGGAGGCGGGCGGCCCGCCATGCCGAAACACTGTGTGCCAGACCCTTTTGAAAGGTCGGGCGGCTGGCCAGCGACGCCATGTCGCTCATGCGGAATTTGGTGGCGGCGAGCTCCTGGACGTCGTCGAGCATGCTCTTGGCCACCCCGAGCGCCCACGATGCGTGGCCCGCGGCAGTCACCGGCATCAGCCCCATCCGGGCGGCCGGCGAGCTTCCCCGCAGCGGGTCCCGGGTGAACAGCGCGAAGGTGCGCCCGGCGGGGACGAACACATCGGTGGCGCTGTAGTCATAGGAGCCGGTTCCCTTGAGACCCTGGACGAACCAGCCGTCGTTGAACGAGATCTCCTCCCGCGGCACCACCGCCACCAGCATGTCGGGGATGCCTTCGCTGATCCAGCGCATCTCGCCGTCTTCCATGGGGAAGAAGCCTGCGGCGACATATTCGGAATGGCCGGTACCCGAGCCGAAGCTCCACGATCCCGTCAACCGGTAGCCGCCCTCGACGACGGTCCCCTGCCCATTGGGAAAGAACTGACCGCCCATCGTGACGTGATTGTCGTGAGCGGTGAACACCTCCGCGAAGCCGTCATCGGGCAGATATGCCGCGGCGGCGAACGACGAGGGGAAGTTCGCGATGCCGATCCAGCCGAATGAGCCGTCCTGCCATGCCATTTCGATCCAGGTCTCGATCATCTCCCGGAACGAGGGTTCGACACCGCCCGCCTGATGGGGGTTGAACGCGGACATCAGCCCGCATGCCCACATCTGCTCCACCACCGCTGGGGTGAGGGTGCGGTTCCGCTCGGATTCTGCGGCTTGGGCTTCAACGAGGTCCCGCATTCCGCGGGCCAACCCGGTAACGCGGTCGGGCGCTTGCGCTATCGACGTCATTCGGTTGACCCTAGCCGCGTCGGCACCGGCCTAGTCCCCGAACTCCCCGTCCAGGTAGGCGGCGCGGCAGGCCCGGCGGGCCAGCTTGCCGCTCGTGGTGCGCGGGATCGCGCCTGCAGGCACCAGCCGGACGTCGGCGACCGGGAGGCGGTGCCGCCGGGACAGTGCGGCACGAATCGCTTCGACGGCGGGCGCCGGGTCTGCGCGGCGTGTGCCCGATGCCCGCTCGGCGACGATCACCAGCTGCTCGACGGCCTCGCACGGCACGGTGAACGCGGCGGCGTATCCACGACGCACGATCGGCGACGCCTCGGCCACCGCGGCTTCGACATCCTCTGGGTAGAGCTGACGACCGTCGATCGTGATCAGGTCGGCGATGCGCCCGGTGACATACAGCTCCCCGTCGAGGTAGAAGCCGAGGTCCCCCGTGCGCAACCAAGTGGCACCGGCCGGAGCGCCGTCGGCGTGACTGTTCTCGCGGGTTTGCGATCGCAGGATCGCACCGAACGTCCGCTGGGTTTCTTCGGCACGCCGCCAGTATCCGCGGCCGATGTTGGCGCCGTGCAACCAGATCTCGCCGACCCGACCGTCGGGAAGCTCGCTGTCGGTGTCGCGATCCACGATGACGCACCATTGGCTGCGGGCGATCTGGCCGCAGGCCACATGCGCGGCCGCGTCTCGGCCGTCGGCGGCGACCCGCACGGCCTGACCCTTCTCCAGCATTGCCCGGTCGAGGTGTGCGGCGGCGGGGCTGGCGTCGGGGGCGATGGTCGAGACGAACAAGGTCGCCTCGGCGATGCCGTAGGACGGTTTGATCGCCGTCGGCGGCAATCCGTATGGCCTGAATGCGGTGTTGAAGGCGTCGATGGCCCTCGTGCTCACCGGTTCCGAACCGAGGATCAGCACGACATTGCTCAGGTCGACGTCACGATCGGTTGCGGGTAGGCCGCGTTGCGCCGCGTACTCGCATGCGAAGTTGGGTGCTGCGGTCACGACGCGTCCCTCACGCGATCCGGCTGCCAGCGCATGTATCCAGCGTTCCGGCCGCCGGATGAACGCAGCCGGAGACATCAGCGTCGAGTGACCGCCGTAGACGGTGGGAAAGCCGATCATTGACAGGCCCATGTCGTGGTAGAGCGGTAACCAACTGCAGCCATGGGTGTTTCGGTCGAGAAGGTCGATGGACAGAATCATCTGCGTCAGGTTGGTGCCGACCGCTCTGTGGGTGATCTCTACGCCCACCGGATCCCGGGTGGATCCCGACGTGTACTGCAGGTGCGAGACGTCGGCGGCCTCGATGTGAACAGCAGTGAGCGCGTGTGCGGCCGCATCCGGGACCGCGTCGACGGCGATGACATGTGGTCGTGGTGCGAGCCCGACCTCGGTAAGGGCGGCCTCGACGGCCGCCGAGGCCGCCGACGTGGTGAGCACGACGGTCGGACGTGAGTCGTGCAGTGCCACCGCGAGGCGCTGCGCATGACCTTGCAACTCGGGAGCGAACAGCGGGACCGCGATGGTGCCTGCCTTGATGGCGGCGAAGAACCCTGCGACGTAGTCGAGGCCCTGCGGGGCGAGTATCGCCACGCGGTCTCCTCCGGACGCGACCTGCTGCACCAGGGCGGCGATGGCGCGGATCCGCCTGCCCAGTTGCGTCCAGGTCAGCTCGGTGACGGAACCCGACTCCGATCTGGTGTGGTCCAGATAGCGGTATGCCACCGAGTCGCCCACATTGGCGATGTTGCGCTCGATCAGCGAGATCAGCGTGACGTCGGGCGGCAGCGCGACGTTGCCGTCGGCGTCCAGGCAGTCCTCTATCTGCAGAAGTCCCCGGCTGGCGGCGGAATCGAGACGGGTGTCGGAGGCCATGACTATATCGTAAGTTACTGTTACGTCCAGTTGCACTAACCACGGGCTGTGGTCATGGTCACGTCGATCGGAGAAGATCGGCGGGTGACCGAACCTCGACCCACGGTGCCCGCACTTCTGACGCGAAGCCTGCGTGAGTTCGGCTCGCAGGCCTACGTCGTCACGCCGACAGATCGACTCACGTACGAAGAGGCCGCCGAGCGGTCGGCGCATGTCGCCCGCAGGCTGCTGCACGAGGGCGTCGGCAAGGGCACCCGGGTGGGCATCTTCTTCGCCAACGGGGTGGACTGGATCGTCTGGTGGCTGGCCGTGTCGCGGATCGGCGCGCTGGCGGTTCCGCTGAGCACGCTGTATACGCCGGTGGAACTCGCAAGAGTATTGCGACTCGCGGACATCGCGCTGTTGGTCGCTCCGCAACGTGTTCTCGACATCGACGTCGCCGAGCGTTTCGAGGCGGCCATACCGGAGTTGACGAGCCAGCCGGGCAGCAGACTCACCCTGGTTGCAGCGCCCTACCTGCGTCGAATCGTGCTCACCACCGAGACGGATCGGCGTTGGGCGACACGGTGGACCGATGACGCCGATGCCCTTGTGCCGGAACATATTCTGAGCGCTGCTGAGGAACAGGTTACGCCCGCCGATCCGGCGGTCATGATTCACACTTCGGGATCGACCGCAGACCCGAAGGGTGTCGTGCACACCCATGGCACCTTGGTCCGCCAGACGTCGACGTGGCCGAGCGCCATCCGAGCGGTCACCGGCTCGGACTCGTCGGCCGCAATCCTGTGCGCGATGCCGTTCTTCTGGGTCGGCGGCCTGCTGGCCGCGACGGGGGCACTGCACGAAAACGTCACGCTGCTGGTGCTTCCCAGGCTGGACGCCTCGGCAGCGCTCGATTTGATCGAGCGCGAACGCGCGACGGGGATCGTCGGCTGGCCCGCCTTCACCCAGCGGCTGCGCGAGCATCCATCGTTTGCCGGCCGCGACCTGTCCAGCGCGCCGATGCTGCGCGACGGCCCCTTGGACATCGCGATGATCGATGTTCCCGACGGATTCCCGGTGCACCGCACCATGTCCGAGACCGCGGGCGGCTTCGCCTTCACCGAGTTGCGCATCGTCGACGACGACGGTCAACCGGTGACCGACGGGACGGTGGGCGAGCTGCACATCCGGGGCATCGGCGTGATGGCGGGTTACAACAAACGTGAGCGCTGGGAGACCTTCGACGCCGACGGCTGGTATCACACCGGCGACCGGGTCTACCGCAGAGACGGCGATCCGCGGTTGTTCTACGTCGGTCGCACAACCGAACTCATCAAGGCCGCAGGCGCGAACGTGTCACCTCTGGAGGTCGAGGGGGTCGTCGAGCAGTTCGCTGACGTGGCACAGTGCGTCGTGGTCGGAATCGACGATCCCATTCGTGGTGAGCAGGTGTGTGCAGTCGTGGTGCCGACCACCACCGGCATCGACTTGGATTCGGTCGCCAACCGCGCGCGAAAACAGTTGTCGGGGTACAAAGTTCCAACGACGTGGGTACTTGCCACCAGCGATCAGATACCGACTCTGCCGAGCGGAAAGCTGAACCGGAGAGGCCTGCGCGCGCTCGTCGTCGACGGCACGCTGCAAGCCGTCCACAGATGAGTCAGTAAGCCCGCGCGACATAGGCCAGCGCGCCCGCGTCGTCGTCGGTGTCGGGCAGCGTCCCGTCGTCGCGCTGAAGGCACCGCACCGTGACGCCGCCCGAGGCTAGAGTCGCTTCTCCCGAGACGCCGAGCACACCCCACGGCACCCGGGCGACGCCGGTCTGCGCCACCTCGCGCGCCGCATCGAGCGTCGTGCAGTCGCAGATGAGCGCATTGCGTCGTGCCGTTGCCGCGTCGAGCATGTCGGTCTGCACGCTGCGGATCAGCTGGTGCACATCGTCGACGACAGCGTCCAACCTCGTCGTGGTTTTTACTCGGGTGTCGCGCCGGTACAGGACGGCGGCGTGCTCGGCGATGTCGCGCGGGCCGATCTCGATGCGGACCGGCACACCCTGCAAGTCCCATTCGGTGGCGCGCCAGCCGAAGCTCGTCTCGACGTCGTCGTCGAGGCGCGCCCGCACACCGTGGCGCTTCAGGTCGTCGACGAGAGCCGACGCGGTGCGAGCGGCTTCACCGTCGGTGTCCTTGGCGACCACGACGACCGCCTGGAGCGGCGCGACCGCCGGCGGCAACACGAGACCGAAGTCATCTCCGTGGCACATGATCAGCCCGCCGAGCATGCGCGTCGACGAACCCCACGACGTCGTCCAGCAGAGTTCCGAGGACCCCTCGGCGGTGCGGTAGCCGATGTTGAACGCCCGGCTGAACCGCTGGCCGAGTTCATGCGACGTCCCCATCTGCAGCGCCTTGGCGTCGCGCATGACGGCCTCACACGTCATGGTGTTCGCAGCGCCCGCGAAGCGCTCCCGTGCGGTCTTTCGGCCGACGATGACGGGTATGGCCAGAACGTTGCGCATGAAGTCGGCGTAGACGTCGTGCAGGATTCGGCGGGCGTACTGCCGCGCGTTGACTTCGGTGGTGTGCGCGGTATGGCCCTCCTGCCACAGGAACTCGGTGGTGCGCAAAAAGATTCGCGGCCGCAACTCCCACCGCACGACATTGGCCCACTGGTTGAGCAGTAGCGGCAGGTCGCGGTAACTGTCGATCCATTTGGCCATGTATTCGCCGATGACTGTCTCGCTGGTGGGGCGGATGGCGAGCGGCTCGGAGAGTTCCTTCCCGCCGCCGTGTGTGACGACGGCGAGTTCGGGGCTGAACCCCTCGACGTGTTCGGCCTCGCGCTCGAAGAAGCTCATCGGCATCAGGAGCGGGAAGTAGGCGTTGGCAGCGCCTGCGGCCTTGATCCGCCGGTCGACCTCGTCGGCCATCCGCTCCCATATCGCGTAGCCGTTCGGGCGGATGACCATGGTGCCGCGGGCCGGGCCGGTCTCGGCAAGCTTCGCCTTGGTGAGCACATCCTGATACCACCGGGGAAAGTCCTCTTGCTGAGCCGTCAGCACCGCCATCTGGCCGACATTACGAGCCCGCACACCCAGAAGTCGCGCGGTTTATTCGGCGGGTGGCTACGGCCGAGTCGCCTCGACGAAATACCCGCGCGGCACATCGGGCACGTCCGCCGGTACTGCGGGTGCAAACCATCTGCCCCACTCGTTGGCCGGTTTCGCGATGTCGGTGACCGTCGCCGACCAGCCATGGCGCTCGGCCAGATCTCCCGGTTTGTCGGTACCGAAGAGCCAGGGGGAACCGTGCTCTGCCATGGCCTTCACGAGCGGCGCCATCATCGGCGACTCGAGCAGCGTCTTGCCGACGACGTCGTACAGCAGGGCCGACCCGGGCGCCGACAAGCGGTGCACGCGATCGAACAGCGTCCGCACCGCGGCCTCGTCGAGGTATTGCAGCAGGCCTTCGATCAGCCAGACCGTCGGTGCGTTCGGATCGAAACCGGATTCCGTCAGCGCGGTTGGCCAGTCGTCGGCCAGGTCCACGCCGACCGCGACCCGGCGACACCGCGGATCGTCATCGGCAAGCACGTCGTTTTTGGCGGCGATCACCGCGGGCTGGTCCAGTTCGTAGACGACTGCTCCGTCGGGCCAGGCCAGCCTGTATGCGCGCGCGTCCATGCCGGCGGCGACGATGACGACCTGATGGGCCGTGCGAACCGCCCGCAGCAGAGCATCGTCGAGGAACCGGGTGCGCACGACGATCTGAGCCATCGAGCGCTCCCCTGTCTCGGCGATGGCCGCGGCCAGCAGGGCGCGACCGGTTTCGCCCGCGAGCCTGTCCGCGTACGGGTCGGTGAAGAGCCGGTCGTCGCGGGTGGACTCGGTGGCGCGGATCGCTGCCACCAGGAGGCCGGTGCCCGCAACAGCTTCTCTCGTTCTGTCCATGGCTCAATGAT
>Ga0164308_10000372_pt1 | contig 24579 bp, 20 predicted proteins | sample Whisoiple_246_MG_FD_109983 | JGI IMG/M metagenome (GOLD analysis project Ga0164308, IMG submission 109983) | Soil microbial communities amended with fresh organic matter from upstate New York, USA - Whitman soil sample_246_MG | ecosystem: Environmental > Terrestrial > Soil > Unclassified >... | reverse complement strand
TGGTCGAACACCGCGGCGGGCGGCGCCTGCATCACGAGCGAGCGCTTCACCTCGAACTCACCCGGCTGCACCGCCACCACGACGGCGAGAATCGCCAAGACACCGACCAGCCCGAGCCCAATCCACTTCCACATCGCGAACGCATCGTGGCCGCGGCGCCGCCGAGGGTCAACGGATCGGCCCGCCGTCAGACCAACGTCGCCGGGATGCGCCCGAACTGGCCCGATTGATAGTCGGCGACGGCCTGCCGAATCTCTTCGGACGTGTTCATGACGAAGGGGCCGTAGCGTGCGACCGGCTCACGCAGGGGCTGACCGGCCAAGAGCAGGATCTCCGCCCCCAGGTGACCTGCCGTGAGCTCGACCGTGTCACCGTCGTTCGCGAAGATCCCGAGGTCGCCCTCGCTGCCATCGCGCGCTGCCGCGCTGCCCTCGCCGAAGCGGGCGGAGCCTTCGAACAGGTAGGCCATGCTCGCGAGCTCGGGCGAAACGGGCTGCGATAGCTTTCCCCAAGGCTGAAGCGAGACGTGCAAATACACGATGGGGATTTCGGTCTTCAACGTGGCGCGTGCGCCGAGCGCCTCGCCGGCGATGACTCGTACCTTCGCCAGGCCGTCTTCGGAGGTGACGACCGGACTCTGTGCGGCGCTGATCTCCTGATAGCGCGGCGGCATCATCTTCTTGTCCTGGGGCAGGTTCACCCACAGCTGAAAGCCGTGCGAGCGGCCACCCTCGGCCCGAAACTCGCGCGTCGGCATTTCCGAGTGGACCACGCCGGCTCCGGCCGTCATCCACTGCACATCGCCCGGGCCCATCCTGCCCACGTGGCCGTGCGAATCCTTGTGCTGCACGGCCCCAGCGAGCAGGTAGGTGACCGTCTCGAAGCCGCGGTGCGGATGATCCGGTGCTCCCATCGCCTCGCCGGGCTCCCAGTCGACGGGGCCCATTTCGTCCAAGAGGAGGAACGGATCGACCAGGGGCAAGCTGCCGGTGGGAAACGGCCGCCGCACGGGAAAGCCGCCGCCTTCGAGCGTGCGAACCGCTGGGATGACCTGAGAAACACTACGGAGCGTCATGGGGGACAAAGTGCGGCTGGCGAGCCGAGAACGCTAGGCGCACCCAGGGCAAGAGCTTGCGCCGCTCGGAGCAACAGTCCCGACGAGGCGCACGCCCGCGAAATGCGGATGACCGTAGAGAGCGGCGCCGTAGAGGGCGATGGCGACCAGCAGGACCACGAGATCCCGCCACAGCGGCAGGCGCCGGGCCGACGGACGCGCTCCACGCCGGTTGGCCGACGCCATGTCGACGAACGCGAAGATCAGAAACGAGCCGAACAAGAGGAGCGCGGCCAAGTCGCCGTTGGACAAGAGATGTCCGAGCGCCCAGAAGGCTGTGCCCCAAAGCATGGGATGCGCGGTGACGCGCTTGAGATTGGTCGGCAGGTACATGGCGGCAAACGCCACGGCGGTCCCCGCCAAAAGGACGAAGGTCGCGCTGCGACCGAATGGTGGGGGCGACAGCACGGGCACGTAGGGCGCCTTTGCTTTGCCCCAGACGAGCAGGACCAGCCCGACCGCGCTGACCAGGGCGAACAGGCCCCGGTAGCGGTTCTCACCCAGCGCGGTCGCGAGGCGCGCCCGCGTGGCGGGCAGCATGGGCAGACAGTGGACACCGAGGAAGACCAAAAGGCCCAGGCCGAGCAGCAGCATGACGTCTCCCGAGCAGTGCGAACCCTAGCAGATGCTATGCTCTGCCTCGACCGTGTCGCCCTCGCCTCACCTCACCCAGCTCGATCAGCACCTGCAGACCCTGGGATCGGTCCTCGTCTGCTTCTCGGGCGGAATCGACTCGACTCTCGTCTTGGCGGCAGCTCATCGCGCCCTCGGCCCACGGGCCGTTGCCTTGACCGCCGTGAGCCCTAGCCTGCCCGCGCGCGAGCTCGACGAGGCACGCCGCATCGCGACTCGCATTGGCGCGCGCCACGAGATCGCGCTCTCCCACGAGCTCGAGCGTCCGGGCTACGTAGCCAACGGCCCGGACCGCTGCTTTCACTGTAAGACGGAGCTCTACGCCATTGCGGAGCAGAAGCGCCGGGAGCTCGGGCTGGAGCACGTGCTCAATGGCACCAACCAGGACGACCTCGGGGACCACCGCCCCGGGCTTCGGGCCGCAACCGAGGCCGAGGTGCGCTCGCCCTTGGTCGAGCTCGGCCTCAGGAAGAGTGACGTGCGGGCTCTGGCGCAGGAGCTCGGGCTCGAGATCTGGGCCAAGCCCGCCGCTGCGTGCCTGGCCAGTCGAATCCCGTACGGGTCGCGCGTCACGCCCGAGAAGCTCGAGCGCATCGAGCGTTTCGAACGCGCACTGCAGGACCTCGGCTTGTCTCGCGTGCGGGTCCGCGATCACGGCGAGCTCGCGCGGATCGAGGTGGAGCCGGCCGAGCTCAGCCGCTTGATCGAGCCAGAAGTGGCCCGCCTGGTGACGGCCGTCGGCCGTGACGTCGGCTTTTCCTACGTCACGCTCGATTTGCTCGGTTACCGCACCGGCTCGCACAACGAAGTGCTGCCGCGGCGCGCGCTGCCCGTCATCGCCTGACTTGCGAGCTCACTGAGGACTACTCGGCCGGGCTTACTCGGCTGGGCTTACTCGGCTGGGCTTACTCGGCTGGGCTTACTCGGCTGGGCTTACTCGGTCGGGCTTACTCGGCAGACTCGAGCTTGAACACGCCGCTCATGATGGAGCTCAAGTAGAGCTCTCCGTCGGGTCCGTTGTGGATACCGACCACCTTGGTGACGTTGTTCAGATCCTGAGTCAGGCTGGTGATGGCCGAGATCGTGCCAGCATCACGATCGTAGACGATCGACCAGATCTTGTTGTCGTTGTAGTCGGCGTAGATGTACGTCCCGCGCAGCCCCGGAATCGCGGTACCACGATAGACGGCGCCGCCCGTGACCGACTTGCCGTCGGTGCGCGGGTACTCGAGCACCGGCGGCGTGATGCCGGTCTGATCGCAGCCCGTCGTGGTGCCGCGGCAACCGAGGCCCTCGGTGATGTTCCAGCCGTAGTTCTTGTTGCCTTCGCCGACCTTCTCGATGTCGATTTCTTCGTGCGTGTCCTGCCCGACGTCTCCGATGTAGAGGTCGCCCGTGCAGCCATCGAACGTGAAGCGGAAGGGATTGCGCATGCCGTAATCCCAGATCTCGGGCAAGCCGCCTGCCATGTTGCCGGGTGGCGTGGTGTACGGGTCGCTTCCGCTCGCTACCGGGTTGATGCGGTGGATCTTGCCGAGCATGACGTCCAGGTTCTGAGCGTTGCCGTCCGTGTCGTTGGATCCGCCGCCGTCACCGAGGCCCCAATACAGGAAGCCGTCCGCGCCAAACACGATGGCCCCGCCCTTGTGATTGCAAAGCCCGCACGTCGCACCGCCGTGGCTCGGCTGCGTCACCTTCTTGACCAAGCGCGCGCTCGCCGCATCGGCGACGTTGGGATCGTCGCTGACTTTGTACTCCTCGAGGATGGAGTCACCAGTGTTGCTATCGACGTCACTGTAGTGGACGTAGAAGAGACCGTTCGTCGCGTAGTCCGGATGGAAGGCGAAGCCGAGGGCACCGCGCTCGTCACCGGCAGCGCCCGGGGAATTGGCGTGGCCAACCTTGTCGGAGAAGTCGAGGAACGGCGTCCCGAGCGTCTGGCCGTCCTCGATGATCTTGATCGCGCCCGTCACCTCGAGCACGAAGAGTCGATTTTCCGCGGTGTCGGGCTCGTAACCCACCTGCATGGCGCCATTGATGTCCGAGCCCACGGCCGTCGCCTGCAGCGCGGGAGCCGCACCGCTCGGGGGGCTGCAGTCGTACCCGGCCGTTCCCGGCACCACTCCCCCGCCACTGGACGAGCCGCCCGTGCCTGGATCGCTACCGCCGGTGTTGTTCCCGCCGCCGGTGCCTGACTGCGAGCCGCCGGTGTTGTTCCCGCCGCCAGTGCCTGATTGCGAGCCGCCGGTGTTGTTCCCGCCGCCAGTGCCCGACTGCGAGCCGCCGGTGCTGCTGCTGCCGCCAGTGCCTGATTGCGAGCCGCCGGTGCTGCTGCTGCCGCCAGTGCCTTGATCATTGCTCGTCGTACTGCAGCCCATGGACGCAGCGACGAGGGCGACGGGCGAAACGAGGAGGAGACCGAAGAAAGCTCTCTTGGCGGGCAGCATATGGCCTATTTAGCGCGCTCGGCGTTTGGAACAAGAGCACGCACGATCGATGAGAGCAGGTTTTTTCTGCAGTGAGACGTCACTCGCGAGACGTGTCACGAGCGCTCGCGAATGGACCAGATTTGTCGAGGTCACTCGTCAGTTTGATCGACGTGATCTTGGAATTTTCGCGCCCCGGTACATGGTCGCGGCAGAGTTTGGAGAACGCTTTTCGTACCGCCCTGCTAAGCTGAGCGCCGCATGAAGCTCCGCACCTTCGGCCGCACGACTCTGGAGCGAACCTCTCCGAGACTCGTCTTGCTCGGCGCCGCTGTGCTGTCCACCGCAGTGTTCTCCGCCTGCGGGACGAGTACGCCTCCGAGCGGCAGCGGGGGCACGCCCGGCGGCGGCAGCGGCGGCGTAGCGAGCGGGGGGAATGTGGGCAGCGGCGGCGCGCCCTCGGGCGGCGCCGATACCGGCGGCGGTGACTCGGGCGGCAGTGCCTCGGGCGGCGTGGAGGCGGCCGGGGGCACGGCAGCCGGCGGCACGGCGGGCGTCGACTGCAGCCAGCCGAGTGACGCGGGATCGCTCACGACGCGCCTGCCCTGCCAGCTCTCCCTCACTGGCCTCTACGAGGCGGACATGGTGACGCTCGCCGACGACGTCCACACCTACAGTCCGACGTTCCATTTGTGGACGGACTCGGCGGCCAAGAAACGTTGGATCCAGCTGCCGCCGGACACGCAGATCGACACGACCGACATGGACTTCTGGGTCTTCCCGCCGGGGACCAAGCTGTGGAAGGAGTTCTCTCGCGATGACGTGCGCGTCGAAACTCGCCTGCTCGAAAAACAAACGAGCGGCGCCTGGCGGGCGGTGGCCTACCAGTGGCGCGAGGACCAGCTGGAGGCGGATGCCGTGCCCAACGGCCAACAAAACGCCTCGGGAACGCCCCACGACATTCCGAACGCCGACAACTGCATGACCTGCCACAGCCAGCAGCCGGACAAGATCCTCGGCTTCTCGGCCATTCAGCTGTCGCACGAGCCTGCCGATGCGGCCGACACGCTGGAGTGGACGCTGCAGACGTTGATCGACGACGAGCTGCTCACCGCGCCACCCGCCGCGCCCTTCACCGTGCCGGGCACCGACGAAGAGGTCGCGTTCTTCGGCTATCTGCACTCGAACTGCGGGCACTGCCATAACCCGACGGGCACCGCCAACGCTCAGACCGGCCTGGACATGTGGCTCAAGGCCGCCGACCTCGATGGACCCGTGAGCACGTTTTCCGTCTATCAGAACCTCGTCGACGTCGACATCGTCAAGACGGACGGCGCGCACCCGGCGGCCGCCAAGCGCGTTTTGCCAGGATCGTTCGCAGACAGCGCCGTCTATCAGCGCTTCATGGACAAGACGGCGGAGTGGACCATGCCCCCGCTCGGCACCGAGGACGTGGATCCAGCCGGCCAGGCCGCCATGGAAGCCTGGATCGGCTCCTTGCCGCCCCCGTGATGACGCAAGCGAGCCCAGGGCCAGCGACCTCGCGCTGAACCTGGGCCCCTTCGAGCGCCGGACGGCGCTCTTACTCGTCGCCGCCGGTGCGGTCCCGCGCCTCGGCCCGCTCGCGCCGACGGCGCTCCCGCGCCTCGGCTCGTTCGGCTTCGGTCAAGCGCGGGCGGTCGTCGCCGCCCTCGGGCCGAGGCCCTGCTGCCGCTGCAGCGGGCCGATCCTCACGCGGCCGATCCTCACGCGGCCGATCCTCACGCGGCTGGTCGTCACGGGGACGATCTTCGCGCGGCCGATCCTCACGCGGCCGATCCTCGCGCGGCCGGTCGTCACGGGGCCGGTCAGCGCGCGGCCGGTCGTCACGGGGCCGGTCGCCGCGCGGGCGATCGCCGCGTGGGCCGCCATCGCGGCGCGGACCTCGGTCGCGATCGCGCCGGGGACCACGGTCCCCACGGTCGCCGCGATCACCGCGATCACTGCGCTCCGGACGCGGCGGAACGCCGCCTTCGGGCTCGGGCAGGAGCACGCGCCGGCTGAGGCGGGTCTTGCCATCGCGCTCGACGCTGATGACCTTGACCTCGATGACGTCACCTTCGGCCATCACGTCGCTCGGATGCTCGATGCGCACGTGATCGATTTCCGAGACGTGGAGCAAGGCTTCGTTGTTGGGCAGAATTTCCACGAACGCGCCGAAGTCGACGATGCGCTTGACCGTGCCCTTGTAGACCTTGCCCACTTCCGGCTCGGCGGTGAGGCCTTCGATGATTTCGATGGCCTTCCTGACCGCTTCCGGATCGGTGCCGGCAATGTTGATCGTGCCGTCGTCCTGAATGTCGACGGCGCAGCCCGTCTGCTCGGCGATGCCCTTGATCGTCTTGCCACCCGGGCCGATGACGATGCGGATCTGGTCGGGCTTCACCTTGATGCTGGTGATGCGCGGCGCATATTTGCTGATTTCCTCACGGGGGACCGAGAGCGTCGACAGCATGCGCTCCAGGATGTGGAGGCGCCCTTCGCGCGCCTGCTCCAGGGCCTGTTCCATCACGCTCCGGGCCAGGCCGGCGATCTTGATGTCCATCTGGATGGCGGTGATGCCCTTCTCGGTGCCGCAGACTTTGAAGTCCATGTCGCCGAGGTGGTCTTCGTCGCCCAAGATGTCGCTCAGGATGGCGAAGCGATCGTTGCCTTCGCTGATGAGGCCCATGGCAATGCCAGCCACCGGGCGCTTGATCGGAACACCGGTGTCCATCATGGCCAGAGTGCCGCCGCACACCGAAGCCATCGAGCTCGAGCCGTTCGACTCCAAGATCTCGCTCACCACGCGAATGGTGTACGGAAATTGCTCGTGACTCGGGATCATGCGCACCAGCGCGCGCTCGGCGAGTGCCCCGTGGCCGATCTCGCGGCGGCCTGGACCGCGCATCGGCTTGGTCTCGCCCGTGGAGAAGGGCGGGAAATTGTAGTGCAGCATGAACTGCTTGTAGGATTCGCCGGTCAGCGCATCGATCTTCTGCTCGTCGCTCGAGGTGCCGAGCGTGGCAGTGACGATCGCCTGCGTTTCGCCGCGCTGGAACAGCGCTGAACCGTGCGTGCGCTGCAACAGGCCGACCTCGCACGAGATGGCTCGGATGTCGCGACCCGTACGGCCGTCGATGCGCTTGCCGGTATCGAGCACCATCGTGCGCACGACCTCGGCCTTGCGATGCTCGAGCTCGCCCTTGATGAGCTTCTCTTGAGCGGCGAATTCGTCCGCGCCGAGCTCTGCGAGCAGGGTCGCCAGCGTCTCGCTCTTGACCTTGCCGTAGGCGTCGTAGCGAGCGTGCTTTTCCTTGATGACGCAGGCCGTGCGCAGACCACTATCGGCCAGCTCGGCGACCCGGCGCGCGAGGCCTTCGCCAATCGTCGGTACCGAGAACGCGCGCTTGGGCTTGCCCACGGCAGCACGGATCTTCTCGATCAAGCCGATGATGGTGCGGCAGGTGGCGTGAGCGAACTCGAGCGCGTCGACGATCTCGGTTTCACTGGCTTCGTCGGCACCGCCTTCGACCATCATGATGGCGTCTTGGCTGCAGGCCACGACCAGATCGATGTCGGCACGCTCGCTCTGCTCGAACGTCGGCATGGCGATCAGCTGGCCATCGACGCGGGCAACGCGCACGCCGGCGATCGGCCCTGCCCAAGGAATGTCCGAGATATGAACCGCAGCGCTGGCACCCGTGAGCGCGAGCACGTCGGTCGGGTTGACGCGATCGGCGCTCAGCACCGTGGCGATGACCTGGGTGTCCTTCTTGAAGCCCTTGGGAAAGAGCGGGCGCATCGGTCGATCGATGACGCGGCAGGTGAGCACCTCGTAGTCGCGCTGGCGCGCTTCCCGCTTGAAGAAGCCACCAGGGATCTTGCCGGCGGCGTACGTCTTTTCGAAGTACTCGCAAGTCAGAGGGAAGAAATCGAGCCCGGGCCGCTCTTCGGACGAGACGGCGGTCACCAGCACCTGGCTGCCCCCGAAGGTCACGAGGACCGCACCGTGGGCTTGTTTGGCAAGACGACCAGTTTCCAGCGTGAGCTGGCGGTCGCCGATCATGACGGATTCACGGACGAACATGGCTATGTGTGCGCTCCTTGGCGCGGACGTGCTGCTGCGTGCAGCGAAACGCCGGCGGGCGACCTGGGCTTCAGCCTCGGTTCCTGCGCACGGACCGCCGGCAGCCGGGGGCCTGTTCGCACGAAACGAAGTTGAAGGGATCGCGCCTGATCTGCCGGTAGTGAGAGCGCACGCGGACGGAGTAGGGCCCCATGCCCCGCGCCAGTCAACGTGCGCTCGGCCCCGCTTACTTGCGGATGCCGTGAGCGGTCAGAACAGCCTTGTAGCGCTCGACGTCGCTGCGCTTCAGGTAGTCGAGCATGCGACGACGACGGCTCACCATCTTGAGCAGGCCGCGGCGGCTGTGGTGATCTTTCATGTGCGTCTCGAAGTGAGACGTGAGATGTGCGATCCGCTGCGTCAAAAGGCCGATCTGGACCTCCGGCGAACCGGTGTCGGTGGCATGAAGGCGGGTCGTTTCGATGAGCGTCTGCTTGGCGCCAGGTGCGAGAGGCATTCTTCTCTTTTCCTCGGTATTCGTTTTTTGGAGGGGCGAGTATATGTGCCGAAACCGGCCGGTCAACTTCGACCGGGCGCAGAAGTTCAGGTGCAGCAGTAGTGTGAGTCCAGCACCGGCCGGAGGCGAATAATCCAGTTACGCTGGATCTAGGATGTCGATCAGCCGGGGAGCGAAGCGCTCGGCGAGCCCCTGCTCCAGCTCGTTGGCCGTGGAGGCCTCGAACGCCAGGCTGGCGGCGTCCTCGGCCTCGGCCAAGGTGACCCGGGACATCGCTGCCTTGACCTCGGGGATGGCCGACGCCTCCATGCTGAAGTTCCGCAGGCCCATGCCGAGCAGCAAGATGACCGCCAGAGGGTCGCTGGCCATCGCGCCGCACACCGAAACGGAGCGCTGTCGGAGCGCCCCGGCCTCGATCACCCCTTTGATCAGGCGCACCACCGCGGGGTCGAAATGGCTCGCCAAACGGGCGAGCTCCCGGCTCGTCCGATCGACGGCGAGCGAATACTGAACGAGGTCGTTCGTGCCGATGCTGAGAAACTCCACCTCGCGCGCAAACTCGTTCGCCATGATGGCGGCGGACGGGACCTCGACCATGCAACCGAGCGGGATGTGATCGGAATGGGCGTGGCCGGCGCGATCGACCTCCAGCACCGATTCGCTGAGCAACGCGCGGACGGCCCGCATTTCGCTGAGCGCGGCCACCATCGGCACCATGATCCGCACGGGCCCGTGTGCCGAGGCGCGCACCATCGCGCGCAGCTGCGTCTTCATGAGCTCGGGCTGTTCGAGGCCGAGGCGCACGGCGCGCAAACCGAGCGCGGGATTCATGTCCCGCGGCATCTTGATGGCCGACACGAATTTGTCGCCGCCGATATCGAAGGTGCGCAGGGTCACTGGCCTGGGCGCCATCGTCTCCACCACCGTGCGGTACGTTTGGTACTGCTCCTCTTCGGTCGGGGGCAGCTTGCGATCGATGTAGAGAAACTCGGTGCGGTAGAGGCCGACCCCGCGCGCCCCGTGGCTGAGCGCGATGTCGGCTTCGCGAGCCAGCTCGATGTTCGCCTCCAGGTTGATCGGGTGCCCGCAACGCGTGCAGGCCGGCTCGTCCCGTAGCTCACGCAAACCCCGCGCGACCTGATAGTAGCGCTCGGCCCGCGGCTCGAGCTCGTCGAGCAACTCCGGGCTCGGGTTGACGATGACCTTGCCGTGAACGCCATCGACCACGATGCGGTCGCCGTCGCCCACGTAACCGAGCACCCCGACCGCCCCGACCACCGCCGGAATTTCCATGGCGCGTGCCAGGATGGCCGTGTGGCTCGTGCGCGTGCCGACCTCGGTCACGATGCCCAAAACGTGCGACTTGTTGAGCGTCGCCGTCTCGGCGGGCGACAGGTCGCGCGCGACGATGACCACGGGTTCGGAGTGCTCGGGAATGAACACCCCCTCCTTTTGGCCCGCCAAGGTGCGCAGAAGCCGATCGCGAATGAACTCGAAGTCGTGGCTACGCTCCGCCAGGTACGGGTCCTCGGACTCGCGTAATTGGCTGCACATGACCTCCACCGACGCCTCCAAGGCCCATTCGGCGCACTGATTCTCCAGGCCGATCAGGTCCCGCACGTCGTCCCGGAGCGTCGGGTCGCCGAGCATCATGATGTAGGCGTCGAGAATGGACGTCTCGGCCATGACGGAGTCGCCACGCCGGAGTTTTTCCGTCACGGCGCGCAGGTCTTCGACGGCCTGAGAGACGGCTTGATCGAAGCGACCGACCTCGTGCTCGATGTCGGCGTGAGCGATGCGGCGGTGTGTGACGCCGGTGCGCAGTGTCGCGACGACCATGGCGCGGCCGATGGCAAAGCCACCGGAGCCGCCTATGCCGTCCAGCTCCACACTGCGGTGTTTCCGTGCGCCTCCCCCGTCCATCCCCCCCTCAGTCCTCCTCCCCGAACCGGTCCCCAATCAAGGCCCCGATCGCGGAGACCGCCTCCTCGGCCCCGCCACCCTTGGCCTCCACTTCTACGAACGTGCCCTTCGAGCCGCAGAGCAGCAAAACCCCCATGACGCTCTTGCCGTTGGCCACTTGATCCCCTTGGCGCAGGGTCACGTCGCACGGGAACTTGGACGCAAGTTGCACCAGCCGACTCGCGGCACGAGCATGCAACCCTAGCCGATTGACGATCTCGAACTTGCCCTCCGCATGGGGGGAATCGGCCTCTCTATTTTTCATCGCACGACGCTCGGCGGGATCTCGGACGGACGCGGTCCGACCGAGCCCAGAGTACCAGGACTATTGCCGTCGGCGCGATGTACGTCGCGGTGCCGGGTTTCCAGGCGCGTTCCAACCTCGCCCGCCAGCTCCGATGCCAGCGTTTCCACCAGCGCGACCGAACGGTGCCGCCCGCCCGTGCAGCCGATGGCGATGGTCAGGTAGCTCTTGCCCTCGCGGCGAAACAGCGGAAGGCAGAAACGAATCAGCGCCTCCGTCAGATCCAGGAACGTCCGCGAGTCGCTGCTCTGAAGCACGTAGTCTCGCACGGCCTCATCGTGACCCGACAGGCTCCGGAGCTCGTCCTTGAAGTAAGGGTTGGGCAGGAATCTGACATCGAGCACCAGATCCACATCGCTGGGCAGACCGTACTTGAAGCCGAACGACATGATGCGCACGCGCAGCGCACCAGTGCCCGACACGTCCGCCTGGGCGAAGTGGTCGAAGCACGTGCGCCGCAGCTCGTGCACGGACATCTCCGTGGTGTCCACGATGAGGCTCGCCCTGTCGCGCAAGGGCGTCAGGATCTCCCGCTCGAGCTGGACCGCCTCCGCGACCGAGGTGACGCTGGCTCGATCTCCCTTGGTGAGGGGGTGCGGCCTGCGCGTCTGACTGAAGCGGCGAATGATGAGCTCATCCGACGAGTCCAAGAACAAGATGCGCAGGCGCAAATTGGGACGCGCCGACAGCTCGCCGAGCGCTTGCGGGGTCGCCAGAAGGTAGCTGCCGCCACGCGCGTCCAGGCCGAAGGCGACCCGCCCTTCCCCGCCCTTTTCGAGCGCGTCCAAGGTCGAACCCAGGACCGGGATGGGCAGGTTGTCGACGCAGAAGTAGCCGAGGTCCTCGAGCGCGGCCACGGCCGTGGACTTGCCGGCACCACTGAGCCCCGTGACGATGACGAGTTCCAGGGGCAAGGCCGAGGCGGTCATTTCTTGCCCTGGTCGTCACCCGGGATGCCGCGCATCGCCGACAGGAGACCCGTGAACCGCACCGACTCGACCGAATGGACCGGTGGGGGCGCCGAGCTCTCGTCCGCAAGGCGCGGGGCTGGACTCGGTCGTGACTCCGCCTGGTGATCGATGCGATCGATGAACTCCTTGGCCGGGTGATGCCCCGCCCGCCGCAACAGCTCGGCGCGCGCCGCGATCTCGATGATCGAGCTCATGTTACGGCCGGGTTGAACGGGCAGGCGCACTTTCCGCACTGGAACGCCGAGGATCTCCTCGTGATGATCTTCGACGCCGATTCGGTCGTACTCGGCCTCGGGATCCCAGAGCTCGAGCTCCACCACGAGGTCGACGCGCTTCCTATCGCGCACGGCCGTGACACCGTACAGGTCCTTGATGTTCAGGATGCCGAGGCCCCGCACCTCCATGTAGTGACGCAGGGCGGAGGCGGGTTCCCCGAAAATCATGCCAGGCGGGCGGTAATCGCACTCCACCACGTCGTCGGCGACCAAGCGGTGCCCGCGCATCACGAGCTCGAGCGCGCACTCGCTCTTGCCGATACCGCTCTTGCCGACCAAGAGCACACCCACCTCGAAGATGTCGACCAAAACGCCGTGGATGCGACTGCGCGGGGCCAGGTGCTCGTCGAGCACCGTGTGCAGAGCGGCGATGCAGATGGACGATCGCTCGCGCACCACGATGAGTGGGGTGCCCCGGCGCTCGGCCTCGGCGATGAACGCCGCCGGCGGCGGCGCACCACGTGTCACCACGACCAAGCTGGGGCTCTGGCTGAACAGGTACGCCGCGGCGGCGTTCTGTGCGTCGGGTCCGAGTCCCTCGACGTAACTGAGCTCCGTCTCGCCCAGGACCTGAACGCGCGTCGGCACGAGGCCATGCACGTGACCCACCAGCGCCAGACCCGATTTCTGAATCCGCGGGTGGGTGATCGGACGATCGAGCCCGTGCGCGCCGGCGGCGAGTCGCCATTCGAGGCCGAGCCCACGATCCGCCAGGAGCTGACGGACACTGACGGCGAGGAGTGCTGCAGACGTGGGCGGAGTCGTCGACCTCATGGAGTCACCGAGGAGGCTTCGTGCTCCTCGATGAGAGCATAAGCCTGCTCGGGCCCCGCAGCTTCCAGCAATCGACGGCGAGTCTCCGGGGGGCGCAGGAGGCGCGAAACCCTAGCCAGGATCTTCAGGTGCTCACTGGCCGCACGTTTCGGCCCCACTACCCCGAAGATGATGGTGGCGGGCTGGCCGTCGATCGACTCGAACTCGACGCCCCGGGGCACCAGGATCAAAGCAGCCTTCTGCGCCGAAAACTCCTCCATCGAGGTGTGGGGGATGGCCACGCCGTCGCCGATCCCCGTGCTCTGCAGCTTTTCACGCTCGGCGAGCTGGTGCTCGATGTGGGCCGGGTCCGCGCCGGAGGCAGCGCCGAGCAGCGCCGCCAGCTCGGCCAGAACCTTCGACTTGTCGGTGATCAGGGCACCGCTCGGATCGACGAGGATCCGGTCGACGGTGAGGATTTCGGTCAGTCGCATGGTCCGCCAACGTCTTGGGCTCCCGCGCGAGGAAGCCGAGCGGGGAGGCCGAGCGGGGGAGCCCGCGCGAGCACCCGGCTCGCCTCCGGTCCCGCCGAAACATCGGAAGCACCGGAGGCAGGGGTGAGCTTGGGCCCCCGATCACTCGAGGGTCAATCGGGCGCCTTCTATCGGTCTCCGCTGGCCTCCGCAAGCGCCAGCAGAGCGTCCGAAGCCGGTTCCCCCTCCTTATGACGCAGATCGACCTCCTTGTGACGGCGCGCGCTCGACACGCCGTGCTTCTTCGTGATCTGGCGCTCGAGCTTGGTCACGACCGTGTCGATGGCGGCGTACATGTCGGCCGCTACCTCCTTGGCCTCGTACCACTCACCGCCACTATGAACCTGAATTTCCACCGAGCTCTGCAGCTTTTCATGGGCAAGGGTCACCTTGGCCTCCATCGGCTTTTGGAGGAACTTCTGCAGCCGAGAAATCCGGGTCGTCGCGTGTCCCTTCAGGGCTTCGGTCGCGTCGATGTGGCGGAAGGTGATGTTGACGGTCATGTTGGCTCCTTTGTTCATGATGGATCGCGCGAGCTCAGCGCCAAGCTGCCCTCGTCTCGCGGGATGTCGACGCGAAGGCGTCGAAGTCGCGTTTAGAGCCTCCCCGTCGGCGCTCATCCGGGCCCAGAGGGGCCGCTTGAGGGACCGCGCCCCGAGGGGCAACGGCCACGCGCCGGAGGAAGCCACGTCTTCGACTCCCAGTGTCAACGTAGCCAATATAGGCCTCTGCTCGGCCGCGGGAGTGAAAAATCGATGCCGGGCCCGATTTTAGGTCGGAGGTCTGGCGACCCGAGTGATGGCTTCCCAAGCCGACCGGCCGGGGCGGGCAGGCCTTTCCGTTCAGTCCGGCTGAACGTCGGAGCTCAGAACATCTCTTTTCGTCGCGACGAAGCCAAAATACCAAGCATTTCTCGATATTTAGCCACAGTACGGCGCGCGATCTTGATGCCCTGCTCCTTGGCGAGACGCTCCACGATGGTCTGGTCGCTCAGCGGTCGCGCCTTCGGCTCCTCGTCGATCATCTTCTTGATGGCCTGCTTCACGCTCTCGGACGCGATGTCGTCCTCGGCCACGCGGCGGATGCTCGAGTTGAAGAAGTACTTCAGCTCGAACAGGCCCTGCGGCGTGTGCATGTACTTGCTGGTCGTCACCCGCGAGATGGTCGACTCGTGCATGCCGAGCGCGTCGGCCACGTCGCGCAGGATCATGGGCTTCAAGTACGCCACACCGAGCTCGAAGAACTCCTTTTGCTTTTCGACGATGCATTCGCTCACGCGAATGATGGTCTTGCGCCGCTGTTCGATGGCGCGAATGAGCCACTGCGCATTGCGCAGCTTCTCGCCGATGAACTCTTTGGCCTGGGGATCGGCCAGGAGCTTGCGTGTCAGCTCTTCGTTGATGTGTAGCCGCTGGACGCCACGATCGTTGTCCAAGATGCGATAGCCATCGCCCTCCTTGGTCACGTACACGTCGGGCGTGATGGCCATGCTGCGTTCGTCGTGGTCGATGAAGTTGCGCGCCGGCGTGCTCTCGAACGTCTGGATTTCCCGCACCAGGTCGTAGAGCTCCTCCAGCGGCAGCTTCATGGCCTTGGCGATGCCCTGATAGTTCCGCTTCTCGAGATCGCCGATGTGATTGCGAATGATCTCGTAGATGGTGTCCCCGGGCTTGTAGCCCGCGATGCTGGCTTGGATCTCCAGGCACTCCCGCAGGTTGCGCGAGGCGACGCCAGGCGGGTCGAACCTCTGGATCAGCTCGAGCACGTACGGGACCTCGTCGGCATCGAGGCCTGCTTCTTCGGCCAAGTCGGCCACGGTGAGGTCCGGCGTGCGGGTGCCATCGGGACGCTCGACGCCCTCGAGATCGAGGTAGCCGCGGTCGTCCAAGTTGCCGATCACGAGCTCCGCGAAACGCCGCTCGACCTCGGAAAAATCGCTCATCTGCAGCTGCCACATCAGGTGGTCCTGCAAACTCTTGGGCCGGGTCAGGCTCTGCTCGATCGGCGGCAAGTCCTCGAAGCCCCCCGAGCCCTGACCGGGGCCGCCACCCGAGTTCTGCAGGGTGCGGTTTTCCAAGAACTTCTCCCAGTCGACCTCGCGCGTCGCCTTCTCGGTCGCCCGGTTGTCTTCGGCCGAGCCGCTGGTCGGTTCCGCTCGCTCCCGAGCCCGCTCGTCCTTCCCCCGTGCGTCGGGCTCGTCGTCGGACAGGACGGGATTGTTGTCGAGCTCCTTGCGGACCTCGTCGATGAGCTCCATGCGCGAGAGCTGCAGCAGTTTGATGGCCTGCTGCAGCTGGGGGGTCATCACCAGCTGCTGGGACAGGCGAAGGGACTGCTTGATTTCCATGGGGACGGGAGGAGACCGGACTCTGGTATGGTATTTGCGTCTCGGGCCTCAGACCTCGAATCTAGCCTTAACACCCCCGCGGCCAGGACAACAGGGTCGCCTCCAGGCCACCCGAAGAACCCGGCTTGACGCCGTGGGCTGGGGTCCAGCACCCTCCTCCGGATGCGCCCGCACGCTGGCCCGATGATCCCGGCTTACCGGGTTAAGGCGCTCTACCTGTGCGTGCGCGACGTCGGGGGCCCGGAGGCGGCGGGGGCGTTCACCCGGAAAAGCCCGGCCGGGCGAGCCGACGACGACGAAACGGCCGGTCTCACCCTGGAACTTTGGCTCGTAGCCCTGCGCGTCTTCACCGAGCTGCTCGGCCCCGCCGCGTTCGAACGCTTGCCCCAATACCTCGTTCATCCGACGAATCTCGGCCACTGGTCGCTCTTGTTGCGGGGTGCCGAGGGTCCGGACGACGTTTATCGGCGCCTCGTGACCTTCTCGAGCGAGCACGGGGCCCCGGGGGAGTGGACGGAGGAGGGCGCCGCTCGGCACAGCTGGCGCGCTTCCTGCCCCGCCATGGACCTCGATCCCTCGGACCGACAGCTCGTCACCCGGGCGCTCGCCGCGGATTTGGCCGCCGTGCCTCTGCTCTTCGGCCGGCGCGAGGCGCGAGTGAGCGTCCTCTCGGTAGATGGCGACCGCATCCTGCTCGAGGCTCTCTTTCCACCGCAAAGCGCCTGGCTGGACGTTGGCCTGCGCGCCTTCCCCTTGGCGACCGGAGCCGTGTGCTTGGCCCTGCTGAGCCTGGACGGACGCGAGGCGGCGCAGGTCGTCGGCCTTTCGCTCGGGCTCCTCGTCGCGGCGGCTCTCGTCTCCTTTCTGCTCGGCAGGGAGCTCGCCCATCGCCAGAGCGACCGGGCGCAGCGCACCAGGATTGCTGCCCTCGAGCGCGAAACCAGCGTCCAGGAGGAGCAGGCTCAGAATGCGCGCGCCTCCGGCGACCGGCCGATCGCCGGTGAATACGAGCTGGGCGAGCAGCTCGGCGTGGGCGGTGCCGGCGCGGTGTGGGAAGCGCGGCGGGTGCGCGATGGCTCGATCGTCGCGCTCAAGATCCTGCGCCTCGGTCCGGCGAGCGACAGTCGGGCCAGTGATCGCCTGCAGCGAGAGGCCGAAGCGCTCGGGCTCACCTGGCACCCGAACATCGTGCGCATCTTCGATCACGGCATTTTGCCCTCGGGGCTCGGCTACTTGGTGATGGAGCGCCTCCGGGGCGAGACGCTGTCGGCCAGGAGCCGACGGCTACGCGGCTTGCCCCCGCGCGAGGTCGTGCGCTGGGGCATCCAGGCAGCCGAGGCGCTGCGCGCGGTGCACAGCGCCGGTATCGTGCACCGCGACGTCAAGCCCGGGAACCTGTTCATTCACCGCGAGGGCAATCGCGAGGTGCTCAAGCTGCTCGACTTCGGCGCGGCCTACGTGGACTGGGCAGAGACGCGCCTCACCCGCGACGGCGCGGCCGTTGGCACTCCGGGCTATGCCGCACCCGAGCAGGAGCAAGGCTCCGAAGCCCACCCGTCGGCGGACATCTACTCGCTCGGAGTCAGCCTGCTCGAGCTGTGGACGGGGGAGCCGCCGGATCGCGGTGCTTCGGAGGCCAACCTGCGCGGGCGCCTGGACGACAGCGTGGCCCAGTCCAAGGACACTCTCGGCAGCGGGCTCGGCGAGCTTCTGCTCAGCATGACGTCGAGCGAAGCGAAGGATCGTCCCGAAAGCGTGCGCGAGTTGCGGCGTCGCCTGCAGGAGCTCTTGGTCCGTACGGACAGCGAAGAGCCACCCCTGCCGAGCACGGCGCCTCCGTCGGTGAAGCTGGCCTGAGCTCTCGCTAGAGCCGGCCGCCCTCGAGTCGAGCGACCACGTACTGCTCGTCCGTGCCCGGCACGGCGACCGTCGCGACCCCTTGGAAGCCGAGGTCCAGGGCGCGCTGCACCAAGCGCGCGTCCACGACGTACGTGCAGGCGACGGTTTGTAGCGGTGCGCCCACCACGTAGCTGCGATCCGCGGCGCGGATGAGCCAGGTGTCGATCGAGCGCGCGGCGAAGAAGCCCGGCGCGATGCGCTTGGAGGTGTGGCCCCCGGAGAGCGCGGCGACGCGGGGATCGGTGACGCCCGCGAGATCGATCACCTCGGCCCCGGTTGCGCGCCCCACCCAGCCGATGTCCACCGTGGCGATCCGTCGCGCACCCTGCAGGAGCGGCCGGAGCTCGGCCACCATGTGCTCGCGGCGCGGGACCACCTGGCGCGTGGCGGCCCCGAATGCAAACAGGAGGGAAGAGCTGACGCAGGCTGCGCCGAGAGCGATGGCGAGCACCAGTCGCGGCCGACGAACGTCGCGCACTCCGACCGCTACGAGCCACGGCAGGACCGGCAACCAGAGCCGATAGAGCGGCATCCAGTCCCCGCCCGCCAGCACCACGCTGGCGCCGTGCGCAGCAAATGCGAGCCACCAGCGCGGACGCGAGGCGGCGCGCTCGGCGGCGAGCCCCCAGATGAGCCAGAGCGGACCACACAAAACGAGACTGCCGATGCCGTAGCGCAGGCCCGCCGACAGGTCGGGCTCCTTGGCCAGGAGCGCGAGCGGCAGCGGCGTGTCGAACCAACTCAACCGGAGGCCGGCAACGACCAGCGGCGGTGCGAGCAGGAGCAGGATCGGACCGAAGCGCTGCCGAAGCCGACGGCCGTGGTCGAGCACGAGCGCCGTGACGAACGCGAAGCCGGCGAGCTCCGGGCGGAGCGCTACTGCGCATCCCAAGAGCAGAGCACCCAGCTCGCGTCGGCGTCCGCCCTGCCCCGGCGCCCGGGCACCCTCCCAGGCCGCGCAGCCCAGGGTGCACAGGCAGCCGACCAGGGGCGTCTCGAGCCCGGCGCCGGCCCAGGCCGCCAGGCTCGGTGACAGGCCAGCGGTCGCGAACCACAGCAGCGGACGCAGCCAGCGAGCCGAAGCCTGCGGCGCGTCCGCGGCAACCGTCCAGGCCGAAACCGCGAGGCTGAGGAGCGTGCACGCCGCGCCGAGCACCCGCGCCGCCAAGAACGCATCGCTCGTGCGGAAAAGGACGCAAATGCCGGCCAAGATCTCGGCAAAACCGAGCGCCGTGACCGCATCCGTCCTCGCAGCACCGCGATTGAAGGAGAAGCCCCCCGTTTCGAGGCCATTTTCAACGACCCGCGACACGATCCAGGCGTCATCGACCGAGAAACCCCAGAGCGCCACGAGGGCGGGCAGAGCGAGCGCCACCATGAGCCCAGTCCAGAGCATCCGAGCAGTGGTCGCCGTCACACTGGATCCGGCCCTAACCCGGACGTCGAAAGCTATCCAAGCTTCCTGCGATCTCGGTTGAAAGTTGGAACCAACCCGGGACTAATTCTTAGGATTCGGTTCAATGGCACCGGTTCACGTCGTCCTGCGCCCCGCGAAGCAAAGTGGCGAGCTTGCGCCCCTGCGCAGCCTGCTCGATCTCGTCGTTGACGGGGTCAACATCACGGCTCGCGCCGGCGAGACGCAGGGCCTGACCCTCCTCGCCGAGCTCGGCCATGCAGTGGCTGCCTTGCGCCGCGGCCGAACACCGCGCTCGACCACCCAGCTCTGCAGCGCGGGCGATACCTGGGAGCTCGGGCTCGAAGCCGATGGCTCCGACGTGCTCCTATCGGTTTATCGAAGTGGCCCTTGCCCCGAGGTGGCGGTGCACGAGCGCCGGGTGCCCCTCACGGACCTGTCGCAAGCCATCCTGGCCGCCTTGGAGACCAGCCTGTCCTCGCACCTGCCGCCTGGCCATCGTTCGGTGCTCGAGGCAGCCCAGGCCCAGCTCGTCCGAGGCGACCTCGGGGCCAAGCCACTGGCTCGCGGCCTGGTCCAAGACCGCATCGCGGTGCAGAGCGGCGGCCGGCTCGAGCTGCGCGCCGACTGCAAGTTCCGTGTCGGCGGCGCGAATGCCCCCGCGCCGGATGCACGCGTCGAGCGCTCCGACTTGCACGGTTTGCTCCTGCCGGGCGACCTGCGCTTGTCCTTGGGGCGCCGCTCGATCGCCTTGGTCGGGACCCAACTGTTCCTGCTCAGCGAACGTCTCTTGTGGCTCGCCGAAGATGCGCTCGATAGCTGGCAATCGGCGCGGCCGCTGTTTCGACGGGTGGAGCTCGAGGGTGTGCGCCTCGGCGTGCGCCGCGGTCCGGGTGATTCGCCGCTCGCGCTCACCATCGCCATCCTGCCCAAGGACGGCGGCAAGCCCAAGCAACTCACGCTCTCCGACATCGACACGACGGACTTCGTCGAGTCGAGTGCGCAGTTTGCGGAGTCGCTTGGTGAACGTTTCGTCCTCCACGATCCGGCGCAGAAGCAAAACCTGCGCCTCAGCGTGCTCGTAGAAAGTGCGCGCATCCTGCGCGAGCGCCTATCGGAGCTGCGGCAGGATGACGTTTTGACCAATCACGAACGCGAGAGCTACAAGAGCTACGGCTTGCCGCAGGTCGCCTCGACGCGGCCCGAGCCCTGGGCCCAGGGCGGCAAGATGCGCTTTTCGCCGCGCTGGGTCGCCGCCGTTCCGGCCATCGATCTGCGCTCGACGTTCCTCTACGCCGAGCATTTCGTCGTAGCCTCGGCGCGCGAGCTGGCGGCCTTGGATCCCGCGAGCGGCAGCGTGCGCTGGCGCGTGCATTCCGAGCGCGCCGCGACCGTGGCCACGCCCCTCGGCCTCGCCCGCCTGCACGCCGACGGGCGCGTGCGTTTGCACGCCCTGGAGAACGGCGAGGTGCGCGCCGTGGCACGCCTCGAACCCCGGGCGGGCGGCGGCGCGGCCGGCGCGCTCGTCAATACACCGGGCTTGCCGCGTCAGCTGCTGCTGGCCGAAGGCGACCGCGCCATCACCGCCTTGGATTTGGCGAGTGGCGAGGTGCGTTGGCGCCACAAGGCATCGCGGCCAGCGCAGTACCGGCTGCGTCGCGCGGGACGGCTGATCCTGGTGACCGGCGGGGATTCTGCTCTGACGGCTTTGGATGTGTCGAGCGGTGAAGTCGTGTGGAAGGTGCGGGACCGTTTGCCGTTCAGTGGCGACATCTGCGTCATCGGCGACAGCGCTTTCGCGCTCTCGGTGAGCTCGACCGGCGCGGCACGCTTGCACCACTTCGATCTGTGGTCGGGGGAACGCAAATGGACCGCCCTCATCGAGGAACAGCCGGTGTTCGGGCAGCCGCCGCTGGTCTGCCACGGCCACGTGGTGGTCATCACCCGCGATCGCCGGGGCATGGGGCTCGTAGCGTTCCAGCAGGAAACCGGCGCCTTGTCCTACTCCCACGAGCCAGGCCTCACCGCGGCAGCGACGGCGTGGCTCTCGACCGAGCATGGCCTGGTCGCCAACAGCGCTTCGGGCACGCTGCTCTGCTTGCACGGCGCAACCGGCGAGGTGCGCTACAGCCACATCTTCTCGCGCCAGGTCGACTCGGATCAGCCTCGTCGGCTCGAGCCCGTCCTGGCTGCCGGGGCGCTCTTCGTGCCCCAACACTTGGTGCGCGTGCTGCGTCCGAGTGACGGCGAAATCCTGGGCGAGATCCCATGCGACCTCATCCCCGACCTCTTGCGGGTCGACGAGCGTTCGAACGTCTACATCGCCGAAGAAAGCGGGCACATGGCGGCCTACAGCTCCCTGCCCCGTTTGCACCTCGTGCGTTGAGGGCCGGCCTAGCCTGCCGGGCTGGCCGAGCTCGGTACGATGTCGAGGCGCACCTTCGCGCTCTCCTGCAGGTCCACACCGAGCCGTGGCAGATCGGTACGATCGAGGCGCGCGCGCACGACGTGCATCGCATTATCGATGGCCACGACGTCCAGCTCCTCGAGCTCGATCCACACGTTCTCCCCCTGCAGCGGCTCGCTCGAGACGATCAGATGATTCACGTGGCCCGTGGTCGTCGGCGCTTCGCACTCACTGGACAGGCTCGAGCAAGTGCCGCGATCGGAGCAACGTTTCTTGTACGTCGAATAGTAGAGCTGCTTGCCGCCGTGGCAGGCCACCAAGGACTGGCCGTCCGTCATGAGGAGCGTGAGCGTGGCGCGGTGTCCCTCGCCGTCGCAGATCTCGCGCGTGCGGCGCACCGTTTGGCGTAGCGCCGAGACGACATCCGTGAGCGCGTGCGGGCTGCCCAAGGGACCCAGCTCGCGCAGGCGCGAGAGGAACTGGAAGAACAAGAGCTCGCTGTCGGTGTCGCCGAGCACGAAGCGCAAGAGGCTCGGTGTGATCTCGGCGCGCAGCTGATCGCGCACGGCCTCCAGGTTCGGAATGTCGCCGTTGTGCGCGCCCACCCAGCGTCCGTATTGAAACGGGTGGCTGTTGAGCACGCTGGTCTTGCCTTGCGTGGCCTGCCGCACGTGGGCGACGACCGTCTCGGAGGCGACGACGCCGCTCAGCCGCTGAAAGAGCGTGTCCCCGACGGCCGCCCGGTCACTGCGCATCAGATGGGGGCAAGCATCGACGTAGTAGGCGACCCCCCAGCCGTCCGGGTGCTTGTGGCTCTGCACACCGAGGGCATTTTCGGCGAGCACCAGCGAGCGGTGGACCTGACTCGGGATGACGCTGCGGAAGCCGAAAAGCCGGCACATGCCGAAAGAGACTGTGCCACACTTGCCTGGACGGGGAAACAGAGGTTTTTGGCAGAGAAAGGGAGACGCCTGCGAAACCAAACCGGGCGCCCGCGCGAAAAGAGGAAGAGGATCCGCGCATGGAGGATGAAACGAAGAAAGGCCTGCCCCGCCGCCACTTTCTCGGTCAGGCCGCCTACGGCACGACGGTGCTCGTTTTTGGCTCGAGTTACCTCGTCTCGCAGACGCTGACCGCACGGGCCGAGGCCGCCACTCGGGCGGACGGACGCCCCCGTCTCCCGCCCGGCCAGCGCGTCCTCGAGAAGCTCAAGCCCATGGGCGGGGATCCGGGAGATCCGCGGGCCAGCGCGTTTCGCTTGCAGGTGGGCGGCAGCGTCGAGCGCCCCTTTTCGCTCGGCTTCGCGGAGTTGCTCAAAGAGCCCACGGCCACGCTGAGCTTGGACGTGCACTGCGTCACCGGGTGGTCGCTCTTCGGTGCGCGCTTCAAGGGCGTGCGGGTGCGCGACTTGGCCGCGCGGGCCGGAGTCAAGCCGTCGGCCCGGCACGTCGTCTTCGAAGCGGCCCACGGCTACACCTCGAACGTGCTGCTGGCCGAAGCTCTCGATCCGAACGTGCTCGTGACCTGGGAGCTCGATGGCCAGCGCTTGGCCGGTCCTCACGGTGGTCCCGCTCGAGTGGTGGTCCCGGACCTGTACTTCTGGAAGAGCGCCAAGTGGATCACGGGGATCCGCTTCACCGAACAGGACGAGCCCGGCTATTGGGAGACGCGCGGGTACAACAATCACGCCGATCCGTGGCGCGAGGAACGCTACGCTTGACCCGAAAACGGCTGCCGATCCGCCGCTACCTCCGAGCCTTGCACCGGGACTCCGGCTACCTCGCGGTGGGCCTGACCTTCGTCTACGCCTCGAGTGGTCTGGCGGTGAATCACATCGCGGATTGGGATCCGAACTTCACTCAAATCGATCGCACCGTGCCGGTCGCCCTCGACCCCGCCTTCGCTCGTTTGCATCTGACCGAGGATGCGGCCAGCGCACGGCGCGTCGCCGAAGCGACGATGCGCGCCCTCGGGCGCGACGACGCGGTCAAGGACGTGTACGCCGTCGACGATGCTCACGTGGACGTCACCCTGGACGGCACGATGCTCTACGTGGACGTCGGGAAAGGTTTGGTGCGTGAGGAAGGACAGCACGAGCGCTTCCTTCTGCGCTTGGCCAACTGGCTGCACCTCAATCGCGGCAAGAAGGCGTGGACCGTGATCGCGGACGGCTACGCGGTGCTCCTGCTCTTCTTGGCCACGAGTGGCCTCTTCATGCTGCCCGGCAGGCTGGGCCTCCTGGGGCGCGGCGCCGTCCTGACGGGCCTAGGCGCCCTGGTCCCGATCCTCTACGTGGTCCTGAGCGGCGGCCCCTGACGGCCTCGGCCCCACGATCTCGCCGGTTTCCGCACCTGTTCCTGCGGTCAGAAGCGCCGGTGCAACGCCCCGATAATCCGGGCGAAAAGGTCCTTCCAGTGAGGAGGGAATGCTGATAACACTTGCGCCGTCGCCGCCAGCTACGGCAGAGTGCGCGCCATCGCCAGCGTGGCAGCGCTTTCCCGACCTCTCCAAGGACCCAATGCGGACTCTTCAGACCCCCCTCTTCCTGCTCTCTTTCCTCGTCCCCGCCGTCGCCTTCGCGCAAGACGCGCCCGCTGAGGATCCCCTCGCCACTGAGCCCGCACCGGCTGAAGCGCCCGCCGCTGAGCCCGCCCCCGCTCCGGCACCAGCCACCGCATCGGCCAGCGCCAGCGCGTCGCTGACCCCGGCGCCGACGGGCGCTCCCCAGGGAGCCCCCCCCATGATGGCGGGTCCGCCGCCCACCGAGCCATCCACCTCGAGCGCTCCGCGCAGCCGCGGCGGCGGTCCCGAGAGCGGCAAGTGGAACTTCGGTTTCGCCGGCTACTTCCGCGCCCCGATGCGCATCGGCTTCGGCCAGTCGGGCGGCCCGCAGTTCGTCGACCCCGTCACCAACCCCGATGGCCTCGTGCCGGCCTA
>Ga0164308_10000371_pt1 | contig 24699 bp, 13 predicted proteins | sample Whisoiple_246_MG_FD_109983 | JGI IMG/M metagenome (GOLD analysis project Ga0164308, IMG submission 109983) | Soil microbial communities amended with fresh organic matter from upstate New York, USA - Whitman soil sample_246_MG | ecosystem: Environmental > Terrestrial > Soil > Unclassified >... | reverse complement strand
CATGAAGTGGGTGACCAGCAGGACGGTCACCCCGCCGTCCCTGATCTCCTCGATGAGCCGCCAGGTGTCGCGGCGGGCCCGGGGGTCGAGACCGGTGGTGAGTTCGTCCAGCACGACCACCCGCGGACTGCCGATCAGGGCGAGCGCGATGAAGAGGCGCTGCTTCTGGCCGCCGGACAGCTGGGCGAAGCGGCGGTCGAGGTGCCCGTCCAGCCCGAGCCGTCCGGCGAGCGCGTCCCGGTCGGCGGGGTGCCGGTAGAAGGCGGAGTAGAGCTCCAGCGCCTCGCGCACGGTCAGCTTGGGCTGGAGCTCGCTCTCCTGGAGCTGGGCACCCAGCAGGTGCGTGACCTCCTGGCGGTCGGCGACGGGGTCGAGTCCGGCGACCCGGACGGTGCCCGCGTCGGGGGTCCGCAGCCCTTCGACGCATTCGACGGTGGTGGTCTTGCCGGCTCCGTTGGGGCCGAGGATCCCGAAGATCTCCCCCTCGTCGACGGTGAAGCTCACCCCGTCGACCACGGCACGGCCGCCGTAGGCCTTGCGCACCCCGTGCACTTCGATGATTGACATGCCCCGAGGATTGCGCCGCGGGGCGGGCGCCGGTATCCGCCGACCCGCTCGGACCGGCATCGTCCGATCGGTTGACCCGGCTCTGCGACCCGCGGTGTCCGACCGGAAAACCACATGAGCGATGTCAGTGGCGAACCATAGGCTCGGTCCTGATGCCCGAAACACCTGCAGAGCCCACGGACCGGTCCGCCGTGCGCTCCCTCCTGCGTCTGTGGCCCTATGTCAGACCGGTGCGCGCGCGCTGGATCGGCGCCGCCCTGGTGGCGGTTCTCGCGTCCAGCCTCGCCCTGGTGATCCCGCTGGTCCTGAAGTGGATGGTCGACGGCCCGGTGGCGGACCGCGATCCGGGCGGAGTGTGGCTGGGGGCGCTCTGGCTGCTGCTGCTGGGCATCGCCGAGGCCGGGCTGTTCGGCCTGCGCCGATGGCTGGTGGCCCGGCCGCTCGCGGGGGTGGAGGCGTCGATGCGCGCCGACCTCTTCCGCCATCTGCAGCGGCTGCCGGTGGCGTTCCACGACCGCTGGCCCTCGGGGCAGTTGCTCTCACGCGGTACCACCGATCTGATGCTGCTGCGGATGTTCCTGGCCTTCCCGCTGACGTTCCTGCTGGTCAACGGCACGACGATTTTGGTCGGTTTCGTCATCCTGTTCGCGCAGGAGTGGTCGCTGGGGCTGGTGCTGCTCGCGCCCGCCGTCCCGCTGATGGTCCTGTGCTCGCTCTTCGAGACGAAGTACTCGCTGGTGGCGCGCAGGGCCCAGGACCAGGTCGGCGACCTGACGACGGTCGTCGAGGAGAGCGTGCTGGGCATCCGCATCGTCAAGGGGTTCGGCCGCAACCGCAGCCAGGCGCGCGCCTTCCGGGCGCTCGCGCGGCGGCTGCGCACCACGGAACTGGGCAAGGCCCGGCTGCTCGCCGGGATCTGGGCGCTCGTCACCGCCATTCCGGAGCTGGCGATCGGCGCCGCGCTGGTGCTCGGCACGATCGAGGTGGCCGACGGCACCCTCTCGGCGGGCACGCTCGTGGCGTTCCTCTCGACGGCGCTGGCGCTGCGCTGGCCGGTCGACTCGATCGGCTTCCTGCTCGCGATGAGCCAGGAGGCGGCGACGGCGGCCGATCGCTTCTTCGAGGTCATGGACGTCGAGGAGGAGCCGGAGCCCGAGACGTCCGGGACGGCGTCCGGGACGCCGGACCGGGGCATCGTCTTCGACGGGGTCGAGTTCCGGTACCCGGACGCCGAGCCCGGGTCACCTCCCGTCCTCGGCCGGATCGACCTGCGGATCCGGCCCGGCGAGACGATGGCGCTGGTGGGCGCCACGGGTTCCGGCAAGACGACCCTGACGGCTCTCGTGCCCCGGCTGCACGACGTCACGGGCGGCCGGATCCTGCTGGACGGCGAGGACATCTCCACCATGCCGCGGCCGCGGCTGCGCGAGCTGGTGTCGGTGGCCTTCGAGGAGCCCACCCTCTTCTCGGCGACCGTCGGGGAGAACGTGCTGATGGGCGCGGAGGGAGCGAGCGAACAGGAGCTGCGCCAGGCCCTGTCCGTCGCGCAGGCCGACTTCGCGCACCAGCTGCCGCAGGGCGTCGGCACCCAGGTCGGCGAGCAGGGGCTGAGCCTCTCCGGCGGCCAGCGGCAGCGCCTCGCGCTGGCCCGCGCCGTGGTCGGGGGCCCGCGGTTCCTGGTGCTCGACGACCCGCTCTCCGCGCTGGACGTGCACACCGAGGCACTGGTGGAGGCGGCGCTGCGGCGCGTACTGGAGGGGACGACGGCTCTGGTCGTCGCCCACCGGCCGTCCACGGTGATGCTGGCGGACCGGGTGGCCCTGTTGTCCGACGGCCGGATCAGCGCCGTCGGCACCCATCAGGAGCTCCTGCGCACCAGCCCCGAATACGCCTGGCTGATGTCGGGTGCCCACGACACCGGTGTTCTCGTCCCCGAGGAGGGTGGCGCCCGATGACCAGTACGACAGCCGACGGACCGGCCCTCGCCGACGAGGACCTGCCCGGGAAGGGCTCCGGCCCGGCACGGGACGAAGGGGATCCGTTCGGCGCCGACACGCTGCCCGCTCCCCGGGGCGCCACCCGGGCCCTGCTCGTCTCCCTGCTGACGCCGATGCGCGCCCGGGTGGCCGTGACCTCCCTCCTGCTGCTCCTCCAGCAGGCCGCCGTACAGGCGGGCCCGCTGCTGGTCGCGTACGCCATCGACCGCGGGGTGCCCGCGTTCCGGGACCACGACTACGGTCCGCTGGCGGCCGTGGGCATCGGGTACGCCGTGTGCGCGGTGGGCGCGGGAGTCCTCCAGTACGCCTTCATCCGGGCGGCGGCCCGGATCAACCAGGACGTGCTGCTCGATCTGCGGGGACGGATCTTCCGCCACGCGCAGGCGCTGAGCGTGGACTTCCACGAGCGCTACACCTCGGGCCGGCTGATCTCCCGCTCGACCACGGACGTGGAGTCGCTGCGCGAGCTGCTGAGCGAGGGCCTGCAGGAACTGGTCGGGGTGCTCCTGTCGTTCGTCTCGATCTCCCTGATGCTGCTCTGGCTGGACCTCGGCATCGGGGCCATCGCCGTGGCCTCCTTCATCCCGCTGTATCTGCTGGTGCGGGGGTACCGGCAGCGGGCGGCCAAGGCGTACACGGCCCGATCGACGGCGATCGCCGCGGTCATCGTGAAGTTCGCCGAGACCATGAACGGCATCCGTCCCGTGCAGGCCTTCCGCAGGGAGCGGGCCAACGACAGGGACTTCGCCGTGTCGAACCACGACCACGAGCGGCGGAACGGCGACGCCCTGCTGGAGATGGCCCGTTACGTCGTCGGCTCCCGGCTGGTCGCGAACACGGCGGTGGCCGCGATGGTGCTCTGGGGCGCCTACCGGGTGGCGTCCGGCACGCTGGCGCTCGGGGTGCTGGCCGCCGCCGTGCTGTATCTGCGGCGGCTGTACGACCCCATCGACCGCCTCGCGATGTTCCTCAACTCCTACCAGTCGGCGTCCGCCTCGCTGGAGAAGATCGCGGGTCTGCTCGCGCAGACACCCGCGGTCCCCGAGCCCGCGGAGCCGAAGGCGCTGCCGCCGGTCGCCGGTGAACACCCGGGCCGGGAGGTCACGTTCGACGGTGTGCGGTTCGCCTACCGCACGGGGGGCGAGGTCCTGCCCCGCTTCGGCCTGACGATCCCGGCGGGCCAGACCGTGGCCGTGGTCGGCTCGACGGGTGCGGGCAAGTCGACGCTGGCCAAGCTGCTGGCGCGCTTCTACGACCCGACCGAGGGCCGGGTCCTGCTGGACGGCACCGACCTGCGCGACCTGGCGACGCCGGAACTGCGCCGGGGCGTGGTGATGGTGACCCAGGAGGCGTTCCTGTTCTCCGGGACGATCGCCGAGAACATCGCGATCGGCCGCCCGGAGGCGACACCCGAGGAGATCGAGCACGCGGCGAAGGCGATCGGGGCGCACGACTTCATCAGCTCCCTGCCCGACGGGTACGACACGGACGTCCGCAAGCGCGGTGGCCGGATCTCCGCCGGACAACGGCAGCTCGTCGCGTTCGCGAGGGCCCTGCTCGCCGACCCCGCGGTGCTCATCCTCGACGAGGCCACGAGCTCACTGGACGTCCCCGGGGAACGGGCGGTGCAGCGGGCCATGGACACGGTGCTGCACGGGCGTACGGCGGTGGTGATCGCGCACCGCCTGTCGACGGTGGAGATCGCGGACCGGGTGCTCGTGATGGAGCACGGGCGGATCGTGGAGGACGGCCCCCCGGCCGAACTCGTCGCCGGTGCGGGCAGGTTCGCCGGCCTGCACAAGGCGTGGCGGGAGAGTCTGGCCTGAGGACGGCGGCCCCGCCGGGCGGCCCCGCGGCGCCTGACGCGGGGCCGCCCGGTGCGCGGTCCGGGCCACCGGGCTCCGCCGGGAGAACCACGTCTCCCGGCGGAGCCCCGCGGACCGCTCCGGTCCGCTCCGCGGGCGACGGCGCGGAACTGGCCACAGTTCGGCGCCGTCTCAGCACGTGGTCACCACCCTCCCCGCGCCTCCCCGTTCGAACACCGCGCATTCGAACGAAATCTCAACGCACCCTGGGGCACAAGGCTTCGCGGGTTCTCGGCGTCTCCGTCACGGCGCCCGGATGACACACGGCGAAACGTCCGGTTAACGAACACGGCATTTCCGGCAACGGACGACTTCCGGCCAATGTGTTGACGCGGTCCTGACACGCACATGCTTCGGCTGGCACTCTTCCCCCGTTCCACGCACCGCCTGCTCTGCCGGCCCACTCACCCAGTCGGCCGTAGCCCCCCTCGCAGAAGGAGTCCGCGTGAGACCCACGCACAGCCGTCGTGCCACCGCGACCGGCGCTCTGATAGCCGCAGCAGCCCTTCTCGCCGTCGGAATGCAGGGCGGAGCCGCATCGGCCGCGCCCGAAAGCGCGACCGCGGCACCTGCCGCCGCGGTGAAGGGCGCCGATCCCGGCGCGCTCCCCGCGAAGCTCTCCCCCGCCCAGCGTGCCGAGCTGCTCCGGGAGGCGAACTCCACCAAGGCGGCCACCGCCAAGGAGCTCGGGCTCGGCGCAACGGAGAAGCTGGTGGTCCGCGACGTCGTCAAGGACGTCGACGGCACCACCCACACCCGCTACGAGCGCACGCTCGACGGTCTCCCCGTCCTCGGCGGCGACCTGGTCGTGGCCGAGTCGAAGTCCGGGGCGACGCAGGGCGTCACCAAGGCGTCGAAGGCGACCGGGGCCCAGCTGAAGGCCGTCGGCACGACGGCGGACGTCGCGCCGGCCACCGCCGAGAAGCAGGCGCTCACCGCGGCCAAGGCCGACGGGTCGAAGAGCACCGAGGCGAGCAAGGCACCGCGCAAGGTCGTGTGGGCGGCGAGCGGCACCCCGCAGCTCGCCTACGAGACCGTGGTCGGCGGCCTCCAGCACGACGGCACCCCGAACGAGCTGCACGTGATCACCGACGCCTCGTCCGGCGCCAAGCTCTTCGAGTGGCAGGCCATCGAGACCGGCACCGGCAACACCCAGTACAGCGGCACGGTGACACTGGGCACCTCCGGCTCCGGCAGCTCGTTCAACCTGACGGACTCCGCGCGGGGCAACCACAAGACGTACAACCTGAACCGCGGTACGTCCGGCACCGGCACCCTGTTCTCCGGCACCGACGACGTCTGGGGCAACGGCAGCGCCTCGAACACGGAGACCGCCGCCGCCGACGCCCACTACGGCGCCGCGGAGACGTGGGACTTCTACAAGAACGTCATGGGCCGCACCGGCATCAAGGGCGACGGCGTGGGCGCGTACTCCCGCGTCCACTACGGCAACAGCTACGTCAACGCCTTCTGGTCCGACAGCTGCTTCTGCATGACCTACGGCGACGGCAGCGGCAACCTCGCGCCCCTCACCTCGCTGGACGTGGCGGCGCACGAGATGACGCACGGCGTCACCTCCAACACCGCCGGCCTCAACTACAGCGGTGAGTCCGGCGGCCTCAACGAGGCCACCTCGGACATCTTCGCGGCCGGTGTGGAGTTCTACTCCAACACCGCCACCGACCCGGGCGACTACCTCGTCGGCGAGAAGATCGACATCAACGGCGACGGCACCCCGCTCCGTTACATGGACAAGCCGAGCAAGGACGGCGCGTCCAAGGACTCGTGGTACTCGGGCCTCGGCTCGGTCGACGTCCACTACTCCTCGGGCCCGGCCAACCACTTCTTCTACCTCCTCTCGGAGGGCAGCGGGGCCAAGACGGTGAACGGGGTGTCCTACAACTCCCCGACGTCCGACGGCCTCCCGGTGACCGGCATCGGCCGGGACAAGGCGCTGCAGATCTGGTTCAAGGCGCTCACCACGAAGTTCACCTCCACCACGAACTACGCCGCGGCCCGCACCGGCACCCTCGCCGTGGCCGGTGAGCTGTACGGCACCTCGAGCGCCGAGTACGCGGGCGTCGCCAACGCCTGGGCCGCCATCGCCGTGGGCTCCCGCCCCGGCGGCGGCACCGACCCGGGCGGCAAGGTCTTCCAGAACACCACCGTGAAGGCCATCGCCGACCGGAGCACCACCAACTTCCCGGTCGTCGTCAGCGGCGTCACCGGCAATGCGCCCAGCACCCTGTCGGTGGCGGTGAACATCACCCACACCTACCGCGGTGACCTGGTCCTCGACCTGGTCGCCCCCGACGGGACGGCGTACCGGCTGAAGAACTCCTCGTCGAGCGACTCCGCGGACAACGTGGTGGAGACCTACACGGTCAACGCCTCCTCCGAGGTGGCCAACGGCACGTGGAACCTGAGGGTCCAGGACGCCTACTCGGGCGACACCGGCACCTTCAACAGCGTCAAGCTCACCTTCTGAGCAGCCAGGACCGCTGAGCGGGCCTCGGCCCGCACCGCGCACCGGCACCGGGGAACGGCCCCGGGAAGCATGCTTCCCGGGGCCGTTCCGCGCGCCGGAAGGGTACGCGTCAGAGAGGGAGGCCGCCCTCCCGGCCCGGCACGTTCTGCTCGGCCCAGACGATCTTGCCGTTCGCCGTACGGCACGAACCCCACCTGCGGCAGAGCAGGTTGATGAGCTGGAGCCCCCGTCCGCCCTCGTCACTGACGTCGGCGTGCTGGATCTGGGGCAGGTCCGGCCCGGTGTCGGCGAGTTCCACCTGGAGGCGCTCGTCGAGAAGCAGCCGGAGCCGGCCCGGGCCGCCGCCGTAGCGCAGGGCGTTGCCCACCAGCTCGCTGACCACCAGCTCCGTCACGTCGGCGAGTTCGGACAGCTCCCAGCGGGTGAGCTGCTCGGTGACCAGCTTGCGGGCGGTGGACGCGGGATTGCCCTCCGGGGGCAGGTCCCACTCGCGCAACCGCACACCGGAGCCCAGCTCGTGACCGCCCGCGACCAGCAGCACCGCCTCGTCGAACCGGCCGTCGTCCCGCCGCGGCGAGGTCAGCGGCCCGCCGCTGTCGAGCTGTTCGGGCGCCATGGCGGCCACGGTCGCGCGCAGCCCTTCCAGCTGCACGTCCACGTCGTCGGTGCGTGTCTTGATCAGGCCGTCGGTGTAGAGGACGAGTCGGCCGCCCACCGGACCGCGCACCCGCAGCGGGTCGTACGGGATCACCCCTGCGCCCAGCGGCGCCCCGACCGGCACGTCGAGATAGCGGGCGGTGCCCCCGGCGTCCACCAGCAGGGGCGGCGGATGGCCCGCGCTGGCGATCGTGTAGCTGGAGTCCGCCGGGTCGTACACGGCGCACAGACAGGTGGCGACCTGGTCGTCCTCCAGGTCGCGGGTGGCCAGGTCGAGCCGGGCGAGCAGCCGGTCCGGGGCGATGTCCAGCATCATGAGCGTACGCGCGACGGTCCGCAGCCGGCCCATCGTGGCGGCGGCGGGCAGGCCGTGGCCGGTGACGTCACCGACGACCAGCGCCGTGCGTCCGCTGGGCAGCGCCACCACGTCGTACCAGTCCCCGCCGACCCCGTGCGCGTCGACGGCGGGGGCGTAGTGGGCGTGCACCCGGAGGCCGGGCGTGTGGGGCGTGGCGCGCGGGAGCAGGGAGCGCTGGAGCGACACGACGTGCTCGCGTTCACGCCCGTAGAGCCGGGCGTTGTCCATGAACACGGCTGCCATGGAGGCGAGTTGTCCGGCCAGGTCCAGGTCGGCGCGGTTGAAGGGCGGGCTGTCACCGGCGCGCACGAAGTCCGCGGAGCCCAGCAGGACACCGCGGGCGATCAGCGGCACCGCCATGTAGCTGTGCACGCCCTGGCGGCGCATCGCCGCCTCCGCGCTGTCCGTCGGCGCGACGCGCGCGTAGTCACGCGAGGTCATCCGTCCGACCAGTACGGGCCGGCCGTTGCGCAGGCACTCGGTGGTCAGCAGCGTCTCACGGCGCTCCAGCCGGTTCACCACCTCGCCCACCGGGGCGGGTTCGAGCTCCGCGAGCGCGTCGATGGTGCGGACCGCCATGGCGCGGGTGACGGGCACCGCGGCGCCGGTGACGCGCTCGCCCTCCTCGCCGTGGAACACGGACTCCAGCAGGTCGACGGCGGCGGCGTCGGCCAGCCTGGGGACGCTGAACGCGGCCAGCTCCTCGGCCGTGCGCTCCAGGTCCAGCGTCGTGCCGATCCGGGTGCTCGCCTCGTTGAGCCAGCGCATCCGGGCGGCGGTGGTGAAGCGGTCACCCCGGGGCCCGGTGGGTTCCGTACGGCCGGGGTGCAGCAGGCGGGAACTGCCGCTCTGCGCGGCCAGCCGACGGGTCAGGCGTCTCGCTCGGCCTCCGCCGCCGTTCACCGTGCTGACCTCCACTCGCGTCCGGGGGACGCATCGCTCGTCACGTCGGTGGCTGCTGGGCAGCACCGGCAGGGCTGTCATGTTAGCGAGATCGCGGCGAAAACACCCCTGCCGGACGACCGGTACGGAATCCGGACACGGCGGCGGGCCCGGCGCGGGGACACGCGCCGGGCCCGGACGGGGACGGGACGTCAGCGCAGCAGCACTCCGCCGCCGTCGCCCGTCGACGCGTTCGGCACGGCGACCAGGCCGAGCTCCGCGCCCGAGGCGAGCAGGGGATGGGCGGGCAGGACGCGCACGGTGTAGCCGTAGGGACCCGTCCGGTCGAGGGCGAGCGGCCCCTCGTACAGCCAGCGGTCCTCCAGGTCGTGACCGCCGGCCGGCTTCAGCGGATACGTCCGCGCCTCCGCGATCGCGTCCCCGGAGTCGACGCGCCCGGCGACCACCTGCACCTCCACGTCCTCCGGGTCGAGACCGCCGAGGGCGATGCGGACGCGGAGCGCGAGGGTGGACCCCAGTTCGGCGGTGCCGCCGACGGCCGTGTCGGCGGCGGCCTCCACATGGTCGACGGCCACCTGCGGCCAGGCCGCGCGGACCCTGGTCTTCCACGCGGCGAGGTCACGGGCGGCCGCGGGCTCCAGGGCCCTGCGGGAGAGCGCCGCGGGTGCGTAGAGCCTTTCCACGTACTCACGCACCATGCGGCCGGCGAGGACCTTGGGGCCGAGGGTGGCCAGAGTGCTGCGGACCATCTCGATCCACCGCTCCGGCAGGCCCTCGGCGTCGCGGTCGTAGAAGCGGGGGGCGACGCGGTCCTCGATGAGCGCGTAGAGGGCGTTGGCCTCGAGCTCGTCGCGCCGTTCCTCGCCGGTGGCGGACCCGTCGGCGGTGGGGATCGCCCAGCCGAAGTCGGCGTCGAACCACTCGTCCCACCAGCCGTCACGGACCGAGAGGTTGAGGCAGCCGTTGAGCGCGGCCTTCATCCCGCTGGTGCCGCAGGCCTCCAGCGGGCGCAGCGGGTTGTTGAGCCAGACGTCGCAGCCGGGGTAGAGCTTCTGGGCCATGCCCATGCCGTAGTCCGGCAGGAAGACGATGCGGTGGCGTACCCGGGGGTCGTCGGAGAACCGCACCAGCTCCTGGATGAGCCGCTTGCCGCCGTCGTCGGCGGGGTGGGCCTTGCCGGCGACGACGATCTGGATCGGGTGCGTCGGGTGGAGCAGCAGCTCGCGCAGCCGGTCGCGGTCGTGCAGCATGAGCGTCAGCCGCTTGTACGAGGGCACCCGGCGGGCGAAGCCGATGGTCAGGACGTCCGGGTCGAGCACCCCGTCGATCCAGCCGAGCTCGGCGGTGCCCGCGCCCCGGTCGCGCCAGGAGGCGTGGAGGCGCCTGCGCACCTCGGTGACGAGCTGCTCCCGCAGGCCTCGGCGGAGGTCCCAGATCTCACGGTCGGGGACGGCGCCGGCGGTGCGGCGGAGCCCGGAGGCACCCGCCTGCCCGTCCCCGGCGCCGTCGGCCGGATCGGCGTTGCCGGCGCCGTCCCCGAGGCGCAGGACCTCGGGCGCGACCCAGGTCGGGGCGTGCACGCCGTTGGTCACCGAGGTGATGGGCACCTCGGAGGGGTCGAATCCCGGCCACAGCCCGGAGAACATCTCCCGGCTCACGGCTCCGTGCAGGGTGGAGACCCCGTTGGCCCGCTGGGCGAGCCGCAGCCCCATCACCGCCATGTTGAAGAGACCGGGCTCACCGCCCTCGTAGGTCTCCATCCCGAGGCGCAGGATCTTCTCGGCGCCGACGCCCGGCAGTTCGCCGTCGTCACCGAAGTGACGGGCCACGAGCTGGCGGTCGAAGCGGTCTATCCCGGCGGGCACCGGGGTGTGGGTGGTGAACACCGCGCCGGCCCGCACGACCTCCAGGGCGGCGTCGAAGTCCAGCCCCGTCTCGGAGAGTTCCCTGATCCTCTCCAGGCCGAGGAATCCGGCGTGCCCCTCGTTGGTGTGGAACACCTCGGGTTCCGCGTGTCCGGTCAGCCGGCAGTAGGAGCGCACGGCGCGCACCCCGCCGATGCCGAGCAGCATCTCCTGCAGGAGCCGGTGGTCGCTTCCGCCGCCGTAGAGCCGGTCGGTGACGTCGCGCTCGCCGGGGGCGTTCTCCTCGACGTCGGAGTCGAGCAGCAGCAGCGGGACGCGCCCGACCTGGGCCTGCCAGACCGCGGCGTACAGCGAACGGCTGCCCGGCAGGGCGAGCACCACCCGGCAGGGGGTGCCGTCGGCCTCCCGGAGGAGCGTGAGCGGAAGCTCGTTGGGGTCGAGGACGGGGTAGTGCTCCTGCTGCCAGCCGTCCCGGGACAGGCTCTGGCGGAAGTAGCCGTGCCGGTAGAGCAGGCCGACTCCGATGAGCGGCACGCCCAGGTCGCTGGCGGCCTTCAGGTGGTCACCGGCCAGGATGCCCAGGCCGCCGGAGTACTGGGGCAGGGCGGCGGTGACACCGAATTCGGGGGAGAAGTAGGCGATGGCCGCGGGGAGCTCCGCGCCCTCGGAGAGCCGGCTCTGGTACCACCTCGGTCCTCCGAGGTACTGCCGCAGGTCCTCGGACACCTCGGTGAGCCGGCGCATGAAGTGCTGGTCCCCGGCCAGCTCGGCGAGGCGCGCCGCCGGGACGGTGCCGAGCAGACGCACGGGGTCGGCGTCGGCGGACCGCGGGTTCTCCGGGTCGACCGCCCGGAAGAGCTCTTGGGTCTCGGTGTGCCAGGACCAGCGCAGGTTGCGGGCGAGGTCGCTGAGCGGTCGCAGGGGTTCGGGGAGGACGGGACGCACGGTGAATCGACGAATGGCCTTCACGTATCCCACCTTTACAGGGGACGTACGGATCCGAGGGGACGCACGACGGTGGGCGCCCTCTCCGTCACCCTCGACGGTAGCGTCGGGCCGCCCCGCGCGGCCACGGCGCGCGACCGGCGCGGGTGTCGTCGCCGGGGCCGGTCCGGTGCGGCCCGACCGCCCGCGCCCCGGGCGCTGCACGGTGTGCGCCCTCCCTCTGCGACCTCCTGGGTCACCCCGGTCCCGGAGGCCGCACCGGCACCCCTGGTCCCGGTCGCCCCATGGGCCAGATGCGCCAGTTTCGTACCCCTCTGTCACGGGCGATATGGCTGATTTCCCCTCCGCACGCGGACTTGTGGCACCCCGCCCCACGGGGAAGGCTGCGGAGGTGCCCGCGTGGCGGCCGGGGGACCGGCGCGCGGCCCACGGCGCGTGCACCGGTGGAAACGAGGAGTTGACACACCGTCGGGTTGGCCGCCCGAAAACGGTGGGAAGGCTCCCCCGGTAACACTCCCGCGCTGCACACCCCAGGTGCCCCGGTCCGAGCCCGGACCGCCCGCGCACCTGCCATTCGAGTGCCATTCGAGTGAACGCGGACAGGAGCGGCCATGCCCACAGCCCGCCAGCCGACGACCGAGCAGCTACAAAGGACGCAACCCCACCATCGCGGCGCGCGCGGTCAGCCCTTCACGCCCACGCCGCGCGCCGTGCATGCCGAGCTCCGACCCCCAGGTGATTCCATGATCGGTCGCATTCCCGTCCTGGACGTCCGTCCGCTCGTCGACTGCGGCAGACGGCCCGCCAAAGCCGTCGCGGGCGAGACCTTCGAGGTCAGCGCCACCGTGTTCCGCGAGGGGCACGACGCCGTGGCCGCCAACGTCGTCCTGCACGACGCGAACGGACGGCCCGGCCCCTGGACACCGATGCGCGAGCTCGCCCCCGGCACGGACCGCTGGGGCGCCGATGTCACCCCCGGCTCCGAGGGCTCCTGGACGTACACCGTCGAGGCGTGGAGCGATCCCGTCACCACCTGGCGCAGACACGCACAGATCAAGATTCCGGCGGGCATCGACACCGCACTGGTCCTCGACGAGGGGGCCGAGCTGTACGCCCGCGCGGCCGAGGGGGTTCCGAAGAAGGACGGGCGCGAGGCCGTGCTCGCCGCCGTCGACGCGCTGCGCGACACGTCCCGGCCGGCGGCCTCCCGGCTGGCGGCCGCGCTGACCGCGGAGGTGGACGAGGCCCTGGGGCGTCACCCCCTGCGCGAACTGGTCACCGCGTCCCGGCCGATGCCCCTGACCGTCGAGCGACGGCGTGCCCTGTACGGCTCCTGGTACGAGCTGTTCCCGCGCTCCGAAGGCGCCCGTCAGGAGCCGGTGGCTCCCCCGAAGCCGGCCCGGAGGCCGAGGGCGGCGAAGACCGCGAAGACCGCGGCCGCCGCCACCCGGAAGCGGACTCCCGCGGTCACGGCCGAGGTCCCGCAGCCGGCCACCAGGATGGTCGGCGGCACCTTCCGCACGGCCGCCGAGCGGCTTCCCGCCGTCGCCGCGATGGGGTTCGACGTCGTCTATCTGCCACCGATCCACCCCATCGGCACCACCCACCGCAAGGGCCCCAACAACAGCCTCTCGCCGGGAGCGGACGACCCGGGTGTGCCCTGGGCGATCGGGTCGGCCGAGGGCGGCCACGACGCCGTCCATCCCGACCTCGGGACGCTGGAGGACTTCGACCACTTCGTCGCGGTCGCCCGCACCCTGCGGATGGAGATCGCGCTGGACTTCGCCCTGCAGTGCTCCCCGGACCACCCCTGGGTGACGGAGCATCCGGAGTGGTTCCACCACCGCGCCGACGGGTCGATCGCGTACGCCGAGAACCCGCCCAAGAAGTACCAGGACATCTATCCGATCGCGTTCGACGCGGATCTCGCCGGGATCGTCCGCGAGACGGTCCGCATCCTGCGGTTCTGGATGGAGCGCGGCGTGCGGATCTTCCGCGTCGACAATCCGCACACCAAGCCGGTGGTCTTCTGGGAGAAGGTGATCGCCGACGTGAACCGCACCGACCCGGACGTGATCTTCCTGGCGGAGGCCTTCACGCGTCCCGCGATGATGCGCACGCTGGCCTCGGTCGGCTTCCAGCAGTCGTACACCTACTTCACCTGGCGTAACACGAAGCAGGAACTCACCGAGTACGTGACCGAGCTTTCGGGCGAGAGTTCCTCGTACATGCGGCCCAATTTCTTCGTGAACACGCCCGACATTCTTCCGGGTTACCTCCAGGAGGGCGGCCGTCCCGCCTTCGAGGCCCGGGCCGTGCTGGCCGCGACGCTGTCCCCGTCCTGGGGCGTGTACGCGGGCTTCGAGCTGTGCGAGAACACCCCGGTGCATCCCGGGAGCGAGGAGTACCAGGACTCCGAGAAGTACCAACTCAGGCCCAGGGACTGGGAGTCGGCGGAACGTGAGGGCCGCTCGCTCGCTCCCCTGATCACCTCGCTCAACCGGATCCGCCGTCGCCATCCGGCACTCCAGCAACTGCGCGACGTGCACTTCCACCCGGTCGACAACGAGGCGCTGATCGCCTACAGCAAGCGCTCCGGTTCGGACATCGTCCTGGTGGTCGTCAACCTCGACCCTCACCACACCCAGGAGGCCACGGTCTCGTTGGACATGCCGCGTCTCGGCCTCGACCGGCACGAGAGCGTGCCGGTGCGCGACGAGCTCACCGGCGACACCTATCACTGGGGCAGGACCTTCTATGTGCGTCTCGAACCGGGGGCGACCCCGGCGCACATCGCGGTCCTGCGACCGTCCCCGCCGACCGGAGGGTCACCCACACCATGATCGTCAACGAGCCTGTCCACGACCTGTTCGAGGACACTCCCGCCAAGGACCGCGATCCCGACTGGTTCAAGCGCGCCGTCTTCTACGAGGTACTCGTCCGGTCCTTCCAGGACTCCAACGGGGACGGCGTGGGCGACCTCAAGGGCCTCACCGCCAAGCTCGACTACCTGCAGTGGCTGGGGGTCGACTGCCTCTGGCTGCCGCCGTTCTTCAAGTCACCGCTTCGTGACGGCGGTTACGACGTCTCCGACTACACCGCCGTGCTGCCCGAGTTCGGCGACCTCGCCGACTTCGTGGAGTTCGTCGACGCCGCGCACCAACGCGGGATGCGCGTGATCATCGACTTCGTCATGAACCACACGAGCGACCAGCACGACTGGTTCCAGCAGTCCCGCACCGATCCCGACGGGCCGTACGGCGACTACTACGTCTGGGCCGACGACGACAAGCAGTTCCCGGACGCGCGGATCATCTTCGTCGACACGGAGACGTCCAACTGGACCTTCGACCCGGTCCGCAAGCAGTACTACTGGCACCGGTTCTTCTCGCACCAGCCGGACCTCAACTACGAGAACCCGGCGGTGCAGGAGGAGATCATCTCGGCCCTGCGCTTCTGGCTGGACCTCGGCATCGACGGCTTCCGGGTCGACGCCGTGCCCTACCTCTACCAGCGTGAGGGCACCAACTGCGAGAACCTCCCCGAGACCCACGACTTCCTCAAGCGGGTCCGCAAGGAGATCGACGCCAACTACCCGGACACGGTCCTGCTGGCCGAGGCCAACCAGTGGCCGGAGGACGTCGTCGACTACTTCGGCGACTACACGGCCGGCGGCGACGAGTGCCACATGGCGTTCCACTTCCCCGTGATGCCCCGCATCTTCATGGCCGTACGGCGCGAGAGCCGCTACCCGGTCTCGGAGATCCTGGCGAAGACCCCGGCGATCCCGTCGGGCTGCCAGTGGGGCATCTTCCTCCGCAACCACGACGAGCTCACGCTCGAGATGGTGACGGACGAGGAGCGGGACTACATGTACGCGGAGTACGCCAAGGATCCCCGGATGCGCGCCAACATCGGCATCCGCCGGCGCCTGGCCCCGCTCCTGGACAACGACCGCAACCAGATCGAGCTGTTCACCGCTCTGCTGCTGTCCCTGCCCGGCTCCCCGATCCTCTACTACGGGGACGAGATCGGGATGGGCGACAACATCTGGCTGGGCGACCGCGACGCCGTGCGCACCCCGATGCAGTGGACGCCGGACCGCAACGCCGGCTTCTCCTCCAGCGATCCGGGGCGGCTCTACCTGCCCACGATCATGGACCCGGTCTACGGCTACCAGGTCACCAACGTCGAGGCGTCCATGGCCTCGCCGTCGTCGCTCCTCCACTGGACGCGGCGGATGATCGAGATCCGCAAGCAGAACCCCGCCTTCGGTCTCGGCTCGTACAACGAACTGCCGTCCTCGAACCCGGCGGTGATCGCGTTCACCCGCGAGTACAAGGACGATCTCGTGCTGTGCGTCCACAACTTCTCGCGGTTCGCGCAGCCGACGGAGCTCGATCTGCGGGACTTCGACGGGCGCCATCCGGTGGAGCTGATCGGCGGGGTCCGTTTCCCCGCCGTAGGTCAGTGGCCCTACCTGCTGACGCTCGCGGGCCACGGTTTCTACTGGTTCCGGCTGCGGAAGGACGCTCCGGTCGGCTGACCGCCGGTGACGGCCGGCTGACGGCGTCTCACCGTCGAGGCGCCGCCCGCGGGGCGGTTTCCGCCGCCCCGCACGGGGCACTCTCCCCCCTGTCGAGCCCTTTCGTGCTCCATCGGGCCCTTTGGGCCCATTGATCAAGTCCGTACGGACTTTCCTCACCCGACACGTCCCGCACAGCCGGACAGCCATTGCCGCAATCCGGGACACTCTTCGCATCCTGTGGTGTGCCCGGGGAAAGGACGCGATGCCATGTCGGAGGCTGCATCCACTCGAGTCGCCCTGGCGAAGAACACAACATCGAGAAAGACGACAAGAAGACACCCGACGAGCGGAACGGGTACCAAGGCCCTGCTGCCGTCGCTCGCCCCGCTGCTCCACGAGTGGGTGCCCCGCCAGCGCTGGTTCGCGGGCAAGGGCCGGCCCGTCACCGGATTCTCGCTGGTGGCGGCGACGGAGATACTGCCCCTGGACGCCACGGCCACCGGGCCCGGGCTGCTCCACCTGCTCGTCCGCGTCCACCAGCCGGGCAGCGGGCAGGCGCACCCCCAGGGGGACTGCTACCAGCTCCTGCTCGGCGTGCGCACGGCACTGCCCCAGCGGCTGGCCGGGGCACGTATCGGCCAGGTGACCGAGGGGCCGCTGGCCGGACGCACGCTGTACGAGGGACTGCACGACCCGCGCGTCGCCGACCTCCTGCTGGAACGATTCCGTAACCCCGGGTCCCTCGGCCCGCTCCACTTCGACCGCGCCGAGCCCATCCCCCCGGGGCTCACCCCGCGCGTCCTGGACGCCGAACAGTCCAACTCCTCGCTCGTCTTCGGGGACGCCTTCATCCTGAAGATCTTCCGCAGGGTCTTCCCCGGCACCAACCCCGACCTCGAACTGCCGCTGGCGCTCGGCCGTGAGGGCTGCGGACGGGTGCCCGCCCCGGTGGCCTGGTTCGAGGCGGCCACCGGCCCGGAGCCGCTCACGCTCGGCGTCCTGCAGCCGTTCCTGCGCGGGGCGCGCGACGGCTGGCAGCTCGCGCTGGCCGCCCTCGCCGCCGGGCGCGACTTCCTGCCCGAGGCACACGCACTCGGGCGTGCCACCGCCGAGGTGCACACGGCGCTCGCCGCCGCGCTGCCGACGCCGCCCCTGGCCCACGACCGGACCAGGCACCTGGTGGCCGGAATGGTGGAACGGCTGGAGGCCGCCGCCCAGGCGGTCCCGGCCCTCGTCCCGTACGTACCGGGCCTGCGGACGGCGTTCGACGCCGTCGCCGCGCTCGGCGGGACCGGGCGCGGCTGGGACGCCCAGCGGGTGCACGGGGATCTGCACCTCGGTCAGACCCTGTGCGGGGAGGACGGCTTCTGGTCGCTGATCGACTTCGAGGGTGAGCCGGCGAGACCGCTGCCGGAGCGCCGGAGCCCTCAGCCGACGGTGCGCGACGTCGCGGGGATGCTGCGGTCCTTCGACTACGCGGCCCGCTCGCACCATCCGTGGAACCCGGAGTGGGCGGCCCGCTGCCGCACCGCGTACTGCGAGGGCTACGCCCGCGCGGCGGGCTCCGACCCGCGCGGCGAACCGGAGCTGCTGCGCGCCCACGAGACCGACAAGGCGGTGTACGAGGTGCTCTACGAGGCCCGCCACCGTCCCGACTGGCTGCCCGTCCCGATGGCCGCCATCCAGCGTCTCGCCGCCGCGCCGGCGTGACCTCCTCCTCCCGCCTCTCCCCCCGAGCCCTTCGAGCCTTCCGGCCCCCGCCCTCGCGGGTCCCCCGGCCCTTCCGAGTGCCCGAGTCCCCCGAAGCCCCCGAGTCCCCCGAGCCTTCCGAGGAGGCAGTCCCCGTGACCGCCCGCAAGCCGTCCCGCAAATCGTCCGAGCCCATCGAGGTCCCGCCCACGCCCGAGCCGGTGACCACCGAGGTCACCGCCCCGGCCGCGGCCCCCGCAGCCGCTCCGGCCACCGCGCCCGCCGGTACGCAGGCGCCGGCCGAGTCCGCACCGCCGCCCCCCGTCAAGCGCACGCGGGCCAAGCGGACGACCACGGCGTCCGGCGCCCCGCCCCGTCCGCGCCGAGGCGGGGGCAGCAGGAACGTGCTGCCCGCCACCGCCCTGGACGACGCGGACCGGGGCCGTCTGCTCGCCGGCGAGCACCACGACCCGCACGGAGTCCTGGGCGCGCACCCGACCTCGGGCGGAGTACTCTTCCGGGCGCTGCGCCCCTACGCACGCTCGGTGACCGTGTTGGCCGGGGGCAAGCGGGCCGAGCTGCAGAGCGACGGCGACGGCTTCTTCTCCGGCGTCCTGGCGCTGCCCGCCGTGCCCGACGGGTACCGCCTGAAGGTCGCCTACGACGACGCCACGATCGAGGTGGACGACCCGTACCGCTTCCTGCCCGCCATCGGCGAACTCGACCTGCACCTCATCGGCGAGGGCAGGCACGAGGAGCTCTGGAAGGCGCTCGGGGCACAGCCGATGGAGCACCAGGGCGTGGCCGGCACCCGGTTCACGGTCTGGGCGCCGAACGCGCGGGGTGTCCGCGTCACGGGCGACTTCAACTACTGGGACGGCACGGCCTTCCCCATGCGCTCCCTCGGCTCCACCGGGGTGTGGGAGCTCTTCGTCCCCGGTGTCGGCGAGGGCGCCGTGTACAAGTACGACATCTGCCGGCCCGACGGATCGCACACCCAGCGTGCCGACCCGATGGCCCGGCACACCGAGGTGCCGCCCGCGACCGCCTCGGTGGTCACCGCCTCGCACCACACGTGGCAGGACGCGGACTGGATGGCGCACCGGGGCGACCGCCCGGTGCACGAGGCCCCCTTCTCCGTCTACGAGATCCACCTCCCCTCCTGGCGTCCGGGCCTCACCTACCGGCAGCTGGCCGCCCAGCTCCCCTCCTACGTGCGGGAGCTCGGCTTCACCCATGTGGAGCTGATGCCGGTCTCGGAGCACCCCTTCGGCGGCTCCTGGGGCTACCAGGTCACCGGTTTCTTCGCCACGACCTCCCGGATGGGCACCCCGGACGACTTCCGCTTCCTGGTCGACGCGCTGCACGGGGCGGGCATCGGCGTCCTCATGGACTGGGTGCCCGCGCACTTCCCCCGCGACGACTGGGCGCTCGCCGAGTTCGACGGCCGGCCGCTGTACGAGCACTCCGACCCGAACAGGGCCGCGCACCCGGACTGGGGCACCCTGGAGTTCGACTACGGCCGCAAGGAGGTGCGCAACTTCCTCGTCTCCAACGCCACTTACTGGTGCGAGGAGTTCCACATCGACGGGCTGCGGGTCGACGCGGTCGCCTCCATGCTCTACCTCGACTACTCCCGTGAGGACGGGCAGTGGTCGCCGAACGAGTTCGGGGGACGGGAGAACCTGGACGCGGTCGCCTTCCTCCAGGAGATGAACGCGACGGTCTACCGGCGCAACCCCGGTGTCGTCACGATGGCGGAGGAGTCGACCGCCTGGGACGGCGTCACCCGCGCCACGGACCACGGCGGGCTGGGCTTCGGCCTGAAGTGGAACATGGGCTGGATGCACGACTCGCTGGTCTACATGTCCAAGGAGCCCGTCCACCGGAAGTACCACCACGACGAGATGACCTTCTCGATGGTGTACGCGTACAGCGAGAACTACGTGCTGCCGATCTCCCACGACGAGGTGGTGCACGGCAAGCAGGCGCTGGTCAGCAAGATGCCCGGCGACTGGTGGCAGCGGCGGGCGAACCACCGGGCGTACCTCGGCTACATGTGGGCCCACCCCGGTAAGCAACTCCTCTTCATGGGCCAGGAGTTCGCGCAGGGCGCCGAGTGGTCCGAGGGGCACGGCCCGGACTGGTGGCTGCTCGACGAGACGTACGAGGCCTCCGCCGACCACCGGGGCGTACGCACCCTGGTGACGGACCTCAACGCGGTGTACAACGCGCTGCCCGCGCTCTGGCAGCGGGACACGTCGCCGGAGGGCTTCAGCTGGATCGACGGGGGCGCCGCGGAGGACAACGCGTTCTCGTTCGTCCGGTACGACGCGGACGGGTCCCCGCTGATCGCCGTCTCGCACTTCTCCCCGGTGGTGCGCAACGACTACCGCATCGGTGTCCCCGACGGGCCCGAGGCCTGGGTGGAGGTCCTGAACACGGACGCGGGGCGCTACGGCGGAGGCGACGTACGCAACGAGGAGCCGCTGAAGCCGGAGGCGGTGGCGGCCCACGGCAGGGACACCAGCATCACGCTGACGCTCCCGCCGCTGGCGACGGTCTGGCTGCGGCCGGCCTGACGAAGGAAGAGCGGCGCGCCCCGTACGGCACCGGGCGCGCCGCCGCCCCGCCGGGCGTTTCCCGCCCGGCGGGCCACGTCCGGCCCGGTCCCGCGGGAGCGGACCGGCCCCACCGGCCGGGCCTTCGCGGGCCCGGCCGGAATCCCGGCAGCGGCTCCGGACTCAGACCGCCGCCGGCAGCACGTCCTCCAGTTCCTGGAGGAGGCGGCGCTTGGGCCGGGCGCCCACCATCGACTTCACCGGTTCGCCGCCCCGGAAGACCATCAGGGTCGGCATCGACAGCACGGCGTAGCGGCTGGTGATGCCCGGGTTGTGGTCCACGTCGATCTGCACCACCTTGAGGCGGCCGGCCTCCTCCTTCGCGATCGCGCCGAGCACGGGGGCCAGCTGGCGGCAGGGGCCGCACCAGTCGGCGGTGAATTCGACCAGCACGGGGACCCCGGCTTCCAGGACCTCCGCGTCGAACGTCGTGTCGGTGACCTCGGCGACACCTTGCACGTGGATCATCTCTCGTCCTCCCAGTTGAGTTCGCACCGTGGTTCGGGGCCGCCCGGCACCTCGGCCGAGGCCTCCAGCTCGGCGCGGGCCAGCTGGGCGCCCACCTCCGCCCGGACGCCCTGCAACTGACTGATGAGCGCGTCCAGTTCACCGAGTTTGCGCCGGTAGACGGCCATCGAGGCGGGGCAGGCGTCGCCCGCAGGGTGGCCGGCGCGCAGGCAGTCCACGAACGGGCGGGTCTCCTCCAGGTCGAACCCGAAGTCCTGGAGGGTCCGGATCTGCCGGATCAGCCGCAGGTCGCTCTCGTCGTACGTGCGGTAGCCGTTCTCCGCGCGGCGCGCGTGCAGCAGGCCGCGTGACTCGTAGTACCGCAGCGTCCGTGTCGTCGTCCCGGCGCGTTCGGCCAGCTCCCCGATTCGCATACCGCGACGGTAATCCTTGACGTCGGCGTCAAGGCAAGCCGCCCGACTTCTTCGGGAAGTAGCGGCGCCAGGCCCATTGACGGTCGTCCCGGGTGCATCTAAACAGATCTGAGAGCGCTCTCACCGATGACCTTCCCGGCACCGCCCCCACCGGAGGTTCCCTTGCGTACGAGCCGCACCATCCCCCACAGACGTACGACGTTCCTCGGCGCCCTCACGGCCCTGGCCCTCACCCTCGCCGGGGTGCTCACCGTCGCCGGTTCCGGGTCCGCCCGCGGTGACGTGCCGACGACGCCCGGCTGGAACCTGCAGTGGAGCGACGACTTCAACGGCGCGAACCGCACCCTGCCGTCCTCGGCGAACTGGCAGATCGACACGGGGCACGGCTATCCCGGAGGTCCGGGCAACTGGGGCACCGGGGAGATCCAGAACTACACCGCCAGCCCCGACAACGTCAGCCTCGACGGCAGCGGCAACCTCCGCATCACGCCGCTGCGCGACGGTGCGGGCAACTGGACCTCCGGCCGCATCGAGACCAAGCGGGCCGACTTCAAGGCCCCGGCCGGCGGCACCCTGCGCATCGAGGGCCGCGTCCAGATGCCGAACGTGACCGGCAACGCGGCCCTGGGCTACTGGCCGGCCTTCTGGGCACTCGGCTCCCCGTACCGGGGCAACTACTGGAACTGGCCGGGCATCGGTGAGTTCGACATCATGGAGAACGTCAACGGCATCAACTCCGTCTGGGGCGTCCTGCACTGCGGGGTCAACCCCGGCGGCCCGTGCAACGAGACCACCGGCCTCGGCAACAGCCGCACCTGCCCCGGCGCGAGCTGCCAGTCCGCCTTCCACACCTACCGTTTCGAGTGGGACCGGGCCGTCACCCCCAACGCCCTGCGCTGGTACGTCGACGACCAGCTCTTCCACAGCGTGACCCAGGCCCAGCTGCCCGCCGCGACCTGGGCGAACATGACGGACCACGCCGGATACTTCCTCCTGCTGAACCTCGCCATCGGCGGGGCCTTCCCCAACGCGCTCGGCGGCTCCACCCCGACCGCCGAGACGGTGCCGGGACGCCCCATGCTGGTCGACTACGTGGGCGTCTGGACCAAGGGCGGCGGGACCACCGAACCGCCCACGGACCCCCCGACCGGCTCCTCCACCCTCGTCCTGCGCAGCGCCGGCGGCCTCGGCGCGGCACAGTCCACCGCCTCCTCGGTGACGGTCGCCTCGGCCGGCGGCGGCAACTACGACGGCACCCCGCACAACCCGCAGACCTTCACGGCGACCGGCGTCACCCGGGCGTACGACGGCGGCTCGACCCAGTTCGACGTGTTCGCCGACTCGGGCACCACCATCGCGAACGGGCAACAGATACGGGTGAGTTACGACCGTACGGGCGACGGGACCTGGGACCGCACGGAGACGTACAACTACTTCGCCACCGATCCCGTCAACGGATTCGAGCACTACACCCAGGCCAAGGGCCTCAAGGCCTCCACCGGGAGCCACGGCAATCTGTCCAACGGCACGGTGAAGGTCGAGATCTGGAACGCCATCGGCAACGGCCCGGGCACCGTGGGCGTCGGCAACCAGTCGGTGGTCCACATCCCGTACGGCTGACGTAGCGTCAGGACGCCCTGACGTAACAGGTGTAGTCGCCCGCCACCGTGGTATCCGTCCGGCCGGCAGCCGTACTCACGGTGACCTCGGAGGTGCCGACGTAGCTGTAGCCCTCCTCGTAACGGCCGCCGCGCAGCCACTCGTGCGGCACGGCGGCCACCGCGCGTCCGCACGGCCGCTCGGCGTAGCTGTCGGCGTCCACCGTCCCGTGATCGCCGGGAAGGGTCCGGTCGATCCTCACCTGGGCGACCACTCGCAGGTCGTGCCGGTCCTCACAGTCCACGGGCCGGACGACCGCCGTGGTGCCGAGTCCCGTGTCGGCGGTGGTCGCGCACCGGCCGTCGTCGAGCGTGCCGATCGGCGCGAGCACCTTGCCGGCGTCCTCGACGGGCCGCCCGCCGGCCTCCGGCCCCTTGCCCTTCACCGGCTCGCCGAAGGCGCTGAGCCTGTACGAGGCGCGCAGCCCTTTCACCTCCACGAGGACCTTCTGTTCGTGGAGCCTGGCCAGGACGGGGCCGAGGTCGGCGGTCGCCGACGCCAGCCTCCCCTCCACGTCCAGGCGCACGGTGAGCTGGACGGATTCGGTGCCCCAGTCGTGCTGAAGGCTCTGCAGGTTCCGGGGGAGCAGTTCGGCCGCGACCTCGGGAAGCGCGGTCACCCGGTAGACGCGGCTGCCGTCCTCCCGGCGCTCGGGCTTCTCCCGGGGGATCACCCTGGGCACGAGGTCGGCGAGGGTCCCGCTGTACGGGGCCGTGTCACCGGCGGCGTGCGCGGCGACCACACCGGTGGTCTCGCCGAGCTCGTTGACCGCTTCGGGGGTGTACCGCAGCCAGGCGGAGTCGTCGCCGGGCCGGACGTAGACGTCGTCCTCGGCGGTGGCCACCGACTGCTTCCCGTCGGGAGCCGTTTCCCGCAGGAACTCCAGCTCGTCCGCCGGGAAGTGGCGTCCGGCGGTCAACCCGAGTTCTGCGATCGCCGTCCCCCGCCCGTAGTCCTGAGTGCCCTTCGCCTCGTGCACGGCGTCACCACCCGCGGCCCCGTAGGTGAGCGTCGACACGAATGCGGCGGTCCCGGCCTCGCGGGTGGCGTCCGTCGCCGCCTGGAACTGCTCGGCGAGCGGCAGTCCGTAGACCGCCTTCCCCGCCTCGGCCTTCTCCCCCGTGCCGCATCCGGCCACGCCGATGATGACCGGCAGCAGCAGCGCGAGTGCGGCTCCCCGGTGTCGTGCTGTCTTCAGTGTCCCCACCCCTTGTACCTGTTCAGGGCAGTGATCATCCTCTGCGCCACCGCACCGCACCAGCACGGGACGATCACGCCGCCCACACCGGACGAGGTGCACGAACGGGCGCGGCCGGTACGGATTCCCGTACCGGCCGCGCCCGTTCGTCCGCGTGCTACGCCTTGACGAGGGAGGGCTGCTCCTCCTCGCCGTCCCGGGCGTCCGGGACGTGCGGTTCGCCGCCGTGGGCGTCGTCCGTCATCGTCTTCTCGTCGAACGGGAGGGCGCCGGACAGGACCTGGTCCACCCGCTCGCGGTCGATCTCCTTGGTCCAGGTGCCGACGAGCACCGTGGCGACCGCGTTGCCCGCGAAGTTCGTCAGGGCGCGGGCCTCGCTCATGAAGCGGTCGATGCCGACGATCAGGCCGACGCCGTCGACCAGCTCGGGGCGGTGGGACTGGAGGCCGCCGGCGAGGGTGGCGAGGCCGGCGCCGGT
>Ga0164308_10000370_pt1 | contig 24722 bp, 2 predicted proteins | sample Whisoiple_246_MG_FD_109983 | JGI IMG/M metagenome (GOLD analysis project Ga0164308, IMG submission 109983) | Soil microbial communities amended with fresh organic matter from upstate New York, USA - Whitman soil sample_246_MG | ecosystem: Environmental > Terrestrial > Soil > Unclassified >... | reverse complement strand
GCCTTCGGAGAAGCCGGTGCCGTTCGCGTCGTCGGAGAAGGACCGGCACCGGCCGTCCGGGGAGAGGGCGCCCTGCCGGCTGAACTCGACGTAGGTACCGGGTGAGGCCATGACCGTCACCCCGCCGGCCAGGGCGAGGGTGCACTCGCCCTGGCGCAGGGCCTGCGCGGCCAGGTGGAGTGTGACCAGGGAGGAGGAGCAGGCGGTGTCGACGGTGAGGGCCGGGCCCTCCAGGCCGAGGGTGTAGGCGACCCGGCCCGAGACGACACTGCCGGAGCCGAAGCTGCCGAAGTAGTCGTGGTACATGACGCCCGCGAACACTCCGGTGGAGCTGCCGCGCAGCGACGACGGATCGATGCCGGCGTGCTCCAGTGCCTCCCAGGACCCTTCCAGCAGGAGGCGCTGCTGCGGGTCCATCACCAGGGCCTCGTGCGGGGAGACACCGAAGAACGCGGCGTCGAAGTCCCCGGCGTCGTAGAGGAATCCGCCCTCGCCCGTGGAGGAGCGGCCCGGGGTGCCCGGTTCCGGGTCGTGCAGGTCCGGGTCCCAGCCGCGGTCGTCGGGGAACGCGCCGATGCCGTCGCGGCCCTCGGCGACGAGCCGCCAGAGGTCTTCGGGCGAGCGGACGCCGCCCGGGTAGCGGCACGCCATGCCCACGATCGCGATCGGTTCCCGGGCCGCGGCGGTCTGCGCCCGGTTGCGCTCCCGCAGCCGCTCGATCTCCTTGAGCGAGGCGCGCAGCGCCTCGACCATCCGGGTGTCGGGCTTCTCGGACTCGGCCATGGTTCTCTTCCTTCTCACAGGGCGTCGTCGTCGCCGACGAGGTCGTCGAGTGCCAGGGTGATGAGGCTCTCGGCGTCCATGGCGTCGATCGAGGGGCGGCTGGACTCGTCGTTCGCGGACTGCTCCCGCTCGGGCCGCAGCCCGGCGAGTTCGAGCAGGCTGTCCAGCAGTCCGGCCTCCCGGAGCCTGGCCACCGGGAGGGCGGCCAGGGCGGCGCGCACGGTGTCCTCCTCGCGCGGGCCGTCCGCGACGGACGGCGCGAGCTCGGCGGCGAGGTGGTCGGTGAGGGCGGCGGGGCTCGGGTGGTCGAAGACGAGCGTGGCGGACAGGCGCAGTCCCGTCGCCTCGTTGAGCCGGTTGCGGAACTCGACGGCGGTCAGCGAGTCGAAGCCGAGGTCCTTGAAGGGCAGCTCGGCCTCGAACTCCTCGGTCCCGAGCACCTGTCGGGCCTCGTCCCGCACCAGTTCGAGCAGCCGCGCGGTACGCCCCTCGGGCGTACGGGCGGCCAGGTCGCGGCGGAGCGCGGCCGAGGCCACGGACGCGGTGCCACCGGAGCGACGGGGGGCGCGGACCAGACCGCGCAGCAGCGGGGCGACGCGGCCGGCGTCCCTCGGGGTGCCGAGGTCCAGACGGGCGGGCAGCAGGACCGGTTCCCCGCGTCCCACCGCGGTGTCGAAGAGTTCCAGGCCCGCCGCCGTGTCGAGGGGGAGGACGCCCCCGGAGGCCATGCGGCGCGCGTCGGCGTCGTCCAGGCGGTCGGCCATGCCTCCGCTGCCCGCCCAGGCGCCCCAGGCGAGTGAGACGGTCCGCAGCCCCAGGGAACTCCGGTGGGCGGCGAGGGCGTCGAGGAACGCGTTGCCCGCCGCGTAGGCGGCCTGGCCCGGGCTGCCGAACAGTCCGGCCGCGGACGAGAACAGTACGAACGCGGCCGGCGCACGGTCCTTGGTGAGTTCGTGCAGATGCCAGGCGGCGTCCAGCTTGGGCCGCAGCACCGTGTCCAGTTGCCCGGGCGTGAGGGAGGTGAGGACGGCGTCGGCGAGGACACCGGCGGTGTGCACCACCGCGGTGACGGGGTGGTCGTCCAGGACGCGGGCGAGGGCGGCACGGTCGGACACGTCGCAGGCGACGAGGGTGACCCGGGCGCCGAGGGCGGTCAGTTCCTCCCGTAGTTCCCCGGCGCCGTGGGCCTCGGCGCCACTGCGGCTGAGCAGGACGAGCTCCGTGGCGCCGTGCTCGGTGACCAGGTGGCGGGCCACCTCCCGGCCGAGGGCTCCGGTCCCGCCGGTGATCAGCACGGTGCCCGTCCAGTCGGCGGGGGCGTGCTCCTCCCGGCGCAGGGCGCGGACGAGGCGCGGTGCGCTCACCGTGCCTTCCCGGAGCGCCAGTTGGGGTTCGCCGGAGGCGACCGCGGAGGGCAGCAGACGGCGGGACGCGTCGGTGTCGTCGAGGTCGGCCAGGACGATCCGGTCGGGGTGCTCCGACTGGGCCGAGCGGATCAGGCCCCACACGGCGGCGGCACCGGGGTCGGTGACCGCCGCAAGGCCGGGGCCGGTGGCACCCCGGGTGGTGACGACCAGGCCGGTGTCCGCGAACCGCTCGTCGGCCAGCCAGTCCTGGACCACGGCGAGCATCCGCCGGACGCCGGCCCGGATCTCGTCGGGGTTCCGTCCGCCGGGGTGCGGGACGACCAGGGTGTCGGGGGCCAGGACGGCGGCCTCGGACAGTCCGGTGACGGTCGTGACCTCGGCGATCTCCCCGCCGAGCGCGGAGGCCAGCTCCTCGTGGCCGGAGCCGAGGACGGCCCACCGGCCCGCCTGTGGGGCGGTGGGTACCGCGACGGGCACCCAGTCGAGGGCGAACAGGTCCTCGTGCCCGCCGTCGGCCGCCGCGGCGATCCGCGCGGGGTCGACCTCCCGCAGCGCCAGCGACGCGACCCTGGCGACGGGCCTGCCGCCGGCGTCGGCGGCGTCGATGCGCACGGCGCCGGATTCCAGCGGTGCGATCCGCACCCGCAGGGCGGTGGCACCCGCCGCGTGCAGTTCGACGCCGCTCCAGGCGAACGGCAACGCCATCCGCTCCGGGGCTCCGGCGCGCAGTCCTACGGCGTGCAGCGCGGAGTCGAGCAGCGCCGGGTGCAGACCGAAGGGGGCACCGTCCGTTTCGACGGCGACCTCGGCGTACACCTCGTCGCCGAGGCGCCAGGCGGCGCGCAGTCCCTGGAAGCGGGGCCCGTACTCGGCCCCCAGTGCGGCGAGCCGGTCGTACACGTCGTCCAGGTCCACGGCTTCGGCGCCGGCCGGCGGCCAGGACGTCAGGTCGTGTGCGGGTACCGGGTCCGCCGGGCGCAGGACGCCGGTGGCGTGGGTGGTCCACGGGTCGTCGTCGGCCGCCGCGTACACGGTGAAGTCCCGGGCACCGGTGGCGTCCGGTTCGCCGGCCGTGGCCTGGAGGCGGACGCTGCCCTGCTCGGGCAGCACCAGCGGTTCGGAGACGGTCAGTTCCTCGACCACCGGGCAGTCGAACCGGGCTCCCGCGGCGAGGGCCATCTCGACGAACGCCGTGCCCGGCAGCAGCGGTACGCCGCCCACGCGGTGGTCGCCCAGCCACGGCTGGGCGGAGAGGGAGAGCCGGCCGGTGTGCAGGGCGGCGTCGGCGTCGGCGCGTTCGACGGCGGCGCCCAGCAGCGGGTGGCCGATCGCGGGCCCGGGCTGACCCGGGTCGCCGGTCATCCAGTAGCGGTCCCGCTGGAAGGCGTAGGTGGGCAGGTCCGCGCCGTCGCGGTGGGGCAGCAGGTCCGTCCAGTCGACGGTGACGCCGTGCACGTGCAGCGCGGCGAGTCCGGTGACCAGGGCCTCCGTCTCCTCGCGGTCCTTGCGCTGGAGTGCGACGACGGCGGCCGCGTCCTCGGGCAGGCAGTCACCGGCGGCCGCGGTGAGCGCGCTGCCGGGTCCGACCTCGGCGAAGTGGCGCGCCCCCGCGTCGTGCAGGGCGGACACCGCATCGGCGAAGCGGACGGCCTCACGGGCGTGCCGCACCCAGTAGTCGGGGGTGGACAGCTCGTCGGCGGCCGCGGGGGCGCCGGTGAGGGTGGACACCAGCGGGAGGCGCAGCGATCCGTACGACAGCGACGCGGCGACCTCGCGGAACTCCTCGAGCATCGGTTCCATCAGGGCCGAGTGGAAGGCGTGGCTCACGGCCAGTTCCCTGGTCCGGTCGAAACGGGCGGCGAGCGCCCGGGCCGGGCCGGCCGGGCCGGAGACCACCACGGACATGGGTCCGTTGACGGCGGCGATCCCGACCCCGTCCCCGAGCAGCGGCGTGACCTCGTCCTCCGCCGCGCGTACGGCGATCATGACGCCGCCGTCGGGCAGCGCCTGCATCAGCCGGCCGCGGGCGGCGACGAGCCGGCACGCGTCCTGGAGGCCGAGGACTCCCGCCACATGGGCGGCGGCGATCTCACCGACGGAGTGCCCGGCGAGGACGTCCGGCCTGACGCCGAACGACTCCAGCAGCCGGAACAGGGCCACCTCGAAGGCGAACAGCGCGGGCTGGGTGAACTCGGTGCGCTCCAGCAGTGCGGCGGAGTCGAGGACGTCGCCGAGCGGCCGGTCCATCAGCGGGTCCAGATGGCCGCGGATCTCGTCGTGGGCGGTGGCGAAGGCGGGGAAGACCGCACCGAGCCGGGCACCCATGCCGGGCAGTTGGGAGCCCTGGCCGGAGAAGAGCAGGGCGAGCTTCCCGTCGGTCGCCGGGCCGGCCGCGCCGGTGGGAGGCGTGCGCCCCTCGGCCAGCGCCCGCAGCCCGGCGGTCAGCTCCTCACCGGTCCGTCCGACGACGGCGGCACGGTGGCCGAGTGCGGCCCGGGCGTGCGCGAGTGCGCCGGCGGTCCGGTGCGGGTCCGCGTCCGGCCGGCCGGCCAGGTGGTCCAGCAGCCGGCCGGCCTGGGCCCGCAGCGCCCGGGGCGTACTGCCGGAGAGCAGCCACGGCACGGCGTCCACCGCGGGGGGCGTGGTGTCCGAGGGCTGGTCGGCGGCGGGCGGAGCCTCCACGATCACATGGGCGTTGGTGCCGGAGATGCCGAAGGAGGAGATGCCCGCACGGCGCGGACGTCCCGGGTCCGGCCACGGCAGGGACTCGGTCAGCGGGCGGACGTTGCCGCCCTCCCACTCCACGTGCCGGGACGGGGTGTCGATCCCGAGGCTGGCCGGCAGGGTCTCGTGGTGGATCGCCTGGACCATCTTGATGACACCGGCGACACCGGCGGCGGCCTGGGTGTGGCCCAGGTTGGACTTGACCGAGCCGAGCCACAGCGGGCGGTCCTCGGTGTGCTCCGCGCCGTAGGTGGCGATCAGCGCCTGGGCCTCGATGGGGTCGCCGAGGGTGGTGCCGGTGCCGTGCGCCTCGACCACGTCGACGTCGGCCGCCCCCACGCCCGCGGCCTCCAGCGCACGGCGGATGACGCGCTGCTGCGCGGGGCCGTTGGGGGCGGTGATGCCGTTGGAGGCGCCGTCCTGGTTGACGGCGGTGCCGCGGAGCACGGCGAGGATCGTCCGGCCGTTGCGCCGGGCGTCGCTGAGCCGCTCCAGCAGCAGCACACCGGCGCCCTCGCCGAAGCCGGTCCCGTCGGCGGCGTCGGCGAAGGGGCGGCAGCGGCCGTCGCTGGAGAGACCGCGGTGCCGGCTGAACTCCACGAACGTGCCGGGGGTAGCCATGACGGTCACTCCCCCGGCCAGGGCGAGGGAGCAGTCGCCCTGGCGCAGCGCCTGGGCGGCCAGGTGCAGGGCCACCAGCGAGGAGGAGCACGCGGTGTCGACGGACAGGGTCGGGCCTTCGAGGCCCAGGGTGTAGGCGACCCGGCCGGAGACGACGCTGCCGGAGCCGAAGCTGCCGAAGTAGTCGTGGTACATGACGCCCGCGAAGACACCGGTGTCGGAACCGCGCAGGGTGGCCGGGTCGATCGAAGCCCGCTCCAGGGCCTCCCAGGAGGTCTCGAGCAGCAGCCGCTGCTGGGGGTCGGTGACGAGGGCCTCCTCCTCGTCCATGCCGAAGAAGGCCGGGTCGAAGTCGGCCGCGTCGTACAGGAAGGCGCCGTGCCGGGTGTAGCTGGTGCCCGGCCGGTCCAGGGTCGGGTCGTGGAGGGTCTCGACGTCCCAGCCGCGGTCGGTGGGGAACTCCCCGACGGCGTCGCGGCCTTCGGCCACGAGGCGCCACAGCTCCTCCGGAGAGGATATGTCGCCGGGGAAGCGGCAGCCCATGCCGACGATGGCGATGGGCTCGTCGGCGGCGGCGCGTACGGCGGTGACGGGCGCGGCCCGGTCGAGGGCACCGGTCAGCTCACCCAGCAGGTACCGGGCGAGTTCGGCCGGGGTGGGGTGGTCGAAGACCAGGGTGGCGGGCAGCCGCAGTCCGGTCGTGGCGGCGAGGCCGTTGCGCAGTTCGACCGCCGCGAGCGAGTCGAAGCCCAGCTCCCGGAAGGGCAGCGTGCGGCTGACGTCCTGGGCGGAGCGGTAGCCGAGGATGGTGGCGACCCGGCTCTGCACGAGTTCGGTGAGGAACGGCTCGCGCTCAGGCTCCAGCAGTCCGGCGAGCCGGTCGCGCAGCGAGTCGGCTCCGCCGGCGGCAGCGTGGCCGGCGGTGGCGCGGCGTACGGGCACCAGGCCGCGGAAGAGCGGGGCGAGTGCGTCGCCCTGGCCGCGCAGCGCCGCGGTGTCCAGCCGGACCGGGAGGACCACGGGGTCGGTGCCGCGCAGGGCGGCGTCGAACAGGGAGAGCCCCTCGTCGGTGGGCAGCGGGGCGACACCGCCGCGGGCGATGCGGGCCCGGTCGGTCTCGTCGAGGGTGCCGGTCATGCCGCTCGCCTGGGCCCACAGGCCCCAGGCCAGGGAGTGCCCGGGCAGGCCGAGGGAGCGGCGGTGGGCGGCGAGGGCGTCGAGGTAGGCGTTGGCGGCGGCGTAGTTGCCCTGGCCCGGGGAGCCGAGGGTGGCGGCGGAGGAGGAGAAGAGCACGAACGCCGACAGGCCGAGGTCCGCGGTGAGTTCGTGCAGGTTCCAGGCGGCGTCGACCTTGGGGCGGAAGACCGCGTCGACACGTTCGGGGGTGAGGGAGGCGAGCACGCCGTCGGCGAGTACACCGGCCGCGTGGATCACGGCGGTCAGCGGCCGGTCGGCGGGCAGACCGGCCAGCACTGCGGCGAGGGCGTCGCGGTCGGCGGCGTCGCAGGCGACGCCGGTGACCTCGGCACCCAGCTCGGTCAGCTCGCTGACCAGGGCGGCGTCGGCGCCGCTCCTGCTGAGCAGCAACAGGTGGCGCACGCCCCGGTGGCCGACCAGGTGGCGGGCGATGATCCCGCCGAGGGCGCCGGTCGCGCCGGTCAGCAGGACGGTGCCGGAGCCGAGGCCGCCTTCGGGGATCGCGGCATCCGGTGCGTCGGCTCCCGTGCTGTCGGCTGAGGCTTCGTCGGTGTCCGGGACACGGGCCAGGCGTGGCACGTACCAGGTGCCGTCGCGCAGCGCCAGGTGCGGTTCGCCGCCGGCGACGGCTTCGGCGAGACGGTCCGGGCCGGGGTCCGTCCCGCTCTCGACCAGGACGATACGGCCGGGGTTCTCGGACTGGGCCGAGCGGACCAGCCCGCCGACCGCGGCGCCGGCCGGGTCGGTCCCGGTGACGACGACGAGGGTGCCGTCGCCGCCCTGTTCGTCGGCGAGCCGGTCCCGCAGCCCGTCGAGGACGGTGGCGACGGCGGCGCGGGTCCCGGCGGCGTCCACGCCCGCCGGGGCGCGCAGCACCTCTCCGTCCCAGGGCGTGGCCTCGGTCCCCGGCGCGGCCGGCGCGGGGACCCAGTCGACGCGGTGCAGCGCGCCGGACCGGGCGGACCGCGCGGCCGCGTCCACCAGGTCGGTGCGCAGCGGGCGCAGGGTGAGGGAGTCGACCGTGGCGACGGGGGCGCCGGCCGGGTCGGCCAGTGTCAGGGCGACGGTGCCCTCACCGGTGGCGCGGACCTTCACGCGCAGCGCGGTGGCCCCGGTGGCGTGCAGCCGTACCCCGGACCAGACGAACGGCAGCAGCGCCTGGTCGCCGGCGGCGTCGGTGAGGCCGACGGTGTGCAGGACGGCGTCGGAGAGGGCCGGGTGCAGTCCGAAGCCGTCGACGGGTGCCTCGGTGGCGACCTCGGCGTACACGGCGTCCTCGGTGCGCCAGGCGGCGCGCAGCCCCTGGAACAGGGGGCCGTAGCCGAGTCCGAGGGCGGCGAGTTCGTCGTACAGGCCGTCGAGGGGCACCGGTTCGGCGTCACGCGGCGGCCAGGAGGTGAGCGGTTCGACGACGGCCGGGAGGGTGCCGGTCGGAGCGAGCAGGCCGTCGGCGTGCCGCGTCCAGGGGAGTTCCTCGTCGGTGCTCTCGGGCCGGGACCAGAGGGTAAGCGGGCGGGTCCCGCCGTCGGGCGGGCCGACGACGGCCTGGAGCTGCACGGCGCCGTGGTCGGGCAGGACCAGCGGGGCGTGCAGGGTGAGTTCGGCCAGGTCGCCGCAGCCGACCTGGTCGCCCGCGCGCAGGGCGAGTTCGAGGTGTCCGGTGCCGGGGAAGAGCAGCCGGTCCCCGACGCGGTGGTCGTGCAGCCAGGGGTGCGTGCCCGCCGAGAGCCGGCCGGTGAGGACGGCCTCCTCGCTGCCGGCCCGTGCGATGGCGGCGCCGAGCAGGGAGTGGTCGGTGGCCGCGAGGCCGGCGGAGGTGACGTCGGCTCCGGTGGCGGTGCTGTCGAGCCAGTACCACTCGCGCTGGAAGGCGTACGCGGGCAGGGGGACGAGGCGGGCGCGACGGCCTTGTGCTACCTCGGCCCAGTCGACGACCGCGCCGTGGGTGAAGGCCTCGCCCAGGCCGGCGAGCAGCCGGTCCCGGCCGCCCTCGTCGCGGCGCAGCGAGCCGACGGCGGCGACCGCGTCGTCCGTCTCCTGGATCCCGACGGTCAGCACCGGGTGGGGGCTGGACTCCACGAACAGGGTGTGGCCCGCGGCGACGGCACCGCGTACGGCCTGTTCGAACAGCACGGTGCCGCGGAGGTTGGTGTACCAGTACTCGGCGCCGAGTTCGGCGGTGTCGATCGCGGCGCCGGTGACGGTGGAGTAGAAGGGCACGTCGGTGCTGCGGGCCTCGATGCCCGCGAGGTCCTGGGCGAGGCGTTCGCGCAGGGTCTCCACATGGGCGCTGTGGGAGGCGTAGTCCACGGGCAGCCGTTTGGCGCGGACCTTCTCGGCGCGCAGCCGGACGAGGAGTTCGTCGAGGGCGTCGGAGTCCCCGGAGACGACGGTGGAGGCGGTGCCGTTGACCGCGGCGACGGACAGCCGGCCGTCCCAGGCGGCGAGCCGGCCGCGGACCGCTTCGGCGCCCTCGCCCACGGACATCATGCCGCCGGAGCCGGACAGCAGTTCGGCGATGGCCTGGGAGCGCAGGGCGACCACGCGCGCACCGTCGGCCAGGGAGAGCGCGCCGACGGCGCAGGCGGCGGCGATCTCGCCCTGGGAGTGACCGATGACGGCGGCCGGGGCGACGCCGTATCCGCTCCAGGTGTGCGCCAGGGACACCATCACCGCCCACAGCAGGGGCTGGACGACGTCGACCCGGTCGAGCCCGCCGCGCAGTTCGGTGGCGAAGTCCCAGTCGGTCCAGGGCTCCAGGGCGGCGGCGCACTCGGCCATGCGGGCCGCGAACACCGCTGATTCGTCGAGGAGTTCCGTGGCCATGCCGGACCACTGCGAGCCCTGTCCGGGGAAGACGAAGACGGGGCGGGCCCGTCCGGCGGCGGTTCCCACGGCGAGGTTGCGGGCGGTGGCGCCGTCGGCCAGTGCGGCGAGCGCCCCGCGCAGTGCGGCGGGGTCGGTGCCGGTGACGGCGGCACGGTGCGCGAAGTGGGCGCGGCCGGTCGCCAGCGACCAGCCGACGTCGCGGGGGTCGAGCCCGGGGTGCGCGTCGAGGTGGCCGAGCAGCGCGGCGGCCTGTCCGGCGAGCGCGGCGGGCGACTTCGCGGTGAGCAGCCACGGGACGACGGGTCCCGTGGCGGGGTCGTCGCCCGGCTCCGCCGCGGACTCCGCTGCCGCCGGGGCCTGTTCGAGGATGACGTGGGCGTTGGTGCCGCTGATCCCGAAGGAGGACACCCCGGCCCGGCGGGGCCGGCCGGCGTCGGGCCAGGTCCGCTCCTCGGTGAGCAGGCGCACCTGCCCCGCCTCCCAGTCGACCTTGCTCGACGGCTCGTCGACGTGCAGGGTCCTGGGCAGGCTGCCGTTCCGCATCGCCATGACCATCTTGATCACACCGGCGACACCGGCCGCGGCCTGGGTGTGCCCGATGTTGGACTTGACCGAGCCCAGCCACAACGGCCGGTCCTCGGGCCGGTCCTGACCGTAGGTGGCCAGCAGGGCCTGCGCCTCGATCGGGTCGCCGAGGGTCGTACCGGTGCCGTGGGCCTCGACCACGTCGACGTCGGCGGTGGTGAGGCGGGCGTTCTCCAGGGCCTGGAGGATGACGCGTTCCTGTGAGGGGCCGTTGGGCGCGGTCAGGCCGTTGGAGGCGCCGTCCTGGTTCACGGCGGTGCCGCGGACGACGGCGAGGACCGGGTGGCCGTTGCGGCGGGCGTCCGAGAGGCGTTCGACCACCAGGACGCCGACGCCCTCGCCCCACACCGTTCCGGCGGCCGCGTCGGCGAACGCCCGGGTACGGGCGTCGGGAGCGAGGGCGCCCTGCCGGCTGAACTCGATGAAGGTCTCCGGGGTCGCCATGACGGCGACGCCGCCGACCAGGGCGAGGGAGGACTCGCCCTGCCGCAGCGACTGCCCGGCCAGGTGCAGCGCCACCAGCGACGAGGAGCAGGCGGTGTCGACGGACAGCGAGGGGCCCTCCAGGCCGAGGGTGTAGGCGACCCTGCCGGAGATGATGCTGCCGGAGCCGAAGCTGCCGAAGTAGTCGTGGTACTGCACGCCCGCGAACACACCGGTCGGGCTGCCCTTGAGGGAGTGCGGGTCGATTCCGGCGTGCTCCAGCGCCTCCCAGGAGGCCTCCAGCAGCAGCCGCTGCTGGGGGTCGGTGACGAGCGCCTCCTTGGGGCTGATGCCGAAGAACGCGGCGTCGAACTCGCCCGCGTCGTGCAGGAACCCGCCCTCGCCGACGTACGAGGTGTCGGGGCGCTGCCGGGTCGGGTCGACGACGCGGTCGACGTCCCAGCCGCGGTTGGCGGGGAACGGGGCGATGGCGTCGGTGCCGTCGGCGACCAGCTGCCACAGGTCCTGCGGGGTGCGGACGTCGCCCGGGTAGCGGCAGGCCATGCCGACGATGGCCAGCGGCTCGTCGGCGCGCGCCCGTCCGGTGCGCCGGGTGCGGCGTACGGAGCCGGAGGCCCCGGCGACGAGGGTGCCGAGGTGCGTGGCGAGCGCGTCGGGCGAGGGGTGGTCGAAGACGAGGGTGGCGGGCAGCCGCTGCCCGGTCTCGGCGGACAGGGAGTTGCGCAGTTCGATCGCGGCGAGGGAGTCGAAGCCGAGGTCCTTGAAGGCCCGGTCGGTCTCCACGGTGTCAGGTCCGGCGTGTCCGAGCACGGCGGCCACATGGGAGCGGACGGTGGTCAGCAGGGCCTCGGCCCGCTCCGTCGCCCCGAGGGAGGCCATGCGCTCGGCGAATCCGGACCCGGTTTCCCCGGTGGCGGCCCCCCGGCGGACCGGGCGCCCGGCCAGGGCACGGAACACGGGGGCGAGTTCGCCGCCCTGGGCGCGCAGCGCGGACAGGTCGAGGCGTACGGGGGCCACTGCGGGGCGGCCGGTGCCCAGTGCCCGGTCGAACAGGGCGGTGCCCTCCTCGGCGGACAGCGGGACCATGCCGCCGCGGGACATGCGGGCGAGGTCTGCCTCGTCCAGGGCGCCGGTCATGCCTCCGGTCGGGGCCCAGGGGCCCCAGGCCAGGGAGAGGGCGGGCATGCCGTCCGCCGCGCGGTGGGCGGCGAGCGCGTCGAGGCAGGCGTTGGCGGCGGCGTAGTTGCCCTGTCCGGGGGCGCCGACGGTGCCGGCGACGGAGGAGAACAGCACGAACGCCGCAAGGTCCTGATTGCGGGTCAGTTCGTGCAGGTGGAGGGCCGCGAGGGCCTTGGGGGCGAGTACGGCGTCGAGGCGCTCGGGCGTCAGCGAGGCCACCACGCCGTCGTCGAGGACACCCGCGGCGTGGACGACTGCGGTGAGCGGACGCTCCTGCCGGAGCCCGTCGAGCAGGGCGGAGAGGGCGTCGCGGTCGGCGACGTCGCAGGCGTGCGCGGTGGCGCTCGCGCCGAGGGCGGCGAGTTCGGCCACGAGCGCGTCGGCCCGGCCGCCGCGGCTGACCAGGGCGAGGTGGCGCGCACCGTGGGCGGTGACCAGATGCCGGGCGAGTACGGGCCCGAGTCCGCCGGTCGCGCCGGTCAGCAGCACGGTCCCCTCGGGGTCGAGGGCGGGGGCCGCGGCGCCTTCGAGCGGCTCGGCGCGTACCAGCCGGGCCGCACGGGCGGTGCCGGAGCGGACGGCGACCTGGGGTTCGCCGGTGGCGAGGACCGCGGGCAGCAGGGTGCCGGGGTCGGCGCCGGGTTCGAGGTCGAGGAGGACGCACCGGCCGGGGTTCTCCGACTGCGCGGAGCGCGCGAGGCCCCAGACCGCCGCGCCGGCCAGGTCGGGCACGCCCTCACCGGCGGTGGCGACGGCACCCCGGGTGACGAGGGCCAGCGGCCGGGCGTCGTCGTCCTGGAGGGCGGCGAGCGCGGTGCGCAGCGCGGCGCGTACGGTCCCGGCGTCCGAGCCGGCCGGGATCTCCAGCAGGCGGTGGTCGGCTGCGGGGGCGTCGGGGTCGAGCGCCAGCGGCTGCCAGTCGAGGACGAACAGGGCCTCGCCCGCGGTGTCCTGCTCGCCGCGCAGCCGTGTCAGTGGGCGGGAGGCCAGGGAGTCGACGGTGGCGACGGGAGCACCGGTGGCGTCGGCCAGGTCGACGGCGAAGGTGTGGTCGCCCGCGGGTGTCATGCGGGCCCGCAGGACCGAGGCGCCCACGGCGTGCAGGGTGACGCCCGCGAACATGAAGGGCAGCCGGGCCGTGTCGTCGCCGGAGCCGTCGCCGAGCAGGGCCAGGGAGTGCAGGGCGGCGTCGAAGGCCGCGGGGTGGAGGCCGAAGCGGGGGGCGTCCGCCGCCGGACGTTCCGGAAGGCGCACCTCGGCGTAGACGGTGTCGTCGTCGCGCCAGGCGGCGGTCAGGGCCCGGAAGGCGGGCCCGTAGTCCAGGCCGGCGGCCGCGTGCCGCTCGTACAGGCCGGTGAGGTCGAGTTCCTCGGCGTCCTGCGGCGGCCATGCGTCCAGCCGTGCTCCGGGAGGGGCGGTGCCGTCGGCGAGCAGACCGGAGGCGTGCAGGGTCCAGGGCTCGTCGGCGGGCGTGTTCTCGGCGCGCGCGTAGATCTGGACCGTGCGGGCCCCGGCCGGGTCCGGGGTGCCGACGGCAACCTGGACCCGGACGCCGTCGGCGGGCGGCAGCACCAGGGGGATCTCCAGGGCCAGTTCCTCCAGCCGGCCGCAGCCGACCTGGTCGCCGGCGCGGACCGCGAGTTCGACCATCGCGGTACCGGGTATCACCACGGAACCGCCGACGACATGGTCGGCGAGCCAGGGGTGGGTCCGCACCGACAGCCGGCCGGTCAGGACGGCTCCGTCGGAGTCGGCGAGCACGGTGGCGGCGCCGAGCAGCGGGTGGTCGGCGGAGTCCAGTCCCACGGAGCCGACGTCGCCGGCCGGGGCGGCCGTCTCGGGCCAGAACCGCTCGCGCTGGAAGGCCGTGGTGGGCAGGTCGACGGTCCGGGCCCCGGTGAACAGGGCCTCCCAGCGCGGGCCGGCGCCCCCGGTGTGCAGCTGGGCGAGGGCGGTGAGCAGGGTCTCGGTCTCGTCCCGGCCGCGGCGGGTGGCGGCGGCCAGGACGGTGTCGCCCCCGGCCTCGTCGCCGGCGGCCAGGCACTCGCGGGCCATGGCGGTCAGTACGGCGTCGGGGCCGATCTCCAGGAACCGGGTGACGCCCTCGGCGGCGAGGGTGCGTATCCCGTCGTGGAACCGGACGGCCTCGCGCACGTGCCGGACCCAGTAGTCGGGGGTGCCGATGTCCTGCGTGGCGAGCCGGCCGGTGACGTTGGACACCACGGGGACGGTCGCCCGGTGGAAGGTCAGGGACGACACCACGGACCGGAACGCGTCCAGCATCGGTTCCATCAGCGGCGAGTGGAAGGCGTGCGACACCTTCAGCCGGCGGCTCTTCGCGAAGTGCGCGGCGACCGCCTCGGCCTCGTCGGCGTCGCCGGAGACGACGACGGAGTCCGGCCCGTTGACGGCGGCCAGACCGACCCCGTCGGTGAGCAGGGGGCGTACGGCCTCCTCGGTGGCGCGCAGGGCGATCATGGCGCCGCCCTCCGGGAGGGCCTGCATCAGCCGGCCGCGCGCGACCACCAGCGTGACGGCGTCCGCGAGGTCCAGTACGCCCGCGACGTGGGCGGCGGCGATCTCGCCGACGGAGTGGCCCGCGAGGTGGTCGGGGGTGAGGCCCCACGACTCCACCAGCCGGTACAGGGCGACCTCGAAGGCGAACAGCGCGATCTGGGTGCGGGCCGTGCGGTTCAGCGGCTCGGGATCGTCGCCGAGGACCAGCTCGCGCAGTTCGCCGTCACCGGACAGCTCGCAGATCTCGTCGAACACGCGGGCGAAGACCGGGAAGTGGGCGTGCAGTTCGCGGCCCATGCCGGGCCGCTGGGAGCCCTGGCCGGTGAACAGGAAGGCGGTCTGGCCCTTGCGGACGCGGCCGAGCGCGGTGGCACGTCCGCCCTCGGCGAGGCGGGTCACGGCGTCGAGCAGCGTGTCCCGGTCGGCGCCGAGGACCACGGCACGGTACGGGTGGGCGGTGCGGGTGACGGCCAGCGAGTGCGCCACGTCCACCGGGTGGGCCTCGGTGACGGCCGCGGCCAGGAGGGCGGCCTGCTCGCGCAGGGCCCGCTCGGTGCGGCCGGACAGCACCCACGGCACCAGGGGCGGCGCGGTGCGCGGCGCGGGTTCCGCGGCCGGGTCCTCGGAGGGCTCCTCCGCGGGGGCCTCCTCCAGGATGGTGTGGGCGTTGGTGCCGCTGGCGCCGAAGGAGGAGACCGCGGCCCGCCGCGGACGCCCCGGGTCGGTCCAGGGGCGGTTGGCGGTGAGCAGGCGGACGTTGCCCTGGCTCCAGTCGACCTTGCCGGAGGGCTCCTCGGCGTGCAGGCTCCGCGGCAGCACGCCGTGCCGCATCGCCATGACGACCTTGATGATCCCGGCGACGCCGGCGGCGGCCTGGGTGTGGCCGATGTTCGACTTCACCGAGCCCAGCCACAGCGGTGCGTCCTCGGGCCGGTCCTGCCCGTAGGTGGCGAGCAGGGCCTGTGCCTCGATGGGGTCGCCGAGCGTGGTGCCGGTGCCGTGCGCCTCCACCAGGTCGACGTCGGCCGGGGTGAGCCGCGCGCCGGCCAGGGCGGCGCGCACGACCCGTTGCTGGGAGGGGCCGTTGGGGGCGGTCAGGCCGTTGGAGGCACCGTCCTGGTTGACGGCCGAGCCCCGGACGACGGCGAGGACCTCGTGGCCGTGGCGACGGGCGTCGCTCAGCCGCTCCAGCAGGAGCATTCCCGCGCCCTCGCCCCAGCCGGTGCCGTCGGCCGAGTCGGCGAAGGACTTGCAGCGGCCGTCCGGGGCGAGGCCCCGCTGACGGCTGAAGGCGACGAACGAGTTGGGGGTGGACATGACCGTGGCGCCGCCCGCCAGGGCGAGGGTGCACTCCTTCGCCCGCAGGGCCTGCACGGCCAGGTGGACCGCCACGAGCGCCGACGAGCAGGCGGTGTCGATGGTGACGGCGGGGCCCTCGAGCCCGAGGGTGTACGAGATCCGGCCGGAGATCACGGCGGCCAGGGCGCCGGTGCCGAGTGCCGCCTCGGAATCGTGCGGCATCCGGGCCAGCAGGTCCCGGTAGTCCTGGCCGTTGGTCCCGGCGAACACCCCGACCCGGGCGCCGTGCACCGAGTCGGGAGCGATACGGGCGCGTTCCAGCGCCTCCCACGACACCTCCAGCAGCAGTCGCTGCTGGGGGTCCATCGTGACGGCCTCCCGCGGGCTGATCCCGAAGAAGTCCGGCTCGAACCCCGCGGCGTCGTGCAGGAAGCCGCCGCGCGTGGAGTACGTCTTCCCCGTGGCGTCCGGGTCCGGGTCGTACAGCGCGTCGACGTCCCAGCCGCGGTCCCCGGGGAAGTCCCCGACGGCGTCCGTGCCCTCGTGGATCAGCTGCCAGAACTCCTCGGGGGTGGTGACACCTCCGGGGAAGCGGCAGCTCATGGCGACGACGGCGATGGGTTCCCGGTCCTGGGTCTCCACCTCACGCAGCCGCTGGCGGGTCTGGTGCAGATCGGCGGAGACCCGCTTGAGGTAGGAGAGCAGCTTTTCGTCGTTGGTCATCGGGTGTCGCCACTCCTGTGCGAAGAGGTGGGCTGCGGGTGGGCCGGGGTGTCGTGGGAGTACCGGGTCACGCCGAGCCGAGTTCTTTGTCGATGAACGCGAAGACGTCGTCGGCGGAGGCCTCTTCCAGCCGGCCGGTGACGGCTGCCGCATCCTGGCCGAGGGTCTTGTCCAGGTCCTTGAGCAGGGTCTGCAGCCGGGTGGTGACCCTGCTCTGCTCCAGGTCCTCGGCGGTGAGGTCGCCGAGCCGGGCGGCGACCCGTTCGAGCTCGGCGACCACGGAGTCAACGGACGTGTCCGCGCCGGCGAGTTCGGTGCCCAGGTACTTGGCCAGGGCGGCGGGTGTGGCGTAGTCGAAGATGAGCGTGGCCGGCAACGGCACCCCGGCGGCGCCACTGATCCGGTTGCGCAGGTCGACCGAGGTGAGCGAGTCGAACCCGAGGTCGCGGAAGGCGGTGGTCGGTTCGACGGCGCCGGCGTCGCCGTATCCGAGGACGGTGGCCGCCTGGCCGCAGACCAGGTCGTTCAGGGCGCGCTCGCGTTCCCCGCCGGTGAGTCCCGCGAGCTTCTCGGCGAAGCCGTCGGCCGCGTTCGCGCCGTCCGGACCGCTCGTGGTGCGGCGGGCCTCGGGCAGTGCGGACAGCAGCGGACTGGGCCGGGTCGAGGTGAACGCGGGGGCGAACACCGACCAGTCGACGTCGGCGACGGTGACGGTGGTGTCGCCGCCGTCCAGGGCGCGGCCCAGCGCGGTGAGGGCGGTGTCCGGGTCGAGCAGGGACATGCCCATCGCCCGGGCCGAGGCGCGGACCGTGCCGTGCGCCGCCATGCCGTCGCCGCCCCAGGGGCCCCAGGCCACGGAGGTGGCGGGCAGCCCCGCGGCGTGGCGGTGCTCGGCCAGGGCGTCCAGGTAGGCGTTGGCGGCGGCGTAGTTGGCCTGGCCGGCGCCGCCGACGGTGGCGGTCAGGGAGGAGAACAGCACGAACGCCGACAGGTCGAGCCCGGCGGTCAGTTCGTGCAGGTGGAGGGCGGCGTCCGCCTTGGGGCCGAGGACGCGGGCGAACCGGTCCGCGTCCAGGGCGTCCAGGACGCCGTCGTCGAGGGCACCGGCCAGGTGCACGACCGCCGTCAGGGGGTGCCGCGCCGGTACGGAGTCGAGCAGGCCGGCCAGGGCGGACCGGTCGGCCACGTCGCAGGCGGTCAGGGTGACGCCGGTACCGGTGGCGGTGAGTTCACGGACCAGGTCGGCGGCGCCGGGTGCGTCGGCGCCGCGGCGGGAGGTCAGCAGCAGGTGGTCGGCGCCCTCGGCCGCGAGCCGGCGGGCGACGGCCGCGCCGATCGCGCCGGTGGCGCCGGTGACCAGCACGGTGCCGGACGGCTTCCAGGGTGCGCCGGCGCGGGCGGGGGCGTGCTCCAGCCGGCGTCCGTGGGCGCCGGATTCGCGGATCACGACCTGGTCCTCGCCGCCGGCGTCGCCGAGCAGCGCGGCCAGGCGGGCCACGGTCCGCGGACCGGCCTCGGCGGGCAGGTCGACGAGGCCGCCCCACCGGTCGGGGTGCTCCAGGGCGGCGACCCGGCCGAGGCCCCACAGTGCGGCCTGGGCGAAGCCGGTGACGGCGTCGCCGGGCCCGTGGGCGACGGCGTCCCGGGTGACGCACCACAGCGGGGCGTCGGCTCCGTCGTCCCCGAGCGCCTGGACGAGGGCGGCGAGGGCGGCCGGCGGAGTCGCCGGGGCGGGCAGGTACAGGATGCCGTCGGCGGAGGTCCGGCCGGTGAGCGCGTCGGCCAGTGCGGCACGGTCGGCGGTGTCCGGCACGGTGAGGACGTCGACGCGCAGCCCGTTGTCCGTCAGGCCCTCCGTCACGGCGCGGGTCCACGGGTCCCCGGCGGTGGACGCGGGGACGACGGCCAGCCAGGCCCCGCCGAGGGCCGGGGTGGCGGGAGGCGCCAGCGGTTCCCAGGTGACGCGGTGGCGGAGCCCGTCCGCGGCGGCGTGCGCCTGCCGCCGGCCGTGCCAGGTGGCGAGGGCGGGCACGACGGCGGCGACGGAGCTCTCGTCGTCGAGACCGAGGGTGGCGGCGACGGCACTCACGTCCTGCTCGCGCACCAGGTCCCAGAACGGGTCGGCGGCGTCGCCGCCGGATCCGGCCCGGCGCTCGGCCTGCAGGATGGGGGCGTCCTCCCAGTGCCGGTCCCGGCGGAACGGGTAGGTGGGCAGGTCGACGGTGCGGCCGCCGGCGAAGACCGTCCGCCAGTCGGGGCCGGTGCCGGTGAGGTGGAGGCGGCAGAGGGCGTCGACCAGGGTGCCGTCCTCGGCCCGGTCGCGCCTCTGGGTGCCGATGGCGTCGGGGACCACGTCCTGCGCCATGGTGCTGAGCACCGAGTCGGGGCCGATCTCCAGGAAGCGGGTGGCTCCCTCGGCGGCGAGCGTGGTGGCCCCGTCGTGGAAGCGGACGGCCTCGCGGACGTGGCGTACCCAGTACTCCGGGTCGGTGAGGTCGTCGGCGATCCGGCCGGTGACGTTGGAGACGACCGGGAGCGCGGGCTCGTGGAAGGTGAGGCCGGCCAGCACCTCGCGGAAGGGTTCGAGCATGGGGTCCATGCGGTGCGAGTGGAAGGCGTGCGACACCTTCAGCCGGGTGCTCTTCTCCGCCTGGGCCGCGACGGCGAGGACGGCCTCCTCGTCACCGGAGACCACGACGGAGCGCGCGCCGTTGACGGCGGCGATGTCGACACCGTCGGTGAGGAGCGCGAGGACCTCGGCCTCGGTGGCGCGCAGGGACACCATCGCGCCGCCGGCCGGCAGGTCCTGCATGAGGCGGCCCCGGGCGGCGACCAGGGTGACCGCGTCCTTCAGGTCCAGCACGCCGGCCACGTGGGCGGCGACGATCTCGCCGATGGAGTGTCCGGCGAGCAGGTCCGGGCGGACGCCCCAGTGCTCCAGCAGGCGGTGGAGGGCGGTCTCGAAGGTGAACAGCGCCGCCTGGGTGTACACGGTGCGGTGCAGCGGCGCGTCGGCGCCGTCGGCGTCCTCGTCGAACATGACGTCGCGCAGCGGCCGGTCGAGGTGTTCGTCGAAGGCGGCGCAGATCTCGTCGAAGGCCGCGGCGAACACCGGGAAGGCGGCGTGCAGGGTGCGGCCCATGCCGGGGCGCTGGGAGCCCTGCCCGGAGAACAGGACGGCGAGGCGGCCGGGTTCGGGGGCCACGACGGGTGCCCGGGTGCCGTCGGCGACCTCGCGCAGGGCGGCCAGCAGTTCGTCACGGTCGCGTCCCGTGACGGCGGCGCGGTGGGTGAACAGGGAGCGGGTGGTGGCCAGCGAGTGGCCGACGTCGTACGGGTCGAGGTCTCCCGCGGCCGCCAGCAGCCGTTCCGCCTGCCGCTGCACGGCGTCGGCGCCCTTGCCGGAGAGCAGCCACGGCACGACGGGCAGGCCGGTGCGGGGCGGGGCGCTCCCGTCGTCCTCGGTCGCCGGTGCCTCCTCCAGGACGGTGTGCGCGTTGGTGCCGGAGATGCCGAAGGACGAGATGCCGGCGCGGCGCGGCCGCCCGTCGCCGCCCCAGGGGCGGGCCTCGGTGAGCAGTTCGACGTCGCCCGCGCTCCAGTCGACGGCGGTGCTGGGGGTGCCGACGTGCAGGGTCCTGGGGAGGGTGCCGTGGCGCATCGCCATGACCATCTTGATGACGGCGCCCACTCCGGCGGCGGCCTGGGCGTGGCCCATGTTGGACTTGATGGAGCCCAGCCACAGCGGCAGGCCCTCGGGGCGGTCCTGCCCGTAGGCGGCGATGACGGCCTGGGCCTCGATGGGGTCACCGAGGGTGGTGCCGGTGCCGTGGGCCTCCACGGCGTCGATGTGGTGCGGGGCCAGCTGGGCGTCGGCGAGCGCCTGCTGGATGACCCGGACCTGGGCCGGTCCGCTGGGCGCGGTCAGCCCGTTGGAGGCACCGTCCTGGTTGACGGCGCTGCCGCGGACGACGGCGAGCACCTTGTGGCCGTTGCGGCGGGCGTCGGACAGCCGCTCGACGAGGAGCATGCCCGCGCCCTCGGCCCAGGCGGCTCCGGCGGCGTCGTCGGAGAAGGAGTGGCAGCGGCCGTCGGGCGACAGGGCGCGGCGCTCGCTGAACTCGACGAACATCTCCGGGCTGGCCATGAGGGCGGCGCCGCCGGCCAGCGCGAGGGAGCACTCCCCCTTGCGCAGCGACTGGATCGCCGAGTGGAGGGCGACGAGGGAGGAGGAGCAGGCGGTGTCCATGGTGACCGCCGGGCCCTCGAGCCCGAGGGTGTAGGCGATCCGGCCGGAGACGATGCTGCCGGAGATGGTGCCGCCGAGGTAGTCGTGGTGCATCAGGCCGACGAAGACACCGGTCTGCGTGCCCTTCACGGCCGTGGGGTCGATGCCGGCCCGCTCGAAGGCCTCCCAGGTGACCTCCAGCAGCATGCGCTGCTGGGGGTCCGTTCCGGGCGCGTCCTTCGGGCTGATGCCGAAGAAGGCGGGGTCGCACTCGGCGGCGTCGTAGAGGAATCCGCCGTGGCGCACGTAGGTCTTGCCGGGCGCCCCGGGCTCGGGGTCGTAGAGGGCGTCGACGTCCCAGCCGCGGTCGGTGGGGAAGTCGGAGACGACGTCGACGCCTTCGTCGACGATGCGCCACAGGTCCTCGGGGGTGCGTATGCCCCCGGGGTAGCGGCAGCCCATACCGATGATGGCGACGGGCTCGTGGTCCTGCTCCTCCAGTTCCCTCACGCGGCGCCGGCTGCGCTCCAGCTCGGTCGTGGCCCGCTTCAGGTAGTCGCGGAGCTTGTCGGCCGTTGCCGGGTCTTCCATCACAGGGCTCCCAGTTCGTTGTCGATCGTCGCGAAGAGTTCCGCGTCGCTGGCCTCGCCGAAGTCCTGCGCCGGGGCGGGCGCGGCGTCGCCGCCGCGGGCGTCCTGCCAGCCGCGGAGGAGGGCTTCGAGGCGTGCGGTGACGCGGGTGTGGCTGCCGTCCTCGTCGGGCAGGCCGAGCAGCACGGCCTCGAGCCGGTCGACGTCGGCCAGGGCGGTACGGGTGAGGTCGGCCGGTCCCGGTACCAGTGCGGTCTTGAGGTGGGCGGCGAGGGTGCGGGGCGAGGGCTGGTCGAAGACCAGCGTCGCGGGGAGGGCGAGGCCGGTGGCGCCCGCCAGGAGGTTGCGCAGTTCGACGGCGGCGAGCGAGTCGAAGCCCATCTCCTGGAAGGCGCGTCCGGGGTCCACCGACTGCGGTGAGGGGTGCCCGAGGACGCCCGCGACATGGGTGCGGACCAGGTCGAGCAGGGCGCGGTCGCGTTCGGTGTCGGGCAGGCCGGCGAGCCGCTCGCGCCAGGAGTCGGACGAGGTGCCCTCGGCGGGCCCGCCCCCTGTCCTGCGGGCCGCGGGGCGGACGAGTCCGCGCAGCAGCGCGGGTATGCCGTCGGGCCGGGCCCGTACGGCGGCGCCGTCCACCCGGACGGGGACGACGAGCGCGTCCTCGGCGCCGAGTGCGGCGTCGAGCATGCGCAGGGCCTGGGCGGGAGCCAGGGCCGGCAGGCCGAGACGGCGCAGCCGCTCCAGGTCGGCCGCCTCGATGCCGGCGCTCATGCCGCCGCCCGATGCCCACAGGCCGTAGGCCAGGGAAACGCCGGGCAGCCCGAGGGAGCGGCGGTGGGCGGCGAGACCGTCGAGGAAGGTGTTGGCGGCCGCGTAGTTGGCCTGGCCGCCGCCGACGAGCAGACCCGCGGTGGAGGACAGCAGGACGAACGCGGAGAGGTCCGCGTCCCGGGTCAGGTCGTGCAGGTGCCAGGCCGCGTCGACCTTGGGCCGCAGGACCCGTTCGACCCGGTCGGCGTCGAGGGAGGCCAGGACGCCGTTGTCGACGACGCCGGCGGCGTGCACCACGGCGCGGACCGGGTGCCGGCCCAGCAGTGCGGCGAGGTCGGCGCGGTCGGCGACGTCGCAGCGGGCGAGGGTGACCTCGGCGCCGAGTGCGGCGAGTTCGGCCCGGAGGTCGGCCGCGCCGGGGGCGTCCGCACCGCGCCGGCCGGCCAGCAGCAGACGCCGTACGCCGTGTCCGGTGACCAGGTGACGGGCGATCAGGGCGCCCAGGCCGCCGGTGCCGCCGGTGACGAGGACGGTGCCGTCGGGGTCCCAGACGTGGGGGCCGCCGGGCTTGGCGCGTGCCAGGCGCGGCACGCGTACCTCGCCGTCGCGGACCGCGGTCTCGGGCTCGTCGGAGGCCAGCGCCGTGGCGAGGGCGGAGTCCGGGGCGGCGCTGCCGTCGGTGCCGACCAGCAGGAAGCGGCCGGGGTTCTCGGCCGCCGCCGCGCGCACCAGGCCGAACAGCGGGGCGTGCGTGAGGTGGTCGCCACGCAGCAGTACGGCGAGTCTGCGGCCGGTGAAGCGTGCGTCGTCGAGCCAGAGCCGCAGGGTGTCCAGGGTGGTTCCCACCAGGTCACGTGCCCGCTCCGGCAGGCCCTCGCCGGTGCCCGGGTCGGCGGGTACGGCCAGGACGACCGTGCCGGGCACGTCTCCCGCGTCCGCCAGTGCGGCGAGGTCGGGGTACCGGGGTGCGTCGAGGCCGGCGTCGGCGCCGCAGACGGCCAGGTCGGACAGGGCCGTACGGGCGGCACCGGGGGCCGGGACGAGGTCGATCCGGTACAGCGGGTCGTCGGCGTCCGCGGTGAGCTGCTCGGCCGTGACGGGGCGGGCCACGAGGCCGCGCACGGTGGCGACGGGCGCTCCGTCGCCGTCGGCCAGGTCGAGGCGTACGGCGTCGTTGCCCTCCGGGTACAGGCTCAGGCGCAGCCGGTCGGTGCCGGCCCGGTGCAGGGTGACGCCGCTCCAGGCGAACGGCAGCACGGCCTGTCCGCCGGGCAGGTCCAGCAGGTTGACGTGCAGGGCGGCGTCCAGCAGGGCCGGGTGGAGGCCGAAGGCGCCGGCGGTGGTGCGTGCTCCGTCGGGCAGGGCGGCCTCGGCGTACAGCTCCTCGCCCCGGCGCCACATGGCGCGCAGGCCCTGGAAGACCTCGCCGTAGCCGTAGCCGGTGCCGGCCAGCCGGTCGTAGAGCCCTTCCAGGTCCACGGGCCGCGCACCGGCGGGCGGCCAGGCGGCGGGGCCGGCGGGCGGTCCGGCGTCGGCGGGCGCGACGGTCAGGACGCCGGCGGCGTTGCGGGTCCACGGGGTCTCGGGGGTGCCGGTGCGGCGTGACCAGACGGTCAGTTCACGGCGTCCGTCCCGTTCCGCGTCGACGGCGACCTGTACGGCCACGGAGCCTTGTTCGGGCAGGGTGAGGGGGGCGTGCAGGGTGAGTTCCCCGACGGTGTCGCAGTTCGTCTGTGCCGCGGCCCGCAGGGCCATCTCGACGAAGGCGGTGCCGGGCAGCAGGACGGTGCCGTGGACGGCGTGGTCGCCGAGCCAGGGGTGGGAGGAGAGCGACAGCCTTCCGGTGAGGACCGCGCCCTGGGTGTCGGGCAGTTCGGTGGCCGCGGTGAGCAGCGGGTGGCCGGTGGCCTGCTGGCCGAGTCCGTCGGCGTCGCCGGTGCCGCCCGCGGCGTTCTCGAGCCACAGGCGGGTCCGGCGGAACGCGTAGGTGGGCAGGTCGGTGTTCCGGGCGTGGTGCGGGGCGTGGAAGGCCGACCAGTCGACGGTCCCCCCGGCGGCGTGCAGCCGGGCCACGGAGGTGACGAGGTCGTGCGGTTCGTCGCCGTCGCGGCGCATGACGGGCAGGCAGACACTGTCCGGAGGCAGGCATTCGGCGGCCAGCGCGGTGAGCGCCGCGTCGGGGCCGACCTCGAGGAACGTCCGTACGCCCAGGTCGTGCAGGGTCGTGAGGGCGGGGGCGAACCGGACGGCGTGGCGGACGTGGTCCACCCAGTGGCCGGGGGTGGTGAGCTCGCCGGGCCCGGCGGGTGAGCCGGTCAGGGTGGAGACCACCGGGATCCGGGGCTCGTGGTACTCGCAGCGCGCGGCCGCCTCGGCGAACGCTTCCAGCATCGGGTCCATCAGGGGCGAGTGGAAGGCGTGGGAGACCTTGAGCCGCTTGCCCCCTCCGAAGCGGGCGGCCAGGGCGTCGACGGCCGCCTCGGTCCCCGAGACCACGACGGAGCGGGGGCCGTTGACGGCGGCGAGCCCGACCAGCTCGTCGAGGTGGGGGGTGACCTCCTCCTCGGTCGCCCGCAGCGCGGCCATGGCGCCACCGGCCGGGAGCGCCGCCATCAGGGTGCCGCGGGCGAGGACGAGGGAGACCGCGTCCGGCAGGGAGAGCACTCCGGCGACGTGGGCGGCGGCCAGTTCGCCGACGGAGTGGCCGGCCAGGTGGTCCGGCACCGCGCCCCACGACTCCAGCAGCCGGTACAGGGCGACCTCGGTGGCGAAGATCGCGATCTGCGCGTAGTCCGTTCGGGTGAGCAGCTCGGGGTCGCCGTCGACCACCTCGGCGAGCGGACGCTCGAGGCGGGGGTCGGCGAG
>Ga0164308_10000369_pt1 | contig 24731 bp, 17 predicted proteins | sample Whisoiple_246_MG_FD_109983 | JGI IMG/M metagenome (GOLD analysis project Ga0164308, IMG submission 109983) | Soil microbial communities amended with fresh organic matter from upstate New York, USA - Whitman soil sample_246_MG | ecosystem: Environmental > Terrestrial > Soil > Unclassified >... | reverse complement strand
GGCGGTACCAGAGAGTTCGGATCCCCGACTCTTCGAGCTCTTTGCTGCGAAGCTGCTGTTTTCGAGTGCGATAACGCGCAGCCAAGATGGCGTAGTGCCTCAGGTAGCGATTGCGCGCGTGGACATTCTTCAGCGACTTCAAAGTGCGGTCGTTTTCGAGACTGCACCCGAGAAACAGCAACGGTCGATTCGTGTATACGACCGAGGCCAGGTGCTCTACCGGGCCTGGACTTTCTTCGGTGCCGTAGCCCTCGTCGTATTCGAGCGCGGTAAAGATCATCGATGGCGGATGAGCGGCATCGCCATGCAACTTGATGAGCGCGGTGCGGTTCTCCTGCAGCGCCGCCACCACTCGGGCGGGCTCGGCGCGGCCGAGGACCAGATGATCCGCGGTGAAGGGGCGCCCGACGTGCTCGAAGATGGTCTCCAACACCGGGTCGAAGTTGGTAGTGATGATTGGACCTGGTGCCAACATGGCCAAACGACTGGCCGTGCTCTCCTGCGCAGTCGTCGCGTTCAGGGTCGGCCGCGTAGCAAAGGCATCGCGAATTTGGCGATAAAAGGCGTCTTTGTCAGTATCGACCAAACACTGAGCAGCATCCTCGAAGCGTCCGGCGTTCACGAGATCAGCCACCTTCGAACGCTGGGCTTCTGCCGCAGCCCCCTCGAGAAACTCACCCCACATCGGATATCGGAACGGTGCAGACGCGCCTGCACCCACGAACGGAATCACCCCCGTTTGCGAGCGCAAACTAATGACCAGATCGCGAATGACTTCCGCGTTCTCCGCTCGAGCCCAAGCGTCCAGGCCGACCTCGGTCAGCACCGTTTCACGCTCGGCGAGCGTGGCCGCGTCGCAAACCGGCGCTTCCAGCTCGACCGACTCCGCGTCGCTCGACAAGAGCACCGGCTCGCCAAGCTGCACGCGCCCCTCAGCTGCGAGCAGTGATGCGACCCGTCGCATCGTCGTCTCCGTGAAGGGTGTCTGCTGCGCGCTCGGCGCCTGCACGACTCGATAAGAATCGCCATCGCGCCAAACGAACACAGTGGCGCACCCAAACTCCTCGGCTACCTTGGGAAGCCATTTGTCTTCCGGCGGAGCGGCGTCGCCAAGCACCACTGCACACTCATGCTGGGTGCCGGGATAAGCTGACAGCGACGGGAACGAGGGATCGGGGTCGCTCGACATGCCAAACCCATATCATGGGCTCAGGGAGCTTTGGCGAAGCTTTCCGAAAGACACGTGGGGGAACAACCTGGAGCGCTCGTCCGCGGCGCTCTCCTGGGACGCGCCATCGCGATCCACCTTGCTGCCCTTTCGAGGGCGGCTCTATTCCTTCGCGGGCCGCGACTTGTCGCGCCTCACCACCGGCGCCCGAAGCTCCTCCAATGCGAACGACCTCGCGCTCGACGTCACCGAGAGCATCAAAAATGACTATGGCGAAAGCGCGTGAACGCGGTGGAGACTCACAGCTAAAATGCCAAATGAAGAACGCGATTGGCTGGGCGCGCGGAAGGTTTCGCTTCCGTGGAGCTGGCTATTGGCCCTCTACTTGGTATTGGTCGTCGGCATTGCAGCATGGATGTTGATTGAGGTCTTTCCCTCGCCACCCCACGACCAGCAGAAGACCGCGCACAAAGATGAGCTGAAGGGCAAGGGTAACGGCGGAGCGCCCCCCCGTTTGAGCGAACCAACGCCGAGCGACGCTCACTCACCGGCGTCAGCAGGCAACGCAGGCCAAGGTCCCGCAGTCGGCGGCGCTGGTAGCGCTGGCGCGAGCGGGGTCGGTGGGGCGGGCGGGGCAGCACTTGGCGGCACGGCTGGCGCGAACAGCGCGCGAGCCGGAAACGGCGGAACCACTGTCGCGGAAAAACCGACCGTCGAGGAAGACCAGGATCGGCCATCTTGGCCGACTAACCTCAAATACGGAACGTTCGCGCACCTGGGAATGCGGATTGAGCCCCAGAGCAACGATCAAGGGATCCTCATCTTGGCGCTGCTCGCCGGTATTCTGGGCAGCTTCATGCATGCGGCTCAGTCGCTCGCGATCTATGTAGGCAATCGAGATCTGCGTACGAGTTGGGTGCTACTCTACGCACTACGACCTTGGATTGGCGGGGTCCTCGGTTTGCTCTTCTACTTCGTTCTTCGCGCGGGCTTGATTCCTGCTGCGGCTGCTTCGAGCACGGACGCGGTAAGTCCGTACGGCGTTGTCGCCTTTGGTGCGTTGGCTGGTTGGTTCTCCAAGCGAGTTACGGACAAACTCGCCGAGATGGTCGATATGCTTTTTCGAACGCAAAAGGACGCCTACAAGGACAACACCGTGCGAGACGGCAGGCCGGAAATCGCGAGCGTCGTTCCCGACAGAATCGCCGTCAGTATGGCAGCACCCAATCAGGAGTTCGTCGTCAACTGCAGTCGTATATTGCCGGGGGCGTGGTTCGTCCTCGAAAATAAGGAATACAAAGCAACGTTCAAAGGCAACATGAAGATCGCGTTCACGCTACCGCAAGCCGACGCTCAGCGCTTTGCCGGCAAAACCAGCGTGATGCTCATCGTATACAATCCTCCAGACCCCGCAGCCGACGCGGACTCGAAGCCTCGGGCTTCCGCTCCTTTCGACATCACCGTCGTGCCTTGAGCGTGGCCGCGGTGCGACTGACCCGCCCATGCGCCCGGTGTATCGACACCGACGGCTTGATAACCGTACAAGGTTGGTCGGTCGCGCAGTCTGCATCACTCCGGCACGTTGCAGGGGTGCACGTGCCGCGCCGCCGAAGGCTGAGACGCGGCTGGCCCGATTCGCGTGACCATCAAAAAATCCCAGAAAGAAACCGCCCTTCAAATTAGTTGCATAGCTAACCAATCGTGTTAGGTTCTGGGGGTGTTCGATCATTGCCTCTACTTCAACACGTCGGCGCTTGCTCGGCTCTTGGAGCGGCTCTGGAGTGATGCTTTTCGCAGCTTTGATTTGACGCCACCGCAGGGCTTCTTGTTGCGTGCGGTGCTCGATAGGCCCGGGCTCACGCAACGAGAGCTCGCCGAGCTCATGCGAATTGCGCGCCCCACAACGACGCGTGCGTTGGATGGCCTCGAAGCAAAGCGTTTGCTCGAACGCCGCGTATCGCCTGCCGACGCGCGCGAACAGCTCGTGTTCCCGACCCGCAACGCCGAGGCGATTCAGGGCGCGCTCAATGCTGCAAGCGCCAACGTGACCAAGCAGCTGAAGCAGCAACTCGGCAAGGCCACCTTCGAGCGCACGGTCGAGGGGATCCGCCACGTGCGCGGCTCGCTGGAGGAATAAGCTCGCGCTGCCTGACCGTTTTTTTGAGCCAATTGTTGCATAGCTAACTAATTTTCACAAAAGGAGCCCGCAATGCCCATCATCAACGTCAAACTCAGCGAAACTCCGAGCCCAATCCTCATCCAAAAGGTCTCACAAACGGTCCTCGAGCTCACGACGCGAATTCTGCGCAAACGGCGCGATGTGACCTCGATCGCGCTCGACTTCGTCCCGCGTGAGCACTGGATCGTGGGCGGCGTGTCGCTCGCGGCGCAGGGCAAGAGCAGCTTCTATCTCGACATCAAGGTCGTGTCGGCAACCAACACCAAGGACGAAAAGGCGGCCTACGTGGCGGCCATGTTCAAGGCGTTCGATGAACTTCTCGGGGATCTACATCCGGAGAGTTACGTTTATGTGCACGATGTCGCAGCCGAGGCCTACGGCTACGGTGGGGTCACGCAAGAGTATCGATACATTCAAGGCCGCCAGGCGCCGAGTGAGCCGCGGTCCGGCGCGGCGCAGCCGTCGTCAGCGTAGTGGTGGGCGAGCTCAATCACGGGCAATCGCATTTCCGCAACGGTGTGCCACGACGGCTAGTGGTCGATACGCTGTGCCTATCACATACCGTTCGTGATTTAATCGCCAGTTGCCCTCATGCTGATTGAGCATGGTCAGACATAGAATCTATCTATTGGCTCGCTCGCTCGACAGGCGATAGTGTCGCGCGCCAGGTCTGGAGATGCCGCACCACGCGGCAGAGGGAAAAGGCATGGCTTGGTTCGATCATTCACGAATTTCGTTCCTCATTGCGGCGTCCATCTTCAGCTGCGCTTGCGGCAGTGCAGTGCAGGAAGGAAGCGAGGAAATGGACGGCGCGACCGCGCAGGCGGAACTCGGCCGCACTGACGGCAGCGGGCATGTCATTGATCTGGGAGTTTTGGATACGGCTCCGGACGAGACGTATTCGAGCGCTGGGCAGGCGCTCAATGAACAGGGCACGGTGGTGGGGTACAGCCACTCCCAAGTTTCGCCCTCGCTGATCTCGCAGCACGCCTTTCGTTGGAAAGCCAGCACGGGCATGGTCGATCTGGGAACGCTCGGTGGGTCGTACAGCTCCGCGATTGACGTGAACGAACACGAGCAGATTGCGGGTACTGCAGCGCTGCCGGACGAGAGTCAGCACGCGGTATTGTGGGATGCTCTCGGTCAGATCCGTGATCTGGGGACGCTCGGTGGGCAGAACAGCACCGCATTCAGCCTCAACAATCGCGGTCAGGTGGTTGGTTTGGCCGACGATGCGACTGGCAGCACCCGACCCTTCATCTGGGATGCGAGCTCCGGCATGGTCGATTTGGGATTGCCGGGCTCGGGCCTCGCCTATGTCTATGGCATTAATGACTCGGGCGTGGTCGTCGGGTCTTGGCTGCAGGAAGACTTTACCGCCAGACCTTTCAAGTGGTCGAAGGATGAGGGGCTGACCGAGTTGAGCCTGCTCGGTGGCACGAACGGTGAAGCGTTCGGCATCAATAACGAGGGCCAGATTGTCGGCTACGTGGTCGCCGACAACGCGGTCGTTGGGATGAAGTGGGCAGGCCGGCACGCCTGGCGTCTAGCGAGTCTGCCAGACGGCGTGCAGTCGGTGCCCAAGGCGATCAACAAACCGGGGTTGATCGTGGGCGGCGATACGCTGACGTCGGGCGACCCAGTCGCGGTTCGGTGGGAAACGACGAAGCGCGTCGAGCGGGTACCGCTCGGCGGACGCCCCGGCGCGGCGAATGATGTCAACGATCGCGGCGCGGTCGTCGGCTCGTGGAACGGATCGATCGCTTGGCACGCTTTCTTGTGGGAGCCGGGCAGACATTGATTTCGCGGTAGGTTCACGAGCAGTTTCGCATTTTTGCGTGCGGCGCTCGGGTGAGCCTTGCCCGATGGGTAGCGGCGACGATACGCTCGACCCAATCTAGGGAAGGAAGAGAAATGCAGAACGCGGGGTGGGCGGTTGGTCTCGCGGCCTTAATGGTGGCCGGCGGGTGTTCTTCATCTGGCAACAACGGTAGCGAAGCCACCAACGCAGGGAGCGCGGGGGACGCCGGAGCTTCTAGCAACGCAGGCACCTCAGCGGGTGGTGTTGCTAGCGCGGGTCGGAACACTGCGGACGCAGGAGCCGGGGCACGCAGCGGCGCAGGCGGGGTCGCGGGCGAGCCAACGGGTGGGCCCGATGCGGGTGCTGGAGCAGCGGATGCCGGAGCCAGTGACGGCGGCGCCGATCAGGGCACGGCCGGAACGAGTGCTTCCGGGGCCGCTGGTGCAAGCGCAACGGGCGGAACCGCTGGAATTGGCGGAGCGGGCGTCGGAGGATCCATCGGGCTCGGGGGCAATGCGGGTGCGGCAGCAAGCAGCGGTGGCGGAGCCAGTGGCAGCGGCGGAAGCGTGGCAGGTGCTGCTGGCGGTGGCTTGGCGGGTGCGGGTGGCGGTACCGCGGCGGGCGGCGGCGGCAGTGGCGCGGCGGGCGGCGGCGCGGCGGGCGCGGGCGGTGGTAGCGGCTGCGCGGAAGGCAGCACTGGTCCGAACTGCAGCGTGTGCGTCGTCTACGTGAACAAGAGCAACGGCAACGACTCGAACGACGGACGAACCTGGGCCACCGCAAAGAGCAACGTGCAAAACGGCATCGATGCCGCGTTCGCGAATAGCAGTCCGTGCCAGGTGTGGGTCGCCCAAGGCACGTATGTTCCAACTTATATGGCCGATCCGTTCGCCTCGCCCAAGACGGCCACGCTATTGATGCGCGCAAGCGTCGCGCTCTATGGCGGCTTTGCCGGCAATGAGCACGCGCTCGAAGCGCGCAACATCGCGGTCAACGTGACCACGCTGTCGGGCGCGATCACGGTCTCGGGCAAGGCCGATTTCTTGAACAACGTGGTCACCGCCGCGGACGGCGGAACTCTCGATGGCTTCACGGTGTCGGGAGGCGGCGCGGGCGCGGTCCAGTGCAACACCGGAACCCTCACGCTCTCGAACGACACGCTCTCGGCTAACTCCGGGCCAGAGGGCGGGGCGCTGCGCCTAGAGACCTGCTCGGCAACGATCGCCAGCTGTACGTTCAACAACAACGGCGCGAAACCTGGCGCCGGCTCCGAAATCGCGAACGGCGGCTCGATTTACAACAACTCGGGCAATCTCACGATTCGGAATAGTACGTTCTCGAACAGCGGCACGAACGCACGATACGGCTCCGGAGGCGCGATTTTCAGCGGTGGTCCGACCGACATTCGAGACACGACGTTCACGAACAACTCGGCACCCAGCGGTGGCGCGTTGTACGTGTCGAACACGAGCGTGCTCGTTCAGGGCTGCACCTTCAGCGCCAACCGAGCATTCGGAGGGTCTGCCATCTACGCGCCGCTGAACCTCATTCTGCGTGCGAGCACCGTCAGCAACAACACGGCGACGGTCACCCCGAACTCGACGAACGTCAGCGGCGCGATCAACGGGCGAGACGTCACCGTTGAAGACAGCAACTTCGTGGGCAACACCGCGATCGCGACCGACGGCGGAACGACTGCGCTCGGCGGCGGGCTGTACGCCTTCGGCGTCGTCAAGATCAAGAATTCGTCGTTCCGCAACGGCTTCGTCTCTGCAGGCAACGGCTCGTCGGGCGCCGGCTTTTACTGCGCCCCGCACTGCTCGGCACAGCTGGCCAGAGTCAGCTTCGACGGCAACGTGGCCAAGGGGATCGGCACCAACAGCACGTACGGTGCAGGCGCGGCGGTCTACTTCGCCGGAGACAGCATCTCGCTCGATAATTGCCAGTTCACGAATAACCAAGCCAAAGCCTTCGGCGGCGCGATCTACCACTTTGCGTCTTCGGGCACCTTCCTCGTCAGCAGCTCCACGTTCTACGGCAACACGTCGGCGACGGGTGGCGCGGTGTACATCCGCAGCGCCGCAGCCACGTTCTTGAATTCGATCTTTTGGGGCAACACGGCAACGACACAGGGCAACCAGGTGTTCAACGCTGGCTCGGGCGGCTCCACGGTACGCGCTTGTGACGTGCAGGGCAGCGGCTTTACGGGCGCTAATGGCAACATCGACCAGAACCCGCTGTTCGTGAGCACAGCCGCGGGCGCGCTCGATCTGCGTCTGCAATCTGGCTCACCGTGCAGTAACAGCGGTTCCAGCACCGATCTCGCACTCGACGCTTTGGATCTCGATGGTGACGCGAACGTCAGCGAGCCCGTGCCTTTCGACATCGACGGCAACACCCGCGTCCAAAACGGCACACCGGACCAGGGCGCCCACGAATCCAGCTATTGATTGCCGTCGCCGAGACTCATAGCGCAGCGAGCAGTGCCGTCGTGAACGAGTAGGAGAGCGGGAGCCCAAGCCGTGCGTGGGGGCGCACGAGTATCAAAACAACGCCACGCCGCCCCAGCCCCGAATGGCAATGACTGCCCCCGCCAAGATGGGGACGACGCTATAGCCGAAGACATGCATCCAGAAACCAGCTCGGTCACCCCAACGATCTTTCATGGGGCCAAGCTTCGAAAAGACGCCTGGTCGCGTGATGCGCAGTACGGTCGTCAGCAGACCGTACGCAACCATCCCAACTCCAATACAGACCGTCATCGTATTCATTTTGAACCTTCCAGCACTTCGCTGCCCGGCGTTATTGAAACCGTTGCCCGGCCCCCTATAGCATGAGGGCGACGAGGCAAAGCTAGAACAGCGGCGCGAACGGGCCCCTTCGCCGATCCAACGGTGTGGGTTAAACTGTTCCCCGTTAGGTGAAACCGATCGCAGTGAGTGGAATCATCGGCAGTCCCTGAACTTCGACTGCCTTTGCAAGTTCTGTAGACCGATGGTTGCGAGGGTGGACTGTAAATGGAACGCGCGCCGTCGCCGGTCGCAGTCGGCCATGGAGAAAGATGGCGTGCCAAATCCGCGCAGGCCCGTTCAAAATTGCGCAATCCGCGAGATTGGGAAGGGGCCCGCGGACCGCGCAGGTCCTCGACCCCACAGGCGCGAGCCCGATCCCAGCGGCAAGATGCTGCGACTGATAGTCATTAATCCCGTTCGCATTGACGCAGTTCGCGGAAAGGCTCAGTAGAGAGAGTCCGAGTCGAACCTGCATTCGCGCACACCACCACTTAGGGAGGCTGTATGGCCGGGCTTGCGCCAGAACCTGAAGCTGGGTTTGGTTTCAGGGGATGGTCACTGGGCGCACTGTTTACCGCGCTGACGGCAGCTGCGGCGTGGTTTGGTGTCCCACGCGGCGCGCCAGCGGCGCAGCCCGCGAACGCCAAGGAACCGACGACCGCCGCCTCTGAAGCTTCCCACCCGGCATCTGGCTCCCCGGAAGTGACGGCGTCCGACGGGCCGCCGAAGGCCTGCGTCGATCGCTTCATGCAGCCTTTGGAAGCGATGGCATTGCAACGCTACGCAGCGGTCGATCGATCGGGGTTGAGCAAGCGTCGCTCCGACTCGGCGGATTGGCTGCAGCGCCTCGCTGGCACGTTGGCAGACGTGCGTTGGACGATGAGCGGCACGGCGGATATCGACGTGTTCATCGCGACCCTGCCGGATCCCGTGGATTCTGGCTACGAATACGGTTTCGATACCGGGTTGAGAGCAATCCGATATGGCATCGAAACCCGACGCCGAAGCGACTCGAGTTCGCTCTTTCGCGACCTCAGTTGGCTTCCCTGGCGGGACTCGGTCGATGACGTAGAGGCGAGAAAAGCAGCCCAGGCTTGTCGGTTCGACCTCCCAGGCCTGGTCACCTTTCGAGGTGGTGATCCGGCTTCTCCTCGGCTCACTGCGGTGCTCGTCGTTGGTGAGACTGCCGCAGGGGGTGCACATCAATCCGCGCTCGTACGCGCCTTGGACGCGGCCCGGGTCTTCGGGCTCGCAGCTGGGGATTCGCACAAGCTGCGCATCATTGGACCGTCCTTTTCGGGCACCGCGTTCTCGTTGCATCGCGCGCTGAAGAGTTGGCGCGACGCGCAACCCGACGACGCATTCAGTCGCGTGGTGGTAGCCACGGGCTCCGCACTCGGAGGTTCGCTGCGCCAGCACTTGCACAGCCAGCCGGGCGAAGGCGGTGCTTGGTATCGGGGGGGCAGCGTCGAGTTCTGGTCGACGACTGTGCCCGTTGCTCGACTCCAGTGCTCCTACCTGTCCTATCTGTACTACCGATTGGGCGTGGGGACGGAAGGCACGCCCCCAACGGCCCAGAGAATGCTCGAGGAAGTGGCCCTGCTTCACGAGTCGGGCACGGAGTTTGGCGGTTCGCTTCAACAGCCAGGGTCGAGCACGGCTTGTCGCTTCAGCCCCGGCGTAGATCTGTCATTTCCGGCGCAGGTCTCGGCGCTGCGTGACGCCTATGAGGATTTGGATCGACAGGCGACGAGCAACCAGCGGGACGTCGTCGGACGACACACGACGCTCGACGTATCCTTACGCGAAAGCAGGGCACCAACCGGCATGGAAGCGCCCTCCGCCAAGACCACGTTCGCCAGCGACATCAGCGTGTCGCGTGTGTTGAGCACACTCGGCCGAACTAAGATTCAACACGTGGTGATTCAGGCGACGGATATCGCCGACGCCATCTTCCTGGCACGCAGGATTCGCGACGTGGCGCCGGACGTTCGCCTCGCATTCCTGACTGCGGACTCGCTCCTACTGCACCCGGCGTATCAGGCCGACTTGAGCGGGTCAATCGTTGTCACCAGCTATCCATTCCTCGGCTCGTCGGATTTCCAAGGCGGTTCGCAGCACGACCTCGGAGAGCACGACGGTTCTGGCGCAGTGAGGCACGAAGAATTCGAGAATAGTTCTAGCGAAGGGATCTTCAACGCCGTCCTCGCACTTCGAGGCGTCGAACTCGACGAGTTGCATGAGTACTCGCTGCCGCCCGATCGCGAAGCGGTGGTGCTGCCGGTCTGGCTCTCCGGGATCGGTCGAAACAGCTTCGTCCCTTTCTGGATCAGTCCGAGCAGTGGCTCGGGTAGCCCTTGGCCTGAAACGCTCTTCCCGCTCACGTCGATGTCGCCCACGAGCCCGAAGGACGTGGATTCGGCACGCAAGCGTGCTCTCGCGGCGCTGAAACAGGCAAGACTCCTAGTGTCCGACGAAGTGATCCTGCCTCGTCTTTGGCGATTCGTGCTGCTCGCGCTCGGAATCGCGTTCGTGGTCGACTTTTTCCGACTGCGTCAGGCCCGAAGAACCTTCTCGCTCGAACCGTTCCCGGAAAAGCTGGACGAAACCAGCGATCGCGCCGGCGATCATGCGATCGTGCGCACGAAATGGAAGCTGTATGCGGCCATCCGTGCCTTCGTCTTGGCTGCGGCGTTCAACTACATGGCAGTCTTGTGGATCATGGGCGCGGGGATCCGCAATTGGAAACCGCCGATTACTCATGCCGCCTTACTCGGAGCCAGCCTGATTGCCTTGTTGTCTGCTGCTTGGCGGGCGTGGGAGTTCGCAGACGACTACGTGAAGTTCGGTCGCAGCGCGGGCTGCTGGTCACCCGTGATCGCCACGCACGGCGCCCTCGTCGCAATCTCCCGGCACGCAAGAGCGTGGTGGAAGTCGTTCGCGAACCTTGGACAACCGGGGCCGCCTTGCACAGAACGTGTGTCTAGCGCTGAATCGCAGCCGGCGGTGAGTCACCGCGAAACGGTCGCGGAGGTACTAGACCGCGACCCGATGGATCTTTGGGACCACTGGACGCTCGCCTTGGGTGTCGCGCGCGCTGACGCAGACGTGTCGCCGGCAAAATTGTCGTTTGCGCAGCTTCGCTTGCTAGCCAACCTTGCCCTCGCAGTCGCGCTCTCCTTCCTCGTACTGCAGGGCATCGCGCTGAGCGACAGCATCGAACTGAGGAACGAATCGCCGGCACAAGTGACGCAAACGCTGCTCGTGCTTCGTTCGCTCTCGCTGATCGGCGGCGTTTCGCCCGCCACACCGACGTTGCTGTGCCTGGCAGTGGTGTATGTTTGGGCTTCAGGGCGCATGTCGCGCCTTTCGCTGGTCCACGGCCTGTCGCGCATCTCCCCTCCGGATGGCATCGCAGACTTGGTGAGCACGCCGATCCGCCTGATTTTATACCCAAACCATCCGCGGGACGTCTGGGACGACTCGTTCACCAAAGTCGAGCGCCGGGCAGTCAATACGGTCGTGCGCCCCGTCACGGGCCCGCGCTATTGCTTGGCTCTGTTCCTATCGCTGCTCTTGCCGATCGGGATTTTTGCGTTCAGCCCGCCCTCTTCACTCGAGTGCAGCAGTGCCAATGGCCTGCTCGTCGTCGGTCTCTTTCTGTGCAGCGCCTTGACCTGCAACACGCTGATCCAGTTGTTCCAATACTGGGGCGCCCTTGAGCAACTGCTGAAGCGCGTGCTCGAACATCGGCTCGGGCGCGCCTTCGAACGGGTGGCCCCCTTCGTGCGTGACTCGCTGCACGACCAGGTCACGCGAACTCCAAACGATGTACTGCGCCTCGCGGCTGCGGCAAGTCAGTTCGATGACCTGATCCGTTGGGGAACGAGACTCCGCGATTCTCGCTTGTTGCCTGCGGCGAAGCTCGAGGAGTTCAATCAGATGCGCAAAGCACTGGGTGATCGCCGAAGCGCAGCGATCAGCGCTGCCAACTCACGGGTCGTCGAGCAGGCTGCAGATCAGGAAGAGGCGCTCGGTCGAGCGGTCATCAACGCAGCGAACGGCATCATGAAGCAGCTGGTGCTGGCGTGGCGAGACGCTCTGCCGGCGACCCCCTCGCGCGCAAAGCCGAAGGCGGTCCCCATGGTGGCTGCAGTCGCACACACGCCTGCGATCGCGTCGTCCGGTTCGCGCGGCGGTCGCGCGGCGGCAGCAGCTCTTGCGCCCGGCTGGACCGCGGTCGATTCACCGCCACCCAGCGTCGACTTCAAGCGCGATGATTCGTTGCCGGCGGCCGAGTCCCTCTCGCCGAACAGCCTGAGCGAGCTGATTCTGCCCGGTTCGGCTGCGGCAGGCGCCCTCCCCGAGTCGCCGCCGTCCATTCTCCCAAGCGGTGTCACGCCGGAACACGAAGCGGATAAGGCCCTTGCGACAGTCGCCTGGCGCTACACGAAGCTCGAGGTCAGGTGGCTGCAAGACGCCGAAGCTTTCGCAGCCACGGTAGCAGCGTTGCTGCTCAACCGTCACGTTCGTCAGCTCTCGTATTTTGCCTACACGCTGCTCGCGTGCACGTTCCTGTCGACACTGACCGTTGTGAGCTATCCGTTCGAGCCGCACCGGTTGCTGCGCACCTGGAGCTGGTGCCTCGTGGTCGCCACCGTCGGAGTGAGCCTGTGGGTCTATACGGAACTCGACCGGAACGCGCTACTCAGCCGCATCGCGGCCACGCCCGCCGGCAGGTTGACGTTCAACCGGGAGTTCGTGGTACGCATTCTGGCCTGGGGGATCATCCCGCTGTCTGCCGCGGCGGCCGCGCAATATCCAGATCTCGCCAACAACATTGTGCGAATCATTGCCCCGTTTGGCATGGCGCGTTGAGGCCGATGTCACACTGGTGCGCCCCAGCCCCCGCGGTCCACGTTTGGTCCGCGTGCAAACCGTTCGGTTCGCTTTTCTCTTTTGATTTTGCGGAGGTGAGGACCGGATTCGAACCGGCGTATAACGGTTTTGCAAACCGTTGCCTAACCGCTTGGCTACCTCACCGTGCTTGGAAAGCGGGCGGACCTTGCCACGAGCCACCAGCAAGATCAATGGTCGCGATCGATCCCCGCGTTCTTCCGTGGGTAGAAACGCGGACACAGAATTTGCCGTGATTTCGGGGAGGTCGGCCGAATTTCGTTCGGCTGGCCGTAGCCAGTGAGCCGCCCAGGAGCGTAAGATCGAAGGAAACCCTGGGCCGCGTGTGTTGCTGACCCGCGCTGCCCTCCCATTGCTCATGCCATGAGTGAAACGATTGCCATGACCCGAGGCCTGCCCAGCACGATTTGCGAGGGCGTGATTTTGGGGGGCAAGTATCGGCTGGAGCGGGAGATTGGGCGGGGGACGATGGGCACCGTTTGGTCGGCGGTGCATTTGACGTTGGGGCAGCGGGTCGCGATCAAGTTGATTGCGGCCGAGCATGCGCAGGCTTCTGAGGCGCGGCAGCGGTTTAGTACCGAGGCCAAGGCGGCCGCGCGGCTGCGTTCGCGTTACGTGGTGCAGGTGTATGACGACGGTGAGACGCCCGAGGGGACGCCGTACATCGTGCTCGAGTATTTGGACGGTGAGACGCTCGAGCAGCGTTTGGAGCGTGAGCACGATATCCCACTGAACGACGCGGTGCGGATCACGCGCCATGTCGCGCGTGCGCTTTCGCGCGCGCATGCGTCGGGCATCGTGCATCGGGATTTGAAGCCCGCGAACGTGTTTCTCACGCGCTCGGACGACGACGAGCAGGGCTGGCTGGCGAAGGTGCTCGACTTTGGCATCGCCAAGGTGGAAGAGCATGGCATCGCCTCGACGACCAAGACGGGCGCGCTGCTGGGGACTCCGTTGTTCATGAGTCCGGAGCAGGTGCGCGGCGCGAATGCGGTCGATTCACGGTCGGATTTGTATTCGCTGGGCATGGTTTTTTACAACATGCTGACCGGCGGCTACGCCTTCAACGGCGACTCCTTTGCTGATGTCTTGGTGGCCATTTGTACGGGGCCTTTGCCGGATTTGCGGGCGGCCGCGCCGTGGGTGCCGGCGAGCGTCGCGGAATGGTTTCAGCGTGCTTGTGCGCGTGACGTGCAGCAGCGCTTTCAAAGCGCCGATGAGCTGATCGAAGGTTTGGATCTGGCGCTCGGGGTGAGCACTGGCGCGTATCCTCGTCAGTCGTCCCCCGAGGTGAGGGTCGATACGCTGCGTGGTCACGGGCCACCGATTCATCACTCGATTCCTCGCGGCTCGCCCTCGGACTCCGGAGAGTTCGCCAAGGGGTCGACTCAGCTCTTGAACACGGCTGAGTCGCTGTTCGAGACGGATCGTCCGCAGGCGGCACACGCGCTCGCGCCGGATGAGCTCGCCATTGCTCGTGGCTCACGTAAGTCGTGGCTCGTCGGTGGCGGGATCGCGCTGGTCGGAGTGCTTGCGGGGGGTGCCTTCTGGTTCGGGCGCGACCCAGGTGTGAACCCCACGAGTGAAGTCGTCGCGCCACCGAGTGGTCAGCTCGCGAGCAAGACGGTGATCTCGCCAGTTCCGTCCACTCCGGCAACGACTGAAGTGGCGACGGCGGCGCCCTCGGCGCTCTCCCTCGTGCAGTTGGCGACCGCGAGCGCGACCACGAGCAGCACGGCGAGCTCAGCCAAGGCATCCACGAAACCGGCCGCTGTGCGGGCGACATCGTTACCCAAGCCCGCGTCCGCCCCTGTGAGCACTCAGCCCGCGTCAAAGCCGATTTCAGCGCCCCCAGAGCCCGTGAACCCGCGAAGTACAAACACCGACATGGGCTTTTGAGCCTTTCTCTTTTCAGGGGCAGCGAGCCAGCATAAAAAGGGAAGTTCATGGCTGACGCGTTCCCCCGCCCTGGCTTGCTCCCGTTGAAGTCTCAACGTCACCTGCTCGGCGCGTTGTGCGCGGCGCTCGTGACCACGTTGGCGAGCGCAAGTCACGCGGACGAGGCCGCGGAGAACATTGCTGCAGCGCGCACACTGGGCATTCAAGGCGTGCAGTTGGCGGACGCGGGCAAGTGCCCGGAAGCGATCGAGAAGTTGACGCGCGCCGAAGCGTTACATCACGCGCCCACGATTCTCGGTCGGCTCGGTGAGTGTCAGGTGAACGTGGGTGAAGTCGTGACGGGCACCGAGAATTTGAACATGGTCGTGCGCGAGGTATTACCCGCAAACGCGCCCAAGGTCTTTCGCGACGCTCAGGAGCGCGCGCAAAAAGTGCTCACGGCTGCCACGCCCAAGATTGCGTATTTGGTGATTCGCATCACGCCAGCAGACGTGAAGGCGAGCGTCGCAGTCGCCGGCAAATCGGTGCCCGCCGCGTTGTTTGGCGCCGAACGCCCCACCGATCCCGGCACGCATCAAGTCACCGCCACTGCTGAAGGTTATAAACCAGCGAGCGCAACGGTGACGCTGGCCGATGGCGCGCACCAGGAAGTCACGCTGGTGCTCGAGCGAGATCCGAGCGTCGTTGCTGCGCTCCCGGCGACCCACACCGGCCCGGCCGCGACGACCGGCACCGCTCCGCCCGAGCCCGGCGGCAAGAAGTCGAAAATGCCCGCATTCATCGCCTTCGGGATCGGTGGCGCGGGCTTGATCGCGGGCGGCATCACGGGCGGCTTGGCGATGAGCAAAGCTTCGGATTGCCCGAACAAGGTGTGTGAGAATCAGAGTGATTTGGACAGCGCCAAGACCATGGCCACCATTTCCACGATTGGCTTCAGTGTGGGCATCGCGGGCGCCGCAGTGGGGACGATTTTGCTGCTCACTGGCAACAGCAGGAGTGAGAAGGCGGCTCGGACCGAACAGCGCCCCGCACCCAAGTTTGCCATGCAGCCGTGGCTGGGCGTCAGCAGCGTTGGGCTCGCGGGCTCCTTTCAATGAAACGCACCACCACGGTGCCACGTTTCTGAAGCGCCGAAAACCTAGACAGAATCAGCGCGCGGCGGCAGATCGTGGCACCTTCACGCGGTGCCGCCTTCGCCCGTTCCCGAGCTCCGCGTGCGCGCGGTCAATCGAGCGCCGCTCCGCGAGAGCGGCAAGTACGTGCTGTATTGGATGATCGCGGCGCGCCGCACGCACGATAACTTTGCGCTGGATCGCGCGATCGCACACGCCAAGCGACTGAACAGACCGCTCATCGTGCTCGAGGCCCTGCGCGTCGCGTATCCGTTCGCGAGCGATCGCTTTCACCGCTTCGTGCTCGATGGGATGGCCGAAAACGCGAGCGTGTTCGACAAAGCGGGGATTGCGCATCACGCCTACGTCGAGCCCACTGCCGGCGCCGGCAGCGGGCTGTTGGAAGCGTTGGCGAAGGACGCTGCCATCGTCGTGACCGACGATTTTCCCTGTTTTTTCCTGCCGCGCATGGTGGCAGCCGCGGGGAAAAAGCTTTCGGTGCGGCTCGAAGCCATCGACTCCAACGGCGTGCTGCCGATCCGCGCCTTGGACAAAGCTTGCTTCCGCGCGTTCGATTTTCGACGCGCAGTACAGCGCTCTTTCGCGGCGCATTGGGCCGAGCGACCCGCCGTGGCACCGCTCACGCGCCTCGATTTGCCGAAGCTCGCCTTTCCTCGCGCGATCCGTGAACGCTGGCCCGGCGCGAGCGCGGCGCTCCTCCGGGGTGAAGCGAGCGCGCTCGCCGCGTTGCCGATCGATCACGGCGTGCCCGTCGTCAGCCATCGCGGTGGACTCCGCGCCGCGAGGAACGCGCTGAGCCATTTCATCGCGCACAAGCTCGACCGCTACGACGAAGATCGCAATCACCCCGACAAATCCGCGACGAGCGGGCTCTCCCCGTACTTGCACTTCGGACAGATCTCCGCGCACCGCATCGTCAGTGCGATCGCCGAGCGCGAAGAGTGGACGCCCGCCGACTTGGGCGAGCGCACGCGCGGCGAACGCGCCGGCTTCTGGAAGATGCATCCGAGCGCCGAGGCCTTCCTCGATCAGCTCATTGTCTGGCGCGAACTCGGCCTCAACTACTGTAGCCACGAGCCGGACCATCAAAGCTTCGTGTCGCTGCCCAATTGGGCACAAAAGACGCTCCGCGAGCACCAATCGGATCCACGTCCCAAGCTCTACACGCGCGCGCAACTCGAAGCCGCGCGCACCTACGACCCGATCTGGAACGCCGCCCAACGCGAACTGCTCCGCGAAGGTCGCATCCACAACTACCTCCGCATGCTCTGGGGCAAAAAAATCCTCGAATGGAGCAAAACCCCCGAGCACGCGCTCGCCACGGCCATCTACCTCAACGACCGCTACGCCCTCGACGGCCGCGATCCCAACTCCTACAGCGGCATTCTCTGGTGCTTCGGCCGCTACGACCGCGCTTGGGGTCCCGTGCGCCCGATCTTCGGCACCATCCGCTACATGTCCTCCGACAACACCGCAAAGAAGCTGCGGCTCAATCAATACCTCGCCAAGTACGGCGACCAGGGCACGCTACTCGCGTAGCCGCTTGCCCGCCCTTGGGGTGATTGGGGGGCGCCCGCAATCCAGCATCGCAACTCCGATCGCGCCGGGGTTTCCGTCGCAATCGGCCTCGTCGCACGGTTCGCTCGTTCCGTCGCGGCAGGGGCTTGATCCGTCGCCAGGCGTGCTTATCCGAGCAAATAGTTGGGCTCCGGGAACGGACGCCCCGTTGGAAAGGAGGATTTTCTATGCGACGGAAAAAATTGCGTTTTGTCGAAGATGCGGCGGCTTGGGACAACCTCGAAAACGAGGGCACTTGGCCTGAGCTTCGGTCCGCCCTTCGCCAGCCTGCGAACTCTCAAGACCTGGGGCTTTGGCGTTTGGCCGAAGATTCAGATCGTCTGGCTCGTCGGCGGGCGACCTTGGTGCGCCTGACGCCGTGTAGTGAGCCTCGCTTGCCAGATTTCCCCGACGCGGCCTGAAGTCCATGACCTCGGCGGTCGCATGGTTGGGCGCGCTGCGGCGACTCCAGCGCGCCTTCAATCGCTCACCCAAGGGTGCACGCATCCCCATCCTCACGCGAGTTGCGCCACCGCCGACTCGTTCTGGACAACGACCGGAGCTGCACCTCGTCGAGAATGAACGACAGGTGGAGATCGCGCTGCGCGTCGAAAACGCTGCCAGCGAATCGACTCGAATTTACTGGGACGAAGAGGCGCACACGCTTGCCATCTACGCGACCGCGCGGCGCTCAGAAACGGGATCCGCGCTGGCCGGCTCCCCCGCTCGGCCTGCGGACGAATGGTTCGCGGAAGTCCCGCTAGCCAGCGACGTAGACGGAGCCCGCGCCGAAGCGTTTCTCAAGGGCGACACTTTGCGAATCATTGCCCCACGCGTGGATTGCCACCCGTTGACCGGCCTTCCGCTCTTGGTTTGGCCTGCTGAGTCTAGCAACGGCTCGTTCGCGGTAGCCACTTGACAGCATCGACAGCGAATTTAATTGAAGGACTAAACTCCGTGTTTGGCGCAGCGCGAAGGCAATGAGCAAGCGCCACACGTGAGTTCCCATACCTCACCCCCAAGACGAGAAAGGAGATCGAACTCATGCTTGCTACGTGGACTGGCTTTTCACCAATGAACCGCCTGCTCGACGAACTCGTCGGCGACTTGAACGACGTGATGGGAAGGCCGATCGGCGGCACCCTCGCCGCGCGTACCTTCACCCCGTCGCTCGATGTCCGCAGCAACGACCAAGAGCTCGTCATCTGCCTGGACGTCCCCGGGCTGAAGCAATCCGATCTACAAATCAACGTGGAAGATCGGGTGCTGACGCTCCAGGGCGAACGCAAATACCCGGGCAGTGACCAGGAACGAGCCTGGGTGGGTCGCGGCTACGGCGCATTCAACGCTTCGTACGTGCTCCCCGACTACGTCGATACCAGCCAAGTCAGCGCCCATCTTGCAGACGGCGTGCTCACCATTCGAGCACCGAAGCACGAGCGCGCTCGCCCGCGCCGCATCTCAATCACCAGCGGCAGCACCGACGGCGAACGCAAACAGCTCGTGGAGGAGAACCGCTGAACAAAACCCGCTGAACAAAACCCGCTGAACGAAACCAATGAGCAATAGCCCTGAGTCGTCAGGGCGAGGCGGAATCGGCACCCCGGTTCCGCCTCACTTTTTTTGGCCCACGGCCTGCGGTGTCCGAAGAGCGGCGGCGCGTCAGAAAGGCGCGCGCCCTACTCCGACGATCCGTCCAAATCCTCGGCCAAGTAGCTCAAGATCACCTCGTCCAGCGATTGCTCACTGATCACGCCGTCACCAAAGATCGACGAGGCGCTCTTGGACGGGGCTGCCGCCGAACGCGAGGTCGGTCGGGACACTGCAGCTCCGGTCGCGGCAACAGCGGGGGTCGACGTGCTCGAAGTACTGCCACGCCCCTTCCGCAACGATGGAGTGCCTTGCGCAAGCAGCGCGTTCAACTCCGTATTTCGCTCCACCGAAATGGGCTTGGCCGCGACGCTTTCGAGCGAGGCCACGTCCACGTCGAGCGGTGCCGCAATTGGCGGCGGCGCCGAGGGGACGACCTTGCGTAGGTTGGGATTCGACAGCGCGTTGGGCCGATCGCTGCGCTCGGCCACGCGCTCGTCTTCACCGAAGGCCGAGGAGATCGGCGGAGTTTCGAAATCGGCCGCGGGTGACGACACACGCTCGGCCACGCGCAGCTCGGTAGCTGATGCCGGCGCGCTCACGGCCCCGGTCGACGGCGGTGCTTTGCTCGCCTGCGCCGCTTGCTCGAACGGACCGCACAAGCCCTCGAGCAGGTCGTCCAGAGCACCCATGCGCAGAGCAGTGAACATGCCCTTGTGCTGCTCTTTCATCAGCCCGCGCACGAACGGCTGCATGTCCGGGCGACTCACATGCTCGGTGTATTCCGTGCGCGTGGTCTTGATGATGCGCCCACCGTCCGCAAACAGATGCGTGACGATGCGCGGGTTCTTGATGCCGGAGTCTTCCGTTTGAATGTGGAAGATGCGCCCCCGGTGTCGGACGTTGTTGTTGAACCCGAGGAGTGGGGGAGGCACGTTGTTGGACACTACCAAACCCTTCACGGCGATTTGGAAGGATACCACGGCCGAAAGGCGGCGTGGAATTTGCTGGTAGGTCCCGAAAAGGTTCTCATGCTCCTAGGGCCGCGACTCGGTGCCTGGCAACGGCAGGCATTGGCTCTCCCACATGTCTCCCACACGACCCTGCTTGGTCTTTGCGGGGGCGGGAACACCCTTGCCTATTGTCGGGGCGCAGCCTCATCAAGACGGCGCATGCCTTCCAAAAGTAAGGCTTCGGGGGAGTCTTGAATGACTTGCTGGGGGGCGGTGAAGTTGGGATCCAGCGCAAATTCCCCCTCGACCAAACCGAGCATCGCAAAGAACGCCTCCTCCCCACGCAGGTTCGCCCACAGCGCATTGTAAATCAGCCCACCCACGAAGTGGATCTCGCCTGAATTCGCGCCGGAACGGATTTTGAGAGAACCGGTCTTCCGTCCGTACCACAGGACCTGCACCATCTCGGGCAAGCCCATCTCTTGAAGGGAGCCCGCGACGCCGCGTGACGGTCCTCCGCGCGTCGCCTCGCGCTCGATCATCTGCTTCAGCTTCGCGACCAACAGATCGGACGAAACTGGCTTGTTCATGTAGTCGGTCGCGCCGAGTTCGAACGCGCGCTGGGCGTCGTTGCGCCCGGTGCGGCCGGTCACGAACACCCAGGGCAACTTCTTGCCCCATGGATGTTTGCGCGCTTCGGTCAAGAGCGCAAAGCCGTCGTTCGGTTGCAGCTCGAGTTCGCTGACGACGATCTCGATGTCACCCTTCTCCAACAACTTGAAGGCCTGATCGCTCTGGCGCGCTTGCGACACCTCGAAGCCTTGTTCGACCAGGCGCAGCTCGAGCACCGTGGTCTCCTCGGGATCCGGATCGATGATCAGCGCGCGATAGCGGTTGGCCAAGAGGCGCGCCTTCAAGTCTTCACCCGTCACGGTGTGCTTGAACAAGTCGACCATGTTCGGGTCGAAGATCGTGCCCTTGTAGCGTTCGAGCACTTCACAGGCTTGCACGGGCCGCAGCGTCTTGCGAAACGGGTTGCGAGGGTTCTGCGTCAAATCCGCATAGGTGTCGGCGATGGCCAGCAAGCGGGCGCCCAGGGCGATCTCTTTGCCGGACGCGCCGTCGGGGACGCCCTTGCCGTCGAAGCGCTCGTACATCTGCTCGACGGCCTGCTCCACTTCACGCGGGAGCTGAACGGCCTCGAGCAAGCGCAGCGGCGCCTTGAATTGCTTTTGGGCCTGAGTGCGGTGCCCCTCGTATTCTGCGACATTGAGCGTGGTCAGGTGGTACGCGCCCATCTTGCCCAAGTCGTGAATGTGTCCGGCAACCACCAGCGAGTTGCGCGTGACCTCGGGTAGCCCGATGCGCTCGCAAATCTTCTTGATCAGTCGTGCGACCTGCGCTGAATGGCCCCGCAAATCCGGGCGCGTGTTCTCGATCAGCGAGACGAGCACGTTGAGCGTCTCGAGGTACGATTCGTCGTTGATGCCTTTGCCCGAGGTCGCCGAACGCGGCTTGGCAAAGTCGGCGCTGTTCAGCATGCGCTCGCCAGTGCTCGCCTCGCGCGCAACGGAAAGCGTCAGGCTCTCTTCACTGACCAAGTTGCGCTCGTACACGTTGAGCATGGTCGTGAATTGTTCGTGCGCGCTGCGATCGAGCGTGGCGAACGCGTGAATGTCGCCGTTGAACGCTTTGTTGATCGCAGCCCGCACCGAGCGCGGACGCCCCACGAAGGCGCGCACTTCCTTCAAATTGGAGGCGAGCTGCACGTCGTGCAGGGCGGGCGCGTTGTCGGGGTTCGGCGTCACGACGCTCAGCACGTTGCTGGCGGTGTCGTACAGCACCGGAAAGATCAGATCGCGTTCGGCGAGCTTCTTCGGCACCTTGTCCAAAGTGAGCCGATCGATGTCCGCTTTGGCCAGCTTTTCCGTGGAGACGAAGCGCGTCTTGTGGAGCGCGGCCAAGTACTTGAGGAGCGCGACCTCCTCCATGAACTTCAGGTCGAGCAGCGCCTCTTCCACCCGCTCGCCGCTGCGCTGGATATAGTTGAGGGTCGCTTCCTGTTGTTCAGGGGCCAGCAGGCCATCCGCCACCAGGCGCTCGAGAAGCCGCGGATTGCCGACGGTAGACATCGTGAAGCACACCAGTATACCGATTCCTGAACCGTTCCGGCGGGTTTCGGGAGCGACCTCGGGCCAGCGAACTAAGCGAAAAAACCCGGGCGAACTCGCCGAGAATCGCGTGGCAGCCCGAATCGGCCAATGGGCCAGCCGGGGCTGGGCGGGAATGGACGGAACGAATCTTCAGCGGGTATTTCGGCTGTGCTTGACGCAGGGCGCGACGGACGCTAGTAGACCGACCCCTTTCCCCGCGGCAGTTGCCGCTTTCGAGGTCCGTTAAGATGAGCAGTTACGTGGCAAAACCCGCTGAAGCAAGTGCTACCCGCAAGTGGTGGGTGGTCGACGCGACCAATCAACCGCTGGGACGCTTGGCGTCCAAGGTGGCTTCCGTTCTGCGTGGCAAGCACAAGCCAACGTACACGCCGCACGTCGACACGGGCGACTTCGTGGTCGTGATCAACGCCGACAAGGTGAAGGTCACCGGCACCAAGGCGAAGAACAAGTTCTATCACACGCACAGCGGCTATCCGGGCGCCATCCGTTCGGAGAGCTTCGAGAAGGCCATTGCGCGTCACCCGGATCTGCCGGTCACCGAGGCCGTCAAAGGCATGTTGCCGAAGAACGTGCTCGGGCGCGAAATGCTCGGCAAGCTGAAGGTGTACGGTTCGGCCGAGCACCCCCACAAGGCACAGCAGCCGGCTGTTTTGCCGCTCTGATACAGTGATTTTTCGAGGAACACTTAGATAATGTCCGAAGCTCAGACGTACGCCACTGGTAAGCGCAAGACCGCCGTCGCTCGTGTTTGGATCGGCGCCGGTACGGGTCAAATCACGGTCAACGGCAAGTCCATCGAAGACTACTTCGAGCGTGAGACTGGCCGCATGATTGCTCGTCAGGCGCTCGAACTCCTCGAGTTGCTCGAGAAGTACGACGTGCGGGCGACCGTTGCCGGCGGCGGACACAGCGCGCAGGCGGACGCCATGCGCCACGGCATTGCCCGTGCCCTCACTTCCGAAGATCCGGAACGCCGTCGCCCGCTGAAGAAGGCCGGCTTCCTGACCCGCGACGACCGCAAGGTCGAGCGCAAGAAGTACGGTCAGGCCGGCGCCCGCAAGCGCTTCCAGTACAGCAAGCGCTGATCGATCGGGGCTTCGCCGGCCGGGAATTCGGGGGTTGCCCCACCCGTTCCTCGGCGAAGCCCTTTTTTCGGCGATTTTTGCGGCAGGGCGGCCGCACTGCCGAAGTTCGAGAAGAAGAGCGTGGCGGTTGGGGTTGGATGCGGAGAGTACGAGCTCCAGGTCAGGCGGTGACTTTACCTTGATCGGTGAAGGCACCATGACAAGCTGAGAGCTTCCTCCACTATGCCCGATTTCAAGCTGCGCAGTGAGTTCGAACCCAAGGGTGACCAGCCTGCGGCGATCGAATCATTGCTCGGGTCATTCGGCTCGGGCGTCAAACATCAAACGCTGCTCGGCATCACCGGCAGCGGCAAGACGTTCACGATCGCGAACGTCATTCAGCGTCTGCAAAAGCCGACGCTGATCATCGCGCCCAACAAGACGCTCGCGGCTCAGCTGTACGCGGAAATGCGCGACCTGTTCCCGGAGAACGCGGTCGCCTTCTTCGTCAGCTACTACGACTACTACCAGCCGGAAGCGTACATCCCGACCACGGATACCTTCATCGAGAAGGACGCGATCATCAACGACACGATCGACCGCATGCGCCACACCGCGACGCATGCGCTGCTCTCGCGCTCGGACGTGATCATCGTGGCCAGCGTGAGCTGCATCTACGGCATCGGCTCCGCCGAGACGTACTCCGGTCTGTTGATCGAGATCGTCAAGGGCGAGGAGATGCGACGGGATGAACTGCTCCGTCGCCTGGTAGACATTCAATACGAGCGCAACGACGTCGACTTTCATCGTGGCACCTTCCGTGTGCGCGGCGACGTGGTCGAGATCTTCCCCGCGTACGAAGAGGCCACCGCGATTCGCGTCGAGTTCTTCGGTGATGAGGTAGACGCGATCAGTGAGGTCGACCCGCTGCGCGGGAGAGTGCTCAATTCGCTCGACCGCTACTCGCTGTTCCCGAGCTCGCACTACGTCACGCCGCGCCAGCAGCTGAACCGCGCCATCGAGGGCATCCGTGACGAACTGCGCGAGCGGCTCGACTACTTCGACAAGGCCGGCCGCTTTTTGGAGAAGCAGCGCATCGGTCAGCGCACCTCGTACGATCTCGAGATGCTGGAGCAGATGGGCTTCGTGCAGGGGATCGAGAACTATTCGCGCCACCTCTCGCAGCGCAAAGCAGGCGACCCCGCCCCGACCTTGATCGACTACTTCCCGGAAGATTTCCTGCTCGTGATCGACGAGTCGCATCAGACCGTGCCGCAAATCGGCGCGATGTACCGCGGCGATCGCTCGCGCAAGGAAACGCTGGTCGAGTACGGCTTTCGCTTGCCGAGCGCGCTCGACAATCGCCCGCTCAAGTTCGAAGAGTTCGAAAAGCACATGCGCCAGACGATCTTCGTCTCGGCGACCCCGGGTGATTTCGAGCTCGAACGCTCCGAAGGCGTCGTGGTCGAGCAGGTGATCCGCCCTACCGGGCTGATCGATCCCG
>Ga0164308_10000368_pt1 | contig 24742 bp, 15 predicted proteins | sample Whisoiple_246_MG_FD_109983 | JGI IMG/M metagenome (GOLD analysis project Ga0164308, IMG submission 109983) | Soil microbial communities amended with fresh organic matter from upstate New York, USA - Whitman soil sample_246_MG | ecosystem: Environmental > Terrestrial > Soil > Unclassified >... | reverse complement strand
TCTCGAAGGCAGTCTGCGCCGCCTGCGCACCGACTACGTCGATCTTTTTCAGCTGCATAGCCCACCACTCGAAGTAGTCGAGCGCGGCGAATGGGAGCCGACTCTCGAGGCATTGAAGCGCTCTGGAAAGGTCAGATACTACGGGATCGCCTGCGATACGTTGGCGACGGGCTTGGCAGCCATGCGTTACCCGGGGGTTTCCTCGCTCCAGTTCACGTTCAGTTTGCTGGAGCAGAAAGCGTTGGAGGCATTGCTTCCGCAAGCTCGAAGCCGTGGAGTCGGCAGCATCGCGCGCGAGACACTCGGCAATGGTCTGCTGGTAAAGGACTCGGCCGAGATCGACTTTGCCAAGTACTGTAGCTCCGCTGAAGAAATGGAACAGCGTCCAGTACAGCTGGCCGAACTACGAAGTCTGGCTGCGCAAAGGGGCGTCTCGTTGCCTCGACTCGCGCTCGACTTCGCGAGCCATAGCGAAGGCGTTTCAGTCGCGCTCGTCGGTGCTCGGACTCCGGCCCAGCTGCGAGAACTGCTGGACCATTTTCCGAGCTAGCCGAGCCCTGCGGAAAGTCGAGCTAGCCGGCGAGCGCTGATTTGCGGGAGCGTTCGCCGCCCGCGCTGGGGTGGGCAACCCCCTTCCAACCTGATCAAATACCTAGTACACGCACAGATGGAAGATTCGGAGCCAATGCGAGCAGCAGCTGAAGTGAACCAGGCCTGCAGCGTTTCGCCGGCCGCCTCGACCCGGGGCGGGCTAACTCTGCCAGCATCCGCTGCGCTCGGTTTCCGTACGCTTTCGGTCCGGTTCGGTCGTGACGAGCTGACCCTCGCTCGGTGGCCGACTGCTCGCGGCTGGCAGGAGCACGCAACAGCAGTGCCCTGGCTTGCGAATACGCGTTCTCGTAAAGTGGGAGGGTGAAACCCGTGCCGCTCGCAGGTCCCTTGGTCGGATCGAAGCGCGTTCCACCGTTTTACAAGCGCCGACGCAAACGGAACAACGAAATCGGGCAGTTGCTGATTCGCAACGGGATCATCACGCCGGAGCAGCTTCGCCAAGCGCTGAGGATCCAATCCGATAGTGGCGGCCACGTGGGGGCGATCTTACGCCGCATGGGCGCGTGCGACTCGCGCGCGATCGCGGACGCTTTGATCGAACAAGTCCGAGTCGCCCGTCACGGCGCCGGGCTGGCCCACCGCGCGCGGCAAAACCCTTCGATCGTCGGCCTCAACGTGGCGTGCCGACCTGGGCTCACGCGCTCGTTGTTGATTTTTACGGATTTGCTGACGTTGGGTTTGGCGGCAGGGCTGGTCGGCGCGATCGTAGCGAGCGATACGCTGACGCGTGCCCAGCGCTTCAGCGTGATTGCGCTCGTTCCGATGTGCATGGCTGCGCTGACCGCCGTACAAATGTACGGCCTCACCCCGCCGAGTCCGCCCGAAGAAATCCGGCGCTGCACGCTCACGATCTCGCTCGTCTATGCGGGTTCGTGGACGATCGCAGTCGCGCGCAGCGGCGCGTTCCACACCATTCCACACGTAGCCTGGCTGCTCGGGTGGCTGACGTCGGTCCTGCTTTTGCCGATCGGACGCGGCTTGCTTCGAACGGAGCTGGCGAAGCGCCCCTGGTGGGGTCAGCCCGTCGTGGTCTTTGGCGCCGGTCGTGTCGGCAGAGCCGTGGTCAGCACGCTCCAGCACCGCCCGCAGCTCGGCCTGAAGCCGGTGGCAATTCTCGATGACGACCCATCCAAGCATGGAACCGTGCGCGCCACGTGGGGTGAGGACGACATCATGGTGCAGTCCGTGCGCCAGGGTCCCGAATCTTCACGCCCGAACAACCGGGGCGACGACATCGAATCACCCTCGGAGCGGTCGGCGCTGGAACAGTTTGCGGAAGTGGAAGGCGTACCCGTGGTCGGCGGACTCGAGCTGGCGCCGATTCTCGCGCAGCGGCTCGGCATTCGCTCGGCGGTGATCGCAATGCCGAAACTGGACTCTGCGACCCTCCTGAGCGTGATCGAGCGCTACGCTGAAGGCTATTCCAGTGTGCTCGTGATCCCCGACTTGTTCAGCGTCGCGCACTTCGGCACGCCCACTCACAGCCTGGGCGGGGTGCTCGGGATCGAAGTGCGCCGGCAGCTGCTGCTCGCTGGCCCACGGCTCGCCAAACGCCTGATGGACGTGGTGCTGACTACCTTCGGCGGTCTACTCGTGCTGCCCTTCGTGCTCGTGATCTCGATCTTGATCAAGCTCGACTCGAGCGGCCCGGTCTTCTACCGACAGAAGCGACTCGGCCAAGACGGCGTGCGCTTCGTCGCTTTCAAATTCCGCACGATGTACGGTGACGGCGAAAAGAGACTGCTCGAGGTGCTCGCCAACGATCCGCAGATGCGCGCGGAATACGAGCAGTTCCACAAGCTCACCGTCGACCCGCGCGTGACTCGTATTGGCCGCATGCTACGCAAATACAGCTTGGACGAGCTGCCGCAGATTTGGAGCGTCTTCGTGGGCGACATGAGTCTGGTTGGGCCCCGCCCCTATCTGGAGCGCGAGATCCCCGAGATGAACGGGCAAGAAGCGATCATCCTGCGCGTGAAGCCGGGCCTCACCGGCATTTGGCAAGTCACCGAGCGCAACGCATCGACCTTCGAACAACGCGTCCACCTCGACGTGGAGTATGTCCGGAGCTGGTCGCCGTGGCTCGATCTATACGTGCTGGCGCGCACCTTGCCCGTGGTCCTCGGGGGCACCGGCTCGTGAGCTCGATCCCGCTCGCTCCCCGCCGAATCCAGGTCGGCACGCTGCCCATCGACGTGGTCGACTTTCGAGGCGCGATCGAGGCGATCGATCGCCTGATTGCCTCGAAGGACGGCGGCACGGTGTTTACCCCGAACGTCGATCACGTCGTGATGGCGGAGCACGACGAGCGTTTTCGAAAGGCCTACGCGGCCGCCGCGTTGTCACTCGTGGATGGCACGCCGGTGCTGTGGGCCGCGCGCATGCTGGGCACTCCGCTACCGGAGAAAATCTCGGGCTCGGATCTGGTGATGCCGCTCTTGCAACGCGCTGCCGAACGCGGTCATCGAGTGTACTTCTTGGGCGGCGCTCCGGGCGTGGCAGACCTGGCCAAGAGCAAGCTCGAACTGGCGTTGCCGGGAATTCGGATTGTCGGCACGGACTCGTCGCGTATCGATATCGATACTCCGGCCGACCACGACGAAGTTGTCGAGCGCATCCAACGCGCGTCCCCTGATTTGGTATTGGTCGCGTTGGGCGCGCCGAAGCAAGAGATCTGGAGCTACACGCGCGCGGAGCGACTCAAACCCGCAGTGTTGATCGGCGTCGGGGCCAGCCTCGACTTCGTCGCTGGTGTGCAGAAGCGAGCACCGGGCTGGATGTCCAAGGTCGGGCTCGAGTGGCTGTATCGTCTCGCACAAGAACCGCGCCGCCTGGCGGCCCGCTACCTACTGCGCGATCCGGAGTTCGGATTGATACTGCTGCGACAACTCGCTCAGGCGCCCAAGCAGAGCTGAGCCGAAGCGCGCGGCGCCTCAGGTGCTCGTGACGACCGTCTGCAGTCGCTTGTCGTTGAACAGAGCTTGAAGCTGCGCAAGTGCGGGTGAAGCCGGCTTGCCGCCCACGTACACGATGCCGTCGGCGACGACGTCGAGCGCTTGTGATTCGACCTGAAGTGAGGTGCTGGGGCCGTCAATCACGATGAAGTCGTAGTAATCACGGAGGTCGGCTAGGCCCTCGGAAAACTGCCGCGAAAGCAGCAACCCCGGTGAGCGCAGCATGCCCTCGGCCAGCACGTGCAAAACTTTGCCGCAACTGACCACGGTCCAGCGGCGCTCGGCGCTGCCGTTGATACGGTCACGCAGTTGCTGGGAAAATCCGGCGCTCATCGGCATGTCTACGCGCATCAGGCGATGCACTTGCGGGCTCTGGATGTCGCCTTCGAGCAACAAGATTCGTGGATGCCCGGACTCTGCCAGGGCAAGCGCGAGTTCGGCGGCAACGCGAGATTTCAGCTCCAGCGACTCACTCGCTCCGACGACCAAAACGATGAAGCAACCCTCGACTGCCAGCGGGTACAGCTGCTCACAAATCGGGCGACGGAGTGCGGGCACGAGCGATGGGTCTGGCGCCCAATCACGCGCGACGGGACACACCATGGTCACCGTGTTCTCGCCGCCCGGTGGAACCGAGCTCACGTAGCTGTAACGCGATTGGGACTGGGGAGCGACGGAGGGCGAGCGTGCCGGCGCGGGGGAGCGCGGCTGCACCGGGGGCTGGGAGGGCTCGGCCGGAGGTGCACTTTCCGCACGCTGGCCGGTTTTCTCTTTCGCGAGCAGCTCAGAGACGAACGAGCCGAGCGGTTGCGTCACCTTCATTTGGTTTCGGGGTCGCGAGCGCGCCCCGGTCTCCGCCTGGGCCTGAGCCGGAGCCGGAGCCGACTGTACCGCTGCTCCCGGCGCCGGAGGCACGCTAGACGAAGCCGCCTGCGCTGGGGGCGGCTCTGATCCCGGGCGGACGACGGCGAAGCCAGGGACCGCGTGGGCGCGAATCTCGTCGTCCCACACGCGCGCAGCCGTCGCGAGGGCTGGGTCGGCGCGCGGATCGGAAGCCAAGGGATTTTCCGCGGGAGGCAGCACCAGCGTCGAAGCAAAGCGCCGTGGCGGCACACTGGCTGGCGGCGGGTTGCTCGAGGCATGATTGCGGCGCTCTGCATTGGCTGCGGAGAGGTTCGGTTCCGGCCCGAGCTGCGTTCGATTCAGAGGCCCAGGCTGTGACGACGAAATCGCACGCTGGGGCATCGGAACGATGGGCGGCGCGCTAACCTGTGGAGGTCGATAGGAGGGGACGTTGGGGCCCAGGCCAGTCGGCACTGCAGGCGCCGGAGGCACCTCCACGTTCGACGCTTGAGGCGAGATGGCCGGAGGGCGGCTGGACTTGTTTCGACGCTGTTGCGCGGCGCGTGCGACGAGCGTGAAAGCGGCGCCCAGGCCCCCACCGAAGACCAGGCCAAAGAACAAGAAAAGTGGACGATTGGGTTCGATTGGTCCGTTGGGCACCGGAGCTGGCGTAACAACGCGTGCAGCCAGAGCGGGCGCGGCGACTTCGCCGACCGCTCCCGATTGGGTCACGGCCTCGAGTAACCGCTTCCATTCGGCGCGGAGCTCCGGCGAGAGGACCTTACCCGCCGGCTTGGCGCTGAAGGCTTCGCGACGCGCGCTCAGCGCAGAATTGATCTCGGCCAAGCGGCGGCGCAAAAGCGTTGGATCGGATTCTCGGGGGTCGACGTATGGGTTGTCCGACTTACGCCCGCTACCCAAATCCGAGAGGCGTCGTTCGAGGTTGGCCTTCTCGGCGTGAAAGGCCGACAGCGCGGGGTCATTGTCGAGCGATTGACCGCCCGAGGGCGCTTCTGCGGCCGCTTCGGGATGCAGTGCCAGGAAAGCCGCCAACGCCTGGGTCTGCTGCTGGCGCGTGAGCTCATGTTCACGCTCGGCGCTGCGATCGACGAGCACGAGCGGTGCCAACTCCGACGCATGGCGGGCCAGGTCGTTACAGGCACGTTGAACGCGCGCCTTGTCGGTGTCCCGATAGCTGATGCTGAAGGCGTGCGCGTCACTCGTATCGATTTCGAGCGATTGACGCACCAGACTCGCCGCTGCGCTACGAGCCTCGGGCGTCTCCGCCGCAGCTCGCTCGCGGGCGAGGCGCTCGAGCATGACGCGATCGAGAACCCCTTCGCTCAGCCGGCGCGCTGCTTCGAGCGGCTCCGGCAACTTCGCGGGTACTCCAGGCGTCGCGGACTCGACTAGCAGCAGCGCGGTGGTTCTATAAGTAGCGGGGGCAAGATAGGCGTACGCCGCGAAAACCGCGAAGACGATGATCGCGATTAAGATACCGGGGCGTATTTGAGACATCGCTTGGAAACGGGTGGGCCTTCGGTCAACTCCGCTGCCGGGTATAGCATTCCCGGCCTGATCCATACCACTTCGCAGCCGTAGCCGGTGCTACGCCCTGCTCGACATGCAAGGCTCAGTGTCGACGAACGCCGCGCGCTGCTAGAAACTCCAAGATCTCGGCCACTGCGGACGATTCCAGCGCAAACAGACCGAATACGGCGGTGTCGAGGCGTTCAGCCAGCGCCGGGTCGAACCCCGAGCGCGTCAGGATCGCGCTGATCTCGGCGACTTCGGCACGCCGGCCAGGATCACTCGGCGGCTCGGGTAAGGCTCGGAGGTGCCCAATCTTCACTTGCGGAAATGTAGCTTGGCGGGCGTCGCGGCGAAGCGCGAGGTGGAGCGCCCGATACAGCGAGCTGTTCAAGAGTCCGACCACTAGGTCTGCAGGCAAGCCATCGACCGCGAATCCCGCCAAAAGCGAATTACGAAACGGCAAGCCTCGATGCAGCGCGGCGATCGGGTAGCGCGCGGTCTGGCGAATCACGAAACGCACACGCCGGTAGTCGTCGCGATTCCTGAGCCGGCAACGCGCCTTGGACAGTGTTTCGACGTCCGGCGACAGATACAGCCGCGGTTCACCCTCGGAGAACTCGCGCACGTCCCGCCCCTCGAGCAACGGATAGTGGTGGATCGAGTCGGGTTCAGCGCTTCTTCGGAGTAGCTGTTGGGTCACCGTGCTCGTGGTCTGAAAGCCCATTTCGCCAAAAAGTTCACGCGGGAACTTGGGCTCGTTTGCCAACGCGAGCAGCGCGGCAGGCGCCTGCACCTCAGCCGCCGAGCCCGCGGCGCGTTGACGCTCGGCGAGTCTGAACGGGCGCTCGTCGTCGCTTTGCGTGGGGCTGCTGCCATTGCTGGCCTCGGCGATCAGCGCGAAGCACGGTTGGGTGACCGACACGAACGCATCCTGTCCGAACTCGAGCATCGGTTCACAGGGTGTGTGCGTAGCTCGCACGGCGCGCCGCACTGCGCGATAGCCCTGCAAATCGGCAATCGGGCTCGGAACGACCAGCGCGATCGTGCCTTGCGGCGCAAGCCCGAGCGCCCGCTCGACGAACAAGCCGTGCAGCGTCGGGTAGCCCTTGAGAGTGCTGTAATGACGCGAGAAATAGGCTTTGCGCTCGGGCGCGAGCGGTTGCGCCGCGCGCCCGGCGTAAGCGACCCAAGGCGGATTGCCGACCACCAAGTCGAAACCGCCACGCTCGAACGATTCAGCAAACTCGGAGAGGAAATCGAAGCATTGGTTCGGTCCGGCCCCGACCTCGCTCGTCCCGCGCCGAGCCGCAGCAGGGGCATACGGCGGGCCCAACAAAGAATCACCCACACGCAGATTCTTGCCCGCCTCGTGCAGCGAACACGCCGCATCGCCGACGAACAGACAAAGCGCAGCCTCCGCCACCGCAACCGCAATCGGATTGATGTCGACCCCGTGCACGACACTGGTGGCCAGCGCGCGACGCCGATCGCTGCCCGCTCGACCGCGCGATTGAAGGCACAGCTGACGCATCACTTCGAGCAAGAACGCGCCACCACCCACCGCCGGATCGCAAACTCGAAAATCGAGCACGAAATCGTGAGCGCGGTGCGAAGAGCCTTCGATTCTGCGCTGAAGCGGCTCGAGCGCGCGCTTGACGACGATCTCGGTCAGCGCGCGGGGGGTGAAGAAGGTGCCCGTTTGCTTGCGCCGTTTGCCGGATGCGAGCTCGAACTCTCCTTGTTCGCTGCGCCGAACGCCCTCCCCCAAGAGCAGCTCGTACAGGTTGCCGACCAGCTCGGCGGGGCAACTCGCGAAATCGACGCCATCGCTCGTCAATCCCTGTTCCAGCTCGCTGCGGAAGGTCACTTCGGCGGAGGCGAACGCGGGCGCGAACTCCCAGCAAATCGCGCTGTCCCGAATCCTGGCGCGGGTCTCCAGGCGCGGATCGAGCGGCGCAAACAAGCGCCCGCCCCAAAAATCTGGTTCATTCGCGAACAGCCCGCGCGCGCGCCCCAACGCAAGTACCACGAAGCGCAGGATGGTGACCGACAACGCTTCGTGCACGGTGTCGGCTTCCAAGCGTTTGCCCGAGAGCCGACCCTCTGCCTGCGTCAGGGCTCGGAGGCACGCGAGCATTGCCTTCCGCGCACGCTGATGGAAGCACGAGGTCAACTCGGAATCCGAGAGACTCATCGTCGACTCGAGATCAGCCGTCGCCCGAGCTCCATTGCCGAACGCATTCCCGCGGCGTCCGCGACTCCCTTCCAAGCGATGTCGTAGGCGGTCCCATGATCGACGCTGGTTCGGACGATCGAAAGCCCCATCGTGACGTTCACGGCATCGCCGAAGGCGACGAGCTTCATCGGGATGGTGGCCTGGTCATGGTACATGGCGACTACACCTTGATAGACTCCCGCGGCGGCCTTGCGGAATGCAGTCTCCGCGCCGATCGGGCCGAGCAGCTCCGCGCGTTGACCGACGCGCTTGGCCGCTGCGCGGATGCCGGGAACTATCGCCGTGCGTTCCTCTTGGCCGAGTAGCTCGCTCTCCCCCGCGTGCGGGTTGAGCGAACACACGGCAATCTTCGGGCGCTTTTTGCCGAGCGCCAACAGCAGCTGCGCGAGTTGAAAGGCCGAGTCGCTCACGGCCAGCGGAGTGAGCGCCTTGGGCACCTTCGCGATCGGCAAATGGGTGGTTACCAGGCTGGTCACGAGCGGGCCTGCCGCGAAGCACATTACGCTCAGCGTTGCGTGATCGAGGTCGCGGAGCCACTCCGTGTGCCCGAGGAAACCCTGGGCGCCAGGAACTCCCGAGTGCGCAATCGCCGCCTTGCTCACCGGGCCCGTAACCAGCGCGCGGCGCGGTGCCGCCTTCGCCAAGCGATACGCTTCTTCGATGTACGCAAGTTGTGCGGCGCCGGAAGTCGCGTTGGGCTTGCCCGGTTTTCGATCGCGCGAGAGCAGCTTGGGGCCAACGCTCTGGACATAAATGGCTCGCGGATCAGGGCATTGTCCCTCGAAGGGACGGATGCGTTTGGGCGACACCTTCACCAGCACGGCCGCCTCTCGCAACATGTCCGCATCACCGACCAGCACCGTGCCAGGAACCTGGGCTGCTGCACGGACCGACACCTCTGGACCGATGCCGCAGGGACAGCCCACCGAAACCACGAGCAAGTCTGTTCTCACCGGTGCTGCTGAACCAACCATCGTGGGGTCGACCTATCAGAGCCGGTAGGCTCGCGCAAAGTCGCCGCCGGGTTCCTTTCGAAAGCCTCGAAAAAGTCGTGGTTGAGCGAAAACGCGGAGCTCGATACGCTGGCGCTCGATGTCGACCGAACCTGCTTCAGACGAGTTTGCTTTCGAACTGCTAAAGCTCTTGTTGCAGGTGGCCTGGGTCGACGACGACATCTCACCCGAGGAAGCGGGAGCTCTCTTGGCCTTCGCTCGAAAGAGCCGCCTTGGGGAGGAGCAGCTCGAGTTGATCTCGGCTTGTTTGGCGGGAAAAGCGCCGCTCCCACCGCCGAATCTCGGCGTCTTGAAGGCGCGCCGCGTGGACGTGTTACGCGCCGCGAAGAATCTGGTCGTGAGCGATCTGCGCGTCGGTGCGGCAGAAGAGGCGATCCTCCAACAGATTTCGACGCTGCTCCGTTGACCGCAAATTAGCGCTCAATGCAGAGCGCCGATCAGCCAGTCAGGCGTGAAGCGAGCCAGGGCGGCGATCAGCGCCACGATAGCCACACACACCAGGCTCTGGCGATCGCGCAGCGCGAACTTGACCGGGTCTTCTTGCATTTGCCCGCGCCCCGCCAACAGCCAAATCCGCCCCAGCCAGTACAAAAGCGCGGGCAGCACGAGCCAAAGGACCGCAGGCTCGCGATATTGCACGCGCACCGCGGAACTCTCGACGTAGAGCATGAAAACCAAGGCTGCGATGTAGCCGCTCGCGGTACCCATGGCCGTCACCATGGGTAGATCCACCCGAAAATAGCCGCGATTTTTGACTTTTTCGTTGCTGTCGAGCGCGTGAAGCTCGACGAAGCGCTTGGCGAAAGCGAGGCTGGTGAAAAAGAACATCGAGAAGCCCAGCAGCCACGCACTGACTGGCACGGCAGTGGCGATCCCTCCGGACACGATGCGATGCGTGTAGAGCGCCGCCAGCACCAACACATCCAGCATCAACAAGCGCTTCAGATACAGCGAATACGATACGGTACCCACGAAGTAGGCCAGCAACATGGCGCTGAAAGCGACGGGCAAGAAGGCGGTGGCCAGCAAAAAGCTCATCGCGAGCAGCGCAATGAACAACGGGAAGCCGAAGATGATCGGCAGTGCGCCGCTGGCGAACGGCCGCTTGGCTTTACTGGGGTGAATGCGGTCGGCTTCGAGGTCGAGCAGATCGTTGAATACGTAGCCGGCAGACGCGCACAGCGAGAACGTGGCGGCGGCCACCGCGCCGCGCGCAAACATCGAAAAAACGGCGACGTTGTTGGCGAGCAGACACGGCAGCAAAACCAGCGCGTTCTTCGCCCATTGGTGGGGGCGTAACTCTTTCACCAGCGCCAGGAGAATGCTGGGCCGGCGCGACACGACGGTGACTCGTTGCAGGCGTTTTGCGGCCTGAGCCGTGCTCGGGGATGCGCCGACGATGAAGCCTCGCTCGGCGACCTCGAGAATCGGCAGGTCCACGTGCGACTGGCCGATGAAGTCGAAACCATCCGGGTAGGCCGACTGCAAAGCTTCGCGCAGGTTGCGAGCTTTGACTTTTGGCCGGCCGGCGGTGGACGTGGCCGCGCAGACCTCGTCGAATACGCCCAGGTACTCGGCCACCTCTTCCGCGGTCTCGAGATCGGTCGCGGTGGCCAGGACCACTCGGCGACCGCTGGCACGGCTCAGCTTCAGCGCGTTGATCAGCGGCGCACGATACGGCAGGCTCGTGGCGTCGAGCTTGGTCATGGCAGCGAGCCGGGCCCGCAACCGATCGCGGCCGCCAAGCATCCAAACCGGCAGCGCCAACGCCGCCCAGGGCCTGCGTCGGAACAGAAGTGCCATGCGCTCGGAGAGAACTCGAGTCGTGATCACCGTCCCGTCGAATGCAACGCACAGCGGGCGAGCACTCGGCCCCGCTTCACGCACCGCCTCGTCGAGCTGGTTGAAAGAGAGTTCCAGTGGCATTTCGCCGCGCTATATAACTACTAGTCGACGAAAGCGAAACAATTGCCGAGCGCCGGGCCCCCCTCGAACCCGGTTTAATTCCAGCCCAATGCCGCCTTTTTTGGCATTTTCCCGGCAATCTCTAGCGAGTCCGAATCAGCCGGCTTCTTCTTCCACGTCCTGTTCTTCGGTGTGCTCCTCGGAGTCGATGCGCTCCGGACGCTCAGCGCGATCCGGTCCGCCTCGCCCTTTGTTGTCTTCGGTCTCCGGCGCGCGCAGCTTGTAGCCCGAGCCGCGAAGCGTCTCGAGCGGCAGTGCGTCACCCAGCTTGGCCCGCAGCCGACGAACGTGGATGTCCACCGTGCGCGGACCGCCTTCATAGCGGTTGCCCCAAACCCGAGCCAACAGGTGCTCACGCGAGAGCACCTTGCCGCGCCGCTCACACAAGTAGGCGAGCAGCGCGAACTCTTTGGCGGTGAGAGAGATGGGACGTCCGTCGACGTAGACCTCGTGGCCCGCCTTGTCGACCACGATGCCAGCGACCTTGTGTCGCTCCTCGGTCGCGAATTCGCTGCGCCGCCACTCCAGGGCTCGGATGCGACCGTACAGCTCTTCCGGCACGTACGGATGCAGGCAGAAGTCATCGAAGCCGCTGGACGGATCGATGCGGGCGATCTGCCCGACGGTCACGGCGATCAGCGCGCCCACATTGTCGAAGTACGGTTCCTTTCGCACGGCGCGTAGCGCCGCGACGGCCAAATCGGGGCGGTCCAACGCCTCGAAAACCAGGGCTCGGGGGCGGATTTCGAGCTCGTCGTCATCGTCACCGATGAGTTCGACGGGATCGTCCCACAGGTCGAGGGTGCGCACGGTGGCGCCGAGTTGCCTCAGCGTCGACGACGCGCCCTCCTCCCGTTCGAGCATCGGGCCGTGCCCGATGACCGCCACGAAGCTTTTCGCTCGACTAGAGGTAAATTCAGGAGATTTCGGTGCCACCAACGGTTATCCGCGCAATCTTGATGGTTGGGCAGCCCACACCGACGGGAACACTCTGGCCATCCTTGCCACAGGTCCAAATTCCGTCGGAGATGGCCACGTCATTTCCCAGCATTGATACATCGCGCAATGTTTCGGGACCGTTACCAATCAGATTCACGCCCTTCAACGGTGCAGTTAGTTTTCCGTCCTCGACCAGGTAGCTCTCCGTGAGCGAGAACACGAAGTCGCCGTTCGAAATGTCGACCTGGCCGCCACCGAATGTCTTTGCATAAATCCCGCGTTTTACGCTGGCTAACATCTCTTCTGGGTCGTGCGGACCGGCCAGGAGCACGGTGTTCGTCATGCGCGGCATGGGCGCACAAGCGAAGTTTTCACGCCTGCCGTTGCCCGTGAAACCTACCCCGAAATGTTTGGCCGAGAGGCGGTCCTGGAGGTAGCCGCGGAGCACTCCGTTTTCAATCAGCACACTGCGCTTCGGCTCCACGCCCTCGTCATCGACGTTGATCGAGCCCCGGCTTTGCAGGAACGTCGGATCGTCCACCACCGTGCACAGCTCGCTGGCGACGGACTTGCCGACCTGGCCGGTGTAGTTGCTGGTGCCCTTGCGGTTGAAGTCCGCCTCGAGCCCGTGACCCACCGCTTCGTGCAAGAGAATGCCGCTGTCGCCCGGAGCCAAAATCACTTCCATCTGCCCGGCGGGAGCGGGCCGCGCATCGAGCAAAATCAGCGCTTGTTTGGCGGCTTGTTGGGCATGCCACTCCGGGGAGAAACCGTCGAAGTAGCCCAGAGTCATCCGTCCACCGCCGCCGCTGCGGCCCGATTCTCGACGGCCGTCCTGCTCGGCAATGGCCCGGATGCCAAAGCGAATCAGCGGCTGAACGTCGTGCACCAGGCGGCCGTCGCTGGTGGCAATCAGGATCTCGCGGACCTCTTCCGAAAACGACGCCTCGGCTTTGATGATCCGGGGGTCGTGCGCGAGCGCGGCGCGACTGGCGCGCTCCAAGAGCGAGCGCTTGTCCGTTCCGGGGAGATCGATGGACAGGCGGTCCAATTCGTAGCGCGACGGAATGGCGAGACGTTCGATGGCCACCGGCGCAATGGTCTTGCCGCCCTGGGCGATGCGCGCGGCGGTTTCGGCTGCTCGCTTCATGGCTTCCCAGCTCAAGTCCTCCACGTGCGCGTAGCCGGTAGCATCGCCCTTTTGCACGCGCACGCCGAGGCCCATGCTCACGCCGCGAGAAGCGCTGCGCGTGATGCCCTCTTCGAAGCTGATGCCACCGGCGGCCTGGTACTCGAAGAACAGGTCCGCATATTCGCCACCGTGGCTGAGCGCGATCGTGAGCAGCTTGCGCGCGAGCTCCGCGTCGATTGCGTTCTCACCGCCAGGCCGGAACGGCGCTTGGTAGGAAGCACTTTGGTTCATGAATTCCGCTCTCGCAGTGTGCACATCGTCTCATCATGAGGCGCTCGGCTGACCCGTGCAAGCACCCACCAGCGCAGGACAAGATTCGGCACTGAACCTCCGAAAGCCGCAGGGATGTGGGGCGATCGCTCTCCAGCAATGCAGCTCGAAGCGGGAGCCTAGTTCTCGCCTCGTTCTAGCCGTAGCGAACCCGTACACACGACAATTTGCTCACTGAGTTCCATGGCGACCAGCAACGGTCGGGGGGGGCGAGCCGCTGTCGTTCGTTGCAAACCCGGGGACGCTCCGCGCGGCGTAGCGGCTAAGCGTTAACGCGAGCTACGCGGCCGTGGCCCGGTTCACTCGGCGCTGGGCGTGCGCGTCGTAGCAGCCGAAGCACGCGCAGGGGCGAGGGCCAGGCGAGCGCGCTGACCAAAACCAATAGTGAGAGCTCGGCCAGGATTTCGAGCGCGCCATTCGTGAGTAGCGAATGACTGGTGGCGTACCAAGCGGCGAACACGGCCAGGGCGCACAGCTTCATCGACAGCGTGCGATAGACCCAGGAAAGTGCGGCGGGCGGGCACGAGCGACGCGCCAGCTCGACCAAGAGCGCGTACGGCCAAACGAACTTCACCAGCATACCACCGGCAATCAGCCACCACAGCTCCTCGTAGCGGGCGATCGGAACCCACTCGAACATGAAGTGGAAATCGATTCCGGAGAAACGCATCCCCACCGTGGGCCAGAGCAGCAGATAGCCCGCAAAAGCCAGCGTGACCCCACTGGCTACCGAGCGCACTCGGTCGTCCGGCTCCTCTGCTGCGAAAGAACGCCGGAAGTACTCGAGCATGAGCAGCACACACAGCAGCAGCACCTGAATCGGCAGCACACGCACCGCCTCTTGACCGTACATTTGCCCGAGAGCGAGCAGCCCGAAAAATAGCCGCGTGGCGACCAGGCGAGAGCTCGAGCGCGCGAGCAAACTCAGATACCCCAGAGCAGCTCCGAGCAACACGGCGCGCTGGCTCGGCAGGTGCTCGAGCGCGAGCGCCGCCGAGCCGAGCAGCGCCGCAATCGTCAGATCGCGCCGAGAACGCTGCCGAGCGCACGCAAACGAGAGCCATAGACCGAGCTTGGTCACACCCGACGTGAGCACCGCGTAAGGGCCGAACAATGGGCTCGAGAATACGAAGTAAGCCATCTCGCGCGTTCGTCCGCCCACGTCGCGCAGGCCATACAAGCTCCACAGCAGCACCGCACACAGCGAAACCAGCACGATCGCCAGGAGGCGCTGACGTGGACGTAAATCAGCCATGCGAGTGCCGAGGATTACGAACAGCGCAACCATCACCGAGAGCACCGTCGCCCGACTCGCTCCATAGTAGTACGCCGTCGGGAAGAGCAGCGTGAACGAGAGCAACACCGTGGTGAGCGCGCCGCGTTCCAAGCGCACGCGCGCGCTGCAGTGCAGGCCGCGCCGGAGCAACTCGAGCGCGAAGCCGAGCACGAGCGGGACCAGCAACCAGAACGAGCGCACGGGCTCGGAACCGTGGTCGTGAATGTGATGACGGACGGCGTCGTACTGATTGCCCGCAACGGCCATGGCGGCCCCGAACACGAGCGACAACCAAAAGCTCCGAGCGCGCGAAAGCTGCGCGGTCTGGAGCTGATGATTTGCGATGATCACTGCGCAGGTCAAGGTCAGGCTCGCCAAGAGCAGCCGCATCGCCTGACTGCCGGGGGACTTAGCAGGGGCCCGCAACGCCGGCACTTGCCGCAACTGGTCGGGGCCGAGCGCGCTGGGCGCGAATATCTCACGAGCATCTGGCCCGACGTAGGAGGGCGGTGAAGGGATGCCCAAGAGCAGGCCGAGCAAGGCTCGATGGTCGGTCAAGGTCGCGTACGCACGAACGCCGTGGCGAAAGCTGGGGCCGGCGTACACGGCAACGGTGGTCGAAGGCAACCCCGGCAAGTGACGCCCCGCGTCGTCGTGGCCGTGATCGCCAAACACCAAAATGTCCGAGTCTGCCCCCGCACGCGCCACGATTTGCGCGAGCAGCTGGTCGATTGCCGAGAAGGCCTCGCGGTATTTCGGGCTGTGTGTGCCGTAGGCGTGCGCGGTACGATCGCCGTTGGCCAGGCTGACCAGCGTCACGTCCGCTTCGCGCTGAGCGTCGAGCAGCTCCAAATCGGTGAGCAGGCCCGCTTGACCAACTTCATCGCCCTCGCTGAATTTGGCTCGGTATAGCGCTGAGCGGTAAGGCTCGAAATCATGCGAACCGACCGCCACCACCTTGCGCCCGGCCTGCGCGAGGCGATCCAGCAGATTATCACTCGCGCTGGGTGCGTGGTCGAAGTTGCCACGCAGCGCGAGCAACGAGGATTCGTCGTAGCCGGTGAGCAAGGCCCGCAGGCACAAGTACGTCAGCTGATCGCGGCATGGCGTGACCTGGAGCGCCACACCGCGCGCGGCCAGGGCATTGAACGCCGGCATCACGCTCGGGTCGCGTGCAACCCGGTCGCTCAGCGAGTCGACGAACACGATCGTCAGCTTTCGGGGCGCTGGGGGTGCAGCGCAAGGCACGTCGAGAGTCCCCGACGGGCGCCCCGACTCGCCGCGCGACAGCAGTACGAAGACCAACGCAGCCAAGAGCTGCGCACACACGAGTAGTCGGTACTTCTCGAATCCACGCGTTCCCGAGGTCGGCACGCCACGGCCCATCGCAAGCCGCGTGCCGAACGGCAATCGCCGCCAAATCCCGGTGTTTGCTACAGGTCAAGAGCCGCACGCAAGGTCCTCGGCGCAAGTCGAGCACAGCGCGTGTGGCTTCCGCGATACAGCGACGCAAGATGCGCGCAGCTCCTGGTGACGAACCGCAGCCGAAACGAGCATCGGAATCAGCGGCCAATCGCGCATCAGATCGAGACAGAACGTTGGTTTGTTTCGCACGCGAAAGCCGGCCCGCCGCACTGACGGCCGGAGAGAGCGAAAGGGACCTAGCGCCTGCCGAAGACGATGATACCTTGCGCCCGTGCACCCACTTCACGACATCTTGGTACCCGAGAGCCTCGAAGACTTCATCCCCGCCGTGATCGAGATCCCGCAGGGGTCGAAGCTCAAGTACGAGCTCGACAAGCGCACCGGTCTATTGATGCTCGACCGCGTGCTTTATTCTTCGGTCCACTACCCCGCCAACTACGGCTTCGTACCTCAGTCCCACGCGGACGACGGCGACCCGCTGGACATTTTGGTGTTGATGCAGGAGCCGGTGGTTCCGCTGACGATCGTCCGCGCCCGCCCCATCGGTGGCTTTTCGATGACCGACGACAAGGGCATCGACGACAAGATCATCGCCGTCGCGATGGACGACCCGGCGTTCGCACACTTGCACGACGTCCACGAGCTGCCTTCCCACATTACCATGGAGATCCAGCGCTTTTTCGAAGACTACAAGGCCCTGGAGAACAAGATGAGCGTGGTCGAAGGCATGTACGGCCGCGGCCGAGCGCTGGAGGTCGTGCGTGAGGCGCTCGCGGCTTATCGGTCGGCCAGCGCTTGGAGCAAGGGCTGATCCCAGGTCGAGCCAGGCACAACCGGAGAGCCCGCGGATGCGGGCCCCGGCGCGCCGATTTCTGCTAAGTTCGCGCCCCCCCCATGCGCGACGAAATCTTGGACGAGAAGCGGGACGAGAAGCCGGACGAAAAGGCCGAGCTAGGCAAAGGCTACGAACCGGCCGAAGTCGAGCCCAAGTGGTATGCCTTTTGGCTCGAACACGGCGTGTTCAACGCCAGCGTCGACCCCGCAGATCAGCGCAAACCCTACACCATCACGCTGCCGCCCCCGAACGTCACGGGCTCGCTGCACATGGGGCACGCCCTGGGCGATACCATCGAAGACGTGCTGATCCGTCACAAGCGGATGCAGGGCTACAACACGCTCTGGCAGCCGGGTATCGATCACGCGGGCATCGCGACGCAGCTCGTCGTCGAACGGCAGCTGGCGCGCGAGGGCAAGTCCCGGCACGACCTCGGGCGGGAAAAATTCGTAGAGCGCGTCTGGCAGTGGAAAGCTCAGAGCGGTGGTCGCATCGCCGAGCAGATGAAAGTGCTCGGCTGCTCCGCCGATTGGCCTCGCTCCAAGTTCACGATGGATCCCGAACTGCAACGCGCGGTTCGTGAAGCGTTCGTCCGCCTGCATGGCGAGGGGCTGATTTATCGCGCCACACGCCTCATCAACTGGTGCACGAGCTGCAGGACCGCGCTCAGCGACGTCGAAGTCGAAAACGAAGAAGCGAACGGCGAGCTGTACGAGTTCGCCTATCCGGTGATCGACGCAGATCCATCGGCCGGTGCGGCGGAATTGGTGGTTGCCACGACCCGCCCCGAGACGATGCTCGGAGACACTGCGGTGGCGGTCCACCCGGACGATCCCCGGTACCAGCATTTGCACGGAAAGAAGCTGAAGCATCCGTTCGTCGATCGCGAAGTGCCGATCATCACCGACGCGATCCTGGTCGATATGACGTTCGGCACGGGCGCCGTGAAAGTGACCCCCGGTCACGACTTCAACGACTTTGCCACGGGCAAGCGCCACCAGCTGGAAGAGATCAACATCCTGAACTTGGACGGCACGTTGAACGAGCGCGCCGCGCAATTCCAAGGCCTGAACGTCAAACAGGCACGCACCGCGGTGAAGAAAGCGATCGCCGAGGCGGGCTTGGAACGCGGCAGCAAAGCTCACAAGTTGCAGCTGCCGCGCTGCACCCGCTCGAGCACCGTGGTCGAGCCGATCATTTCCACGCAGTGGTTCGTGGACATGAAGCCGCTGGCAGAACCCGCGCTGGCCGCCGTCCGAGACAAACGCACGGAGATCATTCCGAGCGAGTGGGAGAAGACTTACGAGCACTTCCTGAACAACATTCAGGACTGGTGTATCTCGCGCCAGCTCTGGTGGGGGCACCAGATCCCGGCTTTTCACTGCGCGGACTGCGGGCACATCACCGTCACCCGTGAAGACAAGCCGAGCGCGTGCGAAAAGTGCCAGAAGTCGAACCTCAGCCAAGATCCGGACGTGCTGGACACCTGGTTTTCGAGTGCCTTGTGGCCGTTTTCGACCCTGGGCTGGCCGGACAAGACTCCCGCGCTCGAGCGCTTCTATCCGACCAGCGACATGGAGACGGGCTACGACATTCTGTTCTTTTGGGTCGCACGGATGATGATGATGGGCCTGCATTTCATGGCCGAAGTGCCATTTCGGCGCGTGCTCTTGCACGGCATGGTCGTCGATGAAACCGGCGACAAGATGGGCAAGCTGAAGGGCAACACCCTCGATCCGCTCGACCTGATCTATGGCGCCGAGTTCTCGGCCATCGTGCAAAAGACGATGCCCGACGCCCCGGTCGACGAAGCACTGGCCAAGTTCCGCAAGGCATACCCATCGTCGGCACAAATGGGCAAAGGGTTCTCGCCCAGCGGTGCAGACGCCTTGCGCTTCACGCTTTGTAGTTATTCGCCGCAAGCCAAGCGCATCGCGCTTTCGCCCGCGCGCGTCGATGGCTACCGCAAGTTCTGCAACAAGATCTACAACGCCACTCGCTTCTCGCTCACCTACTTGGAAGGTCAGAGCGTGCCCGCGGAAGGCGCGACCCCTGCGCCCGAGCTGTTGGTCAACCGCTGGATTTTGTCACGGCTCAGCGCTGCGGTGGAGGCCAGCACGGTGGGCATCGAATCCTACCGGCTGGACGACGGCTCGAGCGCGCTCTACCACTTCTTTTGGGATGAGTTTTGCGCCTGGTTCGTGGAGATGACCAAGCCCATCTTCTTGCACGGCAGCGACGCGGAAAAAGCCGAAACTCGCCACGTTTTGGCCCACGTCTTGGAGGCAGCCCTGCGTGGCTTGCACCCCTACGCCCCCTTCATCACCGAGGATCTGTGGCAGCGCATCCCGCGGCCCGCGTCGCGTCCGGTCTCAATCGCGCTCGCGCCCTACCCCACCGCGAGCGACGGCCGAATCGACGCCGCGGCCGAGCGAGACATGAACACGGTCATGGCCGTGATTGGCGCCGCGCGTGCGGTCCGCAGCGAGCACGAAATCAAGCCGGGCGACGCCGTCAAGGTCGAGCTTCGAACGCGCGACGCGGCCCTGCGCCCCCTGCTCGAAGAGCAAAGTCGTTTCATCGCCTTCTTGGTTCGTAGCGACGGCGCGCCAACGGTGGTCGCTGCCGGCGGCGAACGGCCGAAGGGCGCCGTGCTCAGCGTCGCCGGTGAGGTCGACGTGCTCGTGCATTTGCGAGGTCTGGTCGATCCCGCGCACGAGAAGGAGCGAGTCGAGCGCAAGCTCAAGAAGATCCAGAAAGATCTGGAAGTGATGGAGAAGCGGCTGACCAACGAAAAGTTCATCAAGAACGCGCCGCCCGAGGTGGTCGTGGAGGCCAACGCTCAGAAGCAAGCGCTGGAGCGCGAGCAATCGAACCTGACCGACAGCCTGAAGTGGGTCGACGAACTCAAGCCCTGAGGCTGCGTCATTCGACCGAAAACTGCGGCAGCCCGATTAAAAGCGCGCTCGGCTCGAACAGAATCAGCGGCTCGAGCCCCTTCTCCACGCTGAAGCGGAAGCCGGCTTCGAACGAGCCGCTGGGCAAGGCGCCCCGCACCAACACGGAGCTTGCCTGCGCTCCGAGGCGCGCGTCGAGGTCGCGGCGCGCGCGCCGCCGCAGCGCCAGCGCCGCAGCGCAAACCTTGAGCTTCTTCTTCGCGCACTCGCTCTCCCTTTCGAGCGCGTCGAATTCGCGATTCCAAAGTTCGAACCAGACCTGCGTGGCCTCACCGTGTACGGTTGCCGCGAGTGCCGCAAAGCCGGCGCGCAATTGCGGCAGAGTGGAAACGGGAGCGCCGCGCGCATTCAGCACGATTTCGTAGCCACGGATCAGCGAGAGCCAATCGCGCGCGCGCGCGAATTCCTCGGGAAGTTCCGCGGTCGCGGCACCCGACAAGATCTTGGCTGCCTGTTCGAAGCGTTGCCCGTGCGCGAGCGCGCCCGCAGCGTCGATCACCGCGCGTAGCGCCAGGTCGGGCGGAATGTTGTCACTCAGCAGCTGCCCGGCCACACGCGACAGAAGTTGGTACGAGCGCTCCGACGAATCGAGCAGGGCGCCGACTTCACTGACCCCGAGCACCAAGCGCGCGCGTTCCAGGGGCCCACCCGAGCTCTCGGCCATGATCGTAGAGAGGCCGCTCCTGGCTGCCTCCAAATGCTCGCGCGAGGCCGTACTGGCGCTCAGCCAAACCTCGAGCGCCGTACGCGGGACACGCAGACCGGCAGCGGTACGCTCCGGAGGCAACGCGGCGAGCAGTGGCGAGACGTCCTGCTCGAGCGCAAGCACGGCAGCCACGGCGAGCACGCCCGCCTGCGCGAAGCGGCTCGTGTCCGAACCGGCCAAGCTCAGCGCGCGCTTTTTGAGAGCCGCGGTATTGGCCGCAGACCACGCGCTCGAGCCGCGCGCCGAGGGAGCGTGAACGGTGGCCAAGAACAGCTCTAAACCGGCCATTTGCGGCGCAACCAGGGCGATCTGGGCGACTCGCGCTTGAAGCTGCGCGACTCGCGCCACGCTGTCTTCACTGCGCAGCGCGCCCTGACTGAGCTCGGACGCGGCATCGTGCATCCACGGCACCACTTGCGCGAGTGCGGTGTACACCTCGACCGCTTCGTCGTCACGCCCGGCGCCACTTTGCCAAGCTGCGTCCAGCAAGGCGCGAGCATTCCTCGCGCCTTCGCTGGCCCGAAACGAAACAGCACAAAGCGCGGCGCTACCGACGTCGGGCGGCAGATCGGGGCACGCCGGATTGTCCATCATCGTCTCGGCGACGGCGGCCGCCAGATCCAAGCGCTCGTGCGCGGGGGCCAGCTCCCGTTCGACGAGAGCGCGCGCCTGATCGACCCGGCCCAAGCGCAACCAGGCCCGAGCACGCTGCAGCTTGGACGAGAGATCGCTGGGCAAGCCTGCTGCGGTCGCGATGCGAGCCGCCCCAATCAGTGCTTGCACGTTGGACAGGGCCGCCGTCGCAGGCGGCCGGCGTTGCTCGGCTTGTGCCTCGAGCAGCACCTGAGTGGCGCGCTCCGCGTCGCCTGAACGCGCCAATTCAGCGGCGAATTCCAGGCTATTTTCGGCGTTCGGCTCGACGCTGAGCAGCAACTCGCGCGCGCCGAGCACCAGATCTCTGCGAGCCACGGCCAGCGCGGCGCGCGCGACCAAGCGACTTGCGAGCGCTGTCCCTTTACCCGGAAGGGCCACGTCCGCCGCCCGGTCGCGCAGGAAGTCCAACGCGGCACGCGTGGCGAGTTCACGCACGACGGCGACGCGCGCCACGTCCGGCGCGCTCGCCTTCTCGTCGTGCTCGACAGCCAACAGCCCGGCCAACTCTTGCCCGCCAGCTGGGCTGGTGGCCAGCGCGTACAGCGCCCGAGGTGAGCTTCCTCCTGCAGCCAGGTGCAAGAGCGGCAGACTCTCGACCAATGCGCCGTCGTCGCTCTGCACGGCGAGCTTGCGCTGCGCGTCTAGTGCAGCAAACCGCGCCTGCAAACGCGCTTGCGCGCTCGTAGGCAGCGCCGAAAGTACCGACGCCGGGCGCGGGATCGACCGCAGCGCTTGTGCCAAGCGCTCCCGCGGTCCTGACGCTTTCGCGATCGGGGCCGGCGCTGAAGCTGCCTTCTTTGGTGCCGGAACCGAGGGCGGCTGGGCAGACGCACAGGCTACGCAAAACGGAGCAATCAGCAGCAGGCGAGCCCACGAAGAACGGCGCATTTAGAACCGAAACTGGCCGAGGAAGGTCAGCTCGCGCCAGTCGAGGGTGTTGTCGTGACCGAGGGCATTCGGAAAACGCAGCATGCCACCGAGGTGAATGCCGTGCGCGACCGTAAACAGCACGCCACCTTCCAGCGGGATCGAGAAATGATCGCCGAAGTCTTTGAACGGGCCATGTACACCCGTGCCAACGAACGGCGCGATGATCGGCGTCGGCTGGAAATAGAACCAGATCGGCACGTGCACTTCGTCGCCATTGCCCAAGTCGCGATGGTTCACGGCGAAGTACAGGCTCGGATCATAGAACAGCGCCACCTTTTCCGAGAAGTTGGCGCGGCCGAGGACGCCCGCCTGCACGCCCACGAATACTTCTGGGCTCAATTGCCGAAGCGGAACGCCGGCGTGCAAATCGACCTCGAAGTTGCGTCCGCCGCCCAAGAAGATCACCGAGCCCAAGCCGACGTCATTGTACGTGTCGCGAAACTTCGGATCCTCCGCGCCGCTGTTCAAGCGCAGCCCGCGCTCGTGGGTGATGCCGATCATCACCTTGCTGCTGACGCCCCAGAAGAAATTCACCGGGAACTCCACCGGCTCGAAAGCGGAGTTCTTCGACATGTTCATACGCATCAGGTCCGGACGCGCTGGGCTGCCGGTGATCTCGAAGCCACCCTTGGGCAACAAGAAGCTCTGGCGCGTCCATTCTTGAGCCTGCGCCGCGCGCGACGCGAGACCGAATGCAAGCAACGAAGCGAAGGAGGCAGTTTTGAATCGATTCACGCGCGGAGAGGCTACCACTAGACCCTCCGCGCCTGGCAAGCCTCAACCGGGGCTGAACATGATCGGATAGCTAACGGTCACGATGCCGGCCTCCGGCGTGGGGAACGACAAACCGTAGAAAGCCGACACTACGCACGACACGACCGCGCTGTCCGGCAGATCGCTGCCACCGTTCTGCACGCTGGCCACGCTTCCCTCGCGACCGATCACGAAGCGTGCGGTCACGCGGCCCGTGAGGTTGGGATTCGTGCGCAGCCCGTTCTCGTAGCACTGGCGAAAGCGCCCGTAGTTTTGGCGCACGATGCGTTGCACCACTTCGGGCGGCAGATGACCGCTCACGGTTTGAACGCCGGTGCGTAGGCTCGGCGCCTTGGTGACGTGTCCCGGGCCACCGCGTCCCACGCCACGGCCAAAACGGCCGTCACCACAGTTGCTGCCGGTGCAGTTGCCGAGCCCAGTCAGGCCGAGGCTATCACCGATGCCGCCGATGCCTACGCCCACGCCATGGCCCCCGCCGCCGTTGTCCGGCCCGATCAAGCGCAAGCCACCGAAGCCACCCGACTCACCAGGATCGCCGAACATGCCCCCCTCGGCGTCGGACCCGTCGTGACCGAGCGCGGGGTCGCGAAGGAAGGGCGAGCCCCCGTCCGCGCTCGTCGCCAGCGTGCCCAGGAGTTCGATCATACCGAAGCGCTTGGCAGCGTCGACCGCTTGCGCATGCGACAGCTGCACTTCGGGGTTGTCACCGCGCACCGCTGCGCGGTGGTTCGTGACAGGCGCATTCAGCTTGCCCATGGCACCCTCACGCCCCGCCGCGGCCTCCGCGGGCTTGCCCGCCGCGCTCTCTTTGCTGCCCGCTTCGTCGCTGTTCGACTTTTGTTCCTCGAGTTCACGCTGCGCGTTCGCGCTCAAATACTGCTTCATCAGCACCAGCCGCTCGTTGTCCAGTCCTTCGTCGTCGGTCAGGCCCAGGGCCGGCATGAAGAAAGCAAAGCTTGCGAGCAGCGCGCCTGCGGCCGCAAAGCTGATGCCGAATGCCGACAGCACGGAGCGATCCGCACCAGCCAGACCGGCGCGCGGCGTGCCCTTGCCGGCCGCCACGTTGGCGATGCGAAATTTCATCCGGCCGAGTTCGAGTTCGACCACTGTCCCCGATAGCAACGCAATGCTCGTGGCCTGACTGGGCAGCGAGTACGGCTCGCTCGCGTGTTTGACGCCGACGCGGGCGGTTTGCGGCACAATCACGTGTGGCGTGCCGTTTCGTACTTCGACCAAACGCGCGCTTGTAGCGCCGAGCTCGTGCGCGTCGAATTCGAAGTCGACGCGCTCGACGGCCGAGCTCTCCCCGATGCTGAAGCCTTCGCCCGTCTGCAAGTGACGCGCGAAGAGCACGGTCGACCCCCAGAGCCCCATCACTTCGACGGCATCTAGCTCGGGACGCTCGAATTCCGCGGGATCGAGCGGGCCGTGCGCGATGAGTACGTGAGTCGGCCCGTCGGGCTCACTCCCGTAGCCAGGTTGGCTTTCGCTCGCGAAAGCAAACGCGGGTACGGGTTGGGAATGAAATGAACGATACTCGGGCTGCACGTGTGCCATGAAGGGTCCTCCTGATGGTTCACGCGAACGAAGCGTGCGAGCAGAGTCCACGGTCACCCACCGACGAAGGA
>Ga0164308_10000367_pt1 | contig 24744 bp, 19 predicted proteins | sample Whisoiple_246_MG_FD_109983 | JGI IMG/M metagenome (GOLD analysis project Ga0164308, IMG submission 109983) | Soil microbial communities amended with fresh organic matter from upstate New York, USA - Whitman soil sample_246_MG | ecosystem: Environmental > Terrestrial > Soil > Unclassified >... | reverse complement strand
CGTTCGCTTCTCTCTCGCTCGAGCAACGGATAGGCGAGCGCGCCATACACCTCCAACAGCAGCTGCCGATAGACGGGGCGCTCGGGGCTATTCAGAGCGAGCGGCAACAAATCACGCTCGAGTGACTCGAGCGTGCCTCGCCCGAGGTTCACTTGCATGCTCAGTCGCGCGGCCTGGCTGATCAGCTCCTCGTCCGGTGAGGCGCGGATCACGCGGCGCAAGAGCATGTCCGCGTCCTCCGCCTCGCCTTGTCCGAGCAGCAACTCTGCGAGCTCCAAGTAGACCGGAAACAGGCGCTCGTTCTTGCTGATCGCTTGCCGGAACTCGCTGATCGATTTGGCGACGTCCTGGCGTTTTCGGTACATCTCGCCGAGCTTCTTGTGCCCTTCTGCGTCGTCCGGGCTGAGTTCGACGGCGCGCGCGGCGTAGCGCACCGCTTCGTCGTCTTGATACAGTTCGGCCGCGTAGCTCGCCATGCGCTGGAAGTATTCACGCGCGCGCTTGGGATCGCTCTCGGCCAATCTCTCCAGCACGCCGATCGCTTCACGCAGCTTGTGCTCGAGCACGAGCACGCGCTCGAGAGCATTCAAGCTCTCGACGTCGCCGGGCGCGGCTTCGACCACGCGCTGCAACACGCGTTCTGCTTCCGGATAGCGTCGCAATCGCAAATGCGCTTCGGCCAGTAATCGCCCGGCCTCCAAATCAGGTGGCTTTTGCGCCAAACGGCGCTCCAAACCCGGCACACGTTGGCTGAGCTGCCCTTCCAGATTGTACAGCGTGATGATGTGCTGACGTGCTTCACGCGCGAGCGTGGCATCGTTCTGTGACTCACGGATCAGCTCTTCCCAAATCTTGCGCGCTTCTTCGAACTGCGCAGACTTTCCCTCGCGGGTGCCGCTGGTGGCGCTGGTCCGCTCGAGAGCGAGGGCGTAGGCCTTGCGGTAGCGCGGCTGTTTCGGTGACAGCTTGGCTGCTTCCGCCAGCGCGGCGAGCGCCTCCTTGGGCATGTCGTGCTCCAGATACAGCTCTCCCAAGATTTGCAGCGCGCGAGAACGATCGGGCACGACTGCTTTGATGCGCAGCCAGGTCGCCAGGGCCTTCTTTTTGTCGCCCTCTTGCCAATAGCGCGTGCCGAGCTCGACCAAATGCTCGGGATCGGCGGCGGTGCTGCCGGCCAAGCGCTGCAACAGCGCGAGCGCGCGGTCCTTTTCGTCCACCCGCTCGTAGAAGTCGACCAACGCCGCCAGCGTTTCTTCGTCACTTTGCGAGCGCGCTTCCAGCTCTTGCAATCGTGAGAGCGCCTTTTTGCGATCGCCGCGCGAGATCAGCGCCTCAGCCAGTTGAAATACGAAATCGGGATTGCGCGGCGCGGCCTTGATCAAAGCGTCGTACTCGCCGATGGCCTGCTCCAGGTCACCGCGCACCTCCAGCAAGTGCACGACTTTGAGGCGCGTCGCCAAGTCCTTGCTGTCGGCAGCCAGCGCCCGTCGGTACGCGAGCAGCGCTTTTTCGACTTGCCCGGTTTCTTCGTACAGCCCGCCCAAGGTCCGCAAATCTTCGGCCGAAGCGCTGGCGCGCTTCTCCATCTCGGTAATCAGTTCGGGCAGCCGATCTCGCTGCCGATAGCTGTCCACGATCGCGGCCACGATTTCGCGGCGCACGCCCGATTCACCAGCCAGCGACAGCGCGCGCCGGTACTGGGTCAAAGCGTCATCGCGCTTGCCCAACTTCTCCAGCGCTTTGCCGTAGTCGCGCAGCGCGGGGGCGAGCACGCGGTTGTCACCGGTCGCGGCTTGGACCACGGTCTTGTACTCCGCGGCAGCGCGCTCGTAGACGCCTCTCGAAAGCAGCTCGCGCCCGAATTCCGCGCGCACGATGAACGAGCCGCCGGCGCGCTTGACGAGCTCGACGTGGTATCGCTTGGCCGAGTCGTAGTCTTTCAGATCGAGGCACAGGCTCAGCAGAGTTCGCAGCACTTGCTCGCGATCCGCGTCGTCCTTCAACGCAGGCAGCGCTTGCTCGAAGCGAGCACGCGCGGCTGGCTTGTCGCCGCGCTCGTTCAGCATGCGCGCCAAGGCGACGACGGCGATCGGGTTCTTCGCGTCTTCGCCGATTGCTCGTTCATAGGCGGCCTGCGCGCGATCAGGACGGCCCTCGAGCTTCTCGAGACCGGCGATGGCGACCAACGCGGCGTAGCGAGTGCCCCCTCCGGCCTCGGCGCGCCGCCACAGATCAGCGAGCAGAGCATCGAGCTTGCCGTCGCGTTCGCGGTACAAGTCGAGCAAGCGCTGAAGCGGGAAGTCGGCGCCCGGTTGGGCGAGCACGATCCCCGTGTAGCGTTGGATCAGGGCTTCGTTGCTGGGACCCTTGGCGTCTGGCTTGTCCACCTTGGTCGTCTCGGATGGAGACGGGGATGGAGCCGGCGCAGGAGCTGCCGACGGGCCGGGAGTGCTGGATGTCGGTTTGGGGCGGCTCGGGGCGGGCGCCAGCGGGTGGACGGTCGGCTTCGGCTTTTTGCTCCTGCCTTGCGGATTGAACTCCGCCCGCGCGGCGTGCGCCGAAAAAAGCAGCACGGCGACCGGCCAGAACCGGGCGTAGGCACGAAGGCTCACTCTCAATAGAGTACGCGCCGCGCGCGAATGGCGCCAGCCGGCGTAGTCTCGTGGTACACCCCTGCGCGCAATGACCGGGTCTGAGCCGGATTTCGACAAAAAACCAGCGGGTGAGGCGGAACAAGAGGACGAGGAGCTCGACTCCCAGCCTGATTCCGAAGATCCCGAGCGCGACAGTGACGAGCCGCCCGAGCCCTTGGCACAGGACCGCCCGCAGCCCGACGAAGATCGCTGGGGGATCGGCAGTCGCGTGCTTGCGCTCAGCGCCTTGCTGGGTAGCGCCATGCTGGTCTGGACGCAGTTCGCGTTTCGATCTCGCTGGATTGCCGACTTCATCGAGAGCAACAAGCTCGAGTCCCCCGATCAAAGGGTAAGCCTGGTTGCTGGCTTCGTCGGCGGACTCGCGCTGGGCGGGGCGGTCGGCGCGGGTGTGCTGGCCTTTCTCTGGAACAAGCGCCGCTCTTGGCAGATCGCCGAGCAATGGGCGTGGTTCGTGTCGCCGCTGATCGCGCTGCCGATCATGCCGATCGTGTTTCGCTACAAGCCCTGGCAGAACCGGCATCAGGCGCTGTTGCTGGTCGCGCTGTTCGGCGCGCTGGTGGTCGAGACGCTTTTGAAGCGCTCGCTCGCGGCCGTTCCTGAATCAGTTCGAGCTTGGTGGGTGGGCGTTACCGAGCAGGTGCCGCAGGTCGTCCGTTTGCAAGGCCCGCGCGGCGTCGTGATTGCCGGCGCGCTCGGCTATGCGCTGTTCATGAGCTTCTATTTCGTGCGCTGGCACTACAAGCTCAGGACTCACAATTTCGACCTGTCGATCAACAACAACCTGATCTACGGCGGGCTGCACGGAAAGTTCTTGGAGAGCACGGTCGTCTTTCCGACCGAGCCAGGGAAGTACCTCGCGAATCACGCCAAGTTCGGTACCTATCTATTTCTACCGATCTACGCCCTGTACCCGAAGCCCGAGACGCTGCTCGTTCTGCAGTCGTTCATGCTCGGGCTGAGCGCGCTGCCGCTGTACGGCTTCGCGCGTCGTCACGTTTCCGACGTGATGGCCGCGGCCGTGGCGCTTGCGTTCTTGTGCTACTACCCGATGCACAGCGCGAACTTCTCGGAGTTTCAGAACGTACCGATCGCGACGTTCTTTCTGTTCAGCCTGGTGTGGGCGGCCGAAACTCGGCGTTGGCTGATCTGCGGGCTATGCACTGCTGCCGCGCTCCTACTGCGCGAAGACATTCCGATTGGCGTGGCCGTGATCGGCGGCTTCTTGTTGCTCTCGGGCTACCGCTCGTTCCCGGGCTTCATCATCGCTACCTCGGCCCTGACTTACTTCGTGTACTTGCGCTTTCACGTCATGGATGACGCGGGCGAGTGGTGGTACCCGAACATGTACAAGGACCTCTGGGCCGACGGCGAGAAGGGTTACAAGAGCGTGATCAAGACGCTCATCACGAACCCGCTTTTCGTGCTGAACAAGCTGGTGGTCGAGAAGAAGCTCCTCTACTTGCTGCATTTGCTGGTGCCGGTCGCGTTCTTGCCCGCCCGCCGCTGGTACCTGTGGGCTGCCTTCGTGCCCGGCGTGTTTTTGACGCTGCTGGTCACGAATTACGACCCGCCCACGCTGTTCTCGTTTCACTACGTGATGCACTGGGCGCCGTACCTGTTTTTGGCCGTGCCGCTCGCGCTGGAGGCTTTGGGCAAGAGTCTGGATTCGGGCGTCATTCGCATGCGCGCCGCGGCCACGACCATGGTCTGCGTCTCGCTCGTGATGACTTACAATTACGGCGCCTTCGCCGCTCGCCCCAACTCGCTCAAGGGCGGCTACAACTTCATCGACTTCAACTTCGAGCCGCGAGAAGCCGAGCGTTACGAACGGCTGCAATCTCTGGTCGCGCTCATCCCGAAGGATGCGTCCGTGGCTGCCACCGAAACCGTGGGCCCACACGTCTCTTCACGGGTGAAGATGTTCACCATGCGCCACGGCCCCATGGGCGCCGAGTACGTGCTCGCCTCGAGCAAAGAGCTCAAGCTCTCGCGGACCAAGCCGACACTGAAAGCTGCGCTCGAGAGTGGTCAATACGGCGTGGTCAAACGCGCCGGAGAGTTCGTGCTGCTCAAGAAGGGCGCGAACACTGCGCAGAACGCGCAGCTCGTCCTCGACTGGCAGCTTTGAGCGCTCCGGAAGCCGGCTCACCCACGCCGGCAAAGCCTGGTCTGAAGAAGCGGCTTGGCCCGCTGTTCATGACCATCGCACTGCTGTTCGTGGCCTATTCCGCCTGGGATTTGGCGCATCGCTGGCAGAAGACCAAAGTTTCGCTCGACCTGCTCTGGGCGCTCGCGTCGGTGTTACCACTCGGCGTCGGTTGTTTGATTCAGGGCCGCGGTTGGATCGCGTTGATCGAGCGCATGACCGCGCGTCCGGTTCCGCGCGGGCCCGCGCTGTCGCTGTACATGGACTCGCAGCTCGCTCGTTACACCCCGGGCATGGTCGGCTTGCCGTTCGTGCGCATGGCGGGTGCGGGCCGGCTCGGGGTGTCTGCCGTGGCCGTGGGATCTTCTGTCGGGCTCGAGATGCTGTCGTGGACCGCGGTCGGGGGCGGTATCGGTTTCGCCTCGCTGCTCTGGCTGCCTCCGAGTAGCGGCCTGATGGCCTTGCTCGGCGCGTGGGCGATTCCGATCGTGCTCGGGTTTACTGCAATCGTAGTCGTGCTCTCGTGCATCGATCGCGCGCGTCTACCGGCGTTCGTCGTGCGCGTCCTCAAAGTGGACGGCGCTGGACCACTCGTGCCCTTTTCGTTGCTGCTCGCCCACGTTCTGTATTGGGCAAGCTGGGCCGTGCACGGGTTCTTGCTGAGCCGCGCGTTCGGCGCCTCGCCTGGAATCGCGATGTCGACCTCGGGTCTGTACGCGCTCGCCACCGTGGGCGGCTTCGTTGCCCTGGCCGCGCCCGCGGGCGTCGGCGTGCGTGAAGCCATTCTCTCGATCAGCCTGGCCCCGGCCGTGGGCAGCGCGCCCGCGCTCGCCATTGCCGTCGCCTCACGCGCGGCCTCTCTTTGCGCAGACGTCTTCGCCTGGGCCGTGCTCAAGCGCTGGGCGCGCTGAGCCTCACCACAGGCAGCGCGCGCCGAGGACGCGGATGGCCTCGTCGTCGGTAACGACCTCGAGACTTTCGCACAGCGCTTGCGCGGCGAGCATGCGGTCGAAGGGGTCCCGGTGAGCGCCACTCAACGAGCCGGCGAGCACCGCATGCGAGCCACCAGAGCAGCGAATGCGTGTCGAGGAGTAATTTCATCGGTCACCATTCCAAGCATCCAGCTCTGCTCCGGGAAGTGGCTCGTCGAATGCGGGATCGATCCTCAATCCACGAAGCAGCCCCGGCTTTCGCGTCGCGGGAGCAGCGAGGGGGACCAAGCGGGCCCACGGCGTGCCGTCTTTGGCCACGGCGATTTCTTCACCGGCGTGCGCACGATCGACCAGTTGCGAAAACTGCGTCTTCGCTTCGTGGATGTTCACCTGGTGGGACATGCCTCTAGCTTAGTCTATCTGCTGGACTAAGCTAGGATCCCACGCTTTTTCAGGTATGCATGACGGGCACGCGCGGTTCACCGTGCGGCAACCCGGGGCCGAGCACCGCGACTTCGTGCACCGCTTCGCGCTTGAGCACGTAGGGCAGCTCGGTGCGCGCCAAATGCACGATCAATTCGGCGATCAAGCCGGTGGCGAGGATTTGCACGCCGACCACGATCAAGAGCACGGCCAAAATCAACAGCGGGCGGTGGCCGATGGATTGGCCCATGAACCAGATCACGCACAGGTAGCCGAAGAGGCCTAGGCCGATGACCAAAGTGAGTGTGCCCACAGCACCGAAGAAGTGCGCGGGGCGGCGCCCGTAGCGCAGCAGAAACACGACCGTGAGCAGATCCATCAAGCCGCGAAAGAAGCGACCGCCACCAAACTTGGAATAACCGAAGCGACGCGCGTGGTGCTCGACCGCGATCTCGCCGATGCGAAAGCGCTTCCAATGCGCGAGCACGGGCACGAACCGATGCAGTTCTCCGTACAAGCGTACGTTCTCGAGCACCACGTCGCGGTAGGCTTTGAAGCCGCAGTTCACGTCGTGCAGCTTCACGCCGGTCGTGCTGCGCACGAGCCAGTTGAACACGCGTGAAGGCAGCACTTTGGTGATCGGATCGTTTCGCTTCTGCTTGTAGCCGGACACCAAGTCGAAGCCCTCGGCTAGCTTGGCCAGGAAGCGTGGGATTTCCTTGGGATCGTCCTGCAGATCGGCGTCGAGCGTGAATACGATGCTGCCGCGCGCGCGCGTGAAACCCGCAGCCAGCGCCGCGCTCTTGCCGAAATTGCCTTGCAGCTCGAGCAAGCTGACCTGGGCGTGAGCCGCCACCAAGCGTTCCGCGACAGCGACCGAGCCGTCCGTGCTGCCGTCATCGATGAAGATGACTTCGAAGCTTTCGCCTGCACCGAGAGTGGGCGCGACCGCTTCAGCAATGCGCTGGTACAGCTCTTCGAGCGTGGCCTCCTCGTTCATGAATGGGATCACGAACGAGAGCTTCGGGGGGGCGGGCGTCGGCATGAGCAGTCGGACGCGGAAGGTGCCTCAGGCTCCGGGCTCGGGCAAGGACTTCACGGCTTTGGCGGACCGCCCGCAATCTTGAGCACAGAATAACCCGAATTTTGGTAGACCACGGGCAAATCCTGAAAACGCCGTTCTGCTCCGCGGCGTAGCACCACGTATTCCGGGTGGTACTTGCTCACGATCAGCGCCAGCCGCTCGGGGTCCAGCGAACCGTAGCCGCCCAAGTCACCAGAGCCTTTCACCGGGCGGCCCGTCACGTCACACAGGCGTTCGTACCAACCGAGAAGCTCGGTCGGGATCAGCGGCACGGCCTTCCAATCCACGACGATTGCGCGCTGGCCTAGAAAGCGCGCACCTTCGAGATCTGGAGGCGTGAGGAAGATCGCGTCCTTGGGCGACTTTTCCCGCAGCCAGCGATAGAGCTCGTCGTTTTTTCCGCCGTCTTCTTTGAGCAAGGTGGAGTGCGCGCGCGCTTCGTGCAGCTTATTGGGTACGATGCGGTACAGCTCGTAGGCTCCGAGCAAGAGCGGGGAAAAGACCAGTAGCTGCTTGAGCTCCGAGATCGATGCTGCTCGAGCAGGGAAAAAGTGCGTCAGCGCATCGAGCGCCAGATCGAGGGCGCGTACCACGAGCACCGCGCCTAGCAGTGCGAGCATCAAGTTCGGGATGGGCGCGTTCTCTTTACCGTGCCAGAACAAGCCGAACAAACCGAAGCCTGCGGCGATCATGCCAATGGCGACGCCGGGGTAGAGGCGCGTGAGCGACGGCTTGGCCAATGCCTGCGCCACGGCACACGCGAGCAAGATCTGCGACAGCAGATCTGCATTCGGGGCGAACCGCCAAACGAAGATCTGATTGACCTTGGGTACGTCGTAGAACGTGGTGAGCAGCGTGCCGGTCCAAATCGTCAACATCAAGCCGCACAAGACCGCACCCAAGCGCCGGCCGTTGGCGGTCTTGTGCAAGAGCCAACCGCTGCCGATGCCGAGCAGCTGCCAGGCCGCAAATGGCATGAAATTGCGCTCGTAACGCACCGGGTTGTAGTGGTGCGGAGAGCGCACCCGGAACAGAATGTCTTGCGCCTCCGGCGAAGCCTTGGTGTGCGAGGCCGCCAGCAACAGCGGCGAGAGCACGAGAGTGATCGCGAGCACTGGCGAGAACTGTAGCAACAGACGCCGCCTCAGATCTTTGAAGCCGAGCGCCAAGTGCGCCAGACCGAAGATCGGATACGAAAGCACCAGGTAGTTGGCGTGGAACGCTCCGCCGATGGCCAAGCACAGCCCCGATGCGAACCAGCGCTCCTCGACGAAGAACAGCGTGCCCGCGATCGAGCCGAGCGCACCCAAAGTGGACGGCTGCAAGATCGTATCGAACAAATAGCTCGTGCCCACGCTAGAGGTGCGCGTGATGAACAGAATCGAGAGCAACAGCAGATAGGCCGCGAGCGAAAGCGTCGCCCCGGCCACGCGCTTCACGATCCGGTACATGACCAGCCCGCCCAGCAGCACGAACGCGAACTGCACGATGGCCACTGCCCAGCCCTGCTTGTTGAGCAGCAACAGCAACGCACCGAAGTAGGCAAACACCCGGTGATACTGTGTGGTCTGGAAGGTGAACCAGTCCGCGCGCAGCAGGCTGCTGTCGGTCAGCGTGAGCGACTTCAAAAAGTAGACGTACTGATTGTCGTAGCCGTAGGTCAGCCCGTAGCTCGCCGCGAAAGCGATGGCAGCCAGCGCGACCACGCCGTACTCGAAAGCGCGCAGCGCGCGCGCCTGACGGCTAGCTAGTTCTCTCATTGGCGGGACGGCTTATATCACGGTCGCAAAGGCCCCGGCCCTGTGGTATCCGAGCTGAGTCGTCGGGTAAAATGACCGATCCCAGCCTCAGTTCAGCGCGCGTGGCGCCCATCCCGGAGCTCTCCGTGGTCTCGCCCATGTACAACGAAGAGGGCAACATCGCGGCCTTCGTCGCTGCCGTGGAAAAGGTCGTGGCTACGATTGGCGTGCCCTTCGAAATCATCCTCGTCGATGATGGCAGCTCGGACGGCACCTGGGCGCAAATCGTCGCCCAGACCAAGCTGCATCCCGCGCTGCGCGGCGCGCGTTTGGCGCGCAACTTCGGCCACCAAGGCGCTTTGATGGCCGGCCTGAGTGAAGCGCGCGGCCAAGCCATCGTCAGTATGGATGGCGATCTCCAGCACCCGCCCGAGCTGATCCCCGAGCTCTACGCCCGCTGGCGCGAAGGCTACAAGGTCGTCACCACCGAGCGCGCCGACGCGGAAGACACATCGCTCTTCAAGCGCACCACCTCGCGCTGGTTCTACGGCGTGTTCTCCAAACTCACGGGCGTGGCAATGGCTCCCGGCAATTCGGACTTCCGCCTGATGGACGCCACCGCGGTCCGCGCGCTGTGCGACATGAACGACGTCGATCTGTTCATCCGCGGTTCCGTCACTTGGCTGGGTTTCCGCGCCGTGACGCTGCCGTACCGCGCAAACAAGCGCTTCAGCGGCACCACCAAGTACAATCTCAAAAAGATGCTGCGCTTCGCCTCCGGCGCGATCTTGTCTTTCTCACTCGCGCCGCTCAAGCTCGGCATCTGGATTGGGTTTTTGACCAGCGCGCTGTCGGTCTTGGAACTGAGCTACATCCTGATCCAATATTTCAGAGGCCAAACCATCACCGGCTGGGCGTCGATGATGGGCTTCATGTCGCTGATGTTCGGCATTCTATTCGTGCTGCTCGGCATCATCGGCACCTACCTAGGCAAAATATTCGAAGTCCTGAAAAACCGCCCCCGCTTCCTGATCGGCGAACGCTCCCCCTGATTCATTGGGTTGATGGTCACGCGCCACATCGAGCGTCGTCTCAGCCTTCGGCGTCGCGAACCGAAGAAGAGGGATGAGCCGCCAAGCAGCTGCGGGCTCGCGCTGCGCCCTTACTTGGGGTTCGGCAGCGTCGGCGCAGTCCGGAGTCACCCGTCAAGAATGTACTGCGGCGGCTCACGTCAATTGAACGTCGGGAGCTTGCGCTTGCAGGCCATCAACCCCGCGACCGCGGAAACCGGGAGACCCACGACGCGACTCGCGACGCGAACCCACGACGCGAACGACGACGCGACTCGCGACGCGAACCCACGACGCGACCCCGCCACAAAACTGGGCTCTTGTCCGCGAAAGTCCACAATCCATTACTAAAGGGCAGAGGATATTTGCGGACAAGATGCGGCGCTGCCGAGGTGCCTTCCGTGAAGCTTTCTGATCCGTGAAGGCTTCCCTGGTTGATTGCGGTCGATAGTCACGCTTCACGTCGAGCGACGTCGCAGCCTTGGCCCCGCGAACCGGCGAACCGGCGAACCGGCGGCGCTAACTGCTGGTGGTGACGGGGCGGCGGTCGTTGGCTTCGGGGTAGAGGCTGCTCGTGCGCGGGCCGGTGCCGGGGTGCGCTGCCACGGCGCCGAAGGTGGCTTCGATACGGCGGCGGCGTTCGCGCTGTTGGAGCTCTTCGAGCAAGCGTCGATTCACGCTCAGCAGATCGCCCAAGATCGCCAGCAGAGAGGTCAGAAAGCCGACGATCAGCAGCACGGCCGCGAAAATCAGCGACTGCACGTGCCCATTGCCGTTGCCTTTGAGGAAATACCAAAGGAAGCGGCCGCCGATGATCAGGCCGGCACCGAGCGGAAATAAGCTGACGGTCAGGAAGAACTTCAGCGGTTGATAGACGATGAAGATGCGGAACATCGTCACCATCGAACGCTTGATGTAGTTCGGAATGCTGCGCACCAGCCGCGAAGGCCGCAAATCGCCATTCACGCGGATGGGCACGGAGACGACGGTCATGTTGCGCTGGCCGGCTTGGATGATCGTCTCGAGCGTGTACGTGTAGCTGTTGAACACGTTCAGCATCAGCGCTACGTCACGCGAGATCGCGCGAAAGCCACTGGGTGCGTCAGCGACATCCGTGCCGCTCACGCGGCGTACGATCGAGCTGCCCAGGTGCTGCAGCAACTTCTTGATCGGTGAAAAGTGCTCGATGGTGCCGATGGGGCGCGCGCCGATCACGAAGTCGGCCTGCGCGTCCAAAATCGGACGCACCAGCTTCTCGATGTCCGCCCCGTTGTACTGATTGTCCGCGTCCGTGTTGACGATGATGTCTGCGCCGCGCTCGAGGCACGACTCGAGGCCGAGCATGAAGGCACGCGCCAGACCCTGGTTCTGGCGAAAGCCGACGACGTGGTGGACGCCGTGTTTGCGCGCAACGGCCACGGTGTCGTCTCGGCTGCCGTCATCGATCACCAGCACCTCGATCGTGTCGATGCCGGGGATATGTTTGGGCAGATCCGCGAGCGCGATGTGCAGGGTTTGCGCCTCGTTCAGGCACGGAATTTGGATGATGAGCTTCATGTTCGCGGGTGGCCGAGCTCCGCCCGCCCGGCCGGAGGGTGTTAGCACTTCTACAGCGAGAACTGCAGCGAGAACACGTCGAAACCCTGGCTTCGCAAGCTTTGCGCCCGCTCCCTAGCCACTTTGGCGCTGCCCGTCAGCAGCACGCGCGTTTCACGATCCGGGCCGTCTCCAATCGTCTTTTGCGAGTTGCGTTTCTCCAACAAGACGGGCGTTTTGGCCGCAGCCCAAGCCTCGAACTCCGAAAAAGAGAGCAGGTATTCGCTCTCCAGGATGGCTTTTTTCGGGTTCGGAGAGTTCATGAATTCCCGCGCCCGGGCGTGTAGGGAGCCGGTGGCTTTCTCGACTTGTTCAGTGGCGAGCAGTACGTCGACCCGGGGCGTGACGCTGTTGTTGCCCGTGAGGTCCATCTGTCCCACGGCCAGCAGCATCACGATCAAAATCCAGGCTCGCCGAGCCCGGCCTTCCACCAGCTGGAAGATCATCGATACCGCCAGAAAGACCAAAGGCGGAAAGGCCGGAAGATTGTGACGGGCCGAGTTGCCCGGCTTGAGTCCCCAGAACAGCAGCGGAGAGAGCCCCCAAGCGGCGGCGCCGAAGGTGATCCAGCGTCGCCGCCGGTTCCCGAGTACCCCTTGGAGCAGCGCGAGCACGCACACGGCAAACAGTAGCGTTCCGGCCGCGTGGGTAATCGGCGCGTTGTTCTTGGGATCGATCAATAGCGACCACTTGAACGGAAAGCGGCCGTTCCAGCTTTCCAAAAAGCCGCCAACGGCGTGAGTGTCTTTGGGTGCAGCTTCGACGATCGGCAACGCCAAGTGGCGCGCGTAGCTCACTGTGAACAGCGTGCCCAAGCCCACGATCGCCACGATGCACGCCAACAGCGCCGGACGCAGGCGACCGCGCGCGATCAGCGCCAACAACAAGGCTCCGCTGGACAGCGCCATGTCTGCTTTGAGAGCAAACGCGAGCGCAGCGAGCAGCGCGGAGAGCGCGATGAAGCCGGCAAAGCGCGCCGAGCGCAAGCTCTGTTGATCGGCTGCTTTACCGAAGGCCAGCGCTGAAAACACCAGCAACGTCAGCGCGGGCAGCGTAGGCATGCCGTACACGCTGCCCAACCAAAAGCAGGGGGTGAGCGAATAGACCACGGTCGCCGCCGCTGCAATCGCAGGTGTCGAGAGTTGGCGGAAGAGCAGGTATAGGCCCACCAGGCAGGCGCTACTGCAAACGACGCTCGAGCCATTCATGAACAACGGCAACGAGCGCACGCGCAGTCCATGATCGAGCAGCCATTTCATGGCGTGGATGTAGAGCGGGCTCGTATGCAGGCGGTAATCCACCTTGGTCATGTCGATCGAGCCCTCGAAGTGCCAATTGATCGCGTCGGTGGCCAGGCGCCCCGCGTCCTGCTCGCCGAAGCCGGACATTCGAAAGTGCCAGTGCAGCCAGAAGGCAGCCAGAGCGCCGAGCGCAATGAAGACCCATTCATAGCGGCCGAAGGCCGCGCCCGGCGTTGCAGTCTGAGTCATCGGGCGAACTACGGCTGATTGCTCGAGGGGCTGGGAGAGAGTGTGTACAAGCGGTAGCCGGTGCCGACCACGCGAACGGTCGAGGTTTTAGCCAGAAACCTGCCCGGCGAGCCAGCCTCGCGCTGCAATAAAACGTGGCTTACGCCATACCGGGCCAAAATCATGCGTCGCTCGTCGTCCGAACCTCCGGGTCCCAAGAAGCGCTTGACCCAATGTTCTCGCTGAACCGCGTCAGGCACCAGGGGATCATCGTGAAAAAGCACCAGCACTTTGGGGCCGAAGGTCGGCAACGGCCAAGACACGACCGGGTTTGCGAGGACCACCGCCCCTGGTCCGGCCGCGGCCGCGAAGGCACGCATGTTGCGGACGATTGGGCTATCGCGGCGCGTACGGAAGCGAGGGTCGTCGAACAGGGCGCGCGCGACCAACACGCTGTGGCTCGAAAAGACCAACAACGTGCCGGCGATGAACAAGGCGCTGGCGACGCCCCAGAAGCGTCCTTGCACGAGCCGAACCGAGCCCGCGTAGCTCGGCGTCAGCAGCAGCAGCAGCCAGACCAAACCGATGTGCAGGTAAACGATCGAAAGCAGTACGAAGCGGTGCCCGAGCGGGATTTCCACGAACGCATTGGCCACGAACGGGACGAGCATGCTCAGTGCGCCCAGGCCAACGAACCAACGCTCCCGGCGCAGCAAGAAGTACGGCAAGCTGAGCAAGGTGATGGTGCCCAAGCCGAGTGACATCAGTAACCCGTCTGGCTGATAGAACTGGTGCAGCTTGCGCTTCACGTGCAGGTCTGCGGCTTGCTGCAGGCTCTGCTCCGCCCAATCCGCAGAGCCTCCGTGGCCGCCTCGCAGCACCACCCAAGGTGAGAAGTAAGGCCAAAAGTGGCTCAGGCCGCAGCCCACGATCACCGCGAAACCGAGCTCGAAACGCAGTCGTCGAGGGGCGTTGGGTTCGGAAAGGGCAAGCAAGAGCGCCCCCGAGAGCGACATCATCGCCGTCAACGGATGAATGATGAAAACCGCTGCTGCCCACACGCTCAGCACCACCAGCGCCAGGCGCGGCCGCCGAAGTTGTCCTCGCAAGAGCTCGACGGCCAGTGAGAAGCCGAGCAGCGTCAGCCCGAGCGCCGTGGTGGACGGGAACGAAGCCACACTGAACAGTACCGGCAAGGCGTACACGTTCGAATAGTGAAAGCCGAGCCACCAGCCGCCGAACATCACCAGCAGCCCATACAGCGGAGCCAACGGATGGCGGAAATAGCTCCAGAAGAAGCGGCGAATGCCGTACAGAAAGAGCAGCGTATTCAACACCGCACACAGCGTCATCGCTTGCAAAGCGTCCCAGTGCAGCGCCCGCGCGATCAACGCGACCAATAGAAACTGAGGGCCGAAACGCGGCGACCCCGAGTCGATGGCCAAATGTGGGTGGTGCGGGTGAAAGGGGTTGTCGATCAGCGCGTGCAGCGTGGCCGAGTGCTCCCAATAATCGGCACCACCCTCCCAGGTGATCATGCGCACGTAGCCGGCTTCCCAGCTGACAGCGCTCCAGATACCGAGCGCGACGAGCACGAAGGCGATGCTCGCCCAATGACGCGCGAGCCATGCAAACGCAGCTTTCTGAAGCCTAGTCATGACGCAGGAGAGTTCGTAGTCGCAGTTTCCAAACCGTGGTGACTGCCTCCAGCACGATTTTGCGGTCCATCTTGGACGCGCCCACTTGCCGATCCACGAATACGATCGGCACCTCCCTTACTTTCATGCCCAAGCGCAGCGCGCGATACGTGATCTCTATTTGGAACGAGTAACCATTGGAAACGACTTTGCCCGCGATCAGCGCTTCGAGCGCGTGGCGTTGAAATGCCTTGTAGCCGCTGGTCAGGTCGCGGATGCCGACGCCCAAAATCAACCGGGAGTACAAAGAGCCGCCCTTGGAAAGCGCGTGCCTTCCGGCTCCCCAGCCCATGACGTTGCCGCCGCGCACATTGCGTGAGCCGATCACCAAATCTGCCCCTGCTTCGAGTTCGCGAAAGAAGTCCGGCAGGTGCCGCGGGTCATGGGACAAATCTGCGTCCATCTCGAAGAAGTAACGGTAGCCCTCGTGCAGACCGAGCTGGAACGCGGCCGTGTAGGCCGTGCCCAGCCCCAGTTTGCTCGGTCGATGCAGGACCCGCACGCGCGCGTCACGCGCCGCAAGCTCGTCTGCCAAGACCCCGGTGCCATCGGGTGAGTTGTCGTCCACGATCAGGATGTCCGCCCCGGGCGCGACCCCGAGCGTGGTTTCGACGAATGCCTCGAGATTGGAGCGCTCGTTGTAGGTCGGCGTGACGATCAGCGCGCCCTGCCCGAGCGCGGCTTCAGGGAAGTCTGGGGGCTCCAGCGTCTTCGGGTCAGTCACCACGGAGGCGTTTACCATGCTAAAGCACGCGCTGAGGACAGCATGACCAAGCACAGCCTGAAAATTGGCATGATCCAAACCCGAGTCGGGCTGGACAAGGCCGCCAACGTCGAAAAAACCTCATTGGCAATCCGCGACGCCGCTGCTCGTGGCGCGACGCTGATCTGCCTGCAGGAGCTATTTGCCACGCAGTACTTCTGCCAGAGCGAGGACGCGGCGTTCTTCGACTTAGCCGAGGCCATTGACGGGCCCACCGTGCAGGCCGTCGCCCAGGTCGCCAAAGAATGCAAAGTCAGCGTGGTCACGCCGATTTTCGAGCGGCGCGCGCCCGGCGTCTATCACAACAGCGTCGTGGTGCTCGGTCCGCAGGGCAACACCGTCGGTCTGTATCGCAAGATGCACATCCCCGACGACCCGCTGTTCATGGAGAAGTACTACTTCACACCCGGCGACCTCGGATTTTTGACCTTCGATACTCCGACCGCAAAGGTCGGCACCCTGATCTGTTGGGATCAGTGGTACCCGGAAGCCGCGCGCCTGACCGCGATGCGCGGTGCGGAGGTGCTCACGTACCCAACCGCGATCGGTTGGCACCCTGCCGAGAAAGAGCAATACGGCGCAGCCCAGCTGTCCGCCTGGCAAACCATCCAGCGCAGTCACGCCATCGCCAACGGCGTGTTCGTGATCGCCGTCAACCGCGTGGGGCATGAAGGGCCGGCAGACGGCGGCATTGAATTTTGGGGGCATTCCTTCGTGGCAGATCCCTTCGGCGTGGTGCTGGCAGAAGCCGGACAAGACGAAGAAACTCTAGTCGTCGAATGTGATTTGACCCGCCCCGAGTGGGTGCGCCGCAATTGGCCGTTCTTTCGCGATCGCCGCATCGATGCTTATGGCGATCTCACGCAACGCTTCTTGGATCCGAACAAGCGATGAAGAAGCGCGCCTCGACTGCTCGCGCGACGACCCGTGAAGCAGCGCCCGAACCCCGGCTCGATGCTCTGGCAACCCCTCACTCGCTCGGCTATCGGATGCCCGCAGAGTGGGAACCGCACGCAGCCACTTGGCTGGCCTGGCCGCACGAGCCAACGGACTGGCCCGGCAAGTTCGACGCCATCCCATGGGTGTTCGCGGAGGTCGCGCGCCACTTGCAAGATGGCGAACGCATCCGAGTGATCGTCTCGGGCAAGCAAGAAGAAGCGTCCGCCAAGAGCGTGTTCAAACGCTCGGCGGTGAACCTGAAGCAAGTGGACTTCGTGCATTTGGCTACGGACCGCTCTTGGACGCGTGATTTTTTGCCGCTGGGGGTCGTCAAGGGCGCCGGCAAAAACCGTGAAACCGCGCTCGTGAAGTGGAAGTTCAACGGCTGGGCGCGCTACAAAAATCACGCCCGTGACGAAGAAGCAGGGCTCGCGGTCGCGCTTCGGTTGGGCGCGCCATTGGCGCTACCGGAAGCCCAAGTTGGCCGCAAACGTGCGCGCGTCGTGCTCGAGGGCGGCGCAATCGACGTCGACGGTGAAGGCTCACTGCTGTGCACCGAAGAGTGCTTGCTGAACGGTCGCCAAGCGCGCAACGCAGCCCTCGGCAAGCCCGGCACGGAGGCGGTGCTGCGCGATCATCTGGGCGCAGAACGCGTGCTTTGGCTCGGTAGCGGCATTGCCGGCGACGACACGGCCGGCCACATCGACGACTTCGCGCGTTTCGTCGCGCCTGGCAAAGTCGTGCTCGCCGAGGAACGGAACCCGCGCGATCCCAACCATGCCGTGCTGCGCGACGCTGCCCAACGCTTGAAGAGCGCGCGCGACGCCAAGGGCCGCAAGTTGGAGGTGATTCGCCTGCCCATGCCCACGCCGATCGTGTTCGACGGCCAACGCTTGCCCGCGAGTTACGCCAACTTCTACGTCGGAAACGCAGCCGTCCTGGTGCCCACCTTCAACGATCCGCGCGATCGCGAAGCGCTGGGTATCCTCGCCGAACTCTTCCCCTCACGCCGCGTGGTCGGCATCCACTCCACCGACTTCGTGCTCGGGTTGGGCACGATCCACTGCAGCACCCAGCAGGAAGTACGCTGAGCGCCTCTCCGTTCAAAGCTCGCGGCTTGCCGAAATAGCTCCGGTTCCAGCTGGGGCGGTAGCCCGAGCTCGCCGTCTCGGCCAAAACCGAAGCAAAGTTGAAAATTGCTCGCCCTTGGCGCACCTTTGGGTCCCTTGCGAACATTTGGTCTTCCTCTGCTCGACCGGCGCGCGCTGACGCGAGCGCTGGGAGGTTTCCTGGCGGGCCTCGCTGTCACGCCGCGCGCGCATGCCGAACCCGCGCCTCGAGCGCCCGAACCCCAAGCTCAATCCAAACCGGAGCCCACGCGCCTCGCGAGTTACGTCGCGCGCAAGCCCGCCCCCGAGACGCAGGTACAAACCAGCTCCGCCGATCGCGGCATCAACCCGTGTCTTACCCCGGATCCCGGTTTCGGCGTGTACGACAAGTGGGAGGGCGGCATCGGCATGGGTCAGTTCATCATGCCCGTGCACGGCGGTCTCACTTCCGGGGGTGAGTTCGATCTGATGGTCCACTTTCACGGCCACGAACCGGTGCGCAAGGAGTGGGTTCAGGCCATGGACGGCGCGGTGCTGGTGGGCATCGATTTGGGCATCGGCTCGGGCGCCTATGAAGAGGCGTTTCAAGGTCCGGACGTGTTCCCGCGTTTGATCGAAGCCGTGGAGCGCGCGGTGGCCAAAAAGGCCGGCCGCAAGAGCGCGCGCGTGCGTCACCTAGGGCTCAGCTCGTGGAGTGCAGGCTACGGTGCGCTGCAACACATCTTGATGCAAAGCTACGCCAAGGAACGCGTCGACACCGTCGTGCTCCTCGATGGGCTGCATTGCGGTTACAACGGTGCCGCGATCAACGGCCAGCCGATCTTCATGTTTACGGAGTTTGCGAAGCGCGCGGCTGCGGGCGAGACGTTGATGTTCGTCAGCCACTCGTCGATCATCCCGCCGGGTTATGCATCGACCACCGAAACGGCGGACTATCTAGTCCATGAAGTGGGCGGCAAACTGCGTGACGTGCGCGGCGTGGGCCCGATGGGGATGACGATGATCACCCGCTATTCGAAGGGCAATTTTCACGTTCGCGGCTTTTCCGGAAATGACAAAATGGATCACTGCGCGCAAATTGGCGAGTACCGCGACGTGCTCAAGGTGCACGTGAAGCCACGTTGGAAATCGCCTCGTGGACGAGCCGGATGAGCGGCGGCGCAGAACAACGCTTCATCTTCAAGGATTTGTCGTTCACGGCGGCCGAGGGGCGCGGCGCACAGCCCTTGGACCGCTTACTGCGCGAGAAGCACGACGGCGCCAGCTGGGCGGAAGTGCGGCGTTTGATCGAAACTGGCAAGGTGTCGGTCGACGGCAGCGTGCAGCGCGAGACCGCCAAGCGAGTGGCGGCCGGCGCGCAGATCGAGCTGCGCATGTCCCGAGCGCGCCTTCGCGAAGGTCCGCGCTTACCGCCGGGCGCGTTGGTGCACGTGGACCCACACGTGGTCGTGGTGCAAAAGCCTGCCGGCATCAGCACGGTACCCTACGACGAAAACGAGACGGGTACGCTCGACGAGCTGGTGCGCGCCGAGCTCGGACGCAAAGAAGCGCCGCTCGGCATCGTTCATCGCATCGACAAGGAGACCTCGGGTCTCGTGCTTTTTGCCCGAAATTTGGCGGCCAAGCTCGACTTGAAGAATCAGTTCCGCGTGCACTCGGTGCGCCGCCGCTATCGCGCCATCGTCCACGGCAGCGTGAACGATCGCACGATCTGCTCGCGCTTGGTGCAAGATCGTGGCGACGGTCGGCGCGGCTCCACGAACAATCCGACGCTTGGTCGCGAGTCGATCACGCACGTGTTCTTTCGTGAAGCGTTGAAGGGCGCCACGTTGATCGAGTGCCGTTTGGAGACCGGACGCACTCATCAAATCCGCATTCACCTGTCGGAAGCAGGCCATCCACTGCTGGGCGAGCGCGTCTACGGCAAACACAATCCGCACCCGGAAATCAGCGCACCGCGCTTGATGCTGCACGCGTTGCAGCTCGGTTTTCGTCATCCAACCACGAAAGCCGAGCTCGATTTCGAGCAACCTCTGCCGGAAGATTTCCTAGCCGTGCTCGCACGCTTGCGCAGCTGAGGTTCCGCTCAGCGCACGCACTGGATGCGATTGCGGTCCGAGGCACCCGCGGCCTGGGTCGCCCCGCTGATCGCTCCAGCCCAAAACGCACCGGGCCGTGCCGGGATGGTCGAGCTGCTCCAAGCGAAGGCGTTGCCCGGCCAATTCGGGAAGGCCCTGCTGTCGAGGATCGGCACCAGAATCGAGAGCAACTCGTTAATGCTGGGCAGACGTGCTCCGTCGCCCAAGGCCTCGCACTCGCTGAGCGCGTCGGCATAGGCGCCCGTTTCGAGGTTGGCTGGCACGCTCAGCCACACCAGGCCCGTGCGCAGGTCGGTGACGGCAGCGCCGTCCTTTTCGTAGCGGGTCGAGCTCGCGGGGGGCTTTCCGCCCCTGACGCAGAACGCTCCCCCGAGCGCGTCTTCGGCCTTGGCGGCCACACCCAGGCTGCAAGGCGTGGCGCTTCCGCAGCCATCCGCCGTGAAGTCGAGCAAGCGCCCGAGACCGCTGCTGTTCACTACGCTCGCCGCCCAGAACCGCCCCTCGACCTTGAAGGCGGACGAGATGTACAGCAGATGGTTTGGGTCCGCGTCATTCGGTACCACATCGAACAGTGAAACCAGCTCGATGAACTCAGGCACGCGCCAATCGTCGAAGCCTGCGAACGACAGCTCGTCGCAGCGCGTGATCGCGTCCGCTCGCGAGTAGAGCTCGATGCCCGGTTCCTGCAACCAATCGAGCTCGGTAACCAGATCGTGCACGACGCCAGGGGTGCTCGAAGCGTCGTAGTTTTGCGCGTTCGGCAAACCCAGGCCCGGACTGTTCGGCATTGGCCATTGTGCCGAGCTCGAGGTTTGGCTTTCGCCGAGCCCGGCATCGCCCGCGCTTTCACCCGCGCCGGCGCTGCCGCTGGCGCCGGCGCTCCCGTTGGCTGGTGCCGTGTCGCTACCGCTGCAGGCAGCGAGGATGCCCCCGAGGAGCAGTGCTGAGCACGAGAGAACGATTCGCTGGAGCTCCACCGAGCTTAGGTTAGCCCCGTGGGCGGCCTCGTCAATGTGCGGCCTTGAACGCCCAGTAGCGCGAGGCCACGAAATTGAGCACCGTGACGAACACCGAGACCGATAGCCAGCAAGCAAAGGCGGGCAAGTGCTGTCGCTCGACCAGCAGGTGCATGAGCAACCAGCTCAGCGCCATGAAAGTGCCCTGCAGGGCGAAGAAGCGAGTCGCTTCACTGGCGACCTTGCCCTGGCTTTGAAATGTCCAGCGACGGTTCCAGTGGTAGCTCCAAAGCGTGCCAAATACGTACCCGATCCCGGTCGCGGTGCCGGCGCCCAGCGGACGATGCAGGATCCAAAACGAGGTGAAGCCAATCGCGGTGTTGCTCACGCCCACGATGCCAAAGCGCACCAAAGACACGTCCGAGAGGCGGCGCACGAGCACGGCAATGCTCGAAGAGTTGGGGGCGGGGGACGTGGGCGGCGTACTCATTTAGCGCGCGAACAGGACCATTTTGCAGCACTCGCTGCAAGCCCTCAGCCATTCTTCGCTCGTCGAGCGGCAGCTTCCGACTGGTTGCAAAATGGGCTTTACTCGCCGGTATGGCAATGACCACCACACCCAGCGGACTCCAATACGAAGACACCCGTGAGGGCCAAGGCGCCTCGCCCAGCACAGGTCAGACGTGCGTGATGCACTACACGGGCTGGCTCTGGGTCGACGGCAAGAAGGGAGAAAAATTCGACAGCTCCGTGGACCGCGGGCGCCCGTTCACATTTCCGATCGGCACTGGTCGCGTGATCAAAGGTTGGGACGAGGGCGTAGCCACCATGAAGATCGGCGGGACGCGCAACCTGCTCATTCCAGCAGCCCTCGGTTACGGGGCGAGCGGCGCCGGAGGAGTGATCCCGCCGAACGCGACTTTGCTGTTCGAAGTGGAGCTGCTCGGCGTGCAGTGATCCGTCCGATCGCCGCGCACATGCCGGATTCGGCGATCGAGGCAGTCTGCCAAGTTGGGGCGATTCGTATCGCCCCGCACGGCGCGCCTGCCGCGGGTTTGCGGGCAAATCGCCGTGCGAGCGAGCTCGACCGGCGGCTGGCACCGAAGCTGCAACGGCAGAGTGATGGAAACCGTAGCTCCGCTGATGCTCGCGGCGATTCAGGCGTTACCGCCCACCCCGGCAATGCGTCGCTCACGGCGCACACACGTGATCGAACAGACCAGCCTGATCGTGCCCTTCCTCGGCGCGGGCGTAGGCGCTTGGTGCGCCTTGAGGGGCGAGGGCAGCACGCGCCGAATCGGCCTGGCGACGCTCGGCGGCTCGCTCGCTTTCATGCTCACGCGCTGGCAGCTCGCTCGGCTATTCAGTGAAAAGGCACGCTACAAGATTGAGTCGCTCGACGGTGATTTCGAAGTGCGGCAGTACGCGCCGCGCGTGCAAGCCGAAACAGTTCTCAGCGCGGCGCCCTGGCATCAATCCCTGGAAGAAGGCTTCGATCGGCTGGCGAACTACATCTTTGGAGCGAACGCTCGACGTGTGAAGATTGCGATGACTGCCCCGGTGCTGGTCACGGTTGGCGCTGCGGACCGCGCTACGCGCACGGTGGCGTTCAAGATGCCCGACAGCGAGCCGTTCGAGACGCTGCCTGCACCCAACGATCGACAGATCACCCTGCGTCGAATTCCAGCGCGTCGTGTCGCGGCGTTGAGCTATCGGGGGCGCTATGGCCGTGAGATCCCAGCGCAGAAGCGGCAGGAACTGTTGACTTACGTGAGGGCGGCTGGCCTCCTGCCCATCGGTGACGTGACCTTCGCTGGTTACGACGCGCCTTGGACCCTGCCGTGGCTGCGTCGCAACGAGGTGCAGGTTGAAGTGTCTACCCTGTCCGGGCTGCCACACGCGCGCAACGGCGAGCCCCGCTCCTAGCGTTCGTGCGCTATAGTTGCGCCAATGCCGGCGCAGAGCTCGCTCCACACAGGGCTCGTGGTCGCGGCGCTATCCGCGCTCACATTCGGGTTGTCGGCGCCTGCGGTGGCACACCTCGGATTCGGCGTGGGTCCGTTCACCACCGCCGCGTTGTTGTATGCAGGCTCTCTCTGCTTTTCGTGGTCGCTGGCAGGCTTCGACACTCGTGCCCCCGTCGCACTGGTACGCCGTCACGCCCTGCGCCTGCTGCTGATCGCCGGCTTGGGTGCGGCGGTCGGCCCCGCGGCGTTCGCCTGGGGACTGCAAAGATCGGGAGCCACCAGCGGTTCGCTGCTGCTCAATTTCGAAGCCATATTCACGGCCGTGTTGGCTTTCCGCTTGTTCCGAGAGCCGTTCGGAGCACGGTTCATCGCGGCGCTCGCGTTGATGGCAACGGGCGGCATCGTGCTCGCCATCGGTGGCGCACGCCAAGCCGAGGTACATCCGCTCGGGCTATTGGCCATTACCTTCGCGACCCTGTGCTGGGCGCTCGACAACACACTCACTCGTCGCCTATCCGAAGAGCCACCCTTCGCGGTGGTTGCGCTCAAGAGTGCTTTGGGCGCCGGCCTGGCGTGGATGATCGCGCGAAGCCTGAGTGAGGCCACACCCCGCACGGCGCTCCAGTACGTTCTATTGCTATTCGTGGGCGGAGTCGGCTACGGCCTCAGCTTGCGGCTTTATCTCGAGGCACAGGCGCGCATCGGCGCTGCCCGTACCGCGTCCGTGTTTGCCATGGCTCCGTTCGTAGGTGCCTTCGTCGCCTGGCTATTCGGCGATCGCGCGTTCAGCTGGGCTGGTGGACTCTCCGTGCCCTTCTTCGCTCTTGGTGCGTACCTGCACCTCACGGAACGACACCAGCACGCCCATCGCCACGAATTGCTCGAACACGAGCACGCCCATCGCCACGACGACGGCCATCACCTGCATACGCACGTACCCCCGGTGTTGGGCGAGCACACGCATCCGCATCGTCACGAACCAATGCAACACGAGCACGACCACGCTCCGGATCTGCACCACCAACATGCGCACGCTTCAGAGCACGCATCCCACCGCGAGCACGGACATCGTCACAAGCACTAAGCTCGTCGCCGGGACGCTACTTGAAGTCGCGGTCGAGCACGGTTTTGCGACCGTCTGCCTGCGCGACCTCGATCGCCGCGTCACACAGCTTCCGCAGCTTGGCGGATAGCACATCGACCACGCCGTCCGAAGTATTCATGCCCGAGCGCGCCTTCACGTACGCCTTCAGCTTCGAGACTACGACCAACACCTCTTGCGGCAGATCATCGACTGCGGTCGTTGCGCCGATGATGCGCCGGCGCTTGTCGGCTTCGTCACTCATCGCGCGCTCCCGGGCGGTGCTCCTCGTTTCACGATCCTGCTCCTCTTGCTGCTCCCGAAGGGAAGCCTCGCGTGTGGGCGCTTTCATCGGCTCGGCCCACGCATCGCGATGCCGCGCCTCGGGCAAATGCGCGTCCCAACAAGCCAAGGTACAAAAGAACTGCGCCAGCTTGTTCCGATTACAGGTAGACACACTACACTGTAGATAGTCCGCACCGAAGCCAATCGGCTTCTTGCACGTGGTGCACTGTCGAAAAAACTCGAGCTCGCTCACGCAGGGCAGCCTACACCCGCTCTGCCGGTCGAGGCTCAGCCAAATCTTTTTTTGCCAATTTTGGATATGAGCCAAGTCTCGCTTCTGGTTGCGGGTCAACGGGGGGTGAAGAACGGGGTTGCTTCGTTGGTCGTGCTCAGGGCGGCGAGTCTGGTTTGGGCTTTGGGCGGCTGCGCCTCACGCGTGCCGATAACGATCTCGGCCGACAGCGCGAACGAAGCGTCCGACCCGCTCGCGTCCGCCGAGCCTCCCGATCCAAACTCGCTCGGACGCCTGCAAAATTGCGCGCAAGGGACCGCGGACTGCGACCGCAACCCAGCCAACGACTGTGAAGCCGTGCTCGCCGACGACGGCCAAAACTGCGGCGTGTGCGGCGTCCAATGCCACGTCCCCAACGCGGTTTCCGGCTGCCTGGGTGGCGCCTGCCGCCTCATCTCCTGCGCCCCGGGCTACTGTGATACCGACGACAACCCAGAAAACGG
>Ga0164308_10000366_pt1 | contig 24771 bp, 20 predicted proteins | sample Whisoiple_246_MG_FD_109983 | JGI IMG/M metagenome (GOLD analysis project Ga0164308, IMG submission 109983) | Soil microbial communities amended with fresh organic matter from upstate New York, USA - Whitman soil sample_246_MG | ecosystem: Environmental > Terrestrial > Soil > Unclassified >... | reverse complement strand
TGGATCCTGCAGACGCTGCCGGCGATCGTGATCGGTCTCTACACGCGGTGGCTGCACCGGTGGGCGCTCTTCGCCGGCTGGGCGGTCGGCATGGCCTACGGCACCTGGCTCGCGTACGGCGCGAAGTCCCCGGTGCAGGACCACTTCGGCGGTCCGCTGGTGAACTTCCCCTTCACCGAGACGAAGTTCTACATCGCACTGATCGCGTTCCTCGCGAACCTCCTGGTCGCGGTGCTGCTGACGTTCGTCTTCCGCGCGATGCGGCTCGCCGAGGGCGTCGACCAGACCACCGCGCAGGACTACCACGCCGACGCCGGCGACCCCGGCGTGGAGCGGGAGCTCGATCCCGAGGCCCCCGCCCACGCCTGAGGTTCGTCAGTAGAGGAGTCGCGTCACGAAGCTGCTCGAGAACACGCGTCCGGGATCGAGGATGTCGAGCATCTGCCGGGCGGAGTCCCAGTTGTCGTTGAGCGGCTGGCCCGCCCGGAAGGTCGCCGGCACCTTCGTGTCGATGACGTCGTCGGAGGTCCAGGCGCCCGACGCGGTGTAGCCCCAGCCCTTCGACCACTCCGGCCGCACGTCGGCGTACGACGCGTAGTTGCTGTAGATCCAGGACTCGATGTCGGCGTAGAACTCGTCGGCGTACGGCGTCCCCGGCAGCGTCAGGATGTCCAGCCAGACGGCGCAGTCCCACTCGGGGTGGTCGGGTCGCGGACGGAGCGCGGACATCTGCGGGGAGCGCGTGGCGCCGACGTCGCCGGGCTTGTCGAGGCCGGTCACGCGGATCTCGACCGGGCCGTTCATCGGGTACCTGCCCTGCTGGCGGTAGTCGTTGAGGCGCACCGAGTAGCGGTAGGTGAACTCCTGGATCACCCGCTGCACGTCGGCGCGCTTGCAGACGATCGCGTAGCCGTTGGCCGTCACCCGCAGGGTCGAGGGCCGCACGTAGAGCAGCAGGTTCTTCGACCAGCCCCAGATGTCGTAGGTGAACGTGGTGACCAGCCCGGAGGCGACGATGTTGTAGTTGTTCAGCCCGAAGTCGGGGGTGCCCGACGGGTCGCCGCGCACGATCGACTCGGCGAGGTCGAAGAAGAAGCCGGGCAGGTTGTCGCTGAACGTGTAGTTGTAGGGACCGGTGACCTGCTTGGCGAAGATCGGCTTCGACGGCGCCACGCTCCAGACCTTCAGCCAGGGCTTGGGCGTGAAGGGGAACCAGATCGCCTCGACCCGGCCCGCGCTGTTGAGGAAGCTCTCGAAGGTCTTGCCACTCGACCCGGCCGGCGCGAAGAGCTCAGTCGCGGGGATGTCGAACCAGCTCTGGCAGCGGAGCCGCTGGTTGGGTCCCGCCTGCAGCACGACCTCGGTGACGAACGCCCGGCCGACGTGCGCCATCAGCGCCCCGGCCTCCGGCGCCGTGCGGTCGTAGGTGCGCAGCACGTACGACGACGACGCGCTGTCCCATACGACGGCCGTGACCTGCTGGACCAGGTTGCTGATCGAGCCGTAGGTGTGGCCCGCCGGCTTCGCCTCGCCGGTCTTCGGCACGGCCGTGCCGTGGCCGTCGATCGCCAGCACGCCTCCGACGGTGAGGTCGCCCGGCGCCGGGCAGGCGGTGACGCCGAGCCCCTTGGCCTCCAGGGCCGTCAGCAGCGCCTCCATCGTGGCGCCCGTCTGCACGCGCACCCGCGACGTCGCCGTGTCGACCGTGATCGCCGTGAGGTTGGTCTTGGTGTCGACGAGCACGACGTTGGCGGCGTCGCTGCCGTCGGCCGCCAGCGAGAGCGGCGACCAGTTGTGCGACGACCCCTTCGCGCGCAGCCGCCAGCCCTGGGCGCGGGCCCAGTTGGCCAACGTGACGACCTGCGCCGGGCTGCTCGGCGTACAAGTCCAGACGGAGTCGACCGCGATCGCCCCGGACCAGTTTTTGTACGACTGCTGGAAGAGCGGGATCCCGCTCGGGAAGGTCGGTGGCGTGGGCAGGGCGGCGCTGGCGGCCGGTATCTGCTCGAAGGGGATCCAGGCCGCCACTCCCACGGCGGCTGCTCCCTGCATCAGGCGGCGTCTCGATATCCCGACGCGCGCGTCGGAGTGCTGCTCCCTCATGTGTTGTGCTCCCTCACCTGGATCCCACATCCCGGTGTGACGCGCATCACTGTAACGAGTTCTAGTTTTGTCGAGCAGTGGTCCGACCGGGCCATTTCCGACCGCCGGCCAGGGTCAGTGCCAGGGTCAGGACCGGGGTCAGGCGAGGATGCGCTCCAGCTGCTCGCGGAGGGCGCTCGCGCTGCGGCTGCCCGTGATCGAGCCGATCTCCTCGCCGCCGGCGAACACCTTCATCGTCGGCAGGCCGAGGACGCGGTACGCCGCGGAGGTGGCCGGGTTCTCGTCGGCGTTGAGGGCGACCACGCGGAGCCGGCCGTCGAGCTCGCCCGCGACCCGCTCCAGGACGGGCGAGAGCTGGTGGCACGGACCGCACCACGCGGCCCAGAAGTCAACCAGCACTGGGGTCTGGGAGCCGAGCACCTCCTCGGCGAACGTGGCGTCGGTGACGGTCTGGAAGGTGGGGGCGTCGGTCTTCACGGGATCTCCTCGGTGGTGGTGAACAGGCAGCGAGGAGCGGAGCGCGCGGTCGCGTCGGCCAGCCGGGCGGCGAGCGCCTCCCGCCGGTCGGCGAGCTCGGTGAGCCGTCGGTCCAGGTCGGCGATCGCGGCGCGGTAGGTGTCCAGCGACGCCGGGCAGTCGTCGCCGGCGGCCTGGCCCGAGTCCAGGCAGTCCAGGAACGGCCGGGCCTTCTCGGCCGGGATGCCGAGCCGGACCAGGCCACGGATCTCGCCGATCCGGCGCACCTGGCCCTCGTCGTAGTCCCGGTAGCCGTTGGCCAGCCGCGCCGCCGTCACGAGCCCGAGCGACTCGTAGTAGCGCACCGCCTTGGTGCTCACGCCGGCCCTGCCGGCAGCCTCGCCGATCCGCATGCTTCCTCCTCGCCCGGGACGCTAGGCCTTGCCCTCAGGGGCAAGGTCAAGCGCGATCCGCGCATTCCTGGTTGACGCGTGGGTAACCTGCGGGTCGTGAGCGACACGACTGCGCCGACCACTCCGTCCTTCGACCTGGGTCCCGACCACCTCGAGCTGCGCGCGTGGGTGCGCCGGTTCGCCGCGGACGTCGTCCGCCCGGCCGCCGCCGAGTGGGACGAGCGCGAGGAGTTCCCGTGGCCGGTCGTCGAGGAGGCGGCGAAGATCGGGCTCTACTCGCTGGACTTCATCGCCACCCAGGCCTTCGACGAGACCGGCCTCGGCTTCCCGGTGACGATGGAAGAGCTCTTCTGGGGCGACGCCGGCATCGGCCTCTCGATCGTCGGCACCTCGCTCGCCGCCGCCGGCGTCCGCGCCAACGGCACCGACGAGCAGGTCGGTGAGTGGGTGCCGCAGATGTACGGCACGCCGGGCGACCTCAAGCTCGGGGCGTTCTGCTCCTCCGAGCCCGATGCCGGCTCCGACGTCGGCTCGATGCGCACCCGCGCGACCTACGACGAGGCCACCGACGAGTGGGTCATCAACGGCACCAAGACCTGGGCCACCAACGGCGGCATCGCCGACGTGCACGTCGTCACCGCGGTCGTCGACCCCGACCTGCGCACCCGGGGCCAGGCCTCGTTCGTGGTGCCGCCGGGGACCAAGGGACTGAGCCAGGGGCAGAAGTTCCACAAGCACGGCATCCGGGCCTCGCACACCGCCGAGGTCGTGCTCGACAACGTCCGCGTCCCCGGCCGCTGCCTGCTCGGGGGCAAGGAGAAGCTCGACGCCCGCCTGGCCCGCGCCCGCGAGGGCGGTGGCGCGCGCGGCAACGCGTCGATGGCGACCTTCGAGCGCACCCGGCCCGCGGTCGGGGCCCAGGCGATCGGCATCGCGCGCGCGGCGTACGAGGTGGCGCTGGACTACGCGAAGACCCGCGAGCAGTTCGGCAAGCCGATCATCGAGAACCAGGCGATCGCCTTCAAACTCGCCGACATGGCCACCTCGATCGAGGCCTCGCGGCTGCTGGTGTGGCGCGCGGCGTGGATGGCCCGCCAGGGCAAGACCTTCGAGAACGCCGAGGGCTCGATGTCCAAGCTCTTCGCCGGCGAGACCGCGGTGCGCGTCACGACCGACGCGATGCAGATCCTCGGCGGCAACGGCTTCACCCGCGAGTACCCCGTCGAGCGGATGGCCCGCGACGCCAAGATCTACACCATCTTCGAGGGCACCTCGGAGATCCAGCGCCTCGTGATTGCACGGTCGATCTCGGGCGCGCCGATCCGGTAGTCCGCTGCCTCGTTTCCGCAGTGCACCGGTCGTTCCCGGCGACTCGGGCGTTTCGGCGGGCGGTGGGACTGACGCCGAGGTCGGAGACCGCTTGACGAACCCCGGACTCGTCCTTAGGTTGAAGCGCATCAACTGAAACCTTTCAGGCCGCAACCTGGCCTGAAGGCCGCGTCGAACAGTCGCGCCTCCGCCGCCCACGAGACCTCGGGGAGCTCGCTCGTGCCCTGGATGCTTCGTCCGATGCCAGCGGTTTCGGCGCGCGCTCGACGACGAACGTCCCGACGCCGGACCGAGCCGTGATGTCGGCGCTCCGCGGCAAGCGTCCCCGGCACCACGCGGGGTCCGGGACCGACCGCTGGAAGCCCAGTGCCCGCGACCTCGAGATCATGCGGCTCCTCGTCGACGGGCTGACCCTCGAGTCGATCGCTCGCCGGCTCGACGTGTCCGAGCGGACCGTGCGCCGCCGCCTCCAGGCCACGGCCGACGCGCTCGGCGTCGACTCGACGCTCCAGGCGATCGTCGAAGCGGTCCGTCGCGGCCTCATCTGACCCCGCCGCGCGGTCGCGGCGTCGCCCGGAACGGTGGAATTTCTGTCCGGTTCCGGACACATCCATGGACTTGTGACGGCCGTCACCCAATGCTGTGAAGCGTTTCAACAACGCGTCCGGACGGGGACGCGTCACGCCGCTGTACGTCGACCTGTCTCGGCAGGGGACGCCGACCGACCTTCGCCTCACCCTGCCCACCGCCCCCGGCGGGCAGGTGGCTGGCGCGTGCTCGGCGGCTCTCGCGCGCTCGGGTCCACCGGCCCGCATCGACGTGCAGCGCAGACACCGAGAGGCAGACATGATCAACAAGAGAGCTTCGAGCCTGGCGGTGGTGCTGGGCCTGGCCTTGCCGTTGGGTCCGACGGTCGCGCTCGTGCCACCGGCCATGGCGGGCCCGGTCGCGTTCACGGCGCCGGCGTCCGCGGCCCAGGTCTCCGTGGGCGGGCTGGAGGTCAACCACCTGTTCGACCCCCTGGGCATCGACGACGCCAAGCCCGTCTTCTGCTGGGGCATGACGTCCAACGTCATCGGCGCGAAGCAGCAGAGCTACCGCATCGAGGTGTCCAAGGACGCGGGCTTCACCAAGCTCGCCTGGGACAGCGGCACCGTCGCCTCCGACGAGTCGACCGACATCTCCTACGGCAGCACCGGCACGGCGGAGCAGCTGAAGCCGGAGACCGACTACTGGGTCCGGGTGACGGTCGTCGACAACCGGGGCGTCAAGGCGGTCTCCGACGTCTCCCGGTTCTCGACCGGACTGATGAGCGGCAAGGTCGGCGCCTGGGACGGCGCGCAGTGGATCGGCAGCACCAAGACCAAGCTCGACGCCCGCACCGCCGCGATCTTCGACATCAACACGAAGTTCACGATCACGAGCGGCGACAACGTCTCCTTCATCTTCGGGGCGAACGACGACCGCTTCACCAGCGCGTTCCGCAACGTCTTCGGCGCTCCCGGCGGTGAGAACTTCATCCGCTTCGAGCTCGATCTCTCCGGGGTGACCGGCGACGGCACCAACACCGGCGGCGTCGTCAACCTCTACCGCAAGGGCTACCACAAGACCGACGACGCGGACGGCGACCCGAACACGCACCCGTACAAGTCGGTCAAGCTCGTCGACAGCACCGCCGCCGCAGTGAAGACGCTCTTCACGACGGCGAACAAGAACGCCGAGCACACCCTGCGGATCCAGGGCAACGCCAGCGCGATGACGTTCACGATCGACGGCGTCAACCTCACCGGATTCACGGCCAGCACGATGACCGTGAGCCCGAACCGGCCGGCGGCGGCGAACAACCTCAACGTGTCGCCGAACTCGACCATCAACGACGCCGGCGTGCACACGTTCGTGACCGGCAACAACTACAACACGTTCCCGAACCTCAACTCGGTCGGCTTCTCGGTCAAGAACGTGGGCGACGACGTCACGGTCACCGACTACAAGCTCGTCGACGTCGGCCAGAGCGCCAAGCGCACGCTCTTCGACGCCACGACCGGGGCCAACTACGGCATCTTCACCGCCCTGCCGAGCTCCGGCATCACGACCGCCGGCAACGCGATCCGGATCCGGCCGACCGCCGCCGGCCAGCTCGGCCCGAAGTACGCCGACCCGAGCTACGGCGCGCAGACGCACCTGCGCTCGGAGTTCCGCATCGATCCGTCCAAGGACATCGCGAAGGCCCGCCTGTACGTCACCGCCCAGGGCGCCTACGAGATGTTCATCAACGGAGACCGGGTCAGCGACGACTACCTCAACCCCGGCATGGCGACCTACGCCAAGACGCTGAACTACAAAACCTACGACGTGACCGACATGCTGTCGACCGGCACCAACGCCGTCGGCGCGCTGCTCGGCCCCGGCTTCTGGTCCGGGTACATGACCTTCACGCCGAACAACTACAACATGTTCGGTGACAGCGAGGCTCTCCTGTCGAAGATGGTCGTCACCTACGCGGACGGCACCACGCAGACCGTCGTCACCGACCCCTCGTCCTGGAAGGCCTTCAACGACGGCCCGAACCGGTACGCCGACAACTTCCAGGGGGTGACGTACGACGCCAGCAAGGAGCCGAACATCACCAACTGGACGAAGACGTCGTACAAGGACGCACTGTTCAGCAAGTGGTCGACGCCCGACGTCATCGCGCTCAAGAGCGAGCTGAAGCCCGAGATCATCGCGCGCCAGGACACCCCGGTCCACGAGGTCGAGCGCCTCACCGCGAAGCGGGTCCTGGAGACGCACAGCTCCGACGACACGACCTGGACCTACGACATGGGCGTCAACATGGTCGGCGTCCCCAACATCACGATCCCCGCGGGCACGCTCCAGGCCGGCGACAAGGTGATCTTCCGCTTCGGTGAGGCGATCTACCCCGGCAACAGCGACTCCCCGAACAAGAACTGGCCTGGTCCCGACCCGCGGGTCTCCGACCCGACGCCGTACGCCGACCTCTACGGCGCGAGCGGCAGCTACCGCCCGGGCGTCGCCGGCCGCATCCTGTCCGACACCTACCGGGCCGCCCTCGCGGAGGACGTCTACGTCGCCTCGGCCGCGGACGCGAACCGCGACGTGGTCATCAAGCCGAACTTCACGTTCCGTGGCTACCAGTACATCGAGATCTCGGTGCCGCGTCGGACGACGGCGCTCCCGCTGGAGAACGTCGAGGGCGTCGTGCTGTCGTCGATCGACCTGCCGGAGGGCGCGTACGAGGCCACGACCAGCGACGACAACCACACCGGCAAGCTGGCCACCCAGTTCTTCAAGAACGCCCAGCGCAGCCAGCTCGGCAACTTCTTCTCGCTGCCGACCGACTGCCCGCAGCGCAACGAGCGGATGGGCTGGACCGGTGACCTGCAGGCCTACGCCCGCTCGGCGACGTACAACTCGACCGACACCCAGTCGTTCCTGCGCCAGTGGCTGATCGCGCTCCGCGACGCCCAGGGCGTCAACGGCGGCATCGGCGACACCGTGCCGATCATCAGCCTCACCGGTGACCGGGGGACGAACTTCCCGCAGTCGCCGACGTGGGAGGGTGCGGTCGCCCAGGCGCCGTGGCAGCTCTACACGCAGTACGGCGACACGCAGGTCATCCGGGAGAACTTCCCGACGATCAAGAAGTGGCTCGAGGGCTACCTGGCCAACGGCGGCGCGCTGAGCCCCGACTACCCGGGCCTCACGAGCCGCACGAGCGGCAACGCCGACCACATCAGCATGGACGCCAACACCCAGGCGCACATGGTCGGCCAGGCGATGTACCTCTACTTCGTCGACATCTCGGCCAAGATGGCCGACATCGTCGGCGAGACGGCGTACGCCGAGACCCTGCGGCAGCGGTTCGCGCAGGGCAAGGACAGCTTCAACAAGCTGTACGTCGACCCGCAGACCGGCTTCACGCTGAACGCGACCCCGGGCGCCACCCTGGTGTCGGGCCGGACCCTGCAGGACTCGCAGGCGTCCTACGCCACGCCGCTCGCGCTGAACCTCTTCAGCGACGAGATGGAGGTCCAGGCCGGGCCGAACGCCGGGCTGACCTACAAGGAGTTCGCCTCCCAGCGGCTCGCCGAGCTCATCGCAGACCCGGCCAAGAGCAACAACGGCGCCGGGCCCCTCGCCGGCACCGGCCTGTTCTCGGGCGGTCAGGCCAGCAACAAGCCGTACACCATCACCACCGGCTTCAACGGCACGCCGAACATCCTCCCGGCGCTGACGAAGAACGGCGAGGCCGAGACGGCGTACAAGCTGTTCAGCAACGACGAGTTCGCCAGCTGGCTCTACCCGGTCACGCTGGGTGCGACGTCGATGTGGGAGCTGTGGAACTCCTACGAGCGTGGCTTCGCCCAGGGCGGCAACAGCCAGATGAACTCGCAGAACCACTTCGCGCTCGGTGCGTCCCAGGCGTGGATGTACGAGTACCAGCTCGGCATCACCTCCGACGGGGCGAAGGGCTACCGGGACTTCGTCCTCCAGCCCGTCGCCGGTGGCGACTTCACCTCGGTCACGGGCAGCTTCGCCTCCAGCTACGGCGTCATCGACTCCAGCTGGAAGGCCACCGACGGTGAGATCAGCTCCTACGAGACCACGGTCCCGGCCAACACCACGGCGACGCTCTACCTGCCGGTGGAGGACGCCGTGGACCGGTTCGCGAACATCCCGGGTGTGACCTTCGAGGGGATGGCCAAGCGCAACGGTCTCGACACCGCGAAGTTCGAGCTCGGCGCCGGTGCGTACGAGTTCACGATCGACGGCGACGACGTGAAGGCCACCATCGACGGCGACTACGTCGCCGGCGAGCCGGCCCTGGCGCCGTCGACGGTCACCGCGCCGGCGACCGCCGGCACCTACGGGACGGCGACCACGGTGACGGCGACCGTCACGGCGGAGGGCAGCCCGACCGGCACCGTCACCCTCGCGAACGGCGCCACGACGCTCGCCACCGGCAGCGTCTCGTCCGGGAAGGCCACCCTCACCATCCCGAGCACCGCGCTGGCCGTCGGGAGCCACCGGCTGACGCTGGCCTACTCCGGCGACAGTGCCACCGCAGGCTCCGAGTCGACGGTCGACGTCACGATCGCCAAGGCCGGGGAGGAGCCCCCGGCGCCGGCCAAGGCGCAGGTCAAGGTCGGTGTCCAGCCCAAGAAGGTCACGACCCGGACCCGGGCGACCCTCGCCGTCCAGGTCAGCGCCGGCGTGCGCCCCACGGGCACGGTCAAGGTCACCCGCGGGGCGAAGGTTCTCGCCACGGGGACGCTGAACAAGGCCGGCAAGGTGGTCGTCAGGCTGCCGAAGCTGGCCGCAGGCAAGCACAAGGTGACGGTCACGTACTCCGGTTCGTCGACCGTCCAGGGCGCGGCCAAGACGATCACCATCACCGTGAAGAAGGCGAAGAGGTGACCGTCTGACCTAGAGCGGTCGGTGCGGCGTGACCAAGCGCGCCGCACCGACCAGCCCGCGACCGCGGACCTGACGAGGTCCGCGGTCGCGGCACGTCAGCGCGTGGAGCTCTGCCGGATGATGAGCGTCGGCTCGAGGTGCACCCGCTGGTGCTCGTGGTGGGCCGGGTGCCTGATCTCCTCGATCAGGAGCCGCGTCGCCTCCCTGCCCATCTCCTCGCCCGGCTGGGCGAGCGTGGACAGCGGGATCTCGCTGTCCCAGGCCGCCCGGTTGTTGTCGTAGCCGATCACGCTGACGTCGTCCGGCACGCGCGGGCCGCCGTCGGCGAGGAAGGCCTGGACGACGCCGACGGCCACCAGGTCGGCGGCCGCGACGATGCCGTCAGGTCGCCCGTCGGCCGGGAGCGCGGCCAGCTGCCGGCCGGCCTTGCGCCCGTCGGCGGCCTGCACGTTGGAGGTCTTGATGGTCGTCAGCCGGACCGCGCCGTTGGACTCGGCGACGGCGCGCTCGACGCCCCGGTGGCGGTCGCTGACGGGGGAGAGGGTGAACGGACCGCCGACGAACGCCAGGTGCCGCCGGCCGGTGTCGATGAGGTGCCGGGCGGCCAGGTAGCCGCCGATCTCGTTGTCGGCGGTCACGGCACAGCTGTCCGGGTCGCCGGGGACGGTGTTCAGGACGACGACGTCCCGGCGCCACCGCCCGGCGCGCAGCACGTCGTCGGCGTTCGTCGGCAACGGCGCGAGCAGGATCCCGGCGACGTGCTCCTCGTCGAAGAGGTGCATGTAGACGAGCTCCTTCTCCGGCTGCACGTCGGAGTTGGCCAGGAGCACGTTCAGCCCGTGCCGCTGGGCCTCCTGCTCAGCCCCGCGGGCCATGTCGAGGAAGAAGGAGTTGCTGAGGTCGACCACGACGAACCCGATGACGTTGCTGGTGCCGGCCGCCAGCGCGCGGGCGCGCCGGTCCGGCACGAACCCGAGTGCGTCGATCGAGCGGCGGACCCGCTCCAGCGTCGCCGGGGCCACCTTGTGCGGGTGGTTGAGCACGTGGGAGACGGTCCCGAGCGCCACGCCGGCGTGGCGTGCGACGTCCTCCATCCGAACCGGCCGGGCGGAGGGGGCACCGGCGCCGCGGTCCGTGCTGCTCACGGACGAACCTTAGACGCCGGTCCGGAGGTCTGGCCCGCGAGCCTGTTGAAACGAATCATTGACAACGCCCTCCTCTGTGCCTACCGTCACATCTATTGAAGCGCTTCAAACGGCGCAGTCGAGACCCAGGGAGAACCCGTGAAGATGAGCTCGTTCGGCGGCCGCAAGCGGGCCGCGATGACGTGGATGGGCGTCGGCACAGCCGCGCTCCTCGCGCTGACCGCCTGCGGTGGCAGCGGCAGTGGCGGCTCCGGCAGCGGTGGCGGCGACCCGAAGGAGTTCTCCTTCCTGGTCAACGCCGAGAACACGACCATCCCGGACGAGCTGACCACGCTCAGCAAGGACCAGTGCAAGGCCGAGAACGACGACCTGCCGCTCAAGATCGAGACCGTCCCGCAGACCCAGCTCGACCAGAAGCTCCAGCTCCTCGCCGGTCAGGACGCCCTGCCCGTGTCCTTCGCCGCCGGCAACACCCCGGAGCTCACCGCGACCCTGGACGCCGACGGCCAGCTGCTCGACTTCGAGAAGACCTTCAGCGACCTCGGGGTGCTCGACAAGGTCTCCCCGGCCGCGATCAGCACCATCAAGTCGCTGTACGGCGGCAAGTTCAACGTGCTGCCGTACCAGTACAACATCGAGGGGTTCTGGTACAACAAGAAGCTCTTCGCGGACAACGGCATCGACGTTCCCCAGACCTGGGACGACCTGGTGGCCGACGCCCAGAAGCTCGACGCGGCCGGCGTGCAGCCGCTCTCCGCGTCCGGCGAGCAGGGTTGGCCCCTGACCCGCCTGATCAGCGGCTACATCTTCCGTGAGCTCGGCCCGGACGCGATGAAGAAGGTCGCGGACGGCGACGCCAAGCTGACCGATGCCGACTACGTGAAGGGCGCCCAGGCGGTGGCCGACCTCGGCGCGCAGGGCTACTTCGGCAAGGGCGTCGGCTCCATCGACTACGACACCGCCATCAACAGCTTCCTCAGCGGTGACGCGGGGATGCTCTACATGGGCAGCTGGGTGCTCGGCAGCTTCGCCGACGACAGCCTCAACAAGATCGGGAACGACAACATCGGCTTCTTCCCGTTCCCGAACGTGACCGGCGGTGCCGGGTCCTCGGCGCAGACCCCCTCGAACGTCGGGCTGCCGGTGGCGTTCTCGGCCCACCAGTACAACGACAAGGTCGGCGCCTGGCTGAAGTGCATCGCCGAGAACTACGGGCAGGCGTCGCTGGAGGACCAGAACTCCATCTCCGGGTTCGTGCCCGCCACGCAGCCGAAGCTGGACCCGCTGACCCAGCTCGTCCAGGACCAGGTCAACAGCACCAAGGAGAGCGTCCTGTGGTTCGAGGCGCTCTTCGGCGCGAAGGCCACGTCCGTCAGCCAGACCAACGCCGCACCGCTGGTGTCCGGGGGCACGTCGGCCGACGACTTCATGAAGAAGGTCCAGGACGCCCTCGACAGCGAGTCCTGACCCCCACGAGCAGGTGAGGGTGGCGGTCGACCTCGACCTCGCCGCCACCCTCGCCCAACCATGGTCGAGCGAGGCGCCATGCCCGCAGGCCGACAGCAACGAAGGTAGGTGCCGTTCATGGAACGGGTGCTCGGAGACAAGAAGACGATCCTGATGCTCCTCGGGCCGGCGCTGCTCGTCTACACGGCCGTGATGCTGATCCCGGTCTTCGTCTCGCTCGGGTACGCCTTCTTCGACGGCAACGCAATCACCGGCTTCACGTGGACCGGCACCGACAACTTCCGGCGGCTCTTCCACGACCCCGACGCCCGATCGGCCCTCTGGTTCACCCTGAAGTACGCGATCATCCTGACCACCCTCCAGGTCGGGCTGGGGTACGGGCTGGCGCTCCTCTACGTCTTCGTGCTCAAGCGCGGATCGGCGCTCGTCCGGACGCTGATCTTCTTCCCGGTGGTCCTGCCGACCGTCGCGGTGGCGCTGCTGTTCCAGAAGTTCTTCGAGATCGCGCCCCAGGAAGGCCCGGTCAACTCGTTCCTGAACCTGCTCGGTGGGTCGTCCGTCGACTTCTTCGGCAACGGCACCCACGCCTTCTGGGTGATCATCCTGATGGACCTGTGGCGCTCCGCCGGCTTCTACGGCGTGCTGCTGTACGCCGGGCTGGTCGACATCCCCGAGGAGATGCTCGAGTCCGCCCGGCTCGAGGGAGCGTCGACCTACCGCCTGGTGCGGCACATGATCATCCCGCTGTCGATGCCGGTGCTCCTGTCGGCCGTCATCTTCAGCATCAACGGCACCTTGAAGGTCTTCGACTCGGTGGTCGCACTCACCAACGGCGGCCCGGGCAACGCGACGACGCCGCTGACGGTCTACATGTTCCAGACCTCGTTCAGCTACGGCCAGTACGGCTACGGCGCCTCGATCGCGCTGATGCTCACGATGATCTGCCTGCTGTTCACGATCTTCATCTTCCGCTCCGCCCGCCGCGACGTGACGGAGTCCTGAGCCATGCGAAACCTCCGCACCCTGCCCGCGAAGATCATCGTCGTCGTCCTGCTGGTGATCGTCGTCTACCCGCTGGTCTGGCTCCTCCTCGGGTCGTTCAAGACCCAGGACGAGTTCCTCAACGACCCCGCGTGGTCGCTGCCGCACCACTGGCAGTTCAGCAACTACACCGACGCCTGGACGACCGGGCAGCTGAGCACCTACCTCCGCAACAGCGTGATCGCCGTCTTCCCCGCGCTGGCCTTCATCGTCCTCTTCGGCACGGCCGCGGGCTTCGCTCTCGAGGTCATGGTGTGGCGGGGCCGCAACGCCGTGCTGCTGGTGTTCCTGATCGGCATCATGGTCCCCGGCCAGATGATCCTGCTGCCGCTCTTCACCACGTACTTCCAGATCGGCCTCACCGGCAGCCTCTGGCCGCTGATCATCACCTACACCGCGATCGGGTTGCCGCTGACCGTCTTCATGATGGCCAGCTACTTCCGTGCGGTCCCGCGCGAGATCTTCGAGGCGGCGGTGCTCGACGGCGCCAGCATGATCCGGGCCTTCTTCACCGTGGGCTTCCCGCTGGTCCGCAACGCGGTCTTCACCGTCGCGCTCGTCCAGTTCTTCTTCCTCTGGAACGACCTGCTCATCGCCCTCACGTTCACCAACTCCAGCGACCTGCGCACCATCCAGGTCGGCCTCCTCAACTTCACCGGTCAGTTCGGCCAGACGCAGTACGGCCCTCTCTTCGCCGCGATCTGCATCAACGTCTTCGGAGCCCTCGCGCTCTACCTCGTCCTCAACCAGAAGATCATGAAGGGCTTGGCCGGAGGCGCCGTGAAGGGCTGACCCGCACCGACCCGAACCCACACGCCACGTCCCTAGAAAGCACTCACATGGGTACCCCCTCCGTCCTCGCCCCGACCTTCGAGCACCACCGCGATGCGCTCGGCATCGGCGAGTCCGCACCGCGGATCAGCTTCGAGCTCAGCGCGGACGCCGGCTGGACGCAGCAGGCCTACGAGCTCGAGGTCCGCACCGCCGACCGCACGACCGTCACCGGCCGGATCGAGTCCGGCGACTCCGTGCTCGTGCCCTGGCCCGCGCCGCCCCTCGCCTCGCGAGAGCCGGCCACGGTGCGGGTGCGCGTGTGGGGATCGGACGGCGCCCCCAGCGGGTGGTCGGCATGGGCGGAGGTCGAGGCCGGGCTGCTGAGCGTCGACGACTGGTCCGCCCACGCGGTCAGCCCCGCGCCGGCGCCAGGGACGGACCGGACCGCCCCGATGCTGCTGCGCCGCGAGTTCACGGTCAGTGGCCCGATCTCGCGCGCGCGGCTCTACGTCACCGCCCACGGCGTGCACGAGGTCGAGGTCAACGGCACCCGGGTCGGCGACGACACCCTCAGCCCCGGGTGGTCCTCCTACCCGACGCGGCTGCGCTACCAGACCTACGACGTGACCGCCCTCCTCGCGGAGGGGGCGAACGCCGTCGGGTCGTGGCTGGCAGACGGCTGGTACCGCGGCCGCCTGGGCTTCCACGGTGGCGAGTTCGACCGCTACGGCGACCGCACCGCGCTGCTCGCCCAGCTCGAGATCGACCTCGCCGACGGCAGCCGGCAGGTCGTGGTCACCGACGAGTCGTGGCGTGCGGCCCCGGGGCCGGTCACCGCCAGCAGCCTGTACGACGGCGAGACCCACGACGCCCGGCTCGAGCTGCCCGGATGGTCCGAGCCCGCCTTCGACGACGCTCGCTGGGGAGCCGTCGAGACCGTCGAGCGCGACCGCGGCACCCTCGTGGCGCCCGACGGTCCGGCCGTGCGCTGCACCGAGGAGCGCCGTCCGGCCTCGGCGTGGCTGACGCCGTCCGGCTCGGTGCTCGTCGACTTCGGCCAGAACCTCGTCGGTCGCCTCAAGGTCGAGGTCCAGGGCCCCAGCGGATCGACGATCGTCCTCCGGCACGCCGAGGTCCTCGAGCACGGCGAGCTCTGCACCCGCCCGCTCCGCGACGCCGCCGCCACCGACACCTACGTGCTCCGCGGCGACGGACCCGAGACGTGGGAGCCCCGCTTCACCTTCCACGGGTTCCGGTACGCCGAGATCAGCGGATGGCCCGGCGACCAGCCGGTCCACGAGGTCCTCGAGGGCGTCGTCGCGCGGGTCTACCACACGGACATGCGGCGCCTGGGGGAGTTCGAGTGCTCCGACCCGGCGGTCAACCGACTGCACGAGAACGTCGTGTGGTCGATGCGCGGCAACTTCCTCGACATCCCGACCGACTGCCCCCAGCGCGACGAGCGACTCGGGTGGACCGGCGACATCCAGGTCTTCGCGCCGACCGCGGCGTTCCTGTACGACTGCACCGGGATGCTCTCCTCGTGGCTGAAGGACCTCGCCGCCGAGCAGCTCCCCGACGGGAACGTCCCCTGGTACGTGCCCTACATCCCCACGATCCCGATGTGGACCCCGCCGGAGGCCAGCGCCGTGTGGGGCGACGCCGCCGTGCTCACCCCCTGGGACCTCTACGTCGCGACCGGCGACACCGAGATCCTCGCGCGGCAGTACGCCAGCGGGCAGGCGTGGGTCGACCTCGCCGTGAGCATGACCGCGGACGACGGCGTCTGGGACCACGGCGGCTTCCAGCTCGGTGACTGGCTCGACCCGGCAGCGCCCCCCGAGGACCCGGCCGCCGCCCTCACCGACCCGTACCTCGTCGCGACGGCCTACCTCGCCCTGTCCGCGCGCCGTCTCGCCGAGATCGCGGACCTGCTCGGCAAGCCCGACGACCACACCCGGTACGCGGCGCTCGCTGAGCGGATCCGCGCGGGCTTCCGCAGCCGCTACGTGACCGCCGACGGCACCATGACCAGCGACACCCAGACCGCCTACGCGCTCGCCATCGCGTTCGAGCTCCTCGACGGGGACCTGGAGGAGGTGGCCGGCGAGCGGCTTGCCGACCTGGTCCGCAAGGCCGGCAACCGGATCGCCACCGGGTTCGCCGGCACGCCCCTGGTCACCGAGGCGCTGAGTCGGACCGGGCACTCCGCGACGGCGTACGACCTGCTGCTCGAGCGCGAATGCCCGTCGTGGCTCTACGCCGTCGACCACGGCGCCACGACCATCTGGGAGCGGTGGGACAGCCTCCTCCCCGACGGGACCGTGAACCCCGGCAACATGACGTCGTTCAACCACTACGCGCTCGGCGCGGTGGCGGCATGGCTGCACCGACGGGTCGCCGGCATCGCGCCCGCCGAGCCCGGGTACCGCACGATCCGCTTCGCGCCGGAGCTCCGGGGACCGCTCACCTACGCACGGGCGAGCCACCACACGCCGTACGGCCTCGCGGCGATCCGGTGGGAGCTCGGCCCCGACGGCGCGAGCGTGGTGCTGGACGTGACGGTGCCGACCGGCACGTCGGGACGCATCGTCATCCCCGGACGCGAGGTCGAGGTGTCATCCGGTCACCACCGGATGACGCTCGACCTCTAGCGTCGACCGGGCTCCGGAGCGGCCCGCGCCCCGTGCCACCACCCCGTAGTTTCGGGGCATGGGTGGCACGGGCGCGCGACACGGTGCCCTGCGCTTCCGCGGCGCGATCGCCGGCGTCGGTACGACGAGCGGGGTCCGGGTCGTGGTCGGACGCTGGGACGAGTCGCCGTTCGGCGCGTTCGTCGACGTGATGGTCGAGACGGCGGGCGGGCACCGGGTGCTGCTCGCGCCGAGCGTGGAGGTGGCGGAGCTCGTCGCGGCCACCTACTCCTTCGACGAGGTGCGGGTCGATCCGGTGACCGTCGACGGCTGGTCCGTCCGGGCGCCGTCGCTGTCGCTGGACGTCGTCGTCGGCCGCCGGACCGGTCTCGGCAGGCTGCTCCGGGTCGTCCCGCGCCGACTGGCCGAGAGCCCGGGCTGGTGCACGGTCACCGACCCGGTCGCGCGCCTGGTCATGCGTGGCGTGCGCACGCGCGGCAGCGCGAAGGACGGACGACGGGAGTGGTACGGCGCCACCGACGTGCGCGCCGTTGTTGCGGTGACGGGCGCGTTCGACGGCGTCGACCTCGGTGGCCTCGCGCCGGTGGAGCCGGCGCCGAGGTTCGGGTTCTCCTCGACGCCGCGGCGCCCCGGCGTCACCGAGCTGGTGACGACCGTCCGCTCCTGACGCCGCTCAGTGGCGGTGGTGGGTGTGCGCGACGTACACGTCGCACGGTGCGTGCGACACGACGTGGCTGGCGATGCTGCCGAGCACGCGGCCGATGCCCTGGACCCGCTTGTTGCCGACGACGATGAGGGCGGCATCGAGCCGCTCGGCCGCCTTCACCAGGGCGTCGCCGGGCTTGCCGTCGGAGGACGCGGGCTCGACGTGCAGCCCGGGGAACTCCCGCCGCAGCTCGAGAGCGACGGCGCCGGAGACCCGGTCGGCCTCCATCTCGTTGCTGAGGAACACGCTCTCGGAGCCGATCTCGACCGTCTGGGACTCGATCTTCCCGTACGCCGAGACCAGGTGCAGCTGTGCGCCGAGGGCCACCGCGAGCTCCGCGGCAGTGCGCGCGGCGGCGGCCGCCGTCTGGCTGTTGTCGACGCCGCACACGATCGTCTTCGTCATGTCCGCTCCTGTGGGAGGTGCCTGTGGTGCCCGCACCGTACCGCGGCCCGGCCACGCTCGGCTGCTGGTGTCCTGTATGGGCGAAGCGCGCCCGAGCCTCTGATTCAGGACACTAGCTGCGCACCGCCGGCAGCACCGTCTCGGAGATCAGCCGCAGGCTCTCCCACGACGGCTCGGCGGGCAGGCCCCCGCACGCGGGGTGGCTGGTGACGAGGCGGATCGCTCCCGACCGGCACCGCTCGACGAGGTCGTCGGCGGTCAGCACGACGTACTTCCCGGCCGTGCGCATCTCCTCTACCGAGCGTGAGTGGTCGACGACGTAGGAGCCGGCCTCGCCGTGCCACTCCTGGTAGGCCGTGGCATCGGCGAGCAGGTGGTGGCCGTAGCGCTCCCAGAACTCCTCGGGGTCGGCGGCGCAGAAGACGTTCGCCGGGCCGTCGTCCGGCGCCTGCAGCACGAAGCCGGGCTCGCGGCCCGCGTCCCGGCAGGTGGCGTCGTAGATCTCCTTGAGCTCCGGCGAGCCGTGCTGGGGCTGGAAGTTGAGGCCGAGCCGCGCGGCCCGGCGCGCGGCGGCCGGCGACCCGCCGCCGTAGAAGAGGAAGGGGTGCGGCCGCGAGTACGGCGCCGGCGTCACCGTCCCCGAGGACCAGGCGTCGAGCACGGCCGCGATGCGAGCCTCGATGTCCGGTCCGCGGGTGGCCCACGAGCGGCCGTGCAGCTGGTACTCGACGGGTCGGTAGCCGAGGCCGAACGTGTACGCGACCCGGCCCTGCGACAGGTGGTCGAGCACTGCGATGTCCTCGGCCAGCCGCACCGGCTCGTAGAGGTTGACCAGCAGTGCGGACACCGTGATCGGCACCCGCGAGGTCACCGCCGCGAACGCCGAGGCCACCAGCATCGGGCTCGGCAGGTAGCCGTCCTCGGAGGCGTGGTGCTCGGAGATCATCAGCGCGTCGTGGCCGTGCCGGTCGACGTACGACGCCTGCTCGACCGCCCGCGCGTAGATCTCCTGCCGGGTGGCGGCGTCGGCGCCCGGTGCCCGGAAGTCGTAGCGGGTGGCGAACTGGGTGCGCGGCATGGCGCCTAGCCAACCAGAGAACTGGAACTTGTTCTAGCGATCCGCGGAGGCCCCAAAATCGGGTACCCGTACCGCGGGTTCGGCATCGGCCCGCCGGCTCCGAGGACTCTCTGGGGCATGTCCAGGGGGGATGGATCAGACCGCGATCGCGCGGTTGACCCACGTGCGGAAGACCCGCATGCCGACCTTCTCGTAGAGCCCGAGGGCGCCGGTGCGGGAGTCGGTGTTGAGGATCGAGCTGTCGCAGCCGTGCTGCCGGGCCGCCTCGAAGGCGTCGACGAGCATCGCCTGCGCGATGCCCTGCCCGCGCTGGTCCTTGCGGGTCGCGATCCGGTCGACGTAGCCCTGCGACCCGAAGGGGTGGACGTAGGTCACGCCGACGACCGCGCCCACGCCGTCGGTCACGACCCGCAGGTGCCACGGCTCGAAGCCGGGTCGCCGGGTCGTGCGGGCCAGGAAGTCGTCGAAGGGCTCGCGGTCGCGCGCGGACCACTCGAGGAAGGCGTCCTCCAGGACCGTCCAGCAGGCCTCGAGGTCGTCGGCGGTCGCCTCCCGCACGGCGTAGCCGGCGGGGAGGTCGCGGGCCGGGACCTGGGCGCCCTCGGGCAGCTCGAGCTCCCAGCTCTCCCAGCGGACGTGGTAGCCGAGCGCCTCGAGCAGCCGATCACCGTCGGAGCCGACCGCGACCGGCATGCCGACGACGCTGCTCCCGGCGGCGCGTGCGCGGGCCTGCATCCAGCCGGCGAGCGCTGTGCCGATGCCGCGGCCGCGGTGGTCGGGATGGACGGCCGCGTCACCGCGGTCGGCCCCGGTGAGCTCGGCGTAGGCGACCAGGCGCTCGCCGTCGAAGACGCCGACGGTGCCCGCGGACACGTCGTACGACGGGCGCTGCCAGTCGCCGACGATGTCGGCCTCCTCGATGGAGACCTCCCCGAGGTCGTGCTGCTCCTGGACGGCCATCACCTCGTAGACGGCGCGGGCGTCGGCGAGGACGAGCGGTCGCTGGGTGAGGCCGTCGGGGACATCGAGGTCGTCGGTCATGCCGGGAGTCTCACCGACGGCCGGCGCCGGCCGCACGGCATTTACGAGGGCGGTCCTCAAGATCGCGGGCCGCACGCCGATGGGGGACCTGTCGCACGGATCGCGGCACGGCTCACCCCAGGTTTCCCCGACCCTCCAAGGACACGGACGTCCGCCATGACTGCACCCACCCCTGACGCACCCACCCGTCGGCGCGCGCTCCGCCTCGCCGGCGGCGCAGCGGGCACGGCCCTCGTCGCGACCGGCGCCGCCACGGCCCCGGCCGCCGCGGCGCGCACGAAGGTCTCCTACCGGCCCGGCCGGTTCCCGCAGACGTCGGTCCTCAAGCCGGCCGCGCGGCACCTGGCCAACCGCTTCAGCTACGGCATCACACCCCAGCTCGCCTCCGAGGTGCGCGCGGCGGGCGGCCACCTGGCGTGGTTCGACCAGCAGCTCCTCACGGCGTACGACGGCAGTGCGGACGACCTCTGCGACTGGTGGCCGGACCTGAACCTCGACGCGGTCACCCTGTGGCAGCGCAACACCATGGGCATCCGTGGTGGCTGGGAGGTCATGTACGACTACGGCAACCGCGTGGTGATGCGCCGGATGACGTCGCCGCGACAGGTGCTCGAGGTGATGACGGAGTTCTGGGAGAACCACTTCCACGTCCCGAGCAACTTCGACAACATCCACACCAGCCGGATCGCGTACGGCGAGCTCATCCGCCAGCACGCCCTCGGCCGGTTCGAGGACCTGCTGCAGGCCACGATCGTCCACCCGGCGATGCTCACCTACCTGGGCGCCGCGACCTCGACGAAGTCGCACCCCAACGAGAACCTCGGCCGGGAGCTGCTCGAGCTGCACACGCTCGGCATCGGCAACTACGGCGAGGACGACGTCAAGAGCTCCGCGCGGATCCTGACCGGGCACCGGGTCGACCTCTACAAGACCTGGGCGCACTACTACGAGCCGAAGGACCACTGGACCGGCCCGGTGTCGGTGGTCGGGTTCGAGGACCCGAACGCCGACCCGGACGGCCAGGACCTGGTCCGCCGCTACCTGACCTTCCTGGCCCACCACCCGGCGACCGCCCGGCGGATCGCGACCAAGCTGACCCGCAGCTTCGTGTCCGACCAGGTGCCGACCAGCCTGGTGGACCGGCTCGCGGCGATCTACCTCCAGAACGACACCGCGATCGCACCCGTCCTGCAGGCTCTCGTCCGGTCGCCGGAGTTCCGCTCAGCGGTCGACAGGAAGGTGCGCGACGCCGACGAGGACGTCGTCGCGACGTACCGGGTGCTCGGCGTCGGTGTGAAGCCGCCGCGGACCGACGCCTCCGCGGCCAACCAGGTCTACTGGCAGACCGCGCTCCTCGGCCTGGCGCCGTTCACCTGGCCCCGGCCCGACGGCCAGCCCGTCGACAACGCGTCGTGGTCGTCCGCCACCCGCGCGCTCGCGTCGATGGCCTTCCACTGGGACATGGTCAACGGGTTCTGGCCCGGCGACGCCGTGCAGTTCCCGCGGAAGCGCTCCTGGCTGGCGCGCGGCCGCCCGATGGTCTTCCGCGACCTCGTCGACCACCTCTCCCGCCTGCTGCTGCACCGGGAGTCGACCCGCACGCTGCTCGAGGCCTGCTGCGTCGCCGTCAACGCCCGGCCCGACGACCAGGTCGGTCCGGGCTCGGCGGTGCTCCGCACCCGGATGCCGCGCCTGGTCGCGACCGTCCTCGACAGCCCCGCCTTCTACCAGCGCTGAGCCATCCAGCACCGAGCCGCCAGGAGTCCCCATGAGTGCCCTGCCCTACGAAGAGCTCGACGCCGACCCGTGCGGCTGCCCCGACGCCGGCCCCAGCCGACGGACCGTGCTGCGCGGCGCCGCCCTCGTCGGGGCGACCACGATGTTCGGCACCACCGCCGTCACCGTGGGTGCCGGCCGCGCCCTGGCCGCCCCGGCGCCGGGAGGTGGCACCACGCTGGTCGTGGTCTCGCTGCGCGGCGCGGCCGACGGACTCTCGCTCGTGGTGCCGCACGGCGACCCGGTCTACTACGCCTGCCGCCCCAACATCGCCGTGTCGGCCGACCGGCTGATCGCCAAGGACGGCTTCTTCGGCATGCACCCGGCGATGGCGCCGCTGCTGCCGATGTGGGACGCCGGCAAGCTCGCCGCGGTCCACGCCACCGGCCTGCCCGCACCCAACCGCTCGCACTTCTCCGCGATGGAGGAGCTCGAGGACGCCGATCCCGGCTCGACGCAGCGGATCGGCTGGCTCAACCGGCTCGTCGGCAACGACGGCAACCAGAGCTCGCTGCGGGCGATCTCGGTCGGCTCGAGCCTGCCGACGGCGATGGTCGGGCCCGAGCCGGTGATGTCGTTCTCGAGCCTCGACCGCGCGCGGATCGCCGGCACCAGCCGGCGCACCACCGCCGACACCGGTCGGATGCGGGCGCTCAACACGCAGTGGGCGACCGCCCGCGGTCCGCTCGGCTCCGCCTTCCGCGAGGCCCTGGCCGCGGTCATCGACCTGCAGCCCGCCGTGGCGCAGCGCGCCAACCGGACGGCGTACCCGACCGGCGACCTGGGCGACGCGCTGTCGTCGGTGGCGCGCACCCTGCGCGCCGACGTCGGCGTGTCCGTCGTGACCGTCGACAGCGGCAGCTGGGACATGCACGTCGGGCTCGGGAAGCCGGACTCCGGCTGGATGCGGAACAACGCCACCGAGCTCTCCTCGGCGATCGCGGCGTTCTTCACCGACCTCGGCCCGGTGGCCGACCGGGTCACCCTGGTGACGATCAGCGAGTTCGGTCGTCGGGTCCAGGAGAACGCCAACTGGGGCCTCGACCACGGCTGGGGCAACGTGATGCTCGTGGCCGGCGCCGGGGTCCGGGGTGGCCAGTACTACGGCCGGTGGCCCGGCCTGCAGCCCGGCCTCGACGCCGACGTGCCGGTCACGACCGACTACCGCAGCGTGCTCGCCGAGATCGTCGCCACCAGGACCTCCGCCTCGGCGGCGGCCGTCTTCCCCGGCTTCGCGGGGGAGGCGGTCGGCGTGATGGCCGCGTAGCGGCCCGACGTACGACGACGGCCCGTCCCCTGGGGGACGGGCCGTCGTGCTGCTCGGGATCGAGCGGGAGATCAGGCGTTCTGGATCGCCGAGACGTCGAACTCGAGCTTGACCTTCTCGGAGACGAGCACGCCGCCGGTCTCGAGCGCGGCGTTCCAGGTGAGGCCGAAGTCCTTGCGGTTGATCGAGGCGCCGCCCTCGAAGCCGATGCGCAGGTTGCCGAACGGGTCCTTCGCGGAGCCGGTGGGCTCGAAGGTCACCGTGACCGACTTGGACGCGCCCTTGATGGACAGGTCGCCGGTGATGACCCAGTCGTCGCCGTCGCGCTCGACCTTGGTGGAGGAGAAGGTGATCTCCTTGTTGTTGTCGGCGTCGAAGAAGTCGGCCGAGCGGAGGTGGCCGTCGCGGTCGGCGACACCGGTGTCGACGCTGGCGGTCTGGATGGTGAGGTTGACCCGCGAGTTGCCCGGGTTGGCCGCGTCGACGTGGGCGGTGCCGGCGAAGTCGGTGAACTGGCCGCGGACGGTGGTGACCATCGCGTGGCGGGTGCTGAAGCCGATGCGCGTGTGCGTCGGGTCGATCGTGTAGTCGCCGGAGATGTCCTCGACGGCGGCGGTGGGGGCGTCGAACTGCTCGGCGGCCTGGCGGTTGAAGAACGACATGGGGTGCTCCTGGTGGTCTGGGGTAATTGGTTGAACCTTTGATCACCTGAACCGGACCGCGGTCCGATTCATTCCCCCGTGCCCGAAATCTTTTCGGATCATGCGTCCGGGGCATGCGAGCGGGATGTGTCCGGACGTGCAGCAAGCCCCGCCCGGGCTGGCCGGAGCGGGGCTTGCAGGTGTCGTGGGTCAGGCGGCGTGCGTGACGTGCGTGGGCGTGCTGGGGTCCACCCAGTGCGCCTCGAGTCGGGTGCGGCCGTCCGCGTCGGTCACCGCAACCCAGTTCTGCACGAGGCCACCAGCCATGTTCGTGTTGCCCATGGGTGCCCCTCCGTTCGCTTGTCGTTCACCTTGTGTTCACCAAAGGTACCCGATCCCCACTCTGATGTGCACATTTCCGTGAAATCGGGGCGGACGCCCCACTTGGTGGGGTCGAATCGCGCGTGTCGCGGGGCCGGCGCTCCCCGCTCCCGAACGTCCCCAGAATCGGCGAGAAAGAGCGCCGTTTCTGCCCGAATTCGGGCAGGAAGTTGCGACTCGCGCCTGTGCGAGACACGATCGTGCGGTGCCGATCGCTCCCGACCCCGAGCTCGTGGCCCGGATCGTCGCCAGTACCGGCCTCCCGGCCGGCGAGGCGGCGCGGGTGATCGAGGACGTCGTCGCCTTCCACGCCGAGTCCGTGGAGGACTACGTCCGCCGTCGGCACGCCCACCTGAAGACCTTCGGCGCGAAGAACCCGGAGATCTTCGCCCGGATCGCCGAGGAGCTGGCCGGCCGTGTGGTCGCCGCCCCGGAGCTCTCGGAGCGGCAGCTCCGCCGGATCGTGTACGGATAGGAGAACGAGATGTGCGGAATCGTCGGGTACGTCGGCGCCCAGCAGGCGGCGCCCCTGCTCCTCGAGGGACTGACCAGGCTGGAGCACCGCGGCTACGACTCCGCGGGCGTCGCCCTGCTGGGCGGCACCGGGCTCAAGGTCGCCAAACAGGCGGGCCGGGTGCGTGACCTGGCCGACGGG